>Ga0209093_1001773_pt1 | contig 12259 bp, 16 predicted proteins | sample SidtaG_4_FD_187450 | JGI IMG/M metagenome (GOLD analysis project Ga0209093, IMG submission 187450) | Marine algal microbial communities from Sidmouth, United Kingdom - Sidmouth_Male1 metaG (SPAdes) (version 2) | ecosystem: Host-associated > Algae > Red algae > Unclassified | place: Sidmouth...
CCGCCCCCCCCCCCCCCCCCCCCCCCCCACCCCCCCGCACCACCCCGACGCCGCCATAGGCTCCGTTGCCACCGTGGCCGCCCTCCTTCATCCTTGCGCCGATCACGATTGTTGCTTCCCTCCGTGTGTTCCCGATCATCTGCCTTCCGCTTTTTTGCAGGATGCGGAAAACACATGTCGCTGTAGACATTTGGCTCTTCATCCTACTTTTCCGAGGCCGTCTGCCCTTTGTGCTATGTAGAAAACTGTCTCTCTATGCATCGTACAAACGCTGCCGACAACGATGCAGATCATCCAATCGCGTGGGCTGCGGGCTGAGATCTGTGTCACGATTATTATCTTCCAAGAACGGCACGAAGGCAGCAACACTTCACTTCTTCCTGCACAGAAAACGACGGCCACAACAGAAAGAAAGAAAGGTGAAAAACAACAGGGGAACCGCGCAGAATGCAAATAAAGGAAAGGAACGAACAGGATGAGCGCCGAGGCAGAAAGGCAGGAAGCGGCGGTGAAGACGGAGGTTACGGCAGCGTCAGGGTGGTGCGGGGGGGTGGGGCGGGCGGGCGGGGGGAGGCGGGCGGATCGTAGTCCCGACGTGGTCTGGATCGTCGACGCCAGCGTCCGGTCCATCTCTGATTCCGTTTCGTCACAACTTTCAACAAGCAATTTCGAGCAACCGAGAACGGACCTGTGCTCTCGACCGTCGGGCCAGCGTTCAGGGACAAGAAAACGATTAAACTATCATTCGATTTCAAATGATTTCGCAGTGAACTTGCCAATATCCCGAGGTGCACGGTGGCGAGTGTGGCGTACTAAATTGTGAGAGTTGGAGAGTACGCTTCGAATCCATGACCTCGAGGTGCTTGCGCAACTAAATCACTTGGCCACAGACCCAATTCCATGTATCCCAAATCCATCTCAGGGCTTTTCAACCCTTCGAGATCCGACATCCCACACCAGGTAAGACCTAGTCGTGCCTGATTAGGATTCGTGTGACAACAGCGATATCTGCTGGTCTCCGTCCTCCTCGCACTGGGACGTCAAGGACATTGGCCGACGGGCCAGCCCGTCTATGTCTCTAGAATCTTTAATGCGACGTGTGACACCTGGCCTGCCCACCACCCACTGGTAGAACAGCCAAATTGATCGGAGCGCCCGCGCCCGCGTGTGGGGGGGCGGGAAGGGCGATGAAAGAAACATTCCTGTCACGTGTTGCCTCGTGTGTCGGTGCAGCTCTCGTCTGACAGCCTGATACTCGAAAGATGATGATGGATTCTCACGTCAACAACCCATGGAGCCGTGACCTGCCTCTGCGCTGTCTGTGAGCCAGCATCAAGTGAGGCATCTATTGAAGGGCCCGTTTTCAGCACATGTGCCTGGAAGCTCTCTCATTGGTTCGTCAGATCACCGATAGTGTCGACAGTGCATGGTGAATCCTGGCGCGAATGGGAGCGTACGGCGGCGGGAACTATAGAGGCATCAATTTGCGGCCCCGCACAATAGTGCCCACGAAATTTGACACTCTGACGCCAGTTCCGCTGTGAGACTTCCACAAGCGCCGATTTCGGGCGCGACCTGGGCTGTCACCGAAGCATTTTTTCAGATTATTGAAGTTCTGTTCGAGAGAGTCGCCCAGGACCCCGCGTCTTCCACTGGAAGCATGAACCGGATTCTTTCGTGGGAATTCCATTGCGCCCGTCTGAAAGTGAAGAGCAATCGAGCCCAAACGAGGCACATATGCGATGTCAATGGCACGATCGGTCTCGCAAGAGTGCTAGGCTTCCTTCAAAACGACAGTGCAGCCACAAAACCGGTGTGAATGGTCCTGGGGAGCTCAAAATTGTAGTTCAACACTCCCCCTAACTTCACAGCACCAAAAATCGCCCAGTCCTTGCATAAGAAGCCAATGCTCCGCTCCTGCGACTGATTTGCTTCCAAGCCGCCAACTTGTGAGACTAGATCCTGCGAGCTCCTTCGAAGTCATCGAGCTCTATCTGTAGATTTCTGGGCCCATATCCTGTCGGGATGTACTTAGTGACCGGTAAGTCACCTTCCCGCAAATCTTGATCTTATAGACACGGTGCCGCCAGTCCTGGTAAACTGCAGACGTAATGTACTTGCAGCCAAGAGTATTTACGGCGCGCACGCGATCTCAACAGAGACCCATCGTCTTGATGTGCTTGTCGTGCCTGATCTTGGCGATCTCCTTCTTCATTGGGTCGGCTGCCATTTCGTCGGTAGGGTAGGTTCGAGGATGACCTTGTCCGTCGTGATGGCATCCCGCCCGAGGTGGTAGCGAACGTCGATATTGTGGGGGAAACCCCCTGACAGGGCTGACACGACCCCCCGGCATGAGCCGGGGACGGGTCGTGAACAGTCTCGCAACACCCCCCTAGGGGGGTAGCGTCGGACAACCCCCTTGGGGGGGTGTCCAGGGAGCCCCAGGGCCACGCATGAAACGACCCCTCTAGAGGGGCGTGAGGCGGGGAACACCCGATCGGGCCCCCCCGGGGGGGGGTCTGACACACGCAAGGGAGACACGCGTCATCCCGAATCCGGGCCCTCTGGGGGGACCGGGAAGCTTGTGGAAGCTTCCGCAATCCGAGCGTGAGCCGGACCGATGGATCATCTCGACCAGGGATAAAATCCCACCGGAATTCTATCCGGGATCATTGAAAAATCTTGGGATAAGTCCCGAGGTTTTGGTTTTGAGTAAATCCTGAAATCTAGGGAGTCTTAATGACTTTCCTGCCTCCGCCCGAGACGGGCGGGGGTCCCCTTCCAGTGGAAGGGCTGTCAAGGATGCTGGGCAGGGGCCGCTAGAGGCCCGGGCCTGAGACCGTGGCCCGTTGGGTACCGGTCCCCCCATGGTAGCGCCAGGGGGTCGGGATTGTGCACGTCCTGCGTCTTGTTTCTGAGGGTATATTTTTGTGCGCTTCGCGCCCAGTGATCCCGGCGTTCGCGTTGTGACTCTGGCGTAGCGATCCGCATCCTGTGCTGGGTTTTCTGACGGGGTTATACCCCGTTGGCTTTGAGGGAAGGATCCACTACAGATATGCTTGATGCGCTTAAGTTCGACGGGGTTCTTGGAACAGTCGATGCAGCTGCTGTTGTAGACTCTGATGTTGACCGGGCCGAGCAGTTTGTCCAACTGAGTCACGAGAAGGATAACGCCTTGGATGAGCCTGTTCAGCCAAATAGCTTCCTTCCTGGCCTCACAGAGAGCCATGTACTCCGCCTCCATTGCAGACAGCGCCACCGTTTTCTGCTTCTTCAGAGCCCAGCTTGCGGCCGTGCCGCCAAGCATGAACATGATGCCCGTGGCTGATCTCCGCCTCTCGTAGACATTTTCCCAGTATGCATCGCTCAAACCGTGGAGGATGCCCGTCGCGCACTTTTCGTATACCACGCCCTCGTCGACAGACCCCCTGTCATATCGAAGGAGGCGCTTCACAGCCGCCTAGTGCTCCTTGATTTTGTCCGGCACGAAGCGGCTCAGCTTTCTACCCGCGAAAGCGGGATCAGTAGGCGTCCCGACCATCAGGTACATCCGGCTTCCAACCGCCTCGCGATGAGAGAGAGGCTCGTCGCTCTCCTCTCACTTGACCTGCTGCAGCCCGACTTCCAGCGGCGTCGCGATTGAATTGCCTTCCGTCTTTCAGAACTTCACCAGCACTTGAGTAGCGCACTGTCTCTGCGACAGCTTGCGGGTGCCCAGAGTCTTCTCCCAACTGATCTCCAGCCCCAGGGTGACCTTGGCCTCTCCCAGGTCCTTCTTCTCGAAGCACACGCGCAGCGCCGTCCTCAATTTGTAGATCGCATTCTGGCTTAATGCCACAAGAAGATCATCGATGTACACCAGGATGATGATGACGTCGCCGTCATCCTCACGAAGATAGAGGCGCGCATCCGGGTTTATGTTGTCGAACCCCTGTGACTTGAGGAAGGCGTCGAGCTCGGCGTACCACATCTTGGGGGCTTTCCTCAGCCCATAAAGTGCTTGGAGAATACCGCACAACTGGTCAGGATTCGTGGGGTCGACTTACCGCTCAGGCGGCTGCATGTAGACCTCTGGATAAAGGTCTCCCTGCAGGAAAGCCGTCTCGACATCCATGCGAAGCAGCGCCCACCCATTCGTCGGCATCATTGCCTTTATGCATCGGATGGTAGTAAACTTGGCAACAGGTGCGAACATCGCGTTGAAGTCAAGCCCCTTGATCTGCCGATTTCCCAAAAAGCACAGGCAAGCCTTCCGCCTAATCCTGTTGTTCCCATTCTTGTCCCAGCTCATCCGTGACCTCGTAGACCCACTTGACCTTGAGCACGCGTCGGCCAACTGGCAGATCTTTCAAATGCCACGTCTTGTTCTTCCGGATGGCTTCCATTTCCTTGTCCAATTGCATCCCGCCACTTGGCCGCTTCCTGACCTTGAACTGGTTGCCCGTACGTCACGGGCATGTCGTGAGTAGCCAGGAACATAGGGTGCCAGTACTCGACCTGATGTCGCCGCGATCTCCAGCTCCGATGAAGCGTATCCGAAGAGCCGCAAGCACCTTGATTGTCGCCTGTGGACTTTTCAAAGCCATCGTTTTGCCTACTGCCTTCGAGTTTGTCTTAAGAACGAGCTGCTTCGCCGCTGCTATCAGCATCGAAGCCCGTTCCGTCTTCGACGACTTCGTCCCCGTGAGAGTTCTCCGCAACTTCTTCAACGTCACTCGTGCTCTTCTCTGAGAATATGACGCTTCGTGCATTGAGGACCTTACCGTTCTCCATCATGACCTTGTAAGCCTTTCTGCCGTCTGTATAGACTAAGAAAACGTCCCGATCAGCCTCATCACCGAGCTTTCAGTATATGTGGCTCTTTGCCAAGCCCGGCAAGCGTGCTGGCCCGAACACTCGCATGTGGCTGACGTCTGGCTTGCTTCCGGTCCACAGCCCATAAGGCGTCCTGCCGCCGGAACCCTCTCTGCTTGTGACGCGGCTCCTGATTTAGGCAACCGACATGTTAGCGTCCGCCGAAAGATCCTAATCGACGTCTTTTTTCCTCATCATGGTGCGCGTCGTCTATATGATTACTCGGTTGAGCAGCTCAGCAGCTCCATTCTGCTCCGGCGTGGCGGGTACCGTCGTCCGGTGCGTCATGCCGCTCTCATCGTGAAGCGCTTTGAATGAGGAAGAATCTTGCTCGCCGCCGTCGTCAGAGTGTTGACCATTGATCTTGCTTGCAGACTCATGCTGCGTCTCAGTCAGTCATGTGGTAGAAGCCCTCTGTCAGGGGTGACACGGGCCCCGAAATGAGCCGGGGATGGGTCTTGACTACTCGCATAACACCCCCCTAGAGGGTAGCGTGGGACAGCCCCCTTTGGGCGGGTGTCCAAGGAGCCCGAGGGCCACACACGAAACGACCCCTCCAGAGGGGCGCGGGGCGAGGAGCACCCGATTGGGCCCCGCTGGAGTTGTCTGACACGGCCGAGCAAGACACACGTCTTCCCGAATCCGGGCCCTCTGGAGGGACCGGGAAGCTTGTGAAAGCTTCCACAATCTCAGCGGAAGCCGGACCGAGATATGATCTCGACCACGGATAAAATACCACCGGAATTCTATCAAGGAAAACTGAAATATCTTGGGATAAGTCCCGACGTACTGATTTTGGGTAAATCCCAAAATCTAGGAAGTCTTGGTGACTTTCCTACTTCCGCACGAGACAGGCGGGGGTCCTCTTCCAGTGCGAGGGTAGTCGAGGATGCTGGGCAGGGGCCACTTGAGGCCCGGGCCTGAGACCGTGGCCCGATGGGCACTGGTCCCCCCCTGGTGGTGCCCGGGGGGCGGGATTGTGCACGTCCTGCGTCTTGCTTCTGAGGGTGTATGAGTGTATGCTTGGGGGTCATCGTGCGTAATCGAATGAATCAGCGTTGCGTTTGCGCTATCTCCGTCGTTCTGGTGCGCTTCGCGCCCGGTGATCCCGGCGTTTCTGTTCTTTCTCCTGTGTTGCGCTCCGCATCCTGTGCTGGGTTTTCTGACGGGGCTATACCCCATCGGCTCTGAGGGCAGGATCCACTACATTTGGTGGATCAGCGCGGGACTGGGTCAAGCCCTTCCTGATCAGTCGGGCCGTCCTTGCGCCGTTCTCTTACGGTGGACGTGCTCTCTTCGTTTTTTCCCTGGGTGTGACTGTTGCTGTGACTGGTTGATTGGATTCTCCCACGTGTAAGTAGGGCTTCCATCGTTATGGACAGCATCAGGGGGATTCAGTTCTACGCATAGGGCGCGGGCTCCTCTTCGAGAGGCATCCGTGACGGAGATAGTGAGGGCTCAGGGCCGAGTGGCCTTTTGCGGGACCCTTCTCATGTGGAGGGTCGCGCGCGCGTGTCCACGAGCGTGCGTGGCACCGCGAGCGACGGAGGAGGGGACGGTGACGGATTCCCGTTCCCCCCATCTAATGAGACCGCCACATAGGATCGAGAGCGAGTCTCCCCCAGAGTTACGGGACCTCCTGGCGTGCGGGAACAAGCAATCGCGTCCCAAGAACAGGGGCAGTATGACGATCAGGCTCGGCGGGCTAGGCCCGTCGGCCTACTCCGTAAACCCCCGCATGTCAGTGGGGTTGGGGCTTCTCGAGGGGCCCTTGAAGCGGACGCCTTTTAGGCGGCCCTACGGGATTCAATGGATGCGTTCATTAGCCCGTTCCATGAACGGCTGTCTTTCTTGGAGACAGCCCTGGGGGCCTTCCGACGGTCAGGGCGCCGTCGTCGCCGACTGAGCTCCTCCTCCTCCGATGGGGAGTAGTACGGCGGAGATGGGGGAGGCCAGGTCCCCAGACGTGCGGTAGCACGCGCCCTAGGACGCGAGTTGGAGGGAAACCCTCCTCGTCGACTCCCCGAGAAGATCATCCCTGCGGATGATCGCTATGAAGGGATTTTGGATTGTGTATCGTACGCGTTGGCGAATACGGACGTTCGAAGAGACTGGACGATGGCACACGGCCTAGGCCGTCTGCGCAAGGATGTCTCGGCCACCTTTGGTCGAGACGCAGAGTGGGATGGGACGCCAGCCTTAGGCGTCTTTGAGTTCTTGAACCGCTTCGTAAAGGCGGGGAATGACAATGATGTGTCAGAGGGCAGAGCCCTCTATCTCCTCCCGGAGTTCACCAAGGGTGATCTAAAACGGTAGTTGGACACCATCATGCCGTCCCTCCAAGGAGGGCGGAGTGGAGAGGTCAGTTCCTATATGGAACTGATCAACTGGCTCCTCCGCAAATATGCGGATGAGCAGTCGCTAAGCGACCAGGACGGTCTGTTCCACGGAGCCTCCCGGGAGCATGGGGAAACCGAGAACGATTTCTACGTACGCCATCGGGGGTTACGTCGCCTCTGTGCGTATATGCACACAGAGGGCCAGATGAAGAGCCGCTATATGCAGGGGCTCGGTTGGGAGGTTCGCGCAGATGTGCGCGAGCACCACACTGGCAATATGCCGATGGACCTCCTGGTGCAATATGCCCAGAGGAAGGGTGACGTCTGTCGCAGACGTCACGAGGCGCGACAGGCCGAAGAGGCCCGACGGGTCGAGGCCCGTCGAGAGCGTCTAGCCGCACGGCCGAAACCACGCAAGTTTGTTATCGCGGCGGTGACAGTCCCAAATAAGGTGGGGGAAGTCCCGTCGGGTCCTTCGGCAAGGGGTAAAGGGCGCTTTGGGCAATCAAGGAACTATAATTGCCTCGCATGCAACATGCGCCGACATTTTTTCCGTGAGTGTCCCCGCCTCGACGCGGCAACTAAGGCCCTGCTGAACGAGACCTATAAGGAGCGTATGGCAAAGCGTCTTCAAGAGGACCAGCGCCATCCAAAACAGGCAGTAGCAGCCGTAGGCACAAGGCTAAAGCCGTCGTGGTCGTCATTGGATGACACTCCACCCCCAGGGGTGGAAGCCGAGGAACTGGTCGATGTGGACAAGTCCTGCTCTGAAAACGAGTAACGGGGGCCATGGTCCCGACACCCCCGACAACTCTACGGCAAACAAAGAGGTACAAGTCTTCCCGGCGAGCCGGGAAGAACTGGCCGAAGCGGCCACCGGGGATATCCCAAGGGAAACCCCCAGAGGGCGCAGCATGTGCATTCATTCCCTCCTCTAGCTATAAGCTGGTCGTCAGGTTCTTCCTGAAGGAAGGTTTCGACCTTTCCACACGGGCCATCCTGGATACAGAGAGTGGCGCCACGCTGAAAAGCCGGCAGCTACCGCCGGACGACACCCAGCTGCAACCGCTGGGTGAGTTGGCATCTATGTTCCATGATGTCAATGGGGGCTGGCTCCCCATTGTTGGTTCAGTGTGTCTCGGTGCGGCCCTTCGGGGCCAGACCTCCTACATCTACTTTAGATTTGTCGACAATATGAGTGTCCCAACTATACTGGGCACCTCCGTTATGGATATCGCAACAAAGATGATTGCAACACAGGAGCAACATGTGGAGCTTCTCAATGGTACCAAGGTACCCATCCGAAGAGACGATTCCCGAAAGGTGCACCCGGTAGCGCGGTATGTGCGTGCCCCCCAGGGTGCACAGCTAAGCTAAGGCCGGAACAGAAGACCTGGGTACAGCCCGGGACAATCGCGCACATCCCCGTGAAGAGTACCCACACGGGGCATGGCTTTGTTACGGGGCGACCTCCGTTGTACCAGATCCATCGGGTACTGGTCGCGCAAAGACCCGCCATCATGGGGGCAGGCGAGCCTTTAACCGTCCAGACGATGCACTTGGGCGCTACGCCCTTGCGCCTGACAACGGACATGCCCGTGGGTTATATGGACCCCTCTGAGGGGCCGACCTATGAGGTGTCCCCGGACGATCTCAAGCAGCGCGACGAGACAGCGAAGGAGGAGAAAGAATCCCCACTCCCAGAAGTAGACGTACCGTCGGTACCCGAAGAATGGTCCAGGGCCCTTCAGGCCCTCTTGAAGAAACATGCACCACTCTGGGAGGGTAACTTGGCGTTGATACGCGGTGTAGAACACCGCATTCGCCGGAAGCCCGGGGCTGTCCCCGTGAGGCAACACCCCTACAACGCCGGAAGTTTGGCCCGGGAGAGAGCGAAAGCTGAAGTCGAGCGCAAGCGCTCGATGGGGGTGATGGAACCCTCCACTGGGGAATGGGATATCCCAGTCGTTATGGTGCCGAAGCCTGATGGCTCGGTACGCTTCTGTATAGATTGCAGAAAGCTGAACTTGATGACCGTCAAGGATGCGTACCCCATTGCTAGGATGGATGAGTGCATAGATTCCTTAGGGGATGCCGGGGTGTTCTCCACCCTGGAATGCAATGGGGGCTGCTGGCAGATACCGAGGAGCATGAACACCTTAAGGCGTTTACATGCAATTCGGGCGCGTGGCAATGCTTGAGCCTCCCCTTTGAGTTGTGCAATGCCCCCACGACCTTGCAAAGGGCTATGGATATGATCCTAGCAGGGGTAAAGTGGAAGGTATGCTTAGTATATCTGGACGACGTTATCGTATTCTCACGTTCCCCAAAGGAACACTTACAACACCTAGATGAGATGTTGACACGCCTAGGAAAGGCCAGGATCACCTTGAAGGCGGCCAAGGGCCACTTCTTTCCAGAAGAGGTGGAGTATCTTGGCATTGTTATCAGGCTGGGACGAGTACATGTCCTGGAGAAGAATCTCCGGGCACTGAGGGGTCCCCGGTATCCAGAGACCCAAACCCAAATGAAGAGCTCCGTGGGTACGTGCGGCGTATATCGTCGCTTCGTGGCCGACTTCGCTAAGATATCGAAGCCCCTAACAGTCTTGACGAGCACCAAGCTTTCCAAGAGGCTACAGGCCCCTAGGGAAGAGGAGACGAAAGCTTTCGACGAACTACGAGGACGGCTTTTAGCCGCCCCCATCCTCGCTTTCCCCAGGAGAGACGGGCACTACATCGTTGGTGTAGACACGAGCTATGAATGGCTGGGTTGTTGCTTACAGCAACAACAGCCCGATGGGGAGTATCATCCCATCTGCTACAATAGCCGCACTCGTCTGCCTTCGGAGAAGAACTACTTCGCCATCGAGATAGAGGCGCTCGGCGTCGTCTGGGTGGTGACCTACTTGAGGTCATACCTCGAGGGGGCAGAGGTTTCGGTCCGGTGTGACCGCCGGGCCCTACTATCGGTACTCACAAACATGAGTCCGAACGCGCGGATAAACCGCTGGCGACTCTGATTATCGGAGTACACCTATGAGATCCGGCAAAAGCAGGGTAAGGACCATAAGGTCGCGGACGCGTTATCGCGCCGCCCACAGAGGGACTCGACTCGACTCCCTTGGACAAGGATATCTCCGTCCCGGCCATCGAAAACCGGGCGAGTGACGCCTTAGAGGCGGCCCCGCCAGCCGAAGCACCCATGGGGGCGCTGCCGGCCCAAGTGATCCTCCTCGACCAAGCCGAGGATGCGTTCTGTCAAGAACGGCTGAAAAAACTTGATGTTCTTTCACCACCCGACCCCAAGTGGAGTCGGAAGGCCTTCTTTTTTTCGATAGAAGAATGGGCTCCTATGCCGACATTAGGTATATGGGAGGGAGACCCAAGTGGTCATCCCTGAGGCGCTGAAGCTGCGCCTGTTGTTGAGGCAGCCCCCCAGGCCCGCACTGGTAAGTCGGAGTTACCGCGGACTGCCGGGATTATTCCGGGAGTACTTATGCGGTGATCGGCTTGTTTATCCGTGCCTTTGACATGCATTGCAGTACGAGGGTGATGTAATTACATATACATGTATGTCAAGGGGAGCTCATTTTGGAGCTGAGCGCGGGGAGATTCTCGTGGGCTCCTTGAGGGGCGTCACGATTTGTGGGGTGGTGAGAGCATGTACCCTGCAAGGGAGGGAGCTCTGCCTCGGGAGGTGTGTCTTGGGCCCTGTCACTGCGTTGGCGGGGTTGTGCGTCCAGGACGTTGAGAGAGGGGCTCACGAGGGGGGTAAGAGGCTGCTGGCCTCGCGCCTCAGACCTGTCTCGAGTAAAGCAACGCATCCACCCACAAAACGCCCGCTTCACAGGTTATGGGCCCAGTTGTCGCTGGTGGTCATCATCGCTATCTTCTACGGTCGCGAGGAGGACGACGTTGCGCGGGTTGCGGTGCGTTCCGGCGTTGGTTGGTCGCGTGCAGCCGCTAGCGTCTACAGGGTGGTACCGGTCGGTGCCACAGTCGTCAACATGTCGGACCACGGCCGCTTTGGCGGCCCGCGGTTCGCACAGCTAGACGACGGCTACAAAGTGTGGGCGGCGTACCAACGTGCGCAATTCCAGAAGGAGAGGATGTGGAAGGCGGTTGTGACGGACTGTTCTGCTTCTGGGTCGGACGACAAGAAGGCCGACGCCGTGGTCGAAGAGTGGGACGCCATGAATGAGGCGGCTCTTGCGACCATCCTCATGCCGGTCAATTCCGTGCATCTTAACACGGTGACGTCCGTCGACTCGGCCAAGGAGGCGTGGGACGCACTCTCGGTCATGTTCGTGGCGTGCGACAACGCTCAGCTGCTTCGGCTCATGGACGAGCTGAGAAGCTTGAAGAACGGCGAAGACGGGAACATCATCAAGTTCGCGTCGCACGCCAAGATGATCCGGGACGAGCTGGCCATGCTCGGAAACTCGGTGGACGACAACACGCTCGCGCTGCGTGTCTTGTCGGGGCTCCTGTCCGCGCTCGAGATGCTCAGGACGGTCTTGGAGAACAAGGACGTCAAGCTGGTCAGGTCTGACATGACATCGGAGCTGCTTCAAGTCGAGCAGCGCAGAATTTCTGGGGGCTCGTCGATGCAAGCTGGTGGTGTCAAGTGGCAAGCTTTCATGGTGGCGGCGCGAAAGAATCCTTTTGGAAAAAAGTAGGTCGTGTGCTTCTACTGCGACAAGAAGGGGCACATGAAGCGTGACTGCTACAAGCGGAAGGCTGACAAGTCCTGGGGAAAGAACAAGCCGGGTGTGTAGTGGACCCTGCCCTCAGAGCCGATGGGGTATAGCCCCGTCAGAAAACCCAGCGCAGGATGCGGAACGCTACGCCAGAGTCACAACGCGAACGCCGGGATCACTGGGCGCGAAGCGCACAAAAAACGACGGAAGCAACGCAAACGCAACGATGATTTATTCTAACACGCACGATGACCCCAAAGCATACTCTCATATACCCTCAGAAACAAGACGCAGGACGTGCACAATCCCGACCCCCTGGCGCTACCATGGGGGGACCGGTACCCAACGGGCCACGGTCTCAGGC
>Ga0209093_1001774_pt1 | contig 12258 bp, 11 predicted proteins | sample SidtaG_4_FD_187450 | JGI IMG/M metagenome (GOLD analysis project Ga0209093, IMG submission 187450) | Marine algal microbial communities from Sidmouth, United Kingdom - Sidmouth_Male1 metaG (SPAdes) (version 2) | ecosystem: Host-associated > Algae > Red algae > Unclassified | place: Sidmouth...
CGATCTTCGGTACTAAAGCAAGTCGCCCGTTAAGCCGTTATCTGGGACACTTAGTTAGTGACCGTCTTCCTAACCATCCCAATGACATGGCCTGTTAAGTGACCCTGGGCCTGTGTGGTCCTCTGCGATCTGAGCCTCTAGTTGAGACGGATCGCGACAGGTGACCGCGGTATTGCTGATCCCCGAGTTTTGTCCTGGTGAACCGAGACAGACTTGCGGACCGACTCTCTCCACCAATCAGATGCGCCCCTGGGACTGACTTGGACCTGCTGATTGCTTACATGTGCCCATACGACCTGCAAATCGACATCAGCACCTCTCTTTTTCCGCACTTCTGGCAAGGAAACAGTAGAAAATCTCAAGATCTCGCCTGGGAAGCGTGCTCCGTGCAAGAAAAACGGATCAAACGGCAACAAACAGTGAGTTCTGCTGGATGCAAGGTCCTCGCACCAAATCCGGGCTTTCTATTGGCTTCGATGCCCTCTTACTGTCGTTTTAGACCAATAGAAGGCTCTTATTCACAGTCAGTCTCTGTTTCCGTCCACCAGGACAAAATTCGGGGATCAGCAATAGGTGGCATACTACCACAATTCCCCCTTCCCAAGGGTCAGCCGTCCCGGCTGGCGGGTGTTGGGAGATTCGTCCAACAGGGGACCCATGGGGTCACTCGCCCGAGGCTGTGGCGTGGCACGTGACAGCAATGCGGTCCGCACACTTGGCGGGCCGCGGTCGGAAGAGTTTTCCGGCTCGGGCCCCGAGTGCAAGGGCCCGAGTGTGAATGCAATCAGTTGCAAGGTGTGGGTGTTCGCCCGCCCCTACGTCACGAGGACACGCGGGCACTCGCCGCATGTCGTTGCGCAGGCAGCCGCTCTGTGTGGCGTCGCTTGCCCGAGGCGCAGTCTGCCTCGGGCGCACCCCCTCGCGTACCCTCATTCCCTCGTGTCTGAAAGGGGGGGGGTTGCGTGCTGTCCTGCCCTCGTGAGGCCACTCACCCCCGCTGGTGTGGGCAGGGCGCGCCCATCGCCCTCCCAGTGCCCATAGGCAGCCCCTGACTCGGGGGTGCCGTTTTGGACGCGCCCGTATATGGGTCGCGCCGGCTCGACTGGTACTCGCGTCGGGCCGGGTGCGCAGCAGCTTCGCGGCCGTCGTGCGCTTCGCCGGCGGCGGACCACTCCCGCGCCATCGACGCCTCCCCCCCCCAGCTCTGAGTGGGGGCGTCGTTTCTTCTGCTTCCTTCGGGTGGGTCACTCCCCCGACCCCCTTTGTGTTTTGTTTTTCCCCCTTTGTTTGGGTTCCCCGGAGTGCGGGTTGTGGGACTGTTTCTCCCCGCGGGACGGGTGACTCCCCCTATATCCTTGGCTGTGGCGATGGCTTCCGAGGAGTCGACGAGGGTCCGGGGCTCCCCACCGGGGGTGCCCCTCTTGGAGGAGGAGGAGGTGGAGCCGGCGATGGACGTGTCGCCGGACCCCCCCCGCGCGGCGCCCTCCTCGGCGGCGTCGGGGCAACCAAGTGGGGAATCCCCGGCCGGGTCGGCGGCACACTCGGCCGTTGGCCCGGGTCACGGACAAGGCCCGGCGGTTTCGGGGCTACTTCTTCCGGCGCGCCCCGGGGAGGGCGCCCGTGCCGTACGGGCGGCGCTCGTGGCGGCTCAAGTCGAGGCAGCCAGCGCGGGGACTCCTCCTCCCGCGCCACAGGGATGGTGGACGCCACCCCCCCACCCAACTGGGATGAAGGTGGGTCACCTCCGGGACGTCTACTTGGCGATCCCGGACGCACGTCGTTTGGACACCTGGAAGCGCTGGTGCGCCCAGTTCCCCACTCAAGTGGAGTTCCCCCTGGGGTTCAAGGCCTGCCTCCCGGCTCTACCTGAGGCGGGGGATGAGAATGGCGTCATGACCGCCCACCGCTTGTTGGCGGCCGCCCCGGAGGACAAGGAATCGACGGCCAGAGTGCGGCCGTCTCTTGGGCGTGGGCGACGCTATCCGCGCCCTACTTGGTGGAGGCGGACCCACACGTCAACCACGCTGCGGCGCGCCAAGAGTGGCTGGCGCGCGACGAGCACGCCTACCTCTTGTCGGCGGTGCAGGTGGCTTCGTCCATCGTACTAAGGGGCTCGAGGACGGTGCACTCCGCCTCTGCGAGGGCCTTGGCCGGGGCGACTACCCCTACGCCGACGGGTGTGGGCCAACAACGTCGCCTCCGCCAAGTGGGTGGGACGCGGTGGACAAACCGACCCCCGCCTTTGATGGTGGTCGGGGCACTAAGGACGCCCGAACTTCGGGCGCCCGTCGAGGCAGACGAGGTGCGCCGGGCCGTACCCTCGGCGGCTATCACGACCTGGACGCCCCGAGCCCTGGTGTGGCTGGGCCGTCCGGTGGAGGTTCTTCGCGTGCCTACTCGGCCCGTGAGTCCCCGTGGTCTGGCGCGGGGCCGAGTCGGCGTCGCGACCCTCCTTCGTTCGTCATGGTGGAGCCTTTCCCCCTACGCCATTTTCGCGGGGGACTGAGCCGGGAGCCCCTGCCGCAAAGTGTTGCGCGGGGGCTCCAGGAGATGCTTCCCGCCGTGGCGCCCGTCATCTGGGACGCGGCTGGGGAAGTCACCCTGGTCGCCTTGGCGGACACGGTCGGGTGGTTGAGCCGCCGTCTTGCCTCCTTTGCCGCCCAAGTCGGGTCGGCTGACGAGTCTTCCGCGGCGCTCCGTCTACTGGAGGAGACCGCTCTCCCCGCGGTCGGGGCCCACTTGGTCACCCGACTGGAGGAGCACCGAGCCCGCTTGGCTTGGTCGCAAGGCGGAGGATACGGAGCCACTGCACCTCCGGCTGGTCACTCATCCACGCCGCAGTGGGGCGTCCGGACTGGGGCGTCCTATGGAGAGTATGGGTCCGCTGAGCAGCGCGCGGATTACTCCTCACCGCCGGCGCCGGGGTACGCGCAACTGCGCTATGCCCACGGTACGGGATCCTCCGTGACGGGATCCACGCCGACGCATGCACAACTTCTGCAGGCGTGGGAGGCGCAGCGGTCTACTGTCCCTGGTGTCCCGTCCGCGCAGAAAACGTTCCGTCGCGGGAGTTGGGGTGGAACGAGTGGGGCCCACCGGGATGCGTCGCCGCGCAGGGACGGACAGGGCCACCCCGGTGGCATGGAGCCGTAAGTGCGGTGGTGAGCGTAGTTCGCTTTGCTTTGCGTTGGTACACACGTAAAGGGCCCGGTTGCATTCCACAGTCGGGTTCGTTCCTTGTGGGTGGTGACCCGCGTCGTCCGGGGTTACTCCCCCCGCTCGGGTGTCTGCCGCAGCGCAATGATATGCCGACTGCAGTATCGGCGGACCTTCTCACTTGGAAGGTCCTCGACATATTCCCACGTGTCCTCCCGGGGACCATACCCAAACCAGCGCACGCGGAGCATGAGTCGCCCCTTCTCGTCATACCCTTGTCCGACAAACTGGTCGAACACCGCCTCCATCGCTTTAGTTGACGCTGAAGGCAGGGCGGGCACTTGCCACGCCGCGAGAGCCCGCTCCCAGACTGGGTCGCCCTCGTGTGGCTCCGGTGCCCGTGTGGCATGATTGCCATTATTCGTACGGATGCCATCGTCACTCTCGATGGTCAGCAGCCGCCCATCGGTCTTCAGTATCTAATAGGGGCCGCGGGTTTTGAAGATGAGTTTTCCTCTTTGGTTCTCGTGTGACTTCACGAAGACCCAGTCTCCAACTCGGAGCGCCTGGCGGCGGCTCTTGACTCGTTTGTCAAAGTGTCGCCTGTATCGGGCTTGTGCTTTTTCCATTGACTCTTGGACAAGCGGTATCATCTTGTCCAGTCGTTTGAGAAAGCTGGCCTTCACCTGACTTGGCGTGAGGGTGGACTCGCCCTCTGCCGTCCCCTGTGTCAGCCGCTCGACGGCTATCGGGTTAAGCCGTTGGGGGCACACAAAGGAGAAAGGTGCCTCTCCCGTGCTACTATGCACTTGGGAGTTGTATGCGGTCACGAGTAGTGACACGTACCTCGCCCAGGAGGAGACGTGCTCGCTAACATAGTGTCGCAACTGGCGCACTAATGTCTTATTGAAGCGTTCCACCTGCCCGTTCGTCTGAGGGTGGTAGGGTGTAGCAAAGTTCGTACTTATCCCCAGCATTTGTAGGACTCCTTGATAAAGTACTGAGGCAAATTGTGGCCCGTTATCCGAAAGTGTGGAATCGGGTATGCCGTAACTGGCAATCCACACGTCCAAGAAGGAACTCAGTACATCCAGAGCCGTGACGTCTTTCAGAGGGACGACACGAGTCAAGTTCGTGAATCTGTCACATCTGACCAACAAATATTCATACCCCTCGCGGGTACGTTGTAAAGGGCCAAGTAGGTCCAATGCAACAGCCGCGAAGGGCTCTTTCGCGGGAAACAGACGCATGGATGAAGTACTCCGCGTCTCCATGAGCCTATTCTTGGCACATGTGGGGCATGCCGCCACCCAACCGAACACGTCGGCGACCAGGGAAGGCCAGTAGTACCTTCGCCTGAGGGTCTGATACATCCGAGTGGCACCTGGGTGTGCGCCTAGCGGGGAGGAGTGCTCCCGCTGGAGGATGTCCTTCGTGAGGGATTGGGGGACAACCACTTGTTGTACCCCTTGCTGATGGCCCTGACGGCAGAGTATGCCGTCTCCGTTCACGTAGAAGCGGGTGGCCTCGGTGGTGTTCAGGTCTTTCTGGACCTTTTGGCAGAAGTTATCTGCCTGTTGTGCCGTGGCCAACTCGGCCAACGGGATGGGCAGCGCCTGGGAATTCTCCGGGCGTCGGGGGTCTAAGACCTCCCCCGACCTCGTTGTTACCCCGACTATGGGTATCTCTTCCGGGATGGGGTTCTCGTCCTTCCCCTCCGTCGGGATACGGGACATAGCGTCAGCCACTGCGTGACGCCGGCCAGGATTGTACTCCACGTCATAGTCAAACTCGGCTAGACGTACCCGCCATCTGTTCAGGCGGTTGTTCGTACATGTCGTGGTGGTCAGTACCCACCGCATTGCCTGGTGATCACACCGTATAAGGAAGTGCGTCCCTTCAATATAGGGACGTAACATAGAGACGGCCCATACCACTCCGAGGCCCTCTATCTCCGTAACGGTATAATTCTTCTCAGCCGGGGTGAGTCCCTTACTGAAGTAACCAACTGGGTGATACTCGCCCGATGGTTGTTCTTGGAGCAGGCTGCAACCGAGTTGGTCGTAGCTGGCATCCCCGTCGATGATGTACTTGCCTTCCTTTCTCGGGAGGGCCAATATAGGCGGGTTGCAGAGCAGTTCTCGCAACTTATCGAACGCCTCTTGCTCCTCTTGAGTGGGAGGGGCAAGCCTCTTTGGCAACGTCGTACTCGCCAAACGGTTTAGCGGCATCGCGTACTTCGCGAAGCTGTCGGTGAAGCGCAGATATACATTACACATCCCCAAGAAGCTCCTCAGTTGGGTTTGCGTCTTGAGGAACTGGGCCTTCCTAATGGCTTTCAGGTTCTTCTCTTTGACGCTGATGCGTCCTGGCCGAACTACATGGCCAAGGTACTCCACCTCGTTACTGAAGAGGTGGCACTTTTTCGCTTGAAGCGTGACGCTTGCGTTGCCCAGTAGGGTAAACACCTTGTCCAAGTGGGACAGGTGCGTCTTCGCGTCATGGGAGAACACAATGATGTCGTCTAGGTAGACCAGGACGTACTGCCACTTGACGCCTGCTAGTAGCATGTCAATGGCGCGCTGGACAGTTGCCGGCGCATTGCATAGGCCGAAGGGGAGACGTTTGCACTGGAACGTCCCCGAGTGGCAGATAACCGTAGTGAGATGGCGATCCTCCAGTGCTACGGGGATTTTACAGTAGCCCGCGTTACAGTCTAACGTGGAGAGGAATTTTTCCTCACCAAGTGAGTCGAGGCAGTCATCCATGTGGGGGAGGGGGTATGCATCCCTCACCGTCCGCTCGTTCAGTTGACGATAGTCGATGCAAAACCGAGAAGAGCCATCCGGTTGTGGCACCAGGACGATGGGGCTAGCCCACTCACTTGAGCTGGGCTCAATGACATCCAGTTGTGTCATCTTGTCGACCTGCTCCCGTATTTTCCCGCGAGAGCGGGGCCCGATCCGATAGGGGTTCAAGCGTACTGGCTTGGCCCCGGGTTTGAGCTTGATGCGATGCTCCGTGGCTTTGATGAGGCCAAGTGAGCCGTCCCACAACTTGTGGTGCTTCTCGATGAGCTCATCCAGGCGTGCCTTGAAACGCTCAGGCACGTTCTCAGTGTGGATATGCGGACGATTGTTCCTGTCCTCGGGCGCTTGGATCGGGGTACTATCCGTGCCCAAGGCCTGCAACTGCTCCGTAGTCACGGCAGTAACGTTTCCCTCGTACCGATCAACGAACCCGAGGTTCATGCCCGCTGGAAAGCGCTTAGTTGGGTTCCCAGTGTGGATTATCTCCAGCCACCAGGTATTCCCTGCAGTACACGTTATCGTTCCTGGGGCGACATGTATCTGGTGTTTTTCAAACACCCGATGTAGGGGGGAAACCATTCCGTTCCCCTGGAAGGCCGTGCGTACTTGCACGTACCCTCGAGACCTTGGTTGGATTACTGTCTTCTGCGCCAGCCGGACTGAGGCGGAGGCAGAAGAGGGGCAGGCACAATACATGTCTGCCTTCTGGGTTGTCGTCGCAATAGTCCTGCCGCGACGTAAGATGGGGACACGCCCCCCATCGGGCATCCGGATGTAGTTGTCCCGACCACAGATCGCCGGAACATGGCGATCCGTGTAGTCGGTGCCCACAATCATGAGGACTGACATGCCGGGTACTACCCCGACAGTGATCTCAGTCGTATATGATCCAATGCGGACGTGAAGCGCAATGGTGCCCTTGATGGGAAGTAGCCCACCATTTATGTCAAACATGGAGGCGGATGACTTGTCCGCCGCCTTGACCGTCACATCCCTGGGAAGGAGGTCTTCCCGGATGAGGGAGACGCCAGACCCGGGGTCTATTATGACCCGGTGGCCAACTCATGCCCTTTCATAAGCCATACTCGGGCTGCCACTTGATAGTTGCTGCCTGTCAGGATGGCAACGACCCTACTGCGGTCGAAGCCCTTCGGGAGACGCATATCCCGAGGGCGTACCCCCTTGGGGCGGGTGAGGATCCACTTGACTTTCGTGGGCGACTCACCCGTTGCCCCAGATGGGACCACCGGGGGCCGCGGGGATTCCTTACCCTCAGTGGTTAGGCGTTTCCCGCATCGGAGTGGGATGCGGGTGCTGGATCCTCCTCTGAGTGCGGGGGTTCCCCCTCCTCAGTGGTGGTGTCGCTTTCGACCACTGCCTCCGCGGCTTGCGTGGCAGCGACGACGGGCGGCGCCTGCTGGCGCGGCGCCTGAGTAGGACGCCGGGTCTGGAGACGCGCCCAAGGATTCCCCTTCGCCAGACGGGCCCTGAGACGTGCATCCAACTTGGGACACGTCTCGGCCCAATGTCCCTTTCGGCCACACTGCCAACAGGGCTGATGGCCCGGTCCATCACCGGAGCGGGCAGTCGTCGGTGTAGTGGCCGCGACTGCCGATCCCTCGCCCTCGTCCTGCGCATAGTAGGCACGCGTACGCGGCGGGGTGCGAGGCAAAAGGGTCTGCCTCGCCTGGCGCCGAAGGCGGCTTTCCTCGGCTGCCTTACGGGCTTACTCTGGCCGCTCTTTCTGCTGCTCCGCGCGGAGCCAGCGAATCTCGTCACCGATAGTCAGGGCAAGGCGAGCCAGCTCGGCCAAATTCATGGCCGGCGTGTTTCGCTCACGTACAGTGGCGCGCACCGCCCGGTGAACGCCCTCCACGAAGCGCCCCTTAAGGGCGCCCGACTCATGGACAACGCCGCACTCGGTGTTCAGCCGGCGCAGACGTTCTGCGAAGGACAACTCGTCCTCGCCGTCCTCCTGGGACGCTCGAGTAAACTCTTCCACTCTAAGAGCGATGGATGCCTCATCTGCATGCATCCGGATCATCCAGTTGACCAGTTCCAAGAAGGAGGTCACCTCCCCAGGGTTGCCCCCACGCCGAGAAGGCATGACGGCCATCACCTCTGAGCGGAGTGGCTCTCGCGTGAAGTCCTGGAGGACATAGAAGGCCTCGCCTTCTGAGATGAAACTGTCGTCGCACGCCTTTGCGAATTTACGCAAGAACTGGAAGACCTTGTGAGGTGGGGTCTCGTCCCACTCGGATCGGGACCCGAAGGAGTGTGAGATATCCGTCTTGAGCCGACTCATGTTATGGGCCTGCTCGCGCGTGTAGAGAGTTGACTTATTCTCCAACGCGTACGTCTCACAGTCAAACATGTCCTTATACTGGGGATTGTTCACTGTGATCCTGGACGGTACATCTCGTACCGATGAGGCAAGCCTGCCCCTGATGGGCGCATAGTCCGCGCCCGCACTACTAGGTTGTCCACGCGGGATTGACGCGTGGGTGCGCCGCGGCGCCCAGGAGGAGTCCTCCTGGGTGCCGGGTGTACGGATGTAGGGGGAATCCCCCCCTGAATATTCTCCATCTGAGGATTGCGACGTATAGACCAGTCGACGACGGGGGGAAGAGTAGCCCCCCCGACGCGTTCGGGCCTTGGCAACTGGAACCGAAGCCACAGCAGGCGACCCCTGTAGGGATCGCGCCACCTCCGTCCGTACCACGTGGGTGATTGCGTCCGCAAGCTCTGGACCTATCACCCCCTCAGAGCCCCGGGGAGCACGACTAGAGCTTCCACCCGGCGGCTGCCGTGGCAAAGTGGGCACAGTCCAACAAACCCGAGTCTGGGACGGCCTCTCCGTCCGCGACACACGGGCCGGCCGACTTCCGCCGAAGAGAACGCCAGCACCCGGATGGAGACTCTCGGTATTACTGCGAACCGAGGGTGCCCCAGCCGGGGGGCGAACGCCACTGGGCCCAACGGGCAAGGCCTGGGGGCGGAATATAGACCCACGCCGAGGGTCACCCGCGCCCCCGTCGCTCTGACTCAGTGGGTCGCCGCTCGTCGGCGGATCGACTCCCGCGGGGAGGTCAACACCGCCCCCACCACCAGTCATTCCGGAGCGCCCGGGGGGGTTCTCACGCCCATCCCTGTCAATCGGGCCTCAACTTGGGGCTCGCCAACCTGGCGTTGCGGGGTTGCAACGCGAGGGAAGAAATCGCAGGGGAAGAAGGTCGACTCGACCTCCCCCGAGGGGCCCCTCGAAGAAGACAAAGTGTGTCCTTCTTCCCCTGCTGCTCCACCAAATGTGGCACCACAGCACGCCCACCCCCAGCCCAGGGGGCGACTTTGCCGTGTGCCCGGTAGTCCCGAGTAAGGACCCCGGAAGAAAACACCGGAACCGCCTACACACAACTGGCGTGGCCGGGTACACCCCGACGAGCACGACACAGCACTGTTGGAGCCGAATGTTTACTTGGTGGACGAAGGGGGTCGGGGCCAGCACCGCAGACCTCCCCCCTTATATACCCTCGGGGACCCCGCCCAGAACACGCAAAAAGGGGTCCCAACATAGACACGCACCCCGACCCACCAGGGCCACCCACTCCCACTGGGAGTGGAAGGTAGTAAACCATGCATCGCTCCCGCGCAAGCGGAGCCCATTAAGTAAGCAAGGCGTAAATACCAAAACATTAGCGCAGGATGAAAACCCAGGACGATTAGGAAGATGTAACGGTTACCCGATTTGGGTGTATACTTCCGATCTTCGGTACTAAAGCAAGTCGCCCGTTAAGCCGTTATCTGGGACACTTAGTTAGTGACCGTCTTCCTAACCATCCCAATGACATGGCCTGTTAAGTGACCCTGGGCCTGTGTGGTCCTCTGCGGACTGACCCTCTAGTTGAGACGGATCGCGACTGGTGACCGCGGTAGGTGGCATACTACCACAGGACGGCACACGCATGAAAACCAGGGCCTGAGGTGGATAAAGTAGAGCCAGACATATCCGCACATTATACTCGTAATAATCCATAATCCGTGCCGCAGCCGCGTATCCATATCGTACTCTGTTCATCTACCGCCGGATATACTGAGCCTAAATGACTCTCCAAAGACAGGATAAACTATAATCTGAATCGAATTACGTCCTTGCTGGATCCGGCTCACAGATTCTGCGCCGCATTGCTGGCCCGTGGGGATGCCTCCCCACCCGGTTGAGCCGCCAACATCTGGCAGCGCCAAGCGGCGATCCTGCCGGAGAATGTCCGAACGGTTCTGTCCCATGTCTGAACCCACTTGCGTTGTTGTCAACGGCCCGCGCGCAAACCCGAACGGGTACCCCCTGGTGAGCACACGAGAGTCTCAACAATCCCTAGTGACGAGAACAGCTGCATCATCGAAGTCAATTCCAACAACCAGAGGTACTTGACGGCTGTTCATCGCAATAAATTCATGTGATTAGAAGCGACTAGTTCCAGCACACGTAAGGCTGTACCTCCTGAGATGTCTCCTTTCGAAAAGTTAACTAATTGTCCCGATCCACCATCCAGGAGAGTATATTCAAGCAGTCTATCCTAACTATATCCGAAATCGCACAAGTTGAGTATCCGATTATAATACTGATCCTTACTCTGTCCGGCCCAGCAAGAGCCGATTTCGGATAGTTGTCTTCGTCAAATAGTCAATCCAGAGTGCATGTCAGGGGATGTGGAATATATCCTAATGCAACAAAAAATGCCTGATTCCAAGGCCCCTGATGAAAACGTCATGTACGGAAGGCCACTTCTTCGTCTCCGGGTTGAAGTACGTCAGCATGATGCCAACCGCCGTCATCATGCGGACCATCGTCCGGTCGTGCCGCCCCTTTCTGTCCAAGCCGCCAGCGTCGGCAGCGCCAGCTGCAGCGCCCACCTTGGCCTCCGACGTGACCACTGACTTGCCAGTTTTCTTGTGCGTCAGGGCCGGCGTGAAGTCAGCGCGGGCGACTTGAGCCCGCGGAGCATCGGCAGCCGGTCGCTGGCCAGGCGAAACGGCAAGTGGCAACGGTGGCGAGCGCGCGTGGCCGTCCGAGGCGCGCAACAGGCTGGCCTCGTCGTTGATTCGTCCGACAGGAAGCGCGTCCGGTCGGGCGTTGACCGACTCTGGCAGGTTGAATCGGTACGTAGCATAAGCCGCCGTGAAAACCGTCAGCGCATGAGCTCTGCGCACGCGGCATAGCGGCTGCTCCGCCGCCGCAGGAACTCCCTGCATTGTGGCGTAAAGCAGGCATGAGAACCAGTCTTGGACGCCGCAGCGAGTAGCCAGTGCGTCGGACATCACCTAGGCGGACGCGTAGTGGATGATGTATGACGGGGAGATGTCTTTAGCCCTTGTAAACAGCTCCACCACCTCAGCGTGCAGGTCCTCCTTCGAAGACACTCCCCAATCGGCGAAGCAAGCGCGCAATGTACGGCGCTCAGCCGCGTACTTCCGCTGCAGCGCAGCGTCTACCACCCGAGGGAAGCGGGACAGAGCACTCTCATGCGCGCTGTCAGCGGCTCCCATGATCGCCTATGCTGCTTCACCACCACCAGGGCGCGAGCGTGCAGCCGACGTGACGCCGCCACCCCCCGCCGAGCCGTTGCATAAGAATTCCTCACCAGGAAAATGGGGTCCGTCTTTTTTGTTGGCTTCATTGATGGCACCGCCATCGAAAGGGTGCAGCAACTCAGGGTTTGAACCGGGCATAGTGCGCGCGTCTTTTAGGTCAGACGCACCAAGATCGGCGATTGCGGCGGCGAAACCCGCCAGGGACGGTGACGGGGCGTCGTCGGGTGGAAACGCGTCGTCCACAGCCGCACACGCAGCCGCCAAAGCGGACGCAACAGCCTCCTGCTCTCGTAGAGAACGTGACGGCGGGTTGTCGCAAAAGTGGACTCCCCCCGTGCACCCGGCAGCGCAATTGTTCCACGCGTATGGCAGTACAGCGGGCGGCGGCGTGGCGACTTCTTGGGAGTCTCCACCAGATCCTGCCAGCGCCATGTCCGGCGGCGACGCGCGCGGTGAAGAGGCAAAGTCCGCTGTCTCGTTGCCGAGCGCCTTATTGACGCTCCCCACGACACGGCCGGACCCGGAAGGCGCCGTGAGCGGCTGCAACGCGCGCGCTGGCGAGACGGCCGCCGTAGGGTCGGTGCCGTGCGGTGAGGTGCCGCCGCCGACGACGCGGCCGGTCCCCGCAGGCCCCGCGGACGGCGGCAACGCGCGCGGCGGCGCGGTGGGCGCCGTGGTGTTGCTGCCGCTCCTGGCGTGGCTG
>Ga0209093_1001776_pt1 | contig 12243 bp, 13 predicted proteins | sample SidtaG_4_FD_187450 | JGI IMG/M metagenome (GOLD analysis project Ga0209093, IMG submission 187450) | Marine algal microbial communities from Sidmouth, United Kingdom - Sidmouth_Male1 metaG (SPAdes) (version 2) | ecosystem: Host-associated > Algae > Red algae > Unclassified | place: Sidmouth...
GACGTCACCGCAACGCCTCTCGATTCGGACCTCGGCGGGGAACGGCAGACTTGATGTGTCCGCACAGCGCCGCCTCCAGTGGCCTCCACACTTACTTGTGCATGCAATCTGCCCGTCAGGCGGCCTCAAGCTCATGAGCACGCTGCTGCGCCTCGCACACACCCTATTGAATCCCGTGCTTGCGTGCGGGCCGCTGCCAGCGGCCATTGCGGTGAGCAAGAAGGTTGTAAGAGTTGCTTTGCTGTCGCACTGTCTATCATGGGTGCTATACGTAAATTTGGCCTCGTCTCACGCACATGGTACACACGGCAACCAGCATAGCATGATGCACATGACCATGTTCGTAGCTTGGAGGTGGGACGTCGGCCGACTCGCAGCTGCCTTGCCCTTAATGATGGACTCCGACGTGCTCGAGTATCTCACGTGCCTATGCTTTTTAAAGCGTCCGCACATTCCCTCTCCCCCTGCTCAATGGTTTGTATTCTTCCTGCCGCCCGCCGTTGGGTCTCAGCTTCCTGGCGCGGCTTGGGAAAGGACAAGTCCCAGCCACCAGTTTCTCACTGGATGCTGTCTCTTTCGCCTTCCGCTTGCAGCGGCAACACGACGGCACACCGTCTCTCTGTCCGTCGCAGTCTGCTCCTCGGCGCCAGTTGTGGCGCACACATGGCTCTCACCGTTTCAGCATCAGCGATATTACCTGCGGCGCCTTCAAACGGGCCCGGGAACGAGCGGGAAAACGAAGACAAGTGACAGCCCAGCCCAGTTGTGCTCTCCCAAGCAAGGTGATAAGAAAAAGCTACAGACTCGTCCAATAATTGAGACAGTGCAAGCCACGGAAAACTCACAAACCCCCACCCAACAGCCTAAAAGTCACCGTCGTCAACGTCGGACTCCCCCAAAAACATATCGCTGTCACTCTCTGATGAATCCTCCGCCATGGCTCCACCGGAATGCATGTCAGAGGCCAGCGGCTGCATGTCAGTGCGTGCAGATGAACGCGCGGCTTGGGATAAGCGAGGGACTAGCGACAGGTCTGACGGCAGCAGGTGCGCGTTAAAGCGCACAAGGCAGTGCATCTCCAGATGCTCGGCTAGCAACGTTGACCGGTCCTTGCGCAATACAAGACCAGCGACGGAGAAGTCGCGCTCTGACGCGCCGATGACCCGGAAGCCCCGAGAAGCGAGCAAGCAACGAGATGAAGCAGCGGGTAGTCATCTCGACGTGCAGCCCAAAACCCCAAAGCACCGTAGTAGTCTGCAGGGACGCTCGTGTTCAGGAAGCGGTCTAGCTCCTGCATGGCCTGCTCGGCTGGCGTGTCGTCGCAAGCCCCCCGGCTCTCCTCCGAATCCCACCCGATCAACGACGTGCGGCACTTCTTGCGCTCTCCCTCAAGCTCTCCACGTCGCGAGGGTGGCGCCGGGTGATCGTCCAGCAGGTGCGAGCTTGTCGACCTTACAGCAGCGTGGGCGCGGTCCATCGCGTTATCTTGGCCTTCACGTGTGGAAACCTTCTTCAGCATCGACCCACCGCCGGGTGTAACGAGAGTCGCAGCCAGAACTGCGTCGTTCATCAGCCAATTCTTGGTGGTATCCGTCTTGTTGAAAAAGCGCTCGTCCAGCTCGTCTTGAAGCACGGACACATACGTCGCTGCTTCAGGGCACAAAGTTGGAGCGTTTCGCGTACGCTTCACGTACACCTGCTCGTGCTCGTAGAGGCGACCTTCCAGCTCCATGACGTCCGTCCCGCCCTTGTCCGCGTCCAGAAACGCGAGGATGGCGTCGCCTCCAGCCGCAAGCGGCTCGGAGTAGTCGGTGGGGCACGGGTACGACGTCACCTGCATCGTCCGCTGCAGTCGACAAACCAGCTCAAACGCCTCGGCCACTGTGGCCGACGCGCTTTGAACGGCAGTGGACGCCTCGTAGGATGGCTGCAGGACCCCTATCAGGTGCCGCACCGGCTCCCAGTCCCCCCGCGCGATGCACCGCCGCTCTTGGGCCGCCGTTAGGTTCCGCAGCTTCCCAAAACCGATCAGCCGCGGCATCAGGGTGAAAAGTCGAGAAAGGGAGAGATATGTCGAGCCCCACCGAGTTGGACACTCCGTCAGCAGCTTTCGGACGCAATCATCGCCCGACAGTGGCACAGCGTTGAGCATCGCAACGCTTGCCGGCGATTTGTGGAAGTGCGTCGTCGTCTTGCGAGTCCGGCCTAGCAGCTCGCTCGCCGCCGGATTTGTGCTACCTGTCCTTGGCGTTGTGGCGGCGTCCGACCGAGCGTCACGGGCAGCCGCCGACTCTCCGGTTGCCCCCAGCGCGGCCTTGACGGCCAGGTGAATGGCATGAGCCCCACACGGGATCCACCTCGGCCACAGCTACCGCAGGGCCTTCTTGACGTTGCTGCCCGAGTCCGTTGTGGAAGAGCTGATGTCTTGCGGGCGGACACGAAACCGTGCCAGCTGCTGCAACAACCACTTCTTTATGGTCTCGTGGTCGTGTCTCCCCGAGAAGGGCGTGACGCCAAGATGTAGCTCACGCATCACAAACCCGTCGGGGTTGACGCACCGCAGCACGAGCGACCCGTAAGATCCAGAGCCGTGGCGCTCCGTCCACAGGTCCGTGACGAGGTGAAAAAATGGTAGCCCCCGGTACCGACCCTGGAGCTGCCGGACCTCGTCCCGTAGGCGATCGTAGATGCAGAGAAATACATCCAGCAGGACGTCACGCACGCCAGACGGTGACGGGGTGGTATAGGGCACGCCTAGCCCACGCACAAATTCCAACAAGTACGCATTCCCCGACATAGCAAAGGGCGACAGCGTCATGACGAGCATTAGGACGAAGCGCACGTGGTGAGGACGAGCTTGTACAGGGCTCATGACCCTGTTGCGGGAGACCGTCAGGTACCCCGAGATGGGGCCGCCCGACGCACGTCCAGCCGCTTTGGGGGCGTCGTTGGCTGCCGCCCGGTAGGTAGCCACGGCAGCATGTCTGCTGCGCTGGATGCCGCTTGACAGGCGGGACCCCGCCACGAGGTCGAAGTGCTTCCACGCGTTGCTCGACTTGCCGCCACGAAGCAGGTACGTCGTCGTCGCCCCTTCTAAAGCGCACACTCGGCAGCGAACAACAAAGTGGCCCCTCTGGTCGTCTCCAGTCCCCGTAAACGTGTCGAAGAAGTGGTCTGCCTTTGGTTCTTTCGTCCAGGACTGACCACCGCCTTGGACAGGCAGCCACTCCTGCCCGGTGTGCATCAGGCGCACAGGGCAAGCCAACGCCGGCGTCGGAGAGTAGGGCCCCACCACAGCGGCCAGCACATCAACGTCGGCTGACGCCGTCTGGGATGGTGAATCGTCCTCCTCCTCAGTCAGCTGGGAGCCGGAAGGAAGTCGCTGCTGCGCTGCAGGGGCGGAGGCGGGAGAACATCTCACCGTCACGGTGTCCTCCTCTATCGTACCGCTGCCGCTGTCGGCACTTGGCAGTGACGACGACATGGTCCGGGACGGACACTGGGTGAGGGGGACAGGGGGAATGTCGAGCAATGTCCAGGTCGCGCTGTGGCCAACCCAGGAGGAAGCGGTGTGGGATGGGTGCTCCCGCTGGGGACAGTCCGCACACTGTTCCGGGCCGTCTTCTGCATCTTTGCGCCGACGTCCCTCGCCACCCACGTCACGTGACGCGTAGTTGGAAGCGTCCTAGCGGCAGCCTGTCTCTGGCCGCTCTCCGTTCGCTTTCGATCCCGCCTGGGGGCCGGATATACTCGGATATTATAAGTATCCGAAGCATACGATATAATGCGCCGTTCTCACCTCTCCCCGGATTATTATTGGCAGAAGTCTCAGGGCATATTCGGATACGGATACCCCAGAGAAGCCCGTATTCCTTGGGAGTACCATTATAATGCTCGGATATATCCCTCCAGGATATATCCATGACAACCCCTGTTTGTCATGTCCGACCGCTTCTCGACGCTAACCCGTACGGGTGCGCTCCGACGCATCACTGCCGTCACGTTCACGTCGGCGTTCCTGACCGCATGGGTCGCGGCCTACGGGCCCCCCGACTGCATCCTATTGGACCAGGGTCGGCAGATGGACAACTCGTTCTTCCGTGCCGTCATGAAGATGCTAGGCACGAGGTTGCGTGAAGCCGGTGTCACTCTCAATCTTGAGAGATGCACCTGGTTCTCCGACGAAGTCGAGTACCTTGGACATATTTTCCGACCGGGTCAACTCCATGTTCATAATAAGAACGTCGACGCGTTGAAGCACGCTTCTTTCCCCACCACCAAGACCCAGCTTAAAAGCTTCTTGGGGATGTGAAATGTCTATCGACGTTTCGTCAAAGACTTTGCTAAACGAGCAAAGCCGCTCAACGCAATGACCCGCGCGGAGGTCCCCCCGGACTTACCAAAGCCAGCCGACGCAGCCCTCGCGGCCTTCGAAGACCTACGGCAAGCGCTTCTTGCACCACCAATTTTGGCCCTGCCAAAAGCCAAAGGCCAAATGATTGTCGATGTCGACGCCTGCGCCGACCAACTCGGATACACCTTGCTGCAAGAGCAGCCTGACGGTACTAGATTACCGTTTGGCTATTGTAGCCGTGGACTCAGCCCTGCTGAGAAGAATTATTCCACAACGGAACGCGAGAGCCTCGGCGTTGTGTGGAGCGTACTCAAGCTCAGACACTTCCTCGATGGACATCGCTTCCTAATAAGGACCGACCATCAACCCCCAAGCTGGGCTTCCGGCACCACTGACTCAAGTGGTCGGTTGATGCGATGGCGCCTACGGCTGTCCGAATATACATTCGACATGCAGTACAAACCCGGTGCATCGCACCACGCCCCAGACTTCTTGTCCCGAACGGACAATGACGCCGCCGTCGAAGATATCAACGATGATATCCCATGCCTTGCATTGGCCGAGACGGCCAACGGCTTGCTGACGGGGAGGTACACGGGTACCGACATGCCGGCCCCCGTCGAATACGACGATATCGTGGAATCCCAACAAACCGACGCGTTTTGAGTCGAGTTGGCCAAACGGGTGGCGCGCAAAACGGCAAAAACCTTCTTTCAGAATGAAAGCCACGGCCTCTACAGGTGCGCACCGTACGGTGACCAGTTTGTCATCCCGGAAAGCCTACGCGAGCGTATCCTTACGTTGGAACATCACGCAACGGTGTCAGCCCACCCGGGTATGAACCGGATGTACTACGCCATGCGGCGTCGGTATTACTGGCCATCCATGGTCACGGATATCTAGAATACTATTACCAAGTGTACCACCTGCGCCCAAAATCGGCTGTCACTACGACGACACACGTCTTCACTGACGTTGTTCCCAGCTACGGAACCATTGACAGACCAATCGGTCGATATCTTCGGGCCAATCCCCGCTACCAAAGCTGGTAACCGCTTCATTCTGATCATTACCGACCGCTTCTCTAAGCCGACCAAATGCGTCGCCTTGCGGCGCATAACGGAAATCTCCGTGGCATCAGCCATTATCGACGCAAGGGTCGCCTGTTATGGCCCACCTGACCGAATCCTATCGGATCAAGGACCCCAGTTCACGTCGAACTTCTTCATTGCCGAAATGAAAGTGCTGGGAACAGAAACAGTGTGCACCACGGCATACCACCCACAGACGAATTAGTCAAGTCAAAAGGTACAATCGTACCATGGCTACGCAACTCCGACATTACGTCACAGACGACCCGCGCCGTTGGGATGAGCTACTCCCCGTATTGACCATGGCCTATAATAGCCAGCCACACAGATCGACAGGCATTGCGCCATTCGAACTCGTTATCCCGAGACGAATCCCGAGTTTGTCGGTACGCAACCTCCCCCCAGGGACTCCATTGAAAAACAAGGGTACCCTCAACGATGGGTCACCCCTAGCGCGCAAGCGTGAGTTCATGGCCAAGCTAAGACCTCAAATTCCGGCCGTCGTAGAGGCCTTGCAAAAAACTCAACAATACTGTAAGCGTAACTTCGACTCGAACGTGCATACACGTAACAAACGTGTCCGAGTCAGTGACTACGTCTATAAGACGAACCAACAACAAAAGAACAAGCTGCAAAGCAGGACCGTCGGCCCATTCGTCGTAGTGGACGCAGATGATTCTACCTACGTCGTAGACGTGAATGGCAAAGAGCGAAGAGTCAATAGTGACCATGTTACCCCGGCCCCACGGCCTTCGACCCCAGACGAGACACCACATCCACTATTAGATGGACTCGATAAGCCTGAGAGCACACCTCCAGTACCCGACGAATACGTCATTGACCGCCTATTGAAGCTCCGTCGGAGCAATGGCATCTACAGTGCCAAGGTCCGATGGTTTGACTATGGTCCCAAGGACGACTCCTGGGAACCCTTGGAAAACCTTCCTCGGAACTTGGTCATCCGATTTCTCCGACAGAAAAAGAAGAGAATTGCGGGCTACTCGTGGAGTATTCCCACTCCCCCGTCTCAGGGCACCCGCCGATCACCCAGGCTTAATCAAGCAGAAACGGTGTTGGTAGTAACCCCCCAACGCCAAGATCCAAAGTGGTCCCCGACCATTCTTGGAGTGTTTTCGAGTTCCCACCACGAAGTTCGAATCACACTGAACTGGATTAAGATGAACCAATCGAGTTCAATTCAGGAGACTTTACCGATTTGCTGGGTTCGACTGACATTATCCGAACGGACGCGTAATATCTCCCACGACCCCTGATTGGCTCATTGGCGTTTCGCCGAGCTTTCTGAGTGGCATGGGCCGTACACCTACGTGTGGCCCTGCCCCCCGTCCTTACAGGGCAATGATGCGCCGCCCGCGCCTGTTACCCAAGGGGTTGGATGCGAGCCTAACGGGCTACTGCTACCTTCGGTCCATGACCTAACCACAACGGTTGAGGACCTGATGTACAGAAGTACAGAGGCGACGCTTATAGCCCCTAAATGGGAAAGTGCCAGCTGGTACATCGACGCCAAAGCGGCCTGTGAATCGCACGATGTACTACCTCACGCGTCAAAAGACCACAATGATACGACCACATGGGCACTTGTTGTCTTTCACTGTAACAGGAAAACCAACAGTGCTACACAAGCCAAACCCTTTCTGTCTAAATGACAGCAGCCCATGAGCGGGCAAGGTGTATACAACACCGCCACAGCATCACCTGCCGACGGGCATCGGCAGTAAAACAATCCAAACAAACCAAACACACAAGTCGAGCTCGTACCGGTCCTAGACCACCCGCCTCAGTTGCGGAAGTGCCCCCGGCTACCCTCGTCCACCGACGAACTGCGACGGCGCATATTGCGCGGAGGCTCCTCCTAGTCCTCGTCGTCCCGGCTGAGACGCCGGCCGAGGATGTCGCCAGCGTCAAAACGCACAGTCGAGGGAGGCGCCGCCGCCACTTGGCGCAGACGTTCGACCTCCTGCGAGAACAGGTCTAAGGCAGCCGCCGAGTCTGCCGCCATACTCATCGCCCGAGCCAAGATCGGCATGGCGTCCTCAAGGACATAGCCATGGGCATCACGAACCGCCCGGCGCAATGCCTCCGTCTGGCGATTCCAAGCCGAGGCCAGGGCGGCCGCCCCGACGCCGCGAGGCACACGCTGCCCGTCTATACGACGACTCGGCCCGTCCCCAAACAGGGCCACCGCCGCCTGGAACGCCTCAGGCGAAGTCCAAACGTCCTCCAGCGTCGAACGCGTATGTCCTCCGGACGCGGCGGTAACGCGCGTCTCGCGCACCGGCGAAAGCGACCGACGGAGAGGAGAAGCGGCCCGACGCGAAGGCCCACCGGCCGCCCGCGTCCCTTGGCGGACAAAACCGCCGTTGCCTTGAGCTGCGGCCGCGGGCGTATGGCCATCGTCGTCCGAACCCCAGCCACAGGCGGGAAGAGACGAAAAGCCCCGACAAGGGTGGTTCAACACGAACCCGTATTCGGACGACGAGTCCAAATGGACGTGCACCTGACACGCCGCACGCATCTGCGTGTCCCGTTGAATGACGTTCTTGACCACAATGGTCCACGGGAGGACCTCCGCGGACTTGTGCATCTTGTGGAAAGTATCCAACATGGCCTGGCCACCCGGCCCACTGGCCATACGGTGCAGGTCCAACTTGGACATGCGCCGAAGGGCCTTGGCATCGAGCCAGGCAGAGACCTTGTCCGTCAGCAGGGTATGCACCCACCCGGCCGCCGAGAAGTAGGAATACTCCGCATTGACGACATTCCAAACGGCACTGAACTCGTCGACCAGCTTGTGAGCCAAGTACGACAGTTCGTAAGGCATCTCCATCCACACCCCGCGGTTTAACAATCAGCGGGGATAGCGTGGGAACCACCGCGACAAGTCGAAATGACGGGGCGCCCGGATAACACCGGAGCACCAAGCGGTGGGAAGAAGCCCGCGGCTCGAGATACAAGCCGCGTCTTCAGCACGCCGATGGGCGGGGGCATAACTCGGCGCCCGAAAGGGGGAAGTCAACGCCAATGTGCGGGCGTCAAACTTCTCCTCCACGGCGTGTTCCGCCTCGTGAGATTCCTCGATGAGCTCATCGAGGTACTCCTCCATGCCCGCCCCCTGGGCGAAGGGCACCGACGACTCCGTGGCCGTACGGCGCGACAGGAAAAAGGCCTCCGGCCAAGCCCGACGCAAACGCCCGAAGTTGTTGGCGGCGCCCTCAAAGGTCCCCATCTGATGGGCGGGGAACAGGAGGGCCCAAGCGTAAAGACGCGTGTGAAGATCATGGAAGGGACGTCCGTAACGGACCAACTCGTTGGCATAGGCCAGAACCTCGTACGCCTGTCGCGCCTCGCCTTGGTTGCCATGGTTGGCGTTGCCGTGCACCTCCGCCACGACGGCTTCGACGTGGTCATCGGGGACCCCGTTGAGGATGTCGATGAGCCCCGGTGGGACACCCCAATGGCCTTGTTCGATACGAACTAACGCCACGCGGCGGTTGTTTGTTGCCGCGTCCATTAGAACGTCGTCACTCATGACGGGGACGCCGTCGCGTGTCCCAAGGGACGGAGGGCTAAAGTACGTCCGCCGAAAGGGCGATGGCCCCGCCCCGTCGATGAGCGTCAGTTCGGCCTCTTGGTCTTCCGCCTCACCGGGGTAGTCCGCGGCCAGGCCGCCGCCGTGCATGTCCCGACCATTGTCGGCTGACGACCCGTCTTGCCGCGACCCCTAGCCGACGCTCGCCTCCGACCCGGCCCGCCCCGCTGGGCCGCCCGCGCCATTGGCACGGCTCCCAGCAGCGCCGGCCGCGTCGGCCATCTCAACGTCGTTGCCGCCGCCCGCCATCTTTGCCTTGTCCTTGCCGCCGGCACACCGCGCCGAGCGGAATACCTAGCCCAACGCCACGCTCCCTCCCCCTTCCCGACCTAGGGTCAACCGGCTGTACACAAGCCGCGCGCCCGACTCCTCAGTGGCTATGAGCCCGACCCCGTTCCCCCGCGCACCGTGTGCGCAAAAGCGCAACGACACCCACCCGCCGAGGGCAAGGCCGTGACAGCCTCGCCTCGCGACGGACGGGGCACGGCAGACAGAGGACCCAGAGGTCAACAAGTGCGCAAGCGCAGGCCACCGCAACCTGCCCAACTGGGCTACTCAACCCGGACGCCGGATGGCATGGGGAACCGGACGGGCCCTTGCCGTTCCCAACCCCCTCAGTATATTTACCGCGGGGCGAGCCCAGGGGCCCTCCAAGCTGCACCCGGCTGTGCCCTCTGCGGCACGCGGGCACAAGGCCCCCCACCCCTGTAGGGGCCGATCTGATGCCTGTGCGGCCACTGCCGCCCTGTGGGTGCCCAGAGGCTGCCCATCCACGCCCTCTTGCCCTTCGGCACGCATCGGCCATGCTGGGCCGCTCGCGACCGTTCGCGCCGCGGGCTCCATCACCCCGCCTCGCGCGAGGGTGTCAGGGGTCTCCCCGATCCCCTTTGCAGGCGCCGGCGAAGGCGTTACGCCCTCACGCCCCTTGGCGCGTCGTTACGCGACACCCTGATTGGTTGCCACTTGTGGCGTTCGTGGTGGCGGATCAGTCGATCTGCGCCCACTCGCCAGGACGGCTCGAATCTCATTACAGGAGTATGTAGCATATGTCCTTCATATTTGGATATTGGGCCCGGTAGCCCCCCTGACTGGTCAGTATTCATGTGGAGGATTGAACTGACTTGTGGCTCGCCCTTTGGGAGGTTACTTCCGTCATGTATATCTGTCCTTTCTTTTATCGTCTCTATTTTGGTGGTTATCCCTGTGGGGGGACCGCCGGGGGGACCGGCGCTCTGTAAGCGGTCCCCCCAGGGATGATAAGTTGGAATAAGCCGATTTATTCTTGGTGGGGACCGCAGGGGGGACCGCTCGGTATGCGGGGGGGACCGCTCGGCATGCGGGGGGACCGCGCACGTCCGCGGCGCACCCTCCACATCTACATGGCGCACTCGAGAGGTTTAAGAACCAAAGCGGGAGCCGACGTGCAGCGCTCCCAGGTGAGTTTCCAGATTTAGAGATTGATCTTTGAACCTCTGCCATCTGCGGGCCGCCGTGTAGTTTTTCCCGGGGCAAATCCTAGAGGCAGCCACGCTCCGCTCTGCGCGAAAAACGCAGTGTCATCTCGGCACCGTCGGGGCCCGGCTCCGGCGCTGCGCGCCTCCGCTGCGGGCCCCGACGGTGCCTCGCTGACACTGCGTTTTTCGCCGCAGTGCTCGCTACCAAATTTATATAGAAAGATGATACGTGCATTCTGGGACATGTGATTGGTTGGATATCGATGAGAATCGACCAATGAAATTGTGGCGCTCTGCTGTCAGAAACCAAATCAAGTCGTTTTGAAATCCCCTGTCCCCCCGGCGGTCCCCCTACCTCGAATGAGAGTAGGATATTCGTTCTTTATCATCGCTCGGTCGATCGACCCCGCCCCTTTACCGTCTGATAGTAAACGCACCATGGGACCGGGGTTCGCCGTCGTCGGCACCCCCGGCTCCCCATCGGATGTTGCACGAACAGAGGTTCTTCTTCCTCGCCTCTAAGGCGATAGTGTTCACTTTATCTTGCGTCTACGGTCGGTCGCTACTTACTGGTTAGTTAACCAACGTCATCAATCCCACAGGGTGGGGCGGGGGACGGGGAAGCGCTACGGCGTCGGTAGTAGGGCGGGTCGCGGCGGCGGTGCCGGCGGCGGCGGCGGCGCCTCACAACGCCGCCGTCCCTGCCGCCGCGGGCTCTGTCGACGTCAATGGCGGCGCCAGTTGCCGGTGCCATGATGACCACTTTTTCGATCACGGCGCGTCGACCGCTGCCGCCATGCCGGCCGTTGCATGTGTGGCGCAGACGCGATCGCACGGCCACAGCCGTTATCGCCACCAGGAGCCCCATGGCCGTCATCCTGCCGGACCCCCCCCGTCCACCAGGTGGCTTTGAACACTTACTGGTGGCGGGTGGGGGCCCAGCACCACCGCGCAGCCGACCCGCTTGTAATACATGAGGGTGGCGATGACAACTGTGTCCGGAGCGGCCGTGTTGCTTTTCCCGACAACGCTCTGCACGGTACGTGATGCGCTCTTTTGTTCAATCAGTTTGGTTTGTGCGGTGCCTCTTTCGTGACGTGCCTTCCCCAATGGTATGGAGTGGTCTGTGTGTCTGGCTTCTTGATTCTGACTCTCGTGTTGCTTGCGCTTTCGTCGTCTCCCTTCGCTTCTTCTTGGTTCTTCTTTCCATCCGCCCATCGTTCTCCTCTGCACGACTGCACCGCGCCCCATCCGTTTTGGCTTGGTTTGCTGCGCGGGCCTGCCGGCCGTCCATAGTCCCTTGGACGCACCCCCCTCCTCGCCTAAATCAAGCGCTTCGGCGCAGGGGGGGGGGGGTTGATGGGCGCACCCGTGCCAAGGCCGGGTGCGCATTCGGTCCAAAGTCAACTTTGAACTATTTTCAGCGTCCTTTTGCGCGTGTGATGCTAAACAAAGCCGAGACTGGGCCGGCGCAAGATGCCCCGGTCAACCTCGAGCAAAATAAACCCTCCCTGTTGCTGTTTTGACCTCGTCCATGCCAAAAATTGCACCAAACCGCAGGAAATAGCCCCCCATGCCCTATATCGCACGCGTCCGGGGGATGGGGACGGCCTGCGACCGCCCCCGCCCCCGCCCGCTACTTTCATGGCGGCGGTCTACCATTTTCCCCGCTCTGGGGGGGGAGGGGGCGGCCTACGGCCGCCCGGGGGGGGAGGGGGCGGCCTGCGGCCG
>Ga0209093_1001778_pt1 | contig 12233 bp, 14 predicted proteins | sample SidtaG_4_FD_187450 | JGI IMG/M metagenome (GOLD analysis project Ga0209093, IMG submission 187450) | Marine algal microbial communities from Sidmouth, United Kingdom - Sidmouth_Male1 metaG (SPAdes) (version 2) | ecosystem: Host-associated > Algae > Red algae > Unclassified | place: Sidmouth...
GGGCCGAAGCGGGGGAGGGTGTCTCGTTGCTGGGCGGGGTGGGGCCGGAGTGGGACGGGGTTGGGCGGGGTGCTCCGTGTGGGGCGGGATCGGCCGGGGAGGGGAGGGGCGGAAGGAGAGGGGGGGCGCGGGGGGGCGAGCAAGCATGGCGAAGGGGGAGGGGTGTGGGGGCAATGCGGGTGCACGGGCGGGTGGGCGGGGTGCGCGGGGGCGAGACGTGCACCGCCACGCAGTATACGACGCAAAATTTCTGCGACACATCCCTCAAACGTACCTGTCTTTCATTCGCCATCACACGTGTGATGGTACCTGTGTACTCTGGTGCCAGGCTGCATCGCGGCATCTGTCCGTCATGCCCCAGTTTGTGACAACTGCTCCAGAAATCTGGCTTAAATATACCTAGCGAAGAATAGACATATGACTGGCTTCAGCAGTCTCTCACGAGGTCGGAAGTGTTCTCCGTTTCTGATGGGGCGCTCCCATTAATGTGCTAGAGAATGGGGTCGAAAAGACCTCGGTACCTGTTCGTGACACAATGACTGACTGTGTGAGAGCGACCTGGAATCGTGCATTATAGTCGGAAAACTTACCGAGAAAGGAAAAACTTGATCCACATCGCCCAAGATTCTTGCCGACGCGAACAACGGGTACACTCTGGCGAAGCGGCTGCCAAGCTGTGAGATGGTTTCCGTTGTCCCGTTCGGCTCCCTCCCCAGTGCCTACTGCAACAAAAACCTGTCCGGTTTGCCTGCAAGCCCGCGCCCGCCCCCCCCCGCCACAATGACAACCCCCTGCTGCACCTAATGCAATGACGGTCAACAAGGTTTGCTGAATAGCGCGCGACCCTCCCCTTTTCCCCCGGAGATGAGTCACTCAACGTAGTTGCTGCTTGCCCACTTCGGCCGCCTCAGCAGACACAACGCGCCACAACTCATAGGGAGACAGCGGGGGGGGAGCACCTCTGAGGGCACGACTGGCAAGCGCGCGGCGCCCCAGCCTGGCAGCTGTCGACGCCAGCAAACCCATTGCCCTCAAATGGCACGCGCCGTAGTTGGCAGCGTCACTTGCAGTCTCGTCCCATGTCTTGCGCAAGAATTTGTCCTGCTTCTCTTGTAGCTTTGCCCGCTTGGCCCGTGCCGCAATCGACTCCGAAGATTTCTTCTCCTTGGCCTTGGCCTCCCGTGCACGCTTGGCGTGGCTCCTGGCCAGCTTTGATGCCTCCCTGGCCGCCGCCCCCTCGGAAATGGCGGCGATGACCTCATCAGCTGTCAACACGGTCCCGCGCCCAGCCGTTGACAGGGTCCCGTTGACTACCCGTGGACACGACATGTCCTTCCGCACGACAGAAATCAGCCGCCGCATCAGCAGCTCAAGGTCGGTACCCGCGACTGGAGCGTCCGCGCCCTTGCTAAGCTCCTCATCCGACACCACCGTAGGGTCCAGGGGCCACATCCCCACGCGTCGGAAGACCGTCCGCAGCGCCTCCTCCGTCAGGGCCTCAGACGCCGCCGCCGAGATACAGAGAATTAATTCTGATGTGTTGAACTGTCGCTTGGCGTCGCTGCACTCGAGAGTGGCCTCACGGACACGCGACCGCACCTTGGGCTGGTACAGTCAATATCCGGTTATCTGCGCTCCAGTTATATGTCACGTGCTATATAACCGGGAGGATCGCGATCGACAATTTCCACGGGAACCATCGACAGATCTCGCGATCGTCATCTGTCATACAGTCCAGACAGGAGGAATTGAATTACGTGATGCGTTTGTCGCCCAGTGGCCCAGTGGGCGCTCCCGTCGATGTGGACCCACCGTCGTCGGTCCCACCGCTTTCGACGCCACCGTCCCGGTCCCCACCATCGCCGACCCCACCACCGCCGACCCCACCGTCGTCGACCCCACCATTGTCATCCCTACAGCGGTTGGCCAGCCACTTTGGTGCACACGTCTCCCGACCACCGGTTGGTCGGCAGTGTCGAGGCCCTGACGCAGGGTCTTCCAGCGTCGGGCCCGATCGCAGTGCAGAGGGTATGCGGTCGACACCCTACTCTCTCAGATTTGGTGGTGATCCCATGTATCAGCGAGTATTAGAGGGGTCCTGCCACCAGTCTTGATGACGCTTTCTTCTTGTCAATTTTGTTTCTTTGGATTCTCTTTCCGATTGACGATCTGGGTGTTGTTGCACTTCTCTTTGAGCTACTTCTCTTGGTCGCGTGCGCCAGTGTGTGCGCTTCTTTCGTACTTTTTCCCCACCGAAGCTTCCACCGTCCAGGAGCGTCTCCAATGGCGCCGATTAAGTACTGTGGCCGCTTCGGCTGCCGCGGCCGCCACATAGGAGTTCTTTCCAAGCCCGTCTCCAGCAACCGTTCAGGTCATCCGCGTTGCCGCGCAGGCGGCGAGTGCGGCAACAGCCACTGCGCTGGCACAAGACCAAATGGACCTTTCAAGTGCGCCGTGGGTGGCGGTGGCAAGCGCCGACCACGCATGTGATGGAGGACCTGCGGGGCGGAATCAAGGCGCCGACGTGGCGCGCGGGCGGGGCGGGGTCGGTCGTGGTCGGGGCGGTGCTGGGCGTGGCTGGGGCGTGAGAGGGCGGGGTGTCGAGCGCCCACGGTCGGGCAAGGGGCGAAAGCCCCGCACACTTATATCTCTTGGTGACAAGCTTGCGCTTATTGAGATTAGGGACTCTGGACATACATGGCCTCAAACCCTGGCCATGTTTCGGCTTAACATCAGCGTGTCGGCGGCGCGAACCATGAAGAAGAACAAGGAGGAGTTTAGGCGGCGGGCAGCTGCGTCGGAAGACCTGTCGGGGACCTGCCAGCGTCGCTCCTACTTCGAAGCGGTCTCCCAGGGGTTGTGGGATTGGTAGCAGGCTATTCAACGAGTGGGCGGACGGCATCTACCGGTTTCGGGAGGTCTGTTGGAGGCTCGAGCACTTCGGATTGCGACGGAGCTTGGCGTTACGGGCTTTAAAGGGTCCCCTCATTTTATCCAAAACTGGGCTGCACTCCACAACCTTCACAATGTGGCGCTGTGGGGTCAAGGGGGTTCCGCAGACGTCGCCGGGGCGGCGGCTCGTATCGCCGAGATCCGGTCGGAGCTCGAGGCGTATCCTGTGGAGAGAATCTACAAAATGGACGAAACGGGTCTTTTCTTCCGGTGCATCCCTAACCGAGCTTACTTCAAGGCCGGTCAGCGACGGCAGGCGCGGGGCACGAAGGCAATGAAGGCCAAAGACCGTGTCACCCTAGTTTCGGCCTGCAATGCCACGGGCACCCATGAGACTCCTGTCGCCATGATTGGCACAGCCAAGCAGCCGCTGTGCTTCAAGCCACCCCGTCGTCCGTGCCCACTACCGTACTTCTCCAAAACCAACGCGTGGATGGATGGCGACCTCTTCAATTCCTGGCTTGAGACCGCCTTCCTGCCGGCGGTGCGGGCCCGTACATCTCAGCCGGTGGCTCTCGTGTCCGACAATTGCGGAGCTCACGAGGAACTCGAGTGCGACAAGGTGAAGTTCATCCCTCTATCACCGAACTGTACGTCTATCTACCAACCGCTGGACCTTGGAATTATTGCTTGCCTGAAAAGAAGATACAAGCGGCGGCTGCTGGACCTGGTTGTAAGCGCTTTCGAGGCCAGCTCGGGCGTCCGCATGGCCACGGGATCCGCACGCGGCGGCGAGGGGGGCGCACACGCGGCGGGCTCGCCGAGCGCGGCCGGTGGGGGGACCCCACACGCCAATTCCTCGGCGGGCGCGGACGATGGTGGGGACGCACACGGGGCAGCGTCGGCCGCCCCGGACGCTTGGAGAGGATCACATGCTGCCGCGGGATCCACACGCGGCGGGGGGGGGGCCGCACCCGCGGCGGGCTCGGCGAGCGCGGCCAGTGGGGGGGGCGCACGCGCAGACGTCTGTGTGAGGACGGCCGATGGGGGGGGCCCACATCCGGACGCTTCTGTGGGCGCGCCCACCCAACCGTTCAGTGCGTGCGTACCGGCAGGAGCAGATTTGGCGGCGGATGGGGCGGCCTCCGCGGCCGGGATGGGCGCTGAGAGCTCTGTCGTGAGCTCCGCGGGCCCGGCGGGCCAAGAGACGTCTGGGATCCGCCTGTGGCTTTCGGTGGACGGTTGGTGGCCAGCAATTGCTAGCCACTCAGAGGACGCGGTGAGCGCGGCGCGCCCCACGGCGCCCAATGTGGCATCCAGCGCGGCGCGGCTCGAAGCGCGGCTGGAGGTGCGGCGCGCCGCTCGCCGTCAGATGCAGGCGGCGCGGCGGGCAGCGCGATTGGAGGTGCGGCGGGCCGCCCGCCACCAGATGCAGGCGTCGCGGCTTGCAGCTCCGACTCTATCATCAGCTGCTGCAGTGAGCGGCAACAACACACCTGTGGCTGCGGCCGGCCCGGGTATCTGGGGCTTGCCATCCGATTGGCTCGCCGCCCTAGATTCGGCCCAGCCGAAGCGCCGTCGCTACGCGCGCGCCAGCGCACGATGCGCCGAGATCCGCGATGTCAGGGACGGCGCCGGCGCTCAGTTACAAGACGCGTCGGAGATTCTCCTGGCGGAATGGGAAGCGGTTGCACCTTCAACAGGCGCCCACTGCTGGGTAAAATCAACCATTTTGCCAGCTGGAGTTGCTATGGACGTGACCGCCTTGCACGGTGAGTATCGAGGCTCCTCTCATGCCTTGGGTACCGATATGGATGCTGTGGTTTCATTGCTGGGCGGTTGTACTTTTGGTTCCCAATCTTTTAGGGACACCCCAACCGCGGCAAGGGAGCTGGCTGTACAGAGCTGGCTGACGGCGGAGGAGGATGAGGGCGTGCTGGCGGCCACGGCGGACCAGATTGCGATCGACGAGGGCGGGGAAGGCGATGCCACTCAAGGCGGCGGGAGCGACCCCTCGGATGGCGGGGATAGCGGCGACTCGGACGGCGGGGGGAGTGACGGGTCCGACGGTGAGGGGAGTGATGACCTGGACGGAGGGGGAGGTGGTGACTCGGACACGGAAGCGAGTGAGGACGTGGCGGACAGCAACTATGAATGATATGTTGATGCCCTTCGTCGTGCCCTTAGTACTCATTTTCCGAGAAATAAAACTGATCGCACTCCTGTCCCGTACCAATTCGAATGGTTGCAAGCTCGAGGCTGCTTAGACTTGGTGTCGGATCGTGTCGCAAGGGGACACGAGTCTGGAACTCGGTGTCGTATCAAATCCGTATTTGATTACCCACTCACGTGATCGACCGACTGAACAGGCGTTTCAATCCTGCGATAAAGAGCCCCAGCATCCCCTTTCTCGGTCAAAATGGGAACGATCGGAAGTGAAACGAGAACGTCTCACCGAGGTGCGCCGTGAGAATGCATTACTGTAACGGGGGCTGAAAAGTGCGCAAGGGTGCCATTTACGCGGATAGTGACTGTATCGGCCGAACACGCTCGAATTATCTAGCGCCTGCAAGATGTGCGACATGTTGGACGGCTCTGCGATCACATGCACGTTGGCGCGCAGCAGGGTCAGCAGACCCGCGGGGGACAGGTGCACCTTGGCTCCGTCGAGGGAAAGAATCTTGGCCTCGCCCGGGTAGTAGGAGCGGGCAAAGGAGGAAAACTGCTGAGCCCAAACGTCAAAAAACTCGTCAGTGAAGCCTTGAAGAGACCGGCGCCACACAATCGCGCCGTCGTTGAGGAAGGCGGCAAGAGCCTTGTACTGATTCCCGCCGTCCCTGTCAGTCGTGGTCGCAAACGCGTGACCGCTGGCCTGCGTGACCGCTGGCCTGCCCGTCGACAACCACAAAGTGAGGCGCCACAACACCCGCCGCCGACACGCAAAACGCCGCCGTGCACGGGCCCGCTCCCGAAGAAAACGACGGCAGGACGACCTCGGGTTTGCGTAGACCGAGACCTCCAATAATTCCGCCACGACCCTCCACCGCAGACGTCCGGGCCTGCACGTGAGTCTCGTCCATGTTCCAGACTTGACGGGCAGAGGTGATGGCGTGATCTCGGTACAGAAGTGTCAGTAGGGCGTACCAGCGCGCCACTACATTGGGTCTCGAGTAGTGGGCGCGACCCTCCTCCAGCTTTCCGATCCGGTACCGCCTCAGCCCTTGGTGGCGGCTCAAAAAGCCAGTCATCCAGCTTCGCCCGGGCGACAGAGAGCCGCTATATTGGGCCCGTGCAGCGGCCTGCCGCTCCGGCGACAGCTCTGCGAGGTAGGAGGCACACACTCGAGAGAGCACGTCTTGGGACAGCGCAAGACTGATCGGCGCATTGACGACAAGATACTAGGCCAGAAGATCCTCCTCGTCCGAGAAGAAGAAGGGTTACGGGCCAGGCCTGCGCAGGGCTCCTCCACGAATATTGAAGCGGCGCGCCTGGGCGTAGGAGAGCCCAAAGCGCTCGCCAGAGGCCTTGGTAGTCAGCTCCCCGCTGCGTAAGAGACGCAGGCCCGTAAGCCTGGCCTGGGGACTGGCAGCCTCACTATCCGCTGTGGCAGGCGGCCGTCGAAGCGCCATTGCGCGACACTCAAAGGGGGGCAGTGGGGGCAATGGTGTTCTCAGTCTGTGAGTGGGTGGCAAGTGCGCTCAGTGTGGGGCACATGGCTCCGAGAGGTACCAAACCGGATGAGGATGGTCGGGGGAAAGAAGACGCGGGCATCTGCAAGAGAGACGACGGCAGAGTCAGCAGAATGTGCGCCCACGGTGTCATCAGAGCATGTACTTACGCATCAAATTGATTTCCGAGAGTGCGCCTTTTTCTCTCTGTCGGCATGCTGCTCGGTCCCACTCGCTGTCTTTTGGGCGCGCTTCACACCGAAGGCGAGCTTACGAGTTGGCGCGTTCAATGGTGTGCATCATGTTTGCCTGCATGTTTTTGTTTGTTACATAAACTGGTACATGGGCGCTCCACCCTCTTTTCTGACACCCGGTCTTATGTATGAGCGAACACTGTTGATTTGCCACACTCCTCGCATCTCGAGAAAATCAAAGGCAATTGATTGGCTCTTGCATATGGCTATCGCTTTGGCGATCGCCAAACAGTGACCGCGGTCGATGGCGACGTGCAATTGAGGAAGCCAGATGGGCGACTTTGGACTTGTTCCTTTGCATTTGCCCAAGCGGACATTGTAAGTTGGAGTCGCTGAGTCCGCTGTTGTGGAGCTGAGGCCCGTTCCATGTCTGCTTCCGCCTTTGTGGCGCACCACACGCCACATTTGACGGGCTTAGAAAGCCCTGCGGGAGGCACCACAGACGTACATTCGCGAAAACGGACTTATATTGGCACGTTTCTTCAAATACAGTACCACTTATTCAGTGAATACAACTGACGCGACGTCATATGGAAGCACAGACGGCAGTAAAGCCCGATCCGATGGGGTCATCGTGCCAGAGCGTCGACGGCTCAACCATGACATTCTTTGTCGACCAGCAGGCGACTTTCACCAGTACTGTTGCGGCTGCTGTGCGTTTGCGACGGAGCGTACTGTCGAGAACATTGGTAAACGACTGTTACACCACCCCCGTCACATTTCCCGCGGTCCGTGCTCGTTATGGACGCTTTTTTGAGCGCGCTGTGCGCATGCCAGAGCATAGCTTTTTGGGCCTGGTGGACGCGCTCCGCCCCCGGCTGCCGTCACGTGGGCTTCCGGGTGAGGTGCGGACCGCCATGGTATTGCGCTGTCTAGGCGGGGGCAGCTACCTCGACATTTGTGCTGCCTTTGGTGTTTCCCCTTCAACGATGTACAACTGCCTGTGGGAAGTGATTGATGCTGTCAACGCCTCCCCGACTTTGAACCTATGCTTTGACCTAGGGGATCCCGCGTGGCGGCGGAGGACGGCACAAGGTTTCCAGAGCAGTCGCAAGACGCCGTTCGACAACGTTCTGGGGGCCATCGATGGTATTGCGGTTCAGCAGGAGCAGCCGCTGGCCACGGACTTGCCTTGTGTGGCGGACTGCTACTCGCGGAAGGGGTTCTATGCCTTCAACACGCAGGCGATCTGTAACTCCAACTACGAGTTTACCTGGATGAGTTGCAAGAGCCCCGGGTCGTGCCACGACTCGGCCGCCTTCACTACAACGGATTTGGGGACCATGCTCATGGACAACGACAACCCCGTGACGGCGCAGTTGATTGCGGCGGGCTACTGCATCGCTGGTGACGATGCCTACACGGCTGGGGAGGTGATGGCGGTGCCGTGGCCTGGGGGCTGTGGTGGCGTCCGATGGCACGACAGCTACAATTTTTACCAGACTTCTGGCCGCGTCCACATTGAGCAAGCATTTGGTATGTTGGTTTGGCGCTGGGGTGTTTTTTGGCGCACGTTGCGAGTTCCCTTTTTGAAGAGACCGAGTCTCATCCGAGAATGTTTCAAACTGCATAATTTCTGCCGCCGGTACTACTGCTCGCAGGATGACATGGCCCCATATGAGGAGGATAATGCGGGGAGCTCTGTAATTTTTTATGACAATGATAGCGCACACCCGAGCCAGCGTGGATGGCGTAGGGACAAGGAGCGGTCATCTCTGAGGGTGAGGATGACGGAGGGGGTGCGGAACAAGGGCGTTCTGCGCCCTGGGGTGGACCCGATGTACTAAGACAATGGCATGCCCTTTGGAAGCACGATAGTTGCAAGCCATGCTGAGATTATTAAAATTGAACTCCCTCGTCGCAACTCATCATGGAACGCCTTCTCCTACGGGATGGAAGTGATATGATTTTTTTTTCAAAGGCAAGAGGGTGTGGCGACACTCTGGCTGGCACCCCCAGTACATCCTCACTAAAAGTCCCCCTCGTCGCCATCGGCCCCGCCCCCCTCCCCGGCGTCCCCGCCGCCACCACCGCGCTAGTCGTCCTCGGCATCTTGGGTTGACCCTCCCCGCCCCCTAGCCCTTGCATCACCACTTGCTCCCCAAGCCTCTTTATTAAAAAGAAGAGCTGCCGGTACCCGGGAGGCCATGCCCGCCGAAAGTGCCAGTCGCAGGCGCTCCTCCACCGAGTGAATGAGCTCGGGATCGGCACCGGCATCCTTCAAATTAGTGAGGGTACCGGACAAGGACGAAAGCTCCGACGAGTCCGCGTGCTTCTTTGCCGCTGCGGCCATTTCTGAAGAGTGCAAAACGAGGGCGTCGAAAGCCGGGTCTTCCACACGCCACTTTTTGCGGCCCGACGAGATCTGCCGCGTGCCCTGCTGCAAGCCCGAGGGCGCGTCCCCCTCCACCCCCGCCGCGCCGATTTGGGGATTGATGAGCTTCAATATCAGGTGGTGCTTGTTAAAGAGGGTGTAGAGGTAGTCCAGGACGGTATGGCCTTTGGAAAACTGTGCCCACCGCGCCGGGTTGTGCTGCCCAGAGCCACCAAAGTTCTTCCACGCGTCCCAGAAAAAAGTACCCATCTGACGACACACAGAGAAAAGAACAGCACGAGGTCCAAGTGGAGAGACACACGGTTGCAATTCAGTTGTCCGCACCTGGTCTATGCACGGTATGTTCAGACCAGGAAGAAACAATGGGACCATAGCCGTTGGTGCTCTCATCAACCACTAATACAGCGTCTAACGTAGCACAACATACCTCATTCCACTTGGCCTTGAGTACCTTACCAGTACGGGCATGGGGGTGCGCATTGGGGTCGATATCAAGGTCGGAGCACGCCGCAGGAGCAGAAAATGTCCTGTCGCTGTTGAACATGTCCCCCAAAACCACCACCCACACTTCCCCCGGGCTCTTCTTGGCATCCATCTGCTCGCGGGACATCGTCGCACGGGAGATCAGGACACCCGCGGCCACCTCACCCTCACAGAGCACATGAGCAAGTCTCACCGTTTCATGCTCGGTGAAATCTGGGGAGCGAATGGAGGCCGCCGCATCCACCAGCACCGCGCCGCTGACTGGCTGCGTCGGCGAAAGGCGGCGCGCGCTATCAAGGGATACAGGCTCGGTGGGGGGGGCATTGTGGGCGGGCCTCGTGTCTACTGCGGCAACAGCCACCGGCTGCGCCTGCTGGAAAGCAGGGGGGTCAAAATTAGTCGTTTCAGGAACGGGGGGAGCATGCACAGGCGGAGGTGCAGCCGCCTGGCTGGGCAAGAAAGCAATAGGAACGCCCATGTCGATCCCATTGGCCCGACAGCGCTCCTCAAGAATTGCCTTCGTCCCATTGAATGAGAGCTTGTGTGCCTTGAGCAAGGCTCGGAGGGGATTGACAGTACGCACCGTCACCGTGAAAGAAAATAGGGAAAAGAGGCAGGGAACAAGCGCGGCCGGCACGCGACGGGTGACAGCAGAAGTGGCGGGCGTGGCTGAATGATCGTGGCTACTATCTTGGATGCCCACCGTGTGTACCAATTCCGAGGTCCGACCGACGGTGTGTGATTCGCATTACAGCCACATTGCAACGAGGAAAAAAGAACGACACAAGAGAAGTACAGATCCGTCCCCCCCCCCCCCCCCCCCCGTGTCTCCAGCGTGTGCTCGTGTTCTTGTTGCTGTCACCCGCAAGTGTGCGGTCTGATGACAGCATGTTGCCATGTTAGACCCGTTTGAACAGGCTGGGAAAGACGAACAACAGACCAGCTGCGCGTGTCTCTTTACCGGAGAGAGGGATAAGCATGAAGGTTCGACTTCCTTTCTGTCTTTCTTCTCAGAAACCGAGACAGAAATCAGGCTGTCTTGTTCCCCTCATACGCACCCTCGCTCTCCCGTGCCCCTGCCTCATTGCCCTTGTTCATAAACAAGACCTCCCTCAAACGTCCGTTCTCATTCCCCCCCGCCAGCGGCATGCTCCCACTCCCATGCACACGCGCACACCTCACCAGCACACACGCTTGCCCTCATTGTTGTCCCTTGGTGACCACGTGAGGATGCAGCCTTGCAGGGAGCCCGCTTGCCGCAACAAAGGAAGGCACGAACTGATCGCTTTGGCAGCGTCGTTGATGCTGCCGTCGTCCGCGTGAGCGACCGAAGTCGCCACCGTCACTGAAGGCAGCGGGGTTGCACAAGGCAGTAGGAAACTGCAACTCAGGCGACGGGGCAGGGGGTAGCGGGAGAACGGGGGGACAGCACCAAAACCACACAGTGTGCGGCGGGGACAATGGGAGAGGAGAAAAAAAGTGTTTACAAAAAGAGGGCGTGCCAAAGGCGCGAAAGTCCTGCGGGGGCGGGCGAGGTGATGGGCGGAGTGGTGGTCGGAGCCGGCGAGGTGGTCGGTGCCGGCGTGGCGGTGGGAGCCGGCGAGATGGTGGGTGCCGGCGTGGCGGTCGGAGCGGGCGATGTGGTGGGGGTGCGTGCCGTGTGAAAGACAGCGGAGCGGCGTCGACCCCCGCTCTGTCTGTCGCCGAGTCGAGTACTCATCTCTTGAACGCTGAGTGTTAAGTCGCCCAGGGCTTACTAAAGTCTATCCCACTTTATTAGACCTTTGAGAACAGGAATTTTTTTGGCCGGCTATAACTCGTCCGCAACAACAGCTTTTGATAAGCAGTTTTCTGATACTCAATAGAGACTCACTTGAAATCCTTCCCTCAGAAAATGGCGCACTTTGGCTGTTTGGAAGCACCTCACTGCGGTGCTTGAAGTCAGCCAAAAACTGGATCGAGGCGCTTTTTGCCGCCGAAGGGTCAGAACAAAAGGCAATCACACCGAATCCGGCCCGTTGCCAGCATCCCCATACCTTATTTAGTCGTACTGGCATTTACAGCGGGTGTTTCAGCATGAACAAGGGACTGCACAGGCCTGCCAAGACGGCTGTAGCAGAGAAGCGCAAAAGTGTAAGCACCGATTGAACACCACTGAATCAATCTGTGGGGCTTCTTTTGAAATGACTTGTTCCAGCGAGTGCGCCTTTTTTTGTCCGCGCTCCGACCTTGCGAGACTTGGCAATCAGTCGGTGCGCGCGCGCGCGCAGAGGGTTGCGATGGGTCCAGAAGATTGGGTACTATTGCTGATGTCCCAATTTTGTCCTCTCCGGACAAGAACAACAATGCACTTGAAAACTCGGAGAATGTTGTTAACTGCGTACTTGACAAGGAGTTCTCAGCACACTTTTCATGCTGAAGTCGACTGATAATTGAAATTCTCTGAGCGCATCAAAACGGTTGGTGCCACCGCAACCGTCGGCCGCGACCGTCGTCAGCACCGTCGGCCCGTCGTCGTGGTGCCCGCCACCGTCGTCTCGCTTCGCGCCGGTGATCCTTGCTGTGCTGACAAACTCTCGGGTAGGTGAGCGTCATGTGTGA
>Ga0209093_1001779_pt1 | contig 12228 bp, 11 predicted proteins | sample SidtaG_4_FD_187450 | JGI IMG/M metagenome (GOLD analysis project Ga0209093, IMG submission 187450) | Marine algal microbial communities from Sidmouth, United Kingdom - Sidmouth_Male1 metaG (SPAdes) (version 2) | ecosystem: Host-associated > Algae > Red algae > Unclassified | place: Sidmouth...
AGCATTTTTACGAAAAATAAACAAACACAAATGCTCGCCTTTTTGGGCTTTGCGGGTTTGCTTTCTCTTTCGATTGCATGGGGAGAACGTCATCATTTATTTGGCTCAAAACACATCGTTTTCTACAATATATTTAATCCGTTTCTCTATATTGGTTTCGTGACTGATACGGTACAACAATTCCGTTGTTTGGGGCGATTTTCTTGGGTCTTTTACTGGTCGGTGAGTTTTGGGTTGCTGTACATTTTGCAGCATTATTGGGAAGAAAAAAAGCGTTGGACACGTGCTTTGGTCTTGATTCTGACTATCTTCGCGATTATTGATACCGTGGATGTGATTGCTTTTCAGCATCGCACTCATCACCCGAATATCCTGACGAATGATGCACACCTCAAGGAAGTAAAAGACTTGGCGAAGCACATTCAAGGAACTGATTATCAGGCGATTTTGCCTGTGCCATTTTTTCATAGCGGTTCGGAAGATTACGATTATACGATTGATCCGCCGGAAGATTTTTATCGCCTGTCGATTCAATTGGGGCAAAGCACCGGGCTTCCGTGTATGGGCAGTCGCATGTCGCGCACACCACCCGCGCACCCGAAGGCGTTTTTTAGTATTTTTTTGGATGAAAATTTAAACGAAGCATTGCGACAAAAATTAAACGAGAAACCCATCCTCACACTCGTACACAAGGCATACGTAGCAGATACAAGTTGGTTAAGTTTACAAGGAAAAGAACCTGCTACGAGTGCCGTGGAAGCCTTTAAAAATACCATTCAAAAACATAATATGACACTGATTTATGAAAACGAAAAATACGCTTTATATCGTTGGAATTTGAATTAATACACAAAAATACCACGACACTACGATACGACAACACCACAATACAATATGACCTTAGACCTTGTATTACCATGTTACAATCCACTGCCCGACTGGGAGCGTGTGGTCGTGCAATCTGTGCAGGAAATACAAGCTCAATTAACTGATACAGAAGTTGTTTTGTATATTGTTAATGATGGTTCGATAGAAGGTGTAGAGGAAGTACATATTGATTTTATCCGAAAAAATATCCGACAATTTCACTACATTTACTGCGAAAAAAATCAGGGAAAAGGCTACGCATTAAGGCGTGGAGTAGGAGAGGGGAGTGGTGATTTTTGTATTTATACAGATATTGATTTTCCTTATGCCAATGATAGTTTACTCGCCTTATTTTATGAACTCAATAATAATGAGGCGGAAGTAGTAGCAGGAGTGCGCGATGAGATGTATTATGAAGATGTTCCTGCATTTCGAAGGTATTTATCAAAGACATTGCGTTTGATGTTGCGACGATTTTTTAGGTTGCCGATTAGCGATACGCAGTGCGGTTTGAAGGGCTTTACAAATACGGGGCGCGAAATATTTTTAAAAACAAGTATCAATCGCTATCTATTTGATTTAGAATTTATCCATCTTGCGGCGCGACATTTCCCGGAAAAAATTGCTCCGGTCAAGGTGACTTTAAAGCCGGGGATTGTCTTTTCTAAAATGAATATCCGGCTTTTATATCGTGAAGGATTGAATTTTATTCAGATATTAATGAGACGTGAGAAATGAGACGCGAGACGAGAGAAAGATAATTTTGTCCAACTACTTAAATGTGTAATCGTGTGCTTTTCGTTGATTTTTCAGGCGCGTTAGCGTCGGCACAATTTGTAAAACTAATGTTACCCAAACCGACAAAGGCGCGTAGCGTCGGCACTGTTGAGTACACGAATTTTAAGGGTGACGACGCTACGCGCCTAAGAACGAGGTGTTTAGTCTTTGGTTACAAAGAGTGACGGAGCTATGCTCCTGCATAATTAATGTTAAAACTTTCGTTATACTTTGAACGGCGTAAATTGTACCCGTTCAACTTTGCCTAAAGCGAAGACTCGTCAGACGAATCCCTTTGTTCGGAGCGAATATTTTATGCGACAAACCACTACATTTTACAATAACCTTCGTCTGCCGAGTAAACCCCAGGGGCAAACTTAGACGGATAGCCAAACTTTCGTATGTATTTTTTTGTCGAACGTAATTTTACAGAAATCAAAATAAATTTAAATGAATATTTTTTTATTAAATAAAAATAAAAACTACTTACAAAATACCTGTTATTTTCTATTTGCCTGTTTGCTGATGCTTTCCTGCAAACAAGACCCCTTAAAAGGTTACATCACTGAAGATGATGGTTTTACATATAAGCATCATGTTCAGAATAAAGGTAGAAAAGCGACGGTAGGCGATCGTATAGATTACCATTTATACTTTCGTAAAGAGGATAGTATATTGGCGAGTTCACGTGATCAAGGTGTGCCGATTAGCCTGATATTGCCCGAAGGAATGGAAGAGAATTTGCTCTTGCGCTCACTGCTTAAAATGGCGGGAGGAGATAGTTTGACCATTATGCGTGAGCGTGATTCCATCCAAATGCAGTTGCCGCCCGGCTATGAGAGCGGCGATTTGGTTTTTGTAGATATTGCCGTCTTAGAGGTCAAATCTGCCGAAGCAGCAGCACAAGCAAAAGCTGACCTTATCGGTGAGTATCAAGCATCTGATAAAGGGTTTTATTACAAAAAACATATCTCCAATGAAGGACGCAAGGCAGGAGCTAATGATGGTCTTAGTTTTGATATGGATTTAAAAAAAGGCGACTTAATTGTGTTTAGTACAAATGAAAATGAGCCGATAAAACATCGTTTTTCAAAAGATATGTACGAAGTGAACGAAAGCCCTATCATGGAAATACTAAGCCAAATGTCGGCGGGAGATAGTGCCACATTGCTCATTGAAGGAGATTCAATTGCTTATCAACTTGACCCGCAATGGGGCTTCCAACCCGGCGATTTGGCAACCTTCAACATCGTAGTACGAGAGGTTAAAACCAAAGCTGAACTCGACGCCGAACAACGCGAACTTGACCGCCAAGCCGATAAAATTGCCACCGACACCCGCGCAATTATCAAACAATATAAAGCAGGAACGCTTGATGTGGAAACGACTGCAAGCGGCTTAAAATATCACATCACCGAAAAAGGTAGCGGCGAAAAACCAAGCGAAGGCGATTTAGTTTCTGTTAATTATAGCGGACATTTGATTGACGGCAAACAGTTTGATAGTTCCTTTGAGCGTGGACAAGCGTTTCAATTTCCGCTTGGGCAGCAGCGCGTGATTCCGGGTTGGGATGAAGGCTTCGGGATGCTTCCTGTCGGAACGAAAGGCTACTTGTTTATTCCTTCTGAATTGGGATATGGAGAGCAGGGAATGTTGCCCGATATTCCGGAAAGTGCAGAGTTGGTATTTTATATTGAATTGCTGAAAACAACTAGTGAATAATGATTAATGGATAACGATTAATTTTTTGTGTGTAAGTGCAAGTAGGAGGTGGTCGCAAGGCGAATGTTTTTGTGTGAAAATGGGTGTTTTAATACTCAAATATCCATGTTCAGCAAAGGAATTCGCCTTGCGACTCGCGTATAATTGCTCACCCTAAAACTCGCCTTGCATTTTCAAAATGCAAGGCGAGTTTTAGGGCAGATTCGACTTCTAATTTCAATTCATATTACAAAATAACACTCGCGTAATACCCCGCGTTTGTACCGTCAACCATCCACCGTTTACCGTCCACCGTTCAGAGTCCACCGTCGAACTTCTTCACTCATTTGTCGGATGGAGATTGCGCCCGTATAATTCCCAAACAAATTTATATGCGGATATTTTTCTTGGAGAATTTCATCTATTTCAAATAAATTTTCGTGCAAGCGGGGAGAGTAAACAGGTATGCCTTTTTCCCAACGAAAAATAGTATAATCGAGCAGTTCGCCTTGAACGTCGAATAAGGTGTCGAGTTCGCTGACCAACAAATTTTTAATATCAATATCCGCCGCGTGAATAAGGGAAAGGGTGGGGGAGTCGTCGCGCATCATACAGGTCAGGCTGACCACAGATTCATCCGTGACGCGCTGCGGAAAAATACAAGAGTTGAATAATACGCCGAGCATGGTCAGTCCTTCATTTCGGGGGATGAGGCAACCGAATCCTTCCTTGAATTTTCTAAGGTCATTTTTATTAAAAAATAAGGTAGTAGAAATCATTGGAGTATAATCAATTTGCGATAGCAAAAGATTTATTTTATCCGAAAAAAAATGCGTTGTGGTATGTGCAGGGCTTGTTATGATGTATTGATAGTCAGTGTTTTGAATGTCTTTTTGAGTGGCTTCGATATCATATTGAATGTGGTCTTTGAGATGTTGGGTTAAGGCATCGACGAGGGTTTGCATACCACCTGCGAAGCTCTGTGTGCCGCGTGCGGTTTTGGGTTTGGGAACTGTGTTTTTTGCGCGTGCTTTGCGCCATTTTCTTATTGCTTTTGGAAGGAAAGGATGCGCTTTAGTATGTGTAGATAATTCGCCCAAGACCGCCGGAAAACTCATCGCTTCAAGCGGCGCACCATAGATGCCACCCATAGCCGGTTCGAGCAATTGACGGGTAAATGTATCGCCAAAATACGCCTGTCCGAAATCCTCCATCGTGTGTACGGGTGTGCCGTGCGGTGTGAGCATACGACGCGCAATGCCCAGCGTTTCAAAGACAGAAAAGGGGTATTGTCTCAACTTCTTTTTACGAACAAAATATCGTGCTTTTGCTGCTGCCTTCGGTGTGATAATTTCCAAACCTAAATCATCGCAAACCTCTTGTAAAGCTGCACACCACAGGAAGCCATTGGCAGCTTGTTCGGCGATGCCGTAGGGCGTAGTTTGTGTGCCAAGTACGCCACCTGCACGATTCGTTTTTTCAATTATCCGAAACGAAATACCTGCTTTTTTGAGATAAAAACCACAGAGCAAACCCGCTATTCCTGCGCCAATGATGACGTAGCTTTTGTTTTTATCAATCGGCTGCCCTAAAAATGATGTAGTACGAGTATTTATTTGTTTTTTTCTCATTTTATCTAAAATAAGTGTCCTTTAGTCTAACAAAATTAGCATTAAAAAGGATGTGAAGGTACATTGCATGTACAAATTCCAAATAACAAAATCCAAATTCCAATTTAATTGAGTGTAAAACAAAACAGTTGTAATCAGATAGAATAAAAATTTTAGCTCACATCCGACACCATGCTTGTCGTCTGGGAGATACTGAAACAAGTTCAGCAAGACGTTCTGGTTTGGAGTTACAACCGCTTTGTTTTACACTCAATTTAATTTATAATTTTTCTCTTATTTGTAATTTCATAAGTAGTATTTTCTAATACAAAAAATGACGAATATAGGTGTGTGACTCTACTCTCGTCTCACCTCTCTCGTCTAAAAAAATAAATATGACAACGATTAACCGCTTTTTACTGCTTGCCTTAGTCGCAACATTTACATTCGGAACTTACGGCTGCAAACGAGATGCACCCCGCACGACTTTTAGTTTGAAGGGCTTTACAGGGGATGCTTTGACGCACATTCCGGCAGATGCTTCTATGGTCGGACGTATTGATGTACAGGGACTTATGGGCAAAGCCGATTTTGAAGAAATGAAAGACATGGAATTTTACCAAGACATGGTAAAGAAAGCCGACAAGGAGAAAAAAATCGTAGCAGATATGCTCGAAAATCCCGAACTTTCGGGAATTGACCTTTCGGAATATATGTACTTTTTTGCTGTTCCTTCGGAAAATCGCCGACAAGAATCCTTTGGCGGTGTGGTTTGCAGATTGGATGATGCGACGCAATTTGAAACCGTGGTGACTGCTATTGACCATATAAAAATTGAGAAAAAAGAAGGCTGGTTTTTGGCAACAAGTCGCGATAATACAGTTATTGGTTGGACGGATGATTTGGCAGTCATCAGTGGTGGCGAACGACGCAATGTTGAAAACGATATTGTGAAAATATTTAATACCGAAAAAAGAAATTCGATACTGAATAATGAGGGATTGAAAAAGACTTTTGGCGCGGGACATGATATTACTGTATGGGCAAATTCGGAGGCAATGGCAGAATCTATGTACGATGATATGAAAATGCAATTGGCTTTTATGGGCTTGAAAAAGAAGGATTTGACAGATAATCATTTCAATACGTATATTGATTTTGAAGATGGTTTTATGGTCGCAGATTCGCGTTATATGCTTTCGGAAGGATTGGATGAGGAGTTTGATATGTTGATAGGGAAAGAAGTGAAGACGGATTTTACGCCTTACGTTCCTGCCGAAGACCTGAATACGGTAATGAGTCTGGCTTTGAATTATAAAGGTATTTACAAGAAACTTAAAAAGAGTGGAATGATGGGCTTCGCGAATATGGGCTTGGTAGAATACGATATGACGGTGGAAGATATTGCAAGTGTTTTTGAGAATGATTTGGCATTTGCGAGTTATAATAATGGTAAAAATGCTGCATCAAGCGGTCTGTTTATGACGACGATAAAAGATAAAAAGCAATTGGATAAGTTGCTACAAGCTGGCGAAGATTCGGGCTTCCTTAATGCACTCGGCGGCGGCGAGTATCAAATACAAGGTATGGAGGGGCTGCTGGATGAATTTGGCGGAAAACGCAAGAGAGGTACGGCGAAATTATTGGTGGATGGTGACAGGCTGTTTATCACTGACCGCAGCAATATTTTGGCGCAAGTAAAACGCGGCACTTTCGCACGCGCAGACCGCGTAAGCGGCAAAGCAGCAAAAGTACTGCGCGGACACACGATGGGCATGTACATAGACTCGAAAGCAATAGGAAATGTAGCAGGTGAATTGGACGAAAACTATATAGAGGATGTGTTTTTTACTTTTGGTGCAGACAAATCAGAAGTGCTAATTAATACGCTTAATAAAAATCAAAACAGCCTCAAAACATTCGTGGAAATGATGAATGAGCAGTATAAAAAGGAAGATGTGAACGTAGAGACAGATTGGTTTAATTAAATCTCATTCAGATTTGTAGAGAAAATTCATGAATTTTCTCTACAAATCCCGGCTACCCGCCTAACTTTGCCTAAAGCGAATACTCGTCAGCCGAGCCCCTGATAGTATTCAAAAAAAACTGTGTCACGCAGAGGTCTGATAATCAATTCTCTGCGAACTCCGCGCCCTCTGAGTGACACAGATTGACCTACAAATTATTCAAAATTTTTAAAAATTTGGTCTATAATTCGTAGATAAGTATCATAATCTTCATCGGAAAGCCCTTCCCATCCTTGCTTGCGGAGTTGATGGACAGCAGGGAGTGCGGTTTTGTAATCTGCATTGCCTTTTTCCGTCAAAAATATCTTGTATCGTCTGCGGTCGTTCTCAAAACGCTCACGTTGTACCAAGCCTTTTTTTTCCAATAAATCAATAATCCGCGAAACGGTGGGCGCGTCTTTGGAGCTGCCATTAGCGAGTTCGGTTTGTGAGATGCCGCCTTTCTGATAGAGCATATCTATAATCACCCATTGCTCGGCAGTGAAGTCCAGCCCCAATGATTTGAAGGCTTTCAGATAGTTTAACTTGATGATTTTCAGGGTTTTATCCATGTAAGCCCCGAAGTTTTTGGTATTGTTTGGCATTAGGAATCAATGAGTGAATGAGTGAATTTTGAATGAGTGAATTTGAAATGAGTAAATGAGTAAATATTATTGACGCATTATCGCATTTAATATTCACTCATTCGCTCATTCAAAATTCACTCATTAGAGGTTCTTATGCGTGCCATCGCACATGCCGGGATTGCCGGTCTGTTTGCAGGTACACAAGTATGCGGTTTGGTCTTTTTCGGCTTTGAATACCTTTGGTACGAAAGACGTGCCTTTGTGCGAACCATCGCATAAGGGTTGATTGCTTGATTCGCCGCAAGAACACCACGCGTATGTTTCGCCGGCTTTGAGTTCGACAGGAAGGGGGGCTTTTCCTGCAATTGTTGGTTTGTCCATAATATAATGCTTAAATGCTTAAATGATGAAATGCTTAAATATTTTTTGAATGAGTAAATGTCTAATACGTCAATGTGATAATAATACAATGCGTCAATGAAAAACATTGTCGCATTAACGCATTGTATCATTTTCGCATTACAAACGAAAACGAAGTCCTAAACGGAAATTAATGTGATTAGTTTTGGAAGCTACACGCCCGTCGGAGAGGCGAATCGCGCCGCCGTTGGTGTCTGTGATGCTGCGATATACGGTGTGTGTACCCGAATTGGCAAGTGCCGCCAAGTCCAGCGTGAGTGGTGTTTGGCAGAAATTAATCTGAATACCTGCGCCAATACCTGCATTGAAAGATGTACCGTGAAATTTGGTCGTGTCGTCAAAAAGTTCTGTGCTTTCTACTGCCATTCGCGTACTGAAAAATGACGTACCACCAAGCCGACCTTCAAGGTAAGGATTGAACATCGCATGTTTGAATGCACTGTACCGCGTGACGGCAGCATAGCTCAAATAACAATCTTCTTCGTATAAAGTGATGAACTCGTTCGGATATCCTTCCTCTCTCAATTCATACTCAAATTCATCGTCGAAAAACATAGCTACACCCAACTCACCACCAACACTCAGGCGGCTATCTCTTATACGCTTTGTGAAATCAAAGGAAATACCCGCAGGTAATCGGTTGATATTTTCCTTAAATTCTTCTTGTGGATTAGCAAGGTTGAAATTCAAGCCAAATGAGGCATTAGATTGTGCCTGCACAAAGGAAATGCTAAGGAGGCATAGCAATATTGGTAATAAGTACGTTTTCATAAGTATAGATAATTATAATTGTTTAACGTGCTAACTTGATAATGTTACATTCGATTTTTTAACATAAAATAAAATTTACGTTTGAATTTTGGGCTAAAACTCGTCTGCCATTTGTAAAATGTCAGCCGTGTTTTAGTTCAAATTCAGAGTAGATTCTCCATTTTAAGCACAAGCATATTTTTATTTTTCAAAATTAACATTGTCAAGTAATTTTAAACAAGATATATTTTTCTTGCGAAAAATCCAAACAAGCATTTACATCACTTTCATTTCTTCTAATATTCTCAACGTTTTCCCCAACATTTCTTCCGTAAAATCAAGATGCGTCACAAAACGCACGGTCTGTGGTCCGAATGAAACGGCGAGAATGTCGTTTGCCTTCAATTTATCCAAAAAATCCTGTGCAGTCATTGGCGATTTAATGTCAAAAAACATAAGATTCGTTTCTATCGGACGAATATTCTCCACGAAGGGCAATTGAGCCAATACCTTTCCAATTTCACGGGCGCGACGATGGTCATCTGCCAACCGTTCAATGTGATTATCCAAAGCATAAATCCCTGCTGCTGCCAAAATTCCCGCCTGACGCATACCACCTCCCCGCGCCTTACGCACACGCCGCGACTGTGCGATAAATTCCTCACTACCAATCAATAACGAACCCACAGGCGCACCCAATCCTTTCGACAAACATATCGAAATACTATCAAATAATGCCCCCACTTCCTGCGGACTATCACCCGTTTGAGTCAGTGCATTAAATAGCCGCGCACCATCCAAATGCAAGCGCAAATCACGCTTTTTACAGACCTCTGCCACCGCTTTCATTTCCTCCAACTGATACACCGTACCACCGCCGATATTGCAGCTATTTTCCAGCACGACCATACGACTATGCGGCAACCAATCGTAAGGCGGATTGATAGCCGCTTCTACTTGGTCAGCAGTAATTTTGCCGCGTTCTCCGTCGATGAGCTTGATGCCAGCCCATGAATTGAAGGCATAACCGCCGTTTTCGGATTGATACACATGCGAGAGTTTTTCACAAATCACCTCATCCATCGGGCGGGTGTGTACGCTGATGGCGATTTGATTGCACATCGTACCGGAAGGACAATACAGAGCGGCTTCTTTGCCAAACATCTGTGCAGCTTTTTCTTGCAGGGCATTGACGGTCGGATCAGCTTTGAAAACATCGTCGCCAACGGGCGCGTTCATCATTGCCTCGCGCATGGCGGGTGTTGGGTGTGTGACGGTATCGCTTATTAGATTTATCATGGAAATGGTTGTAAACGTAAAACAGACATTCTTGTCTGTTCCGTGTGAAGTACAGACAAGAATGTCTGTGTTACGTTTGCAAAAATAACAATTTCACAACGCAAAAACTGCAAACAAAATAACAATTGGAAAAAGAACGAGGTAAAAATCCAGACGGTGTCGGTGGGAGCTTGCACCAAAGTCAAATCCTACGGTGTTTCTCCAGTCCAATTTGGTCCTGCAATGAGAAATTTTTGTGCATCTGTACCCGTTGTTCGCGTTCCGAGTGAGGCGCAAACATTGGAATACGCATCCAAAAAAGACAATAAATAATAACGCTTGATAGCAGGCATAGATAAGGCTTGCGGTTCTTTTTGCAAGTCCAGCCAAGCTATCGAATAGTAAGTATCTACATTGGGCTTAACAACGGCAGTGAGCGTATGATCAGGAAACTTGCGAAAATGTGCCAACTGATTCACCGGAGCAAGCGGTCGTACAAGATGGGGAGTTTCAGTATTGGCAGAGACTTTTTGGGTCATATCCATCAAGACTAAAGGGTAGCCATACACATAGCTTTCTCCTATAATTTGTAATAATTCATCACTTGATATTTCTTGTTCTCCGATTGGGGTTTGGATGGTTGTTGTTTCATTTTGACAAGCAAAAAAAATGAGACACATACAGAGGGTGAGTAGGTAATTGGTTGGTGAGTACATAGTGTTTCTTTTTAATGTAAAAGTAACACAGGCTTCCAGCCTGAACCGCGCTTGTGGAGTTGAGTTTTAGAGCAAAATCTAATCAAAGTGCAGGCTGGAAGCCTGTGTTACATTCCAAACACTCATTCTTCTACAATCTTCGAAGGTCGAAACAGGTGGAGTAGGCTAGTGATGCGCTCACGAAGGTTCTTTCTATCCACGATAAAATCAAGGAAACCATGCTCGAGTAGAAATTCAGAAGTTTGGAAGCCTTCGGGTAAGTCTTTCTTAATCGTCTCCTTAATCACACGCGGTCCTGCGAAGCCGATAAGCGCGCCCGGTTCGGCAAAATTAATATCGCCCAACATCGCAAAAGACGCTGATACGCCGCCCGTTGTCGGGTCAGTCATTAGTGAGAAATAAGGCACACGCGCTTTGGCAAGTCGCGTGAGGCGGGCAGAAGTTTTTGCCATTTGCATGAGCGAGAAAGCGGACTCCATCATCCGCGCACCGCCTGATTTGGAGATGATAAGCAGCGGAATTTTATGCTCAATACAATGGTCTATCGCTAAGGCAATTTTTTCGCCCACAACAGAGCCCATCGAACCTCCGATAAATTTGAAATTCATCGCCGCAATGACAATATCCAAACGATTGACCTTGCCCTGTGCTACGGTGATAGCGTCATTAATACCGCCCTTTTCGACGGCTGCTTTGAGACGGTCTTCGTATGATTTGAGGTCGCTAAATTCAAGAAAATCTTTAGAGAAGAGATTGCTGAAGAGTTCCGTATATCGCCCGTCGAATATCAACTCGAAGTATTCATCGGGTGCCAGTCGTTCGTGATAATTACACTCCGGGCATACGTAGCTATTGAGTGTGTGGTCTTTCGTTGTAATCGTGTTTTTACAACTCTTACATTGATACCACATCCCTTCGGGGATTTCCTTTTTTTGGCGGGTGTTGGTGGTGATGCCGTCGCGAAGTCGCTTAAACCAGCCCATAGTGTTGTGTTTTGTGTGTGTGTGTCAGAATCACAAATTCCAAGCAACAAATTCTAATAGTAGAAACAATATCTTCGCCAAATTGAGAATGAATAATTAATTTAAAATTGTCATTTATAATACAATCGAAATGGAATTTTTACAAATATTTAAATAAATTAATTATTAATTATCAATTTTTCATTTGGCGAACACATTGTAGAAACGATATAAATTGAAATTTGCTGCCTAGAATTTGAAATTTCATCTAAAGTAGATGTTTAATACCAAAAAACCAAAAATGTGACGGGGGAAATAATGCTACAATGCTGTAATGCGATAATGCGACAATAGAATGAGTGAATTTTGAATGAGCGAATGAGTGAATATTTAATGTAATAATGCAGTATGACATTTACTCATCTATTCATTAGAGTGTGTAAAATATTAGGGGAACTTTAATTTGTTTGAATGTATCATAAATTGGTAGCATTAATTAAAGGTACGGTAGTACCGATTCCGTTTGTAGTAAGGTCTAAAGAACAACCGATTGA
>Ga0209093_1001780_pt1 | contig 12221 bp, 12 predicted proteins | sample SidtaG_4_FD_187450 | JGI IMG/M metagenome (GOLD analysis project Ga0209093, IMG submission 187450) | Marine algal microbial communities from Sidmouth, United Kingdom - Sidmouth_Male1 metaG (SPAdes) (version 2) | ecosystem: Host-associated > Algae > Red algae > Unclassified | place: Sidmouth...
GGCACCGTGGCGGTTGTGTCAACGGACGACGGCGGGGGCACCGACACGGCCATCTTTGTCATCAAGGACAGCGGCACCAAGACTGTGCAACTGTTCCTCGGCATTGGCGGCGTGCGCGTGGTCAACGACGTCAAGGTGATTGGCTTTTTCTTCTTCAGCATCCAGTCGACAGTGACGTCTTCGGGCTTCCTCATTGTCGCTGGCTCGCCGACGAGCGGCGTGGTTGTTAAGGGATCGGTTGTCGTCAACGCGGTCGGCATCCTCGTGCCGGTCGGCGGCAGCACTGGCGGTAGCACGGGCGGCAGCACGGGAGGCAGCACGGGAGGCAGCACGGGCGGCAGCACGGGCGACAGCACCGGCGACGACACGGGCAGCGGCACGGGCGGCGGCGGCACCACTCCGCTTGCCACCGGTCCAATTATCATTGGAAGCAACGCCGGTTCCGGTGGTGCCGGCGGGGGTGAGGACTCCGAGGGCGGCGCAGGTGGCGACACGGGAGACATTGCCATCACCAACACACCGGGAAGCACCCTGTTTGCAAATGGTGCGGGCGCCGTGACGATTGGCAGCACCGGTGGCAACGGTGGCGACGCTGGGGCCGGCGTTGACAGCGACGGCGGTGCCGGCGGCTTTGCGGGCGCGATTGATATTGTCAACAATGCGGGGAGCACGCTCGTCGGCGCTGGTGCCGGCCCTGTGACGATTGGTGCCGCTGCTGGGAATGGCGGCACTGGCGGCGTCGCTGACGACAGCCCAGGCGGGGCGGGCGGCGTCGCCGGCCCCATCTCCATCACCAACACGGGGGGCGCAACGTTCGTCCCTGCTGGCACGGGGACCGTCGACATTGGTGGCGCGGGCGGCGCGGGCGGCAATGCTGGCACGGCCGACAACACGCCGGGCGGGGCTGGTGGGGCCGGCAGCACCGTCACCATCACCAACTCGGCGACGGGGTCGGTCATCCCGGCGGGCACGGGGTCAGTGACCATTGGTGGGCAGGGCGGCGCTGGCGGGGCTGGCGGCACTGATGACAACGCGGTGGGCGGCGCCGGGGGCAATGCTGGCACTGTCACCATCAATGGATAGGGGCGGACTGGGACGGCGCGGGGACGATGCGCTCGGCGCTTGGCGCAGGGCAGTTGAGAAATGCGCGGGGTGGTGAAGACTCCTTCCTGTTGATATCACTTGGACAGATTGACATGTATAAACATTTTCACTCATTGTCTTGTGCATGTCGTGGAATCCAGGACGCGGAGGTTGCCGTGTGGGAGGAGGGCTGTCGAAGGAAACCCAAACGAGGAGCACGGAGCAGGAGCAAGAAAGAAACCAAACGATCGAAAGAACACAAACCACTCCATGTACGTGCGTCACTGCCTTCCCACATCGAGCATACACATCGCCAGACGCACGAAGTCGCCCACCCGCGTGCTGCCGCCACCGTCGCCTGCACCCGCATTGCCAGCCATGCGGGGGGGCGGCTCGCCCACCCGCTCCGTCCCCTCGGTGGCGCCCCCTCGCCGCCACGCACGCCCTCCCCCAGATCACCCACACCGCGTCCGCCGGCGACACGCACCGCGGCGGCCGCGTCACGACCGCCACCGCGCGGCGCGGCGCCCCCTCCGGCGGGGGGCGGCGCACGCGCCGACCGACCCCCGCCCGCAACGCACGCCGACGGTGGCTGCCGCCCGCGGTTCGCGGCCGCCACTCACAGGCGGCCCTTCGGCCCTCCGCCGCCCGGGCGCGCACCCACGCGCCGGCACGCCTAAAGGTCTTGTTAAGGTGGCTCATTTTGGATTTGAAAGCTGCAACCGCAAAACACACATTGTATCCAGCACTGCGAATCCTGTGTATGGTCGTTGCGCCAAAAGCTGGACAGTCCCAGACAGGCGGATCGACGTTTGGGCCAATCAAACGCACAAAAGTGCCTCTTTGACAGGCCTGGACTCTCCACTTTTTGGCGGAACGACAATAGGCGTGGGAGGCTGTCACGCCCACATGATGTGGAAGAGCATATTTGTAAACTCGTCTTGCTCGCTGGTTCGCCGAAGTGTTACCAGATCGCCGCATCCGGGGCCCTTTGTCGTCTCTGCCACCGCTTAATCGACCTCCTGCCTCCTTCTCCTCTTACACGCCTGTATAGAGATGGTACCTGGTTGGGCCAAGACCCTGGCGGGGCGGTGGTGCTCATGAGCCACGTTGTGCGGTGACAGGGGACCGTGAGAGTGCTCTGAGCCACTTCTGTATATTGTCAAATTACTCGTGGGGCTTTTGACGAGACCACATGCTCCCCTGTGTCTGAGAACAGTCTTTCTCCAGTGCTGTCCACCCTTTGTGTAGCCTGACAGACTCCCAAGTAGCCCTCTTTTTTCGTGCAGAAGACTGAAGAATCGCCCTTCCTGGCAGTGCAAAGCTGTCTCGTTCGTATCCAGGGGTGGATAGTAAAGGAACCTACAGGAATGGAGAAAGACTGTACACGGTTGTGATCCTCTCTCGGAGCTGGTTCGAATGTTGTGAAGAGTCCCAAGGCAACCAATACTACAGCCGTTCTCCTAAGAATCCCGCACTGCAACAGTTCCAAAAGTGTTCCAAATCGGCCTCTGCGGGGTCGTAGAGGCCGATTTGGAACTCTTTTGCAACAGTTGGAGCGCGGGATTTTTGAAAGAACGGCTGTACCTCGGGCAGAAAACGGCAGTCATACCAACCACTCCCCACTAAATTGGTGTATATTCCCCCGACCGGATCATACAGCCGTTCTCCCAAAAATCCCGCACTCCAACTGTTGCAAAAGAGTTCCAAATCGGCCTCTACGACCCCGCAGAGGCCGATTTGGAACTCTTTTGGAACTGTTGCAGTGAGGGATTTTTGGGAGAACGACTGTATGATCCGATTCGGATAAGATGATCCGGTTTCTGAGCACCTTTTTCGGGGTACTTCCTGCCGTCAGCGACACTTTTTGACGCCAGAAACGAACTCAGCGCAGTCTCTTCTTTCTTGGGACACATTCCAGTGTGTTCTCGTTATAAGAGACTCGACTACAACAGAAACTCATCAGTCAATCGACGTTTCCAGCCAGCAGAGGCCACTCTTATTCTTATTCTAGGTCAAGCGGCTGTCTGTTGCAACGAGAACACACTGTATGACCACCGGGGGAATCTGCAAAGGAGCAAGAAAGGCCAAACATTCGACTTCTCCTCCTTTTTCGACTGCTACTTTTGACGAGCTTGCGAGGACAGTACAAGGGAGGCGTTGGAGGCCTTCCGCACATCGTTGTTATCGTCAGAAAAGCAGCTCTTGCCCCACCGAGAAGCGTCAGGCGCTGGCATGCAGAAAACAATGAGATACTACAGTTCGTTCTCGTTATAAGAGAATCGTTTAAAAGAGAGTATGGGTCGCGAGTCTTCCATTTCAGCCCATATAGGCCACTTTTGTGTATTTATTGAGCTGAATCAGCTGTCTCTTGTAACGAGAACGCACTGTACACGGGGCCACTTGGTCTTGTTGGACTTCTGTGGCTAGAAGAGCCCGAATACAGCAGAGAGGCCCATGTTTACCGTATCATACAGTATTCAAATCTTCATAGAACCAGCATACATCATCTCTGAAATGAAGAACTCTACTGGGGATGCTCAGGTTAGGGATGTCCAATTGGTTCACGAGAACGAAGCGTTCATGTGTTGTTTCCGGTCGCCAAAACGGCGCGTCGGCAAAGAACGATCGGATCCGAGAAAAGTTCACAGCAAGTCACAGCATGCTGTGAACCTGTTGTGAATATAGATTGACTGCTTGGGGGCCCTTAAATGGCTCTCTGGGAGGGAACGACGGTCACAGCAAGTTTGCATTCTCTGTTGTGAGCTGTCATGAACTGTTGTGACTTGCTGTGAGCGTTTCTCGGATCCGATCATTCTTTGGCGACGCGCCAAATCCAGTTTTAATCTCGATAGTTGGCCACGGCCGAGCACCAGGCCCCATGGATGGAAATAATGAAAAATGATGGCCGAGAAGATCGATTAATGTATCGATTAATTGATTAACGGTGTCATTTTTCGATTAATCAAGCAATATATTACATTTTATTGTCTCGCAAGTCCACCCGCCTGTCCTCTCAAAAGAGTACGCAGTACGGACGCCGGCGGCGCGTCGCGGCCGCGTTTTGCTCTGTGCGAGTGACTGTCATCCCTCATGTAGCGTTTCTAAGCACCACCACGTTGGTTCGTCGTCCAGCCAAAGTGACCTCTTGATCAGCTCGGTCTGTCGAAGGAACTGCTTCGGAAAACAACCCACAGCCCAGCCTTCCCCAACGGGGGAGAGGATCACGGCAAAGCCCAGGGGGGAATCATCGTCCAAAACACAGTTGATTCTATCACACGGCGACGAAAAGGGCCGCCTCCCCGCCCAATAAACTCTCTCCGAAACCCAACTAGCGGCGGCCAAAGTAGCCTCCCCAAATTCACCAAAAACAAGCGAATCCCACCAATTCAGAAGAAATACAAGCGATGTAGGGGGAACTAGGAAAACCACTTGGAAAAAGCCCAGCCCCATCTGGGATCCAATCTCTCCGGGCCACAGCGGGTCGGCTGTGTGCCCGCCCAAGGGCCCGGTTGGAGATAATTCGGGGGGGCGCCTGTCTGGGCGGGCCCCCCACCGCTGAGGGGTCGCCCCCGCGTCGGGCGAGGAACCACAACCGCCACACTGGGTGTATCGGGTCGCTAGACTGTTCGCACGGGCAGTGGTCCGCCTGCCCCAAGGGGCGCGCGCGCACTTACCAGGACCGCGATGGGCAGAGGTCCATTGTGATTGAGGCTGTCTGTGACAACGCCACGTGGACATTCCACATTCTCGCGGGCAGGCCCGGGAGCCTGAGTGACATTGACGTCCTGTACCAATCCCCCTTGTATATGGATGTTATCACTGGCAGATGGCCCCCGCGTGACTGTCCGCTCACGGTCAATGGTAATACTCGTACCTTGCTTTTTTTCCTCGTGGACGGTATCTATCCTAGATTCGCGTTTTTCGTCGCCCCCTATCCCAACCCCCAAACTCGAGAGCAACGGACATTCAACCTCTTGCACGAGGCGCTACGCAAGGATGTGGAGCGCCTCTTCGGGATCCTAACGGCCCGATTCCACTCTCTGCTGCACCCCTGTTGTTACTTGTTTGGGATCGCCCTTACTGATTCGTGCTGACTCCGTGCACTTGTCTAGGAGGCGGACTCGAGTCCATGGATCCTCGAGAGCCTTCCAATGACCTTCCACCGGGAATCCTTGAGAGGCTTCCACCTGCCAGAAGATGCGTGGCAGGACACGTGGCACAGATTACTTACACTGTAAGGAGGACACATCCAGAAGTGCCAATATGGCATTCTGATGGAAGGTAGGAAAGAGCCGTAGCATGCAAGGGACCAGTAGTAGGATCAACCGTGCCTCCAATTTCATTTGGAGTGCTGGAGGGCAAGGCAGGGTGTGCCACACCCCCACTATGACCTCTGTGGGAGGGGGGTAGGCATGCACCTCTCTTTTTGGGGCATTTGGTGCCGCAACTAAGAGGGACTACGCCAAGGGCTCTGTGAGCGACCCGAGGGGGGCACCGATATGTATACAAGGAATACATGCGATCAACCAACGGCGGAGGAAGGGAAGAACCATCGATTCGTCGACTCATCGACTACTATTAATCACCATTGACAACCATTGGCCACCGACACCACTGAATCCGAAAACCTGAGAACAACCGCTGCAAATCTCATCTTCTTCACACCTGTCTTCTTCGCGGACGTCTTCATCGCGAGCACGCGTTGCCCGCGACCGATTGGTACCGAGTACGTTAACCGGCGCTTGAGGACGTGTGACTAGAGTGAGAGTAGGGTAGCGTGAGAGGAACCGAGCGAGCACGAGTGTGCGGTCGTTTACGGCGCTTCTTCGCGCTTCACCTTGCATTTGGTAGCTTCAGGTTGTTGATTACCGGCTTGTTCTGACTGCGCTTGTGTGCATCCCTGACACCGACGTATCACCCTTCGTGGGTGTGCAGCTCCCTAGGACCCAGGCCCGGGTCAGGTCACAGAGATCCCCTAATTTCACAGGACCACGGTGTCATACGGGGTTGGGGGTCTCTCACTGACGATCCAGACAGCCTGTGGGTACGGACCAGTGCGACTGGTTCGGTAGGGGCTCGGTACCGACGGGTTGCAACGCACTGCGGACAAGTGACCCGTCACTGCCAAGGGAAGACGGTTGAGCTCCTCTGAGTCGCGTCGTAGTGCAGGCTCTTCTGGTCCGGGAGGTTGTACTCTCTAATACGATCGGGCCAGTCTTCCATAGCGCCGCATGTTACCGGACTGTGAAATTGGTGAGGCCGAGCCTCGTTGGTGCCATACTCCGAGTGCCTTCCCTAACAAGGGAGCACACAGTGAGCCCAGTGCGTTGCGCTGTGGCTACGTTTTCGTAATCCTGTCACTGCCCGCTGGTCGCGCGCATGTCTGAAATGCACCACGCGCTCTGATTGGCTAGAAGGTGACCGCCGCGCAGAACACTGACCAAATTCAGATTAAATCAGCTGTTGTGTGACTTTAAGTGGCTTGCGGAACCATGTCGCCTGCCGCTCTCACGCACAAACATGACACGCGACACGAACACAGCAACACAAAGCGTGCAAAGCATTCCCGCTCAAGCATGGGCCGCGATCGGCAGAGAAACACCCTGCCGCGGAGAAACTAAAGAAGAAGAAAAGTAGACAGAATACCAGGACACAGGCCGTACATCGGTAGGTAGCGCACACTCTTCCGAGTCGCTCTCGTCAGACCCAGTGGAGTCCGATGAAGAGCGCCCCCCATACCGCGCAATCTGTGCGATGATGTTTGAATCAAAGGCATCAACGCCGCCACCGTCAGACAATGAGTCATCGGACGATAAAGCAGACGGCGGCGGCCTCTTCTGGCGCTGCTGCGGGAGGCCAGACGGCGGGGGGGTCCGCTCTGAAGACGTGAGAGAGGCAGCGGCAGCCGCCGGTGCTGATATGGCGGCCGCCGCCGCGAAGGTCACCTCAGAAGACGGCGTTCTCGCTGCCTCGGCAGGCTGTGTCGTGCGTTCCGCCATGTCGACGGTCGTAAAAGGCAGAAGCGCCATGACCGCCGCGGCGTTCTTCAGCTCGGTAGCCATGGCGCGGCGGTCGCGCACAGTGAACGCTGCCTGCCTCGTGCCCGCCGGTGTACCACCAGCGTTGTTAGAGGCCGGCGTTCGCGGCTAAGGTGTCCCCGCCAGAGAAGGAGATGTACCAGCGCCGGCGGCCGCCGGCCGTCGAGCGGAAGATACGCCCACACGGGCCTGCGACCGTGCGTGCGACGAAGCCGCGGCTGCCGCTCTTGATGCGGCCGCGGCGCTTGTCGGTGGACGTCCCGGCGAGGGAGAAGCACCAGCCGCTGCAAGGGCGGCCGCCCGCGCCGATGACGCTGGTGCGGCGGCCGTCGATGGAGCAGCGGCAAACTCCGCTACGGAAGATGCGAGACCCGTGGAGGATGCAGGCGCAGAAGCAGGCATGCGGGAGCCAGCCGCAGAAGAAGACATGGCGGCCACCGGTGCCTTCCTTGATGGGCACCGGCGGCTGCCGAAGATGACCGGCGCACGATGGTCGACGCGGTAGCCGCCGACGGTGGAGATGCCGCATCGGCGCCCACTCCCGCCTCGCCTCCAAACGTGACAGGAGGCAGCCGACTGGCTGGCACCAGAAACACGTCGCCATCTCCTTCCGCAAAGATTAATTGCGAGTACTCCGCACCCGCTCCTTTCCCAGATGCCGAGATGGCGTCAACAGGCGACCCACAGGCCGCAAGACCTGCGGGAGATGAGGTCCCCGGCGCACGGACGGCGCCGTCGGTGGCCTCCCCGGGCGCCCCCCCGGTGGCGGCCCGCCAGTCACGTGCCACCTTGATGCCTTCCTTCTCCTGCATCTTCCTTTCTTGGTGTGCCCAGCACGCAGCCCCCATTGCCGTCTCCCGCATAAGCGTCTGGCTAAACTCAGTCATCATAGTCCGCTGCTCAGTCCCATCCCCCAGCTTCTGGACCGCGCTAGCAACGCGGCCGATCGTGCGCTCATCGGGCACAGAGTCCGCGCGCGCCTGCTTGGCCGCCGTAGTCCCAATGGGGCGGCCTTCCCACAGCTCTCCATCACTTCCATTGACGTCGACCGAAGACGGTGGGCCGCCCTCTTCCTGGCCGGCGGTCACGTTCGCTGCGGCTGCCGGCGCCGGATCACAGACGGCAGCCTGCTCCTCGGCGGCGTCCCCACCGCCATCTGCGCCGGCGGCCGCCGCTGCCCTTGCTGCCTCTCTCACCTGCTTGTTCGCGGACTTCTTTTTCAAGGCGGCGGCGGCCGCCGACCTGAACCGGTCCTTGTCCTTGAGCCGCTCCCAGTAGTGCGCCCACGGGCACGAGACTTTCTTCTTGCGCCGCTTGGTCGTCTTGCCCTTGCCCACGTCGTCGGCGTGGTCGCCGCGAATGCGGCTGTAAATTTTGCTGCTGCAGTACAAGCCCTCAGCTCTGTTGATCAGGTCGGCGTGCGTCGCGATGCCCGTCGGCTTGGACTGGCCCGCCTGCACGACGGATCTAGAAACTCCACTACACCAGCGACGATCTTTCCGCACTGCTTCCCCATTGAGTCGAAATCGCGCTTCTCCCTCCAAGCGGCGCCCGACTCGCCGCGGAGCAGGTCCAGCCAACCCTTCAGCACACGCCGCCAAAACTCCTTCCCGGACTGGTCGGTCCCGCGGATGGGGTTGTTCACTTCAATAAGCCACGCCTTAATCAACCCGTCGTTCTCGCAGACCGTTGACGCCATTCCGCGGCCCATGATGACTACTGCTCCGGGCAGCCGCCACGGACACGACCAGCTGAAGGAAGCGGAGTTCGGCCGCCGCTGCGGCGCTTGCAGGGGGGCAGACCGTCGACAGCGGCGGCAAGCGCACAGTTCGCTGCCTAGTGGTCTGCCTCACAGGCCGCACGGACAGAGTCGGCGGCCGGCGGCGAGCCGACGCCGCCGCCAGCGGCAGAGGCGGACGCCAGCCGATTGGCGGCAGAGTTTGGCGTCGGCTGCCGAACAGAATCGGCCGCAGCAACAGAGTCGGCGGCGGCCAAGTACTGTCCTTTTACGCACGCCAAAGCCGCCGCCGCTCTTTTGGAAGCTTCGGCCTCTTTCATTTCAGCTATACTCGCGTTGGTTGCCTCCTTTTTCGCCCGCGTTACTGTGGCGACCGCCGCGTGGTACTTGGCGGAAGCTTTCGCAGACTCTGCCACCGCCGTAGTCGCGACAGCGATGGCCTCTACCGAGCCAACCGCCGCCGCAGAGGCGGCGGCGACCGATACACGATGCAAGTACGCGCGATCATCGCGCGTGCGCGTCAGCACGAAGTGCCGCTTGCGCACAAAAGGTTGCGCCCACTTCTTCCGGGGCGGCCGCACGCCTAAGAGAGAAATAATAGGGGGTCCTGGAGGTCCATGGGACGCAACAGTGGCAGCCATAAGTGCCCGAAGATGCGCGGGGGATGCGGTTGCTACGGCGCGTCGCCGCCCCACGGACGCGGGTTCGTCGGCCGCTGCTGCTCCGGCGGCGGAGCGTCCTCCCCGACACACCTCTTCAGGATCGGCAGTCATTCTCCCTGACCTACGACGGTCCACTTCTGTGGGCTCTCCGGGTGACGGTCGGGCGGCGCACCGCCGGTACACCGTGGCGGGCTTGACTGCCGACGGTTGGGCGACGTTCGGCCCGTCCGCCTCGGCAGGCTTGATGACCGACGGGTGGGCGGTGCGCCGCCTGTTCACCGTTGGGGACTGCACGGCCGACGGTCGGGCGGCGCGCCGCCCGTCCACCTTGGCGGGCTTGACGGCCGACGATTGGGCGGTGTGCCACCCGTCCACTATGGGTCAGATCCGGAGGAGATCGCTCAGCTGGTGTGCTTGTCGTCGGCGTTCGTCAGGCACACGGCCAACAAGCCGCGGGCGGTGTACGACTACACACACGTCAACGGCTTCACCGAGACGGCCTCCTGCAAGTAAGAGACCTTGCCCGAGTTGGCCCAGTCCCTGCGGCCGGGCGACGCCCTGCTGACGTGGGACGTCAAGGACGCATACCACCACCTCACCTTCCGCGAGGCGGACCGCACCTACCTCGCCCTCCGCTTCCTCGGCCGGTTCTTCAAGCCGGTCACCATGCCCTTCGGCCTGGCACCGGCCTGCCTGACGTGGACCAAGGTGATGCGGCCCGTGGTGCAGCACCGGCGGGAGACCGGCTTTCGCCTTTTGGCGTACGTGGACGACTTTGGTGGGGCGGCCCCGGCGGCGCCCGGCAAGCCCGCGACCAAGGCCAAAGCGGTGGCTGCTTACCGGCTGGTGGAGCAGCTCTTCGGCGAGCTCGGCCTCAAGCTCCACCACGACAAGGGCGTCAAGGACGGCCCGACGCGCGTGCGCCTGCTAGGGCACTTGGTGGACACTCGCCTGGCGCGCTTCCTGCTCCCCGACGACCGCGTCGACAAGATCGTCGCGCAGGCGGCGAGCCTGTCGCGCTACGCGACGGAGCACCGGCGCTGGGTGTCCTTCCGCACCCTCCGCAAGTTTTGCGGCACCGCGGTGTCCACTACCCTCTCCGTCCCGTCCTCCCGCTATCACCTGCGGTCCCTCTTCACAAGCGATGCAGTGGCGCCACGGCGCCTCCGGCGACGTGCGCCTCGGCCGCCAGGCACGGACGGACCTCAAGTGGTGGACGGCCCTGCGGTCCCACGCCGCGACGGGCCGTCCTATCTGGCCGGGCGCGGCGTCCATGCTGCTGGACACCGACGCCAGTGGTCTGGGCTGGGGCGCGGTGCTGGACCATACCATAAAGGCGCGCGGATTCCATGGCCCGGACCGCAACGGCCTCCACATCAACTGTTTGGAGCTCGGCGCGGTGACCCGCTCGCTGGCCCCCTTCCGGCACCTCACCGCCCCCGGCACGGTGCTCCGTTTGCGGACGGACTCCATTGTGGCCCTGCACGTCATCCGGGCTGTCTCCTCTCACTCGCCCGTTCTAATGCGCGAGATGCGAGACCTCTACGAGCTGTGCGCGGAGATGCAGGTGCAGCTCGACGTGGAGCACGTGTCCTCTGTCTTGAACGCGAGGGCCGACCGGCTCTCGCGGGAGCACGATTCCACCCACTGGACCTTGGGCCCGACGGCCTTCGCGTGCCTCGAGGCGCGCTACGGCCCGCACACCATCAACCTGTTCGCGTCAGACAAGAACGCTCGGTGCCCGCGATTCTACTCCCGGTGGCACTGCCCCGGGACGCTGGGTACCAGCGCCTTCTCGTACCCGTGGGACTACAAGAACGCGTGGGCCAACCCCCCCTTCCACCAGGTCCGGGCAGTGATCAGCAACACCTTGTCGTCGGGCGCCGCCGTCACGTTGGTGGCCCCCGAGTGCCGGGCCTAGCAATGGTGGCGCCGCGCGGTGGACGGTTGCCTCGAGTGGCACCGCCTGCCGGCAGCGGACGGAGTTTTCAAGCACGTTTCGCGGTCGACGCCGGGTCCGCGGCCTTTCTGGCGGATTGTGGTCTTCCGCTTCGGGGCAACCCGGCCCTCCGCAACGACTCGCAGCGCTGGCAGCTGCTGATGCGGCGCGTCGTGGCGCCGGTCGTCGCTGATCTGCACGACCCCGGGGCGGCCGTGGACCTGCTGCTGCGGGGCTACCGCCCCAACACGCATCGTAGCTACATGTCCAAGTGCCGCGCGTTCTTCCACTATTGCGACGTGCACGATCGCGCGCCTTTACCGGCCTCCTTCGACACCCTGATCGGGTTCATTCTGTTAGAGCTGCAGCGCGGGGCCTTGGCGCCCCCGTCGCTCTTCAAGTACCTGTTGGCGCTCGCTTCTCTTCATCGTCTGGCTGGTCACGTCGACCCCACTCAGGACAAACTCGTGCAGCTGGCGGTCTTCGGCTTCCGGGCACACGCGCTCGAGCGCGCCGGTGGCCAGCTGGCCCTCCTACGGATGCCGCTGCCGGCGGCCTACATCCTGCAGGTCTGCGACTTGGGCCTCTCCACGTCCGACGCCTACCTCCAGCTGCAATGTGCCGGCCTTGTTGTAGCATATCTCCTTAATATTTGGATATTGGGCCCGGTAGCCCCCCTGACTGGTCAGTATTCACGTGGAGGATTGAACTGACTTGTGGCTCGCCCTTTGGGAGGTTACTTCCGTCTTGTATATCTG
>Ga0209093_1001781_pt1 | contig 12221 bp, 22 predicted proteins | sample SidtaG_4_FD_187450 | JGI IMG/M metagenome (GOLD analysis project Ga0209093, IMG submission 187450) | Marine algal microbial communities from Sidmouth, United Kingdom - Sidmouth_Male1 metaG (SPAdes) (version 2) | ecosystem: Host-associated > Algae > Red algae > Unclassified | place: Sidmouth...
ACGAAGCCAAATGGCTTACTTCTTGGTGAAAGCCCAGCCACACCGTGCAGAAAAGAACTTTTCCGCGACTCCGATTGCGGAGTTTCGATCGCCAGTCCCAAGGCGATACTCATCAGGCGGTTAATTGCTGTTGGCTCGTTTACTTTCAAGACTTTGCTCTATCCCAGTCTTGCAGGTATCTCTAGCATTGTTGATGGCAATTTCTATTTTGTGATCTTCAATATCTTCAAACTGCTCGAAAATTGCATTCATCAGGCTTTTATTGATGTCCGATACATGTTCACCCGTTAGACGTTCTATTTCTCCTAGCATTGCCCATTTGCTAATCAATAGAAAAGCTATGAGTCTTTCATCTTCAGTAAAGTTTTCTAAATTAGCCATTGTTTAACTCCAATTTCATAATTTTTGCGAAATAGTCAGGATCGTTAAGATATTTGGCTTCAAGTACCAGAGTATTATCAAATATCTGTAGAAAATAGCGATATTTGCCGTTACTGAGTTGGGCTATGCCCCTGACATATATATTGCTATTGGGCAAGCGATCGCCAATCTGGTATTTAGGTTTTTTAAAAGTCATAACCGCATTCGTCACAATAAGTTAATCGATGAGAGTCATTTTCTTTGTATATGGTGATGCGACATGCAGGACACCAGATTTTGCCATCACGATGAAAATCTTTTACAAAATTCTGTGGTTGACGATACTTACCTGCTTGCTCATCCCAAATTAGGTTTTTATTAAAATTACTATTAGCTTTAGCCATTCAATTTCTCCCATCTAGCATCTTGATTGCCTCACCTCGGACTATTTCTATCTCTTCACCAGTCGGTTCTTCATTGGTATGAGTAATCAGTAAAACAGTTTCCCCACGATGCCAAAAATTGGTATGGCGAATATAGATACTTTTTGCCTTACCAAATCCTGGGATTACCATTTCTGGCGGTATTACCATTTGAGATTTGTTCAAAGTTTCAAAAGCCGACTCGTACCCATCGTCGGGTAGGTGGCGAAAAACTACGATTTTCATGGGTTAAAAAGCTGTCTCACTATTGGGGGCGGAAATGTTCAACGCTTCACGGGCTTCCTTCTTTAGTTGGGCGATCGCCTGTTCGGTATTACTATCATCATCCAAATGAGCAACCAGCTCGATCTCTTCATGCTGATAGTTACCAAGGTTTTTTCGCCGTAGATATCTAATTTCTTTAATTCTCATTTGGGTAGGCTGCTAAATATTGCTTATACAGGTGGCGATCTTCCGTGAGAACTCTATTTAGCATGCTGTGTTGTTCCATAAGACTTTTTTTGCTGATTAGATTCACTATTAACGCTTTCCATTCGTGATAATCGCGATCGCTTGTATCGAAAGGCATAATTCCTGACATGTAAAGAAAGACGATCTGGAATTCTTCTGTGGTTAATCTTCTCAGTTTGGTTTGGCTCATCTATATATATAAATGGTATTATTTTTCTCGTAATTGGTTAAGAGTTAAATCGAATTTACCTGCGGTCTGATAGAGAATTAGTGCAGCACCAATAAGCTCCAGGTTTTGACGGACTGCACGGACAAATTGGTGATGTTTTATATCGTCTATCTGATTGTCATTCTGACAAACCGTCAAAAGTTTGTCAAGTTGACAACTCTTCATTAAATGAGTAAAAGTAATAAACAGACCGAAGAACTAGTACCAATGCTTGAGCAACTAAGGATCGAGAGAACCAATTTAAATTTAAGAGATTTTCTTAAAGCAGTGGGAATTGCCGACAAGACCTATAGAAGATGGCTTGCAGGAGATACCACAGCCAAATTAACTGTTGCTCAATTTAAAGCATTGTACAAAACATTAAAGTTTCAATCGATCGATGACTTCCCTGATGACTTCTCAGAGAAATATTTGCCAAAAAATTAGCGGTTAGAGCCACACACTCCCAACCGCTAATTCTTCTAAATCTACAACCAATACTAACAATGACCTGGACAAAAAAACACCAGCAGTTTGCACTATCATGCAAATTACGACCATCGACTATCCATCTACTGATGTGGATTATGCGTCGCGTAAAACCACACCAAACGCAAAATTTAGAAATTGAGTTAACCCTATTCAATCAATGGGTGCAAAAATTCCGAGGCAGGGGATACGATCGCAAAACTCTTAAGTTTGCCTTAGCCCAACTCGACGAATGTACTCAAGGATTAATCCTGATTGAAAAATCCTACACTTGGGCGATCCATAAAATCATCGTTCGACCCCTAGATTTTGTACTCTCGCAAAATGACCAGAATTCGGGCAAAACTCCCAAGCTACCAACGGGAGAACCTATGTTTAGCGCCGAACACAAAAAAACTGCCTATAAACAGCAGCAGCAAAATATATCTAGATTAAAGAGTCTATTTTCTGAGGTTGGATTGAGGTTTACACCAGATGCTTTGGTGAGGATTTGGAGATTAGCGTTAAAGGACTTTGATAATGTTGTCGATGCTGTAGAGCTATTGCTACATCGTCACTCTACCCAAACCAAATCTATTCCCAATCCCTGTGGTTGGCTGGTTGACTGCCTTAAGTACGGCTGGCATTATGAATCGGAACTAGTTCAAGAACCAAACCTACCAATCTACGATTCAATCTCCCAACTAGTTGAAGACTGTAACCGACTGCGAAAAATCCCCGCACCTGGAACCTAATCGATCTATTAATCAATAATCACTAGGCTGAAATTAGCACTTTCGTAACGGGAGTGCTAACCCTAACTATGGAGCGAGATATGTTCGAGCAACTATCGCTATTCCCTGATGCTAGCGACATTAATTCAGTGTCGCTAGCGGATAATGCTAGCGACGCGAAAAGCAAGGCAATACAACGGTTTCTAAACAATGGCAAAGATGCACCCATAGCTCACGTCAATACCTACTCCCCTGGCAAACGTCAGGCAGAATATTATCGATTGAGCTACCGCGTCGGTACGAGAATGAAACATAAACATATTCCTGGCGGTTCGACGATCGCTAATTTGGCACAGGTAAGAGCTAAGAAACTACTAATGATGATCGACCGTGGTGCGGAATTGGTGGAGCTGCTCGCAGCAATAGAAGACTGGCGTAGATAACTAAACTTGTCTGGTTTCGATAGACGATAAACAAAACTTTTAGAATCGCTAATAATCACCCAAACATGAAAAACGATCGCCACAGCCAGAAAGGGCAGATCGTCGTCGTAAGACGACGACTGGGACGCATTCGCGTCCGTATATGTAAAAGGCGATCGCTCATGAAAGCAACTTTCATCAATCCTAAACGGGCAAAAGAGAAATCGCCTTTTGGCATTGCTTCGGGTCATCATCTAAATATTTCCGCACCGTAGCAATATCAATTGCCAATGTCTCGGCAATAATCGAAACTTCCGTACCCAACTCTCGAAGCTTGTTAATTACCCAACGGCGGTTGCTGTGAGTTGAATAACCATAATAGCCAGCCGTTTCTAAAATATTGCGCCAATACTTATCTACTGCTTTGGTAGTGATGTGACCAGAACCAGAGCGATCGCTATGGAAAAGATAGCCATCGAATGTGTGCTGATACTGTGTAAGTAACGTCTTTAAGTGTTCGTGGACAAATACTTGTCTAGTCTTAGCTAACCCATGTTTGGAACTTTTACGGGAGCTGCCAGCAAAAGTAATAGATTCTAATACCTCACCATCGGCTGCATAAACATCGCTAACTTTTAGCTGCACGATCGCTCCAATTCGTTCACCAGTACATAAACCAATCTCGAATATTAGCCGTTGCTGTGGAGATCGGATCGATTGACGCATCTTTTTAATTACTGCATCAGTCCAAATTGCTGCTTTGCCATGACGATTATTTTTCATAAATATTGAGTTCGTCTTTAGTATTCATATATCTACAAAAGACGAACTAGGAAACAAATAAAAATAAATATAATTGCTTCAATCCTAGTGTGAGCAACAGTTAACGGCATCAGTATAAGTTCGTAATCTATGTAAAAGACGAACTTTCAACTATTAGCAATTATCGGGCAATATAAAATCAAATCTATATTTAATTATCATGACTGCATTATCTTTAAACCAAATCCCCAGCGATATCAACACTCTAGAGCGACTACATGCATGGTGCAGCCTAACACTCGGATTTATTAACCCAACTAAGGCAATAGTAGAGAGTGCGGGGGAGAATCCTGAAGCAGTCTGTCAAACCTTTACTCTCAGAGCCGATGATGGCAAAGAACTATTAGTAACTCGTACTTCGTTACCTTTAGACCCCGATTGGAGAGCAAACAGCATCGAGCCATTTTGGAATCTGGTTACTGACTTAGTTGACGTAGATATTCCCGAAGCCTATACACAACAAGCTAATGAAACGCCAACAGCATAATTAATTTTTAGACAAGCTACGCTTTGTGGTTTTTCTACTATGAAAATAAATAACTACTTAATTTAATGCCTACGTCAACGAAACAAATTAATCTACTAGAGCAGGCATGGCGTGACAGTAAACCTGCTTCTTCTAGTAGAGCAGGAGGGGGTACAGGTAATGGCGCTAAAAAGCGATCGCCATCTACTAAAACACCCAAGCGTCAACCTACTACTTCGAGTAACGAGACTAAAAAAAAATCTCGCTCAAAACCTAGTAGACCAAAGAAAAAACAAGCAACTCAACAAGCTATAAAGCCAAAAGCTAAAAAGCGAGGTAGGACAAAGAGTAAAGCATCTTTAGGGCGTAGCTATAAAGTCAAACAGTCTAAACCCGCCCCTGCTAAGAATATCTCAAAACTAGGAGGCGGGTTAAAAGCCAAGCTAGCTCCTGCTATGAGCGTTCTCAAAGCTAAAGCCGTACAGACAGGCATATCAAAGCAGGGGCTAAAAACAGCCGTTGGTCGCTTCGGTGGCAAGAAATTAGCTAGCTTAGGCTTAGGTGCGAAAGCTGCAACATTTTTAGCTCCTATTGGTACTATCCCAGGAATAGGATTAGCCGTAGCAGCCGAAACAATATGGTCGGATAATATCAAGAAAATAAAGCAGCTATATGATGTTCGTCCCATACAGCCAACGTTATTATTCCCGCCTGAAAAACCCTTCATCCAGAGAAAACCCACACCGTTTAAAGGTGGGCAAGTTTCAGGGAAAAGCTATGATGCTTATCTTACTTTCAATGTTCGCCCCAAAAATAATGATGGCGAGGGCGACCCCAGAACATATGGTTTTTTCTTCAACCGCGTTGGGAAAATAACTAGTCTTAGTTATTTTGGATTTAGCAATTACGTTTCAGCTAAAATTATTTACGCTGACGGCGAACAAGAAGATTCAGACAGACTTAACGTTGGTGTTTTTAGCGAACTTGTCCCCAATTCGGGGGTGTGGACGGTAGAGCCTACTAATGGAGATGCTGAACCCGAAGACAATGCATCCTCTTTTGAAAAAACTACACCAAAGAGAATTTATAGGGTTAGACCTATACGGTCTTTTGAAAATCAAGAAACCTTGCCTAAACCACCAAAGGGAAGTAATTCTAAATTTTCAATAGACTCGCTTGGTAATATACCCGTTGTAACAACGCTTCCTTTTGTCTTGCCGTTACCTACAAGACAAGCCAAAAAAGACTCCGAACTTCAATCAAAGGGCGCTACTTCTACCGTTCCTACGACACCAGTTGAAGTAGGCAAGATACCTTCTACCAGCCCCAAAAAAAAGAAGCCAAGCAAACCGTCTACCAAAACAACTCGCTACCCTACCGAACAAGAAGCTCAAAAGATTAAACAGGCAATCAAGCAGAGTAACGATCGTTTACCGACGAAAATTGATTCTAAAACGCCTACTGTCCGAAGCATACCTAAAGATATTTACGAGGCACAAAAAAAGCAAGAAGAAGAAAACAACAAAGCGAATAATCAAAACAAAACCAGTACCGAGGATGCGGTTGATGTTAATGGCAAAACCGCACAGCCTGTAATCCCTACAGTAGAAACCGAAGAAGAAACAAAGTTACCTATACCGCCTATTCCTGGACGAGTAATTAACAAGCCTGGTACTAGAGTTGAGACAGCTAACCCCAAAACACCAACAGCAACCAAGCTCAACCCCTGCAAAAAAGGCTGTGCTGGCGGTAGTGGTGGCACAGCGACAGAAACAATCGGTAGCAACCCCGCTTTTTTGGGGCTGGCTAACGACGTATTAATACAAAACGATTTGCTTAAAAAGATCGATCGCACTACTACAGCCACAAATAATGCCGTGTTTAACCCAAACTTCGGGTTGGCAAAAATCTTTAACTTTGTAGAAACAGCGTGGAAAACTACTGGCGCTGACAAGGCTATTGGTGCATTAACTCTCTTCACTAGCCTTCATAACGCAGCAATGCTAGGACAAAATGCAGCAGTATCACTTGGCGATACTGTTTCTGCTGGAGCAAACTTTTTCAATATCAAAGGTTTCGATGGCGAACCATTAGACGTAAATGCTGGAATTAGCAAAAACGTCAAAGCTTTGCTGATTTCAATATTCGGAGAAGCAAATCTTAATGCAGCTTCCGAGACATGGAAAAAACTTAACCGTATACATCAGGCTACTGCCAGCGTAGTTAATTCAATTCAGGGAACTAAAAACGCGCTCCTCGAAGCCGACGAAATAACGGGCGGTAACGTCGCTAAACTCGCTAATACATTCTTGCTTGAAGGACAAATACAAGATGATGCCTTTGAGCTGATGAACGAACGCCCAGACTATCAAACCCAGTTTGCAGGCATACTTGGCAAAATTAACGCTATTGACGAAATAAGCGATCGCGTTTCTTCAATTGTCTCATCAGGACTGGAAATCAAAGAAAACGTCAACGAGCTAAAAACCAACTCTGAAGATCTCAAGAAAGCCACCGATGAGTTTGTAGATAAAAAGAAAACTGAAGAACAAGACAAAGATACCGCCAGCGTCTCGCCAGATATCGATCGCCTCGACTTGCTCAAACAAGAACCAGATACTAACTAACCATGCCAGTCAGCAAAAATTGGTCAAACCTACGCAGCTTTCTACGCAAGACCTATAACAAAGAGGTCAACGAATGGTTTCGCGACGAACCAGAAGACGTGCCAGATAATGGCACGTCGAGAAAACAAGCCAAACGCGCCTGTTTGGTGCTGCCAAAGGAAACACAAAACCTTGCCCTGCTCAAGTGTCTGACATTCCGTTACGTAGTGCAGCAAGTACATCTACGCCCCGACGTATTCGGTTTTAATTTCGACCAGATTAATGAATCGGTAGCCTATCGCCCTCAGGTAAAACTATTCTTTCGCCAGGATGCAGCTGCCGTACCTAGTGGCAAACGACCAGTAGAAGGAGAACTTACCTACAGACTAATTAATGAAACTTCTGAATCCATGACCGAAACTAAAGCCAAAGCATTAGCTCTCAAAATCAAGCGAGAATTTGCCTTAAACAACGGCTATGTCTGGAAGAAAGGCAAACATCTCATTAGCTATAAAGACTCAGAATTAGGCTTAAACAACAATATTTTGGCTATTAGCGAGGCTGAAGGGATTGAAGTTGCCAAAAAACTAGTAGATCTAACTAACGGCGTATTCGACGAGGATAAATGCACCGACCACAATCCCAAACGCGATAGCATTACTAATCCCACGGGTACAGAAAGAGTATACGGCAAAACTCAAAAAAAATCTAGATGGCGACCCACCGCTAACTGTCGCTTTCAATATGCCGTGCTAACTATCGCCAAATTACAGTACCGAGTCATACTAGTCGATCGCAGTAAAACATATCTAAACGCCCTGGAGTGGGCTTAATTTACGCGCTTTATTTACTTTGGCTTTAGCTGCGGAATCCTATAGGTTTCCGTATAGTTTAAAAACGTCTAAAACTTAGGCTACAAAAGAGTTGTAACGATAACTATGAGAAAAAATTTAAGATGCCACGTAAAAACCGTAGATTTAACAGATTGTTTCGCGAGTTAAGAGGTACTGGTTCGGGTAATCCCGAAGATGGTAGAACTGGCGAATTTTTGAAGTTTCTTAAGGGACAAAATAAAATTGTCCAGCAAAATAAAATTCCTCCCGAAGCACGAGAACTATTTAAAATAAGTCTCTACCCATTTGCTCTAACTCCTGAGACTACCGACCCAAATAATCGTTACGAAGCAAATATTTCGGCTTACTCCCTCAACGGACTCAGCGACAGAGCAAAGGGTCTATCAGAGGCAAAACTGGGAATTAACCGTATTGTTGGCGGTGAACGTAACGATACTGGCTATTTTCCTGCTTTAATGCGTGCGACCTTTAATGCTTCTGGCTCTACGGTCAATGAAAATAAAGTTTCGGGCATTACCAAAGAACCCTATCGCTACGAGTACGGTCGAACCTTTAGCTTCCCCTTTGGTCGTACTACTACTGCTACCGATGCAAAAACTGGTGCTAATGAAACCGTAATGAAAGATGTAGACGAACTAGATGTCTATCGTTTTTGTCTCAACGATATTAAAACACCGACTAACGAAAACGAAGTACCCCGCTCTGTTAGCTACGAAGCTGAAGTGTTCAAGACTGAAAACAACGGTAAGGCGCTTAAGGCTACTACTACTATTCCTTCTATCAGCGTCACTTAATGAGCGTACTACTGAGCCGTCAGGTGGCTAACATTTACATTCCCCCTGTTGATGTCATAAACGACAAAACAGAAATGAATCAACTGTTAGCCCTACACATCGAGCAAAAAAACTTCTTTGCTGCCCTAGTTCAAGACGATACTTGTCATGAAGACGTACTTGAATATGTAGAAACTTACATTGGTACGCGCAACATGGATAGCTATATCGACCGCACCGAACAGCAGCTAAACCAATTTATTGAAAGTGGTTGTTAACAATCAAATCAATTCCAGTAGCATCGATGACTGGCAGTTAGTCATCGATGCTACTGGCATCAATTCAACTGATGGCGAACAAGCAGCGAGAATTAATCTCGATGTAGGCATAACCAGTGATTTTGTTGCCGTCGAAATTACGGCAGGCAATCAGCGCAGTAATTGGGTCAATGGCGGTTATGTATCTCAGGTTTATCAGTTTAGCCAGTTTGACCTCGTGCCTGAGAGTTATTTTGTCAGAGTTGGGCAGGTTACTCTAATCGAACTAAAACAAATTGCTACTACTGATTTTGCTTTGGTTTATGACCCGCCTAATTACTTCCGCGATATTAGTATTAAAGTTTGGCAATACAAAGGCATTCAAACAAATTTACTGCTACAGCAAATAGCTACTGCTCTAACTAATTTACCTATTACCGCAGACGTAGATTTTAGCGAAGTTAATAGTAAATTAAGCCAAATTATCGCCAATCAAAACGCTACTGTAAATGTTGACTTGAGCGAGATTAACCGCAAATTAGATGCTATTTGTACTAAGTTAAATAGCTTATCTATATCGCCTCAACCGCCACAAATAAGTAAGAAGAAAAGATTTTTTATCTGTAACTAACTATGTTCGATTTAGAAAGCGATTACATCTTATTAGATGATAAGCAAGTTGAAGTTTTACGCGAGAAAAATAGCGATCGTCATTATTTCGCAGAACGTATTGCTGTTCGTGGCGAGCTAAATTTTGGTTTAGTTACTAAAAATCAGCCAGTTGAAATTAGCCTTGCTGACAATAATATCAACACTCCTATTATTATCGATTCGATTGTGGCAATGGCTGGTGATACAACAGCAGACGAGATTGTTTTTGTGCTGTATCGCAATATCAATGGGCAAAAAGTTCGTGTTGGGGTGCAGCGATATTCTAATAGTCAAATGCCAGTTGATTTTCCCGACGGCGTTATTTATCCCGATATGACGCTAGCAGCATATCCAACCCGCTCTAATGCTTCAATTATCGTGTACTGCAAGCCTGTAAAAGTTGCTTTTACAGCAACGCCAGCAGGTTCGGGTAATGGATAATTTATTTTTGCTGTACTCGGCTCACTTCGATCGCGATCGCGGTTTGGACTACGGCAGGCTGAGTATCAATAGTTTAATGCAAGGAACCCTTAGCATTTGGCGTGCCACTTCCAGCTATGCTAGTAAACAATATCGTGAATCTTTCCATGAATATGGCGGTGTTTTGCCCCCCCAATATCGCGTCAAGGGACTAGAGTATTGGTCGGTGAACACCACGCCAATTCCCTTAAATGGCGTTAAAGGTGTCGAAGGCAATTTTTATCAGTTAAGTCCCTTTGCCGTAACTACAGATAAAGGTGGCAAACGCTCGGACTTTGGCATTCATAAGGATGCTCGCGCCCCTGGTTCCCTAGGCTGCATTGTCATGAGTAGCGATCGCTTTTTACAGTTTGAAGCTGCCATGACTCGTCTGCGCCAGCAGGGTATCGCCAAACTTCCTTTATTCGTCCAGTACTCATGATTAATAAACTTGTCGGTCCTACTCCCCTATTTTGGAATTGTGTAGGTGTAGCAATAGTAATATTGAGTACTGGTATGACCTATCAGTTTACTCAGGCTGAAAGTTTCGAGCTACAGATAGCTGAATATCGTTTGCGTAACGGTCAGGCGATCGATCGCGCTCTTGATGCTAATAAGCAAACTAAACAGACTGTCGAACAACTGCCGATCGCCAAAGCTAAAAAACAGGAATTACTCGAACCGTTGATTGAATCAGAAGCCGTTTTAGAACAAACTGAGGATGAAATTCTCAGTGACCGCACGACAATTAATTAACGTTTGTGGGGTTTCTATCTAAGGAACTAACTCTTTAACTAATTCCCGATAGAGCATTCGTGTAGCCTTAAATAAAATACGAATTAGAGCATCTTTTCCTTTAACCGTCTTGCGTAATTCCTGATAGCGATCGCTTAACTCAATGCCTATTTGTCCCTCAATCCGATAGTCAGCGGGAGCAACTTTACAAACCGCCCAAGCATAAAGATGAGACCTTACTATTCCGCTACCGTGGAACTTTCGTTTCTTACTTTCTCCCGACTGGCGATAGCTAAAGCTCATGCCTAAATAAGCCTGGAACTTCCGTAAAGAGCGATCGCGTTTTTGTAATTTATCCTTGTCGTTCATCTCCCGTTCTATCCACGGCTTGCCGTCGATCAAGAATTTATCGAAGGGGTAGATGTGATAGAGCAGCAAGATCTTATTGTCTAAGCCAAAGCCAAAGCGATCGAATACTCGGAAATATTGTTGATACTCTCTTTGGTTTAATACCTCCCCTAGTTGGTCATAGTTTTCGGTAATTCTCAGTTCCAGGTCATAGATTGTCCGAGCGTGAGCGCGGGAATACTCGCTAATTTCAACTCCTAGCTGGTGAGCTACAGAAAGCTTATATTTATTATCGTGAAGCGTAGCTTTGTGGCGTTGGGCTAGCCAGCCGATCAGGGGCGAAAAACCCCGCACGTCCGATATTTCCATACTAGACTTGACCGCTTCGGGATATTCAAAAGCTAGTCGCTGCCTTAGCTGGTTAATCATGCCGTTGTGTATTTTCTGCAGCTGCTCTTTCTCTAGAAATAATTCCCTGATTCTATTAATGAGCAAGTCGCGATCGTAGTAGTAGTTAAGAAATCTTCTATTGCCGTGTTCGTCAATGAAATTACGGTCAAAGTAGCTTGCAGCAAGACATAGCGCGTCCTCTTCATCGCGCTTGTTAACAAAGCCAAAACTTTTTCTTTGACCATCTAGATCGACATGCCCCATCCACAAAGTAGCAATCTTATTCTGTCTGGCTACCGTTGCCCAGAAATGACTATACCAGTGTCCCGTAGGTTCTAGTACAATGGCATCAGGGGCAAGAGCCAATAGTTTGTCTACGGAAGCACCATCGCACTTTAGTTTAATAAATTCTCGCGATCGCCTGAGCTTCTTGTAGTGCTGTTGAATATTACTCGGTAATTCATCAAGGCAGCATAAAACAGCCGAACCACGTCCGACATCTAATCCAATTATTCTCATTAAGTTAAGGGAGTTAGTGAGTAAAAAGTTTCAGCGGCTTTGGAAACTCCCGAAAGGTGGCACCCTTTCTTCTATCTGTAAGCCATTGAGTGAAACTATTGGTGTAAGTGTATTTGGGCTTATGAATCAACGAAGCCAAATGGCTTACTTCTTGGTGAAAGCCCAGCCACACCGTGCAGAAAAGAACTTTTCCGCGACTCCGATTGCGGAGTTTCGATCGCCAGTCCCAAGGCGATACTCATCAGGCGGTTAATTG
>Ga0209093_1001785_pt1 | contig 12214 bp, 14 predicted proteins | sample SidtaG_4_FD_187450 | JGI IMG/M metagenome (GOLD analysis project Ga0209093, IMG submission 187450) | Marine algal microbial communities from Sidmouth, United Kingdom - Sidmouth_Male1 metaG (SPAdes) (version 2) | ecosystem: Host-associated > Algae > Red algae > Unclassified | place: Sidmouth...
TGCCGTAGATATGGTGGGGTGAGATGCGCTGGGACCGATAGGTGGGCTGGGCTGGGGTGAAGCGGGGAGAGTACGAGGTGGGTGTGTTGGGGTGGGGTGGGTGTGGGTAAGGTGGGGTGGGCGGGGTGTGCGGGGTGGTGCACGTGCCGTAGTTATGGTGGGGTGAGATGCACTAGGACCGATATTGTCGTTGCGCCAAAAAGTGGAGAGTCCAGGCTCAACAAAGAGGCACTTTTCTGCGTTTGATTGGCTCAGGCAGCGATTGGCTTGACTGGGGTCTCCTCAGCTGTTGACGGAACGACCATAGGTGGGCTGGGTTGGGGTAAAGCGGGGAGAGTACGGTAAGGTACTGTTTTGGAATTGGCATGTTGGAGGCGCAGTCAATGAGCGTGAATTAGAGTTTTCATTAGAACAATCTTTTTCCAATGATAACATAGCTTTCTGACAGTTATTGAGCGGACCCTTGCCAGCTGTGATGCGAGTCACAGAAGCACGAGGCACTAGCCGGCCCACGGGTACCTATTCATTCATCGTCTCGGGGTACTGCGTGCGGCGTGCCAACATGTCCACCCGAAATCCCTCAAAGAATTGAGAAGATCACATGTTGGACCCCATGTCAGCCCTTTCAGACATCGCAATAAATGCATAAGATATGGATAACTCCTCGCCGGCGGTCCACTTGCTCCCCTCCACCATGGCTGTGGGGAAGCAGCAGAAGGCTCAGTGCGGCTTGGGCGTCCACCAGCCGAAAAAAAACGCCTCAACGACGGGCACACCAACAACGAGGACGACGACGATCGGTGCGATGACGATGGGCACGACGGCGACAGCCGTTGCTGCTGGTTGTGACGACGACAGCTCACGGCACGACCCACACTGCCGGGGTGCTGATTGATGCACGATCGCTCGATCAGAGGAGCTCCCCCATTCGTACTTCATTGGACTTCTGAGCGGATTTGGAATCGATCGTCTCAGGTCGCTCGAAAAGCTCAGTTTTGAGGGTGTCTCACTCGGTGGTGTCTGCAAGCCACGGTTCACGCATCCTGTCGGCGTTGGATGGCCACGTTTGGAGCCATGATTTGGCGGAGCGCTTTGGAGCGCCGCCAAACGGGCTTGTTTGGACCTCGGTGCCGTTTCGCTGCCGTTGAAGCTCCAAGACTAGGCGATCGCGCGGGCTCCACACGAGACCGATTAGAAGACTACAACACGTGAGGCAGGGCTAAATTTTGGACCGTCACACCCTAGTTTTGGAGCTCGACCTAGCCACCAATGCCTGGTTGGCCAAACGGTGCCACGTTTAGCCACGTTTGGAGTTTCGGGCGGTGGGCTTCATTGCTGGACGCGACTTAAGAGCATCTCCACCAATGGAGCCAACCGTCCAACCCAACGGCCACGTGTGCGCAACGTGTGGCGCTGTCACTGGCTCTCCAAACGCAGAGCCAATACTGAGCAGATCACGTCTCAAACTTGGGCTCGCCTGGACGTCTCTGGCGGTGGGCCTCTTTTGTGGCCCGCCAGTATTCCCACAGACGCGCTACACAGAATCTCCATGACTGCCAGATCGTCACGCAACTGTCTGCAAGCCACGGGTCACGCTTTCCATTGGCTTTCGTGGTCCGAACAGGGAACCAGGGGTTGGCCCAACGACTCGGGGCGTCTCCAAACAGGCCTGTTTGGAGTGGCGCTGCCGTTCAAGCTCCAAAAGAAGGGCAATCCCGCGAGACGACCACGAGATGCATTAAGGGATTAGAAAATGTGAACAGGTCTATTTATGGGTCGTCACAGCCCCGTCACACCCTAGTTTTGGAGCGGATCCCAGCCACCAGTGCTCCAACCGTCCAAACGGCCAAACGGTGCCACGTTTGGCTGTTTGGACGGTTGGAGCCATTGGTGGAGACGCTCTGATTCCGCGTGAGAGAAACGCTTGCATGCGGATGGCTGCCACACCCCCAGTTGAGGGCGGACATTTGAATCTGGAAACGTTTCACCAAAACATTCGACACGTGAACGCTTTCTGCAGTTGAGTAGCCGGTGCCACAACGAAGACGGGCGCCCATGAGCCGCCGCCCCTGCTCTCCCCCTATGTGCAGAGACAGAGAAGGACACTGGTCTCCACACGGATGTTTTTGTCCCCCCCTTGACCTGGGTCAGGTTTTTCGAGCCTGGTGACCACACAGGCATGGCATCGTCAGCCAGCGTACCTCCTCCACCTCCTTGCTCCCAGTAGTACTCCCACGTTTGTCAAAACAGCAGTAAACAGTAAGATCCATTTTGCTTGTTCTTTGCTGAAAGTGAGAGAGGAACTCGTGGGCCACCAGTACACCCGGGTGGGTACGCTGTGCTGGCGTCGAAGTTTTGAATGCGGTGGCAGGGGCTATCTGGTCCTTTTTCATGGCCATTTGTTGGTCTCTCGCTTCCGTCTTTCCACAGCAGGGCTACCTGGGCCTCTCCGGGTGCTTTGTTCACTCAAAAGGACCACCGATTCGTGTGTGTGACGAGAACCGGATCCTGCTCGCGCTGGCGACGTCGCAGTCGTTTGAAGGACGACTGGTTTCGGACGTAGCTTTGGCATTTGGTTTGATTTTTTTGTCTTCGGAGGGCGGTTCAGACGCATTGGAGAGTCCTCGAGTGAGACAGCTCACACAAGCAATGACACGCGTGCAGAAAGTCAATCATTACTGTGCCACGATTTTGCATTAAAGCCATTGAGCTTACAACCTCGCTTCCAGACAATGGATAGCCGAGAATCCCAATGTCCGCTCTATCAGGGTTATAACTGGAAGTGGCCAGCAAGGCCCAGCCGTGGCCCGTTGACCCTCCTCCGTCTTTCTGACCGGACGCCGCGCTGTCGCAGCTATGTTTTTAGTGGTCTCACGTGCTGTTGAAAATGGAAAGTCTATTGCCATGCTGTGCGGTCCGGTAGGCGCAGGGTGGAGGCGGAAGTGTGGCCGCCGCACCGTGGCCGTGGTCGAGTTGTAGGTCCTCGGGTGAGTGCTGGCGAGCTGTAGGGGAAAGAAAGTCTCGTCGACCAGAGTATAGTTATTTCCATGAGGTGCAAACTGTAATCGACCCTGGTCAAAAAGTGGGTGTGCCCAACTGAAGTAGAACTCTCGTACGACTGGACAAGCCGCTTGTGCGGACCGAGTCAATACTCGAATCATGGTAATTATCGGTCCCCTTGGTGTACAGTTATCGAAGGGCAATCAAACTTCCATCGAAACCTCGCTTCGATGTGGTTCTCAAGGCTTCGCATCGGAGGCCATCGCGTATCGGCGTCGATTGATGTTTCCTGCCCCCTTGACGATGAGTTGTTGAAGGAACTTTCGCATGAGGAGACACAGAGGTCTGCTGAGAACGAGCGTTTGCGAAGGGGTCGATGATAGAGCAGGAGGGAGGGAGGGGGAGAAGCGGGGGTGGGACGCTGCGGGCCAAGGACAGCTGTGGAGATGGAGGAAGAACAGGTGGGGGAGGAAGGGGCGCGGATGGTAGGGGAGGGGATGGAAGAGGGGCGTGCAGGGACCATATGCTGGATGAAAAAATGATAAGTAAGGCTGTGCCGGTGCGCAGGAAGCTGGGACGGAGTTGTGTTGTGATGATGTGAAGGGCGGGGGATGAGAGGCGCGATTAAAAGCCCTATGACATCCGCTCAGTACAACGCAGGGGTTCCCAAGCGTACCAAACAAGTGCGTATACGCGCGTGAGTTTTATTGTGTATATTCTCAGACGCACGAAAAAATTATCAGGGCCGACACATTACGCCACCCGACCTGATTGACCCGAAACATTACGCTACATGCCACGAGTTCGAGGCCATATGCGAACCACCACATGACAGATGAGTGGAGAGATTTGAAACGCTTGGCGCAACTGGCACACCTGCCGGGCCGACCCTCCGTTGAGGACTGTCATGCACGTCCCAGAGAGTGGCTTGGCATGTCTCTCCTGCTGGCGCCAGTTAGCCGCCAGCGATGCGCCTGTGAAGGCCGCTGGGCACAGCGAGCTGCTGCCCCAGTCAGCGTGATAGAGTGGTCTTAGAGCGCCACGCGTCCACAGCGGAGCGCGAGGCGCCGGGGCGACAACAGTGGCAGCACGTGGCCTTGCGCTGTCCGGCGCTGAGTGGCGAAGCGCGTTGCAAGGACAAGATAGGCAGAAGAAAGCGGCCATGCGCTGTCAGTCTCGCGGTCGCATTTCGCGTTCTTGGACGTCTGGTGTCAGGTGAAGCGCGAAGAAGCGCCGTAAACGACCGCGCACTCATGCTCGCTCGGTTCCTCTCACACTACCCTACTCCCACCCCAGTCACACGTCCTCAAGCGCCGGTTGACGTACTTGGTATCAGTCGGTCGCGGGCAACGCGTGCTCGCAATCAAGACGTCCGTGAAGAAGACAGGTGTGAAGAAGATGAGGTTTATTGCTGACCTCCAAAAACTGGCGGTTGCAGAGTGGCTGCAATCATTCAACAGCCTACGTGGACCAATGGGAAGTCTAGGAAACATCTGAGTTCCTTACAGCTTCTCCCCATGCAGCTTTGAGCGCTGGAAACGCACATCAGGATCTCAGGAAATCTGAAGAAATCTGTTGATCTCATGAGGAATCACTGGTCTGGCCCAGAACCCTCTCCATGCCCTCTTGAGGCCCAAGCAAAAGGCCTGAAAATCTCAGGTAATCTCATTGTGGGTTGCAATGGCTGCGCGCGACTCCTGCATGAAACAATGATTGGCTTGCAAGATTACTGGCGGCAACTCTCAGCCAATAGTTGGATTGCGGCTGGTCGAACAGCCAATCCGACTTCATTTCTACGCCCTGTCGTCGGCTGTGCCTCCCATCTCTCTGTAACCGCCAATTTTAGGAGGTTAGCATTACTACGGTTGTTCTCAAGTTCTCGGGTTCAGTAGTGTCGATGGTCAATGGTTGTCAATGGTGATCGATAGTAGTCGATGAGTCGATGAATCGATGGTTCTCCCCTCTCCCCCCCCTTGGTTGATCGCATGCATCGCGTATATACCTATCGGTGTCCCCTTCCGGTCGCTTACAGAGCCCTTGGCGTAGTCCCTCTTAGTTGCGGCACCAAATGCCCCAAAAAGAGAGGTGCAAACCCACCCCCCTCCCACAGAAGTCATATGGGGGGTGTGGCAAACCGTGCCTTGCCCTCCAGCACTGCAAATGATATTGGAGGCACGGTTAATGCTGCTACTGGTTCCCGGCATGCTACGGCTCTTTCCTGACTTCCATCAGAATGCCATATTGGCACTTCTGGAGGGGTCCTCCCTACACTGTAAGCACACACTGCCACGTGTCCTGCCACGTATCGTCTGGCAGGTGGAAGCCTCTCAAGGATTCCCGGTGGAAGGTCATTGGAAGGTTCTCGAGGATCCATGGACTTAAGTCCGCCGTGTGGACAAGTAGACAGAGTAAGTACGATTCAGTAAGGGCCATCCCTTACATCTCCCCACCATCAAGGCGTTACTTTTGAGAGGCACGCCCGCAGAAGAGCAGGGGAATGCAGGTCGGCCGCAGAGATCCACTGGTTCTCTATGTCAGAATAGCATTTCCACGACACCAGGTGCTGCGTGCGACCGCGACTAGTGCGGGAGCGCAGGATCGTTTTGACCTCATACTCCACAGATCCGTCGGTCAGGCTCACCGGTGGAGGCGGAGTAGAGCGATTGCTGAACTTGGTATCGGGTCGATAGGGTGTCAAGAGGCTGGCATGGAACGCATTGTGCGCTCGGCCCGCACCGTTCAAATTCAAACGACCTCCCACGAACGACCCCCTCTCCAGCACCCCCACCTTGCCCATGCACCAAGTATCCGAAACTTATGACCCCAGACCCGCTCCACGACGGCGTAAACGCACCACCCCCCCTCACGGGTGTTTCCAAACGGAAACTGAGGCGACAACCACGTCCGCGCTCCGTGCCGGCGCGTCAGCGACAACGTCAACAACGAAACATAGTGAAAACCAGTTGCCGCACCCCCCCCCTCCCCACCCTTTCCCAACACCACCTCCGCCCCCATCAACCCGCAGTCAAACCGTACAGCGACAGCGGTCTTGCATCCCCCCCCGTCACCACGCCTGCAGCAGTGCGTCGCCATACCCCCATAAGAGCACGGCCACCCAAGCATCCGCTCCGCGTTAAAATCACTCTCTCGCGACCGCCGCGACCGCTCCGCCCACTCTGTTTTCAAAATCAAACGAGCCCCTGCAGCGACCCCCCTCCCCAGGACCCCCACCGTCCCCATGCACCAAGTACACGAAACTTACGACCACGGACCCGCCCCACGACGGCGTCAACTGTGGATACACGGCGAGAATCAAGAACAAACGCAGTGTAAGCGCAGTGCGCCTGACACCGACAGTCGCAGACCCCACCCTTCGGGGGGGGGTCGACGACGTCGGTACAAGCGCTACCGGGCAACCGCTTCCCCGCTAATCGGTGCCGAGCGGCCCTCTTATGCTCGCGCGCACGGCGTGCGCACGGCACCAACCCATCCCGCTGGAACACGCCAAACAGGGCGCCCTGCCCCCACCCCCCCTGTACAGGGCAACGGGGACAGACAAATCGCCCGCGAGAAACAGCCCGCGGGCCAAGCCCCACCCCCCCCCGCAAAGGGCAGTGGGCACATACAAGGCGCCCGCGGGAAACCGCCCGCGGGCCAATGCACACACGTCGAAACGACAGACGACGGCGTCGGCCACGACGTGTGGCCAACCAATGCAAGGGAAACAGTCACACGACCGGCACCAATCGTGGCGCGTGTCCAATCAAGATGCCGCAAACAGCCACGGATCCAGCCCCTGGACAGCCAATCGGGGAGCAATCGTGCAGAGTGATGTAAGCACAATGCAAGGCCGTCGTACTCCGACAGGTGTAAGCATGACTCGAAGAGCCCGCCTCCCGCGCCCAATAGCCGGGACGAGAGGATGCCATCCGCCGTAAAGTCGTCGGACTATTCACACTCCCGGTTTTCCATCACCCGAGCGTCCCCATGTTGCCCCGATGGCGTCGACGATGGAGTGGGTGCCACCGTGGAGCCAGGCATGGCGTCCGCCGGCGACGCACTCGTCGACGGAGAGCGGATGATCCACTGCTGCACAGGGTTCTTGTCGACGCCCGTCCTCAGCACCTCGTCCAATGCCAGACATAGGCCGGGCTTCGTGAGCCCGTCCGCGATGTTGTCCTCCGATTTGACGAGCCCGACGTTGGAGATCTCGTGCTTGTTGTAGGCGTCGCGAGCAGCGGCCACGTCGATCATAAGCCGCTTCTCCGTCGTGTGCGACGCCCTAGTGATGACGTCGAACATCTGCTTCGAGTCGGTCAGCATGACCAGTGGCAACGGATGGCCATAGACGCGCTCCAGGTCGTGCTTGAGGATGTAGGCCGCGTCAAAGGCATCTGCGAAGGCATACACCTCGCCCGCCATGATGCTCCGCACGATGCGCCGTGCCTTCTTGCTCACGTACGTCAGCACGTGACATCGGTCCTCGGCGTCGCAGAGTAATACAACGTAGCCGAGCTGGGACGACAGGTCTTCGTTGGAGGCAAAGGAAGCATCGGCGTACACGCGCAGGTGTAGCGATTTCCTCTCCAGCTTGGTATACCTCAGGCAGAGATCCTTGGTCGCCTTGGCGTGCTTGACCGCCCTGTTGAACTCCTTGAGGTGTCGCTCCGCGAAGAGCACGTCGGTCACCTGCGCCGCGCGATTGATGGCGCAGCACAGGTCAGGGAGACCATGGGCCAGCCACGCAAAGCCGGCACGCGCACGCACGAAGTCCTCGTAGCAAGTGGACGACGGAAGACGCGTCAGGGCGTCGATGTACGCCACCTGGTCCAAGGTAAAGGAGCGAGACGCCCCCGGAAAGGTGCGCACCGACACGCCGATGAAGTCTAAATCGTCCCACACACGAGGCTTGGACTCGAACTTGTCCAGCGTGGCCAGTGTCAGGTTCTGAAAGGTCTCGTTGCCACCCATGCACGCGTCGTCGACGTACGCGCCCAGCATCCCGTCAATGTTGTCCTTGTCCTGCTTGATGAAGAGCGCCGGGTCCCCCGTCATCGGGCTCATACCAAGGTCCTCCGTCACGTGAGTCGCAAACGTCGCGTCCCAGTAGTCCCCAGAGTCAGCAACGCCGTACAGCGGCTTTAGCAGTTTCAGCAGTTCGCCATCCTGGAGCTTGAAGTATTTGGCATCCTTGGGGCGCACTCGGACGTAGAGGTCCCGCTTCATCGCGTCCTTGCTCTGTAGGTACGCCTGGTTGACATCGTGAGAGGAGAGACGCCAGCCCAGCACCGCCTTTGTAGACACGATGAGCTTTGTAGAGCTCTGCCGCAGGGTGGAAAGGTTGTGAACGATGAACGGCTTCTCCTTGTCGCCGAAGCCCTGCGCAACGAAGCGCGACTTGGCCTTCTCCGCGGGCGTGTTCGGTTGCTTGATGGCGTTCACGAAGCGGGCACCAAGGATGTTGGCGCCAGCCGGCACATCCCTCTTGTGCACCTTCTTCCACGCTCTTCGGCGCTTCAGGCCGTCAGCCTCAGCCCGCTTGGCGGCCTCCATCTCGGGTGTCAATGCCCGTGGATCACCGGGTTCGAGCACCTCCGGGATGAGCGTAGTGCTGGCTGCCTCTTGCTCATTCTCTGAGCCACCGGCGCCTCGTCGCGCGGCTCCTCCAACTCGACGGCCAATGTCTGCCACCAACGCTTCGGCTGCGGTGATCCCGTTGCTAGCATTGCGCGCACTTGTCGATGCTGCGCCCGCCGGATCCGCCACAGTCCCGTCGTTCGGTAGGTCAGCGCTCATGGAATCCAAGGCCGTAGTGTCACTAGGCTGCGCCGTCGTACTGGGACTGTCATGTGCGTCGGTCGCGCCCGGTGAGTTGGCCACGGTATCATTATCTGCAACTGCTGCCGGCGTGATCGGTGGCTTGTACATTTTCACTTTGTCGATGGAGAAGAGCTTGAGATGGTCCTTGATGTTGAGCCACAGCAGCTTACCATCGCTGCCTTCCACGACGTACGGGCCTTCCCATGCCTTAGGGATCTCTCGGTAGACCAGAACACGTGCGCCAGGCTGCATGTCCGACCCTGCTGCCTTGGGCACTCGTTGACGAAACGCCTTGCTCAGCCTCGCTTGCGCCATCAGCTTCAGCATCTCGGCGCGCGCCTCGACGATGGCTTGACAGCGCTCTTGGTGACCGGGAAGGTTAACGGGCTTGACGGGCATCCGTGGGTTAATACCCAACACCAGCGCTTGCGGCGAGATGCCACCCGGTCCTGCCGTCTGATTCATGGACCACACCGCCAAGGCGAGCGTAAGATCGTCCGAGATGCTCGGGTGCGCACCTCGACTGAGTCGGAAGATATGCCGCAGCATGGCGTGGTAGCGCTCTCCAACGCCAAGGGAGTTGTGGCTTTCGACGCCAGAGTCCAGAGGAACAATGCCGGCGTCGCGCATCATCTGCTTCCACTCGTGCGACTGGAAGTTGGTCCCCTGATCCAGGTGCAGCTGCTCGGGGTAGCCGGCGTACACGGTCACCCAGCAACGGAGGAACGCTTCTCATACCTACTTGGAGCTCACGGTGTCCCGTAGGAACGCTGCAGCCGACAGCAGCGTGTCACGGTCCACGACGTGAAGCACAGAGGTCTTGCCCAACGTCATGACATCGGCCATCACCCGTCGGTTGAAGTGGATGTCCTCCTCTGGCAGTGCTACGCGGAAGCGGCTTGGCTCCTTCGACAGCCGCTGACAAACGTCGCAAGCCTCGGTCACGTCTTCCAGCTGCCTTAATGTCTCAGGCGTTGCCTGCTGGTCCTTGGCTCTGCGCATGAGGGCGTAGAGGCGCTCCGGGTTGGCATGGTAGAAGTGCTTGTGGATGCGCTGCAGCTCCGGGAAAGTGTACAGGATCTCCGCGCCCCAATCGAGGTAGATGTGGCCGAACTTGCGCACCAACGGCACGGCCACACCCTCGTCGACGCACACCAAGCGGTTGGTGACGTTGTTCACATACATGTGATGCAGATCGAGGGTGTCGAGACCCAGGAGGAACGGGACGTTGAGCACGATGACGTTGACGATGAGCGGTAGGAAGTAGTCGTTGGCAACAGGCAATCGGATGCTCACCGCACCGATGGTGTCGTAGTCACTGCCACCAAGTCGAAACCGCCTTGGGTCCTTGGCCTTGTCCAGCCCGATGTCCTTGCCGATCGAAGCCAAGTAGGCTTCGGCTTGCGGCTTGCCGATGACGGTGCGCTGCGCTCCGGTATCCAGACATGCGCCTTGAAACTCCTCCGTGGACGCCAGCAGCACGACGCTCTGCGGGACTTCCTCAATGTTGGGCTTAGGCGGCGGTCGTCTGTGGCCGGGGGAAGGTCGACGGATCAAACCCCCGGCTGAAAACCCGGACCGCTTTCGCGTCGACCAGTAACCGCGTCGTCGGCAATGCCCGTCATGGCGTAGAAGAGTTCCGACGCAGCTTCGTGCGTACCCTCATTGGTCACGCGCCCAGGATGCCCATCTTGGTCCTCCGCGACACCGGCATTGTCTTGTCCGGCGTCTTCGGCCTTGCCGTCATCGGGGTCGCACATCTTGTCCGAGCTAAGCATGGACGTGCCGGCGAGCTCACAGCAAATCTCATGGTAGACGGTAGCTGCTACGTCCTTGAAAGGCCGACGCTCCGCCCAGAAATTGCTGCGGCTCTTGCGGACCTTCTCCCAATCGATTCGCCCGCTGGTGCAATCGGCTAGGCGGTGGGATGCATCACCGCAGTTCCAGCACCCATCGGTGCGCGCACTGCCCGTCATCTTGCGGTCGCCACCTGGGCGAAACGGTGCGCGGTTGCCCACACCGGTGTTGGCTACCCCGTACCGACCTTGCCCGTTGTAGAAGACACCGGCCGCAGCGACACCTCCGTCGCGCGCCGACGCACGGTCACGCAGTGCGGCGGCGTCTGAATCGTTGTCCAGCGCAAGAGCGGCCTGCAGCTGTCGGTACAGGTCTTGGAAGCCGACAGCGCCGGCACCCAACCCGCTGAGGGGCTGTTTTGCCCATTGTGGACCGAGGACCGCCGAACGGAGGAAGTTGGCCCGGTGTTGGTCGCTGTCAAAACCCTTGGGCACCTTCTTGGACATCCGCTCTACGACCTTGAATGTCTCGTCCAGCGCCGCCTTCTCTGACATGCCCTTGGCAACAAAGTCGCTCATACGAAGGCGCTGAAGGTCGTTCTTGGCCCGCTCCTGGTCAACGGGCGAGAGGAAGCGACTACGAACGCGCGAGCAGGCGTCAGCGTACGTCGCCGCGATGCCAATGACATGGTCAAGGAAGAAGCGTAACGCCTCTCCCGCAAGGATGTTGTGTAGAAAGGCCAGCTTGTTACCTGCGTCCACCCGGTAGTCATGCGTAACAAGATCGTATTGCAGGACGTAGTCGTCCCAAAGTTGATCGCCCTTTCCAGAGAACTTGGCCGACACATCCTTGAAACGTTGGCCAATGTTGTGGGCCTGGCGATCGACGGGTACCGCCGTCATGTGTTCATCGTTTGCGTATGACCGCCCCGCGCCATGTCCGCGTCCATAGTCGTCATCTCGAGCGAGTCCAACCGTCTCGCCTGACGCACCGCGGTGGCTGCCGGAAGCGCGCAAGAAAGCGTCTGATGCCCCTTCACAATCACCACCTCCGCGGCCACCCGCATCGTGGACCGTTCTGCTACCAGCCACATCTCGGCCGCTGGCCTCGTCCGTACGAGATCGATTCCCGACGCCGCTATGGATGGCGCGATGGCGAGAACCGCCATCATTGCCTTCGCGGAAAGTAGTGCCCCCAATAGGAACGTCATCACGACGGCCACGTGCCGCTGACCCGGGGTAGTTGCGCGCATCTTGGCTTGGTAGAAGTGGAAAACGAGGGAGCCACGACGTAGAGCACGAATTCCCTGGACTTTAGTACAGGGTACTATACACACTCGCACGTTGAAGAATAAGTTGCCTTTTCCAGTGCACGTTGCGGGAGTACTTGACCAAAACCGTCCCGGGCGGGCCTTTTTGCGTCCTATGTTGTCCGGCGACGTCCCCAGCTTGTCTCTTGACTATGAAAAGGAGCGCACAGGTCCGCCCGACCATCGTACGAGTTTCCTCGAGGTGGCGACGTCTTCATCGTCCGTACGGTCCGCGGGAGCAGATCGTGGTTAAAAAGGTACGTGAGGGCAGGTGCGGTGTTTGCGGGG
>Ga0209093_1001786_pt1 | contig 12210 bp, 16 predicted proteins | sample SidtaG_4_FD_187450 | JGI IMG/M metagenome (GOLD analysis project Ga0209093, IMG submission 187450) | Marine algal microbial communities from Sidmouth, United Kingdom - Sidmouth_Male1 metaG (SPAdes) (version 2) | ecosystem: Host-associated > Algae > Red algae > Unclassified | place: Sidmouth...
TACAAACCCGGTGCATCGCACCATGCCCCAGACTTCTTGTCCAGAACGGACAACGACGCCGCTGTCGAAGATATCAACGACGATATCCCATGCCTTGCATTGGCCGAGACGGCCAACGGCTTGCTGACGGGGAGGTACACGCGTACCGACATGCCGGCCCCCGTCGAATACGACGATATCGAGGAAGCCCAGCAAACCGACGCGTTTTGCGTCGAGTTGGCCAAACGGGTGGCGCGCAAAACGGCAAAAGCCTTCTTTCAAAATGAAAGCCACGGCCTCTACAGGCGCGCACCGTACCGCGACCAATTGGTCATCCCGGAACGCCTACGCGAGTGTATCCTTGCGCTAGAGCATCACGCAACGGTGTCAGCCCACCCGGGCATGAACCGGACGTACTACGCCATGCGCGGTCCGTATTACTGGCCATCCATGGTCACGGATATCTACAAGACTATTACAAACTGTACGACTTGAGCCCAAAATCGGTAGTCACTACGACGACACACGTCCCCATTGACGCCTTTCTCAGCTACGGAACCATTGACAGACATATCGGTCGATGTCTTCGGGCCAGTCCCCGCTACCAAAGCTGGTAACCGCTTCATTTGGGCCATTACTGACCGCTTCTCCAAGTTGACCAAATGCGTCGCCTTGAGGCGCATAGAGGCAATCTTCGTGGCATCATCCATCATCGACGCCTGGGTCGCCTGTAAAGGCCCACCGGACAGAATCCTATCGGATCAAGGACCCCTCTTCATGTCGAACTTCTTCATTGCCGTAATGAAATTGCTGGGCCCCGACACAGTGCGGACCATGGCATACCACCCATAGATCAATTCTCAAGTCGTGTGGTACAATCGTACCATGGCTACACATCTCCGACATTTCGTCCCAGACGGCCCGCGCCGTTGGGGTGAATTACTCCCAGTATTTAGCATGGCCTATAACAGTCAGCCACACCGGTTGACAGGCATTGCGCCAGTCGAACTCGCCATATTCCGAAACGCGTCCTGAATTTGTCGGTACGCAACCTCCCACCCGGGACTCCAATGAAAAACAACAGGACCCTCAGTGATGGGTCACCCCTACCGCGCAAGCGTGAGTTCATTGCCAAGCTAAAACAGGAAATTCCGGCCGTCGTAGAGGCCTTGCAAAAGACCCAACAGCGCTATAAGCGTAACTTCGACTCGAACGTGGATACACGTAAAAACCGTGTCCGCGTCGGTGCGTACGTCTATTCGACGAGCCTCCAGCGAAAGAAGAAGCTGAAAAGCGGGACAGTCGGCCCATCATTCGCACGCAACGCAAATGTCTCTACCTACGTCATAGACGTGAATGGCGAAGAGCGACCAGTCAATAGTGACCATGTTATCCCGGCCCCACGGCCTTCGACCCCAGACAAGACACCACATCCACTATTGGATGCTCTCGATAATCCTGAGAGCACACCGCCGTTACCCGACGAATACGTCATTGACCGCCTATTAAGCCCCCGTCGGAACAAGGGCATGTACAGGACCAAAGTCAGATGGTTTGACTATGGTCCCAAGGACGACTCCAGGGAACGTTTGGAGAACCTTTCTCAGAATCTGGTGATCTGATTCCTCCGACGGAGAAAGAAGAAAACTGCAGGATACTCTTGCAGCATTCCCACTCCCCCGTATCCGGGCACCCGCCGATCACCCAGGCTTAATCAAGCCGAAACGGCGTTGGTAGTAACCCCCCAACGCCCAGATCCAAAGAGGTCCCAGACCATTCTTGGAGTGTTTTCGAATTCCCACGGCGAAATTCGAATCCCGCCACTGGCGCGTCGCCATCGTCGACCGAGCCTCCGCCGCAGGCGGGAAGCGACGCAAACCCCAGACAAGGGTAGTTCAACAGGAACTCGTCTTCGGCCTACGAGTATATGGGCGTGTACCTGACGCGCCTCACGCGTCTGCGTGTCCCGTCGGATGACGTCCTTGACGACGGTGGTCCGCGGGAAGACCTCCGTAGCCTTGTGAAAATTATGGAACGAGTCCAGCATAGCCCGACCGCCCGACCCACTGGCCATAAGGTTCAGGTCCAACTTGGATATGTGCCGAAGGGCTGTGGCAGCAGGCCAGGCGAAAGTCTTGTCCATCAGCAGGGGGTGCACTCACCCGGCCGCTCAGAGATAGTAGTACTGCGGGTTGACTACGTGCCAAGCGGCACTGAACTCGTCGACAATCTTATGAGCTACATACGACAATGTGTATGGCATTTCCATCCAAACCCCGCTTTTTAACCACCAGCGGGGGTAGTGTGGAAACCACTGCGACAAGTCGAAATGACGAGGCGCCAGGATTACACTAGAGCACCAAGCGATGGGAAGAAGCACGCGGCTCGAGATACGAGCCGCGTCTTGAGCACGCCGATGGGCGGGGGCATACCTCCGCGCCCGAAACGGGGAAGTTACCGCCACGGTACGCGCGTCTAGCTTCTCCTACACGGCGTGTTCCCCCACGTGAGACACCTTAATGAGCTCACTGAGGAACTTCTCCATGCCCGCCACCTGGGCAAAGGGTACCGACAACTCCTTGGCCATACGGCGTGTCAGAAAGACGGCTTCTGGCCAAGCAAGACGTTGAAGCCTGAATTTGATGGCGGCAACCTCAAATATCCCCATCTGATGAACGGGGATCAGGAGGGCCCACGCGTAAAGACGCGTGTGGAAGTCTTGGCACGGCCGTCCGCAACGGACCAACTCGTTCGCGTACGCCAGGACCTCTTCCGCTTGTCGCGACGCGCCTTGATTTCCGAAGTTGGCGTTTCCATGCACCTCCGCCGCGCCGGCGTCGACGTGGTCGTCCGGCACACTTTTGAGGGTGTCGATGAACCCCGGCGAGGTGCCCCAGTGGCCTTGTTCAATGAGAACCAACGCCACGCGGCGGTTGTTGGTCGCCGCGTCCATCAAGGCGTCGTCACTCATGACGAAGACGCCGTCCCTGGTGCAAGGGGACGGCGGGCTGAAAAACGTGCGCCAAAAGTACGACGGCCTCGCCTCCTCGATGAGTGGCAGCTCGGCCGCTTGGTCTTCCGCCCCGTCGGGATAGTCAGCGGAGAGGCCGCCGCCGCGCATGTCGCCGTCATTTTCGGCCGAAGACCCGTCTTGCGGCGACCCCGAGTCAACGCTTGCGTCCGACCCGGCTCGTCCTGCTGGGCCCCCCGCGCAATTGGCACCGCTACTCGCCGCTCCCGCCGCGTCGGTCATCTGGACGTCGCTTCTGCCGCCCTTCATCGTGGCCTTGTACTTGCCGTCGGCGCCCCGCGTCGAGCGGCAGACCCTGGCCAACGCCACGCTCGCCCCCAACCACAAGCCCACCACGCTGCCCCCCCCCCCTACCTAAGGTCAATCGGATAGGTACAAGCCGCACTCCCAACTCCTCAGTGGCTACGATCCCGACCCTGTTTCCCCGCCCACCGTGTGCGCTAGCGCAACGACCCCAACCAGCCGGGGGCAATTCCGTCACATCCACGCCTCGCGAGGGACGGAGCACGGCAGACGGAGGACCCAGAGGTCAACAAGTGCGCGGGCGCAGGCCACCGCAACCTGCCCAACTGAGCTACTCAACCCGGACGCCGAATGGCATGGGGAACTGGAGGGGCCTTTATCGTGCCCAACCCCCCGATATATATACCGTGTGACGAACCCAAAGGCCGGCCTTGCCGCCCGCGCAGGTGCCCCCTGCGGCACGCAGGCACAAAGCCCCCACCCCCGCAGGGGCTAATGCGATGCCTGCACGGCCGCTGCCGCCCCCTGGATGCCCGGAAGCTTCCCGTTTCCGCCCCCTGGCCCTCCGGCCCGCATCAGCCATTCTGGGCCGCTCGCGACGGTTCGCGCCGCCGGTTCCACCGCCCGGCCTCGCGCGAGAGTGTCCGGGGTCTCCCCGATCACGTTTGCAGGCGTCGGGCTCGGCGTAACCCCGTTCGCGCGTCGTCACGCGACACGTTGATTGGATGCCGCTTGTTGCGTTCGTGGTGGCGGATCACTCGATCTGCGCCCACTCACCGGGACGACTGGAATCTCATTACAGGGGTACGTAGCAAATCTCTTTAATACTGGGATATTGGGCCCGGTAGCCCCGCTGACTGGTTAGTATTGAAGTGGAGGATTGCACTGAGATGTCGCTTGCCATTTGGGAGGTTACTTCCGTCTTGTGTATCTGTCTTTTCTTTTATCGTCTATAGTTTGATGGTTACTCGATCTTTACGATCGCTCGGTCGATCGACTCCGCCCCTTTACCGTCTGATACTAAAAAGACCATGGGACCGGGGCTCGCCGTCGTCGGCACCCCCGGCTTCCCATCGGATGATGCACGAACAAATGTTCCTCTTTCTCGTCTCTTCGGCGATAGCGTTCGCTTCATCGTGCGTCTACGATCGGTGGCAACTTACTGGTTAGTTATCCAACGTCATTAATACCACAGTTTCGGCGACTCCTCTCGCCTGTTTCACAGCAATCAAGATCTCGTGGCCATCGTCCATCGGTCTCGTTCACACCCGACCTGCGAACACTTATCGTGCGCGGTCAAGACCACCCACATCTAAGCACGACTACAAACAGGAATTCGAAGTCGTATTCGGGTTGCTCACGTTCACATGGGCTCACAGTCAAGACAAGGAATCAATATTGAGACACGTTTGCGCCATGCAGCGCCACGTCTCGCAAATATAACTTGGGGCCGGCGTTGCAGGATTGGCTCTCAGTTTGTTGTGCTTTTGCGCAACGATCAGCGTTCCGAAATAACGTTCTAGCTTTGCAGCTCTCCTTTGATATTTCTGCCCGACTTTCTTTCTTTGGTCCCGGGCCTTTAGGTAAAGGGTACTATACGACATGGTCGTGACTGCTTTTATCTCTCTCTGTCCAGTGAACGTTGTATGAGTACATGCGTACGGCTTTGTGCTGGTATGTTTCTCCCTGTTGGGGCACCAAGAACGAACGAAGTCCTATTTATTGCGATGGGAGTCTGCGCACCCATAGGGCAGACGTTCCTGTCAACTGGGTCGTCACGGCGACCTCTTGTTCGTCGACACTGCACGTATGAAAAAAAAGCCGGTTAGAAAGGCTCGTGCGGGCAGGTGGTGCGTTAAAAAATGCTTTGAGAAGAATGAAGGGCGTCTCGGTTGGGTGAGTCACAAGACTGCCACCAAAACCACCTCGCTTGTCCCACAGACAGCTCTAGTTTGAAACTGGCTCAAATCGGGTGCGGAAGTTCCGCGGGCTCCACCGTCGAGGGGTTGCGACGGCACCGCGGCATTCATTTTCCGACGGGCCCGCTCATGGTAATGCTATTCCATGAGCATACATCGACCTAAACGTCCTGATGGTAGCGGAGATGCTGGGCGCAGACGGGCGGGCGTCGGTGGGAGAGGTATGGAGAGGGACGGTGTGCGGGTGGACTCGAAGGGAAGCGGCGCGTTTCGGATAGAGCCGGGGATGGGGGGTGCCGAGGGATACGACATGGCAGTGGGTGGCGTCTTCACATCCTCTGGAGAGTTTGGCACGCAGAGAGAGACGGCATGATGCCGAAGAATCGCCGGACCGGACCCGTCTGGTTGTCTTGGAGGCGGTGGTGTTTGTGTGTCTGTTTTCAGCGGTGTTGTGCAGGCGTTATGGCCCGCTGCGGTTGTGGTACATTTGGGCATCCGTCATAACGTCGTGACCGGATTTCATGCTGCCCCAAGGGCAAGACTGCATGGGGGGGGGGGAGGGGGGCTACAGACACTGCAGCGCAGGTGCGGCATACGTCGCCGTGCGTTCTTTGGGACAGGGTGCGGTGGTCGCGACCTTTCCAACGTTCAGGTAGCGAGTTGGACTGCGTACCTTGTGGGTGGGCGGAGGAGACGGCGGCGCATCGGGCGAGTGCGGGCAGGGTTTGGGCGATTGGTAAGAAAGTCGGCTCTGATATCGGCTCGGTGCGGTTGCTGTGGCCGGCTCTGGTGCGGGAGCCTTGCCGGAATTCGTGCGGCACTGTGGCCAGCCGTAGTGCTCGACGGGTGGTACGCGTCGTGAGTGGACCGACGAAGGCGGCTCCGAGGGCACGTGTGGGCAGGGCGGGGGGGGGCTTGACGATCAAGAGGACGCCGTCTGCGACGTTTGGTGAGCGTATTGCAGACCGCTCAATTTTGGCCGATCCGAACATGAACACAAGCACTCATGTGTTTTTAAACTTTCGTGATAACTCCGCACTTATCCCGCATTTGTCGAGGCAAGCTGTATTGCTGGCACTGGCTCTCCAAACGGAAAGCCAAAACTAAGAAGGTCACGTCTCACTGTTTCGCTCGCCTGAGCGCTCTCTGCGGGCGGGCCTCTTGCGTGGCGGGCAAACTATCCAAAAGTGCCCGACAAAGAATCTCAGTGGATGGCAGATCGTCATGCGACTGTCTGAGCGCCACGGATCACGCATTTTATTGGTGCTCGTGTTTCGGACAAGGAACCACGGGTTGGCCAAACGACTGCAGGTGGCTCCAAACCAGCCTGTTTGGAGTCGCGCTTCTGTTCAAGCTTCAAAGCAATGGCGATCCCGCGAGGCGTCCACGAGATACGTTAGAGGATTAAGAAATGTGAACAGGCTAATTTATGGGTCGTCACACCCCCGTCACGCCTTAGTCTTGCAGAAGATCCCAGCCACCAGTGCTCCAACCGTCAAAACGGCCAAGCGGTGACTCGTTTGGCTGTTTGGATGGTTGAAGCCATTGGTGGAGATGCTCTTTCTGAGGGGCGGGGGGGGGGTCTGGGGGGTGCGCATAGGTGCTTATTGTATGGCGGTAGGCGCGATGCTTAATGTTCTGCTCTTTGGGACTGTGTCGTTCTGTTGTTAATTTAGTCTCTCCCGTAGGCGTGCCTTCGCGGTGGTGAACATGGTGTGGCACCAGCTTTTGTACTATGCTTGAGTCGTCACTGTTCCCCGCCCCTCCCTTTTCTGAGTCAGCCGTCCACATAAGCGTGGTTGGGAAACGTGGGGCATTCTCTCTGCCGCTAAGTAGGGCGTTATGGCTTGAAACATAGAAGGCGGCGGTGGAGAGGGGAGGACGTGAAAAGTCAGATCTGCCTTTGTGTCACGCTAAAAAATAACCCAGGCAGAAGCGCCATCTACATATTCACTCTATAGTCACTCTCCCTTTACGTGGGTATTCTCTCCTTGTATATCGCCACGGCATGAGCAAGGAACCCAACTGTGACGCCACTTGGGGGGGGGGGACAGCGGCGAGGCAAAGACTAAGACGACGACGGACAAGCAGCGACAGACAGCCAATCAGCGACCGAATCTCATGTGCGAGGATTTTGCGTTGTAGCCAATGAGCAGGTGAGTGTCGCATTACGCGGCCCGGTCCACGATTCGTTGCTGGCCAGGAGGCCTATGGGGCGCCGGGCGACGCGGATGACGTGTCACGCCCCTGTTCGGACAGGTGGCGCTGTCCTTGCTTGTTGGGATGTTGATTGATGGTGGGTCGTTTGCATTTGCATGTTAGTTTCTTGAATTATCTGCTTTATAGTAGGGGGATCCACTGGTATGGATCCCCGTATCTCCCCTTGGGGAGGCTACTGTGTGGGATTCGGGGCCATTTGGGCCCGCTTGCTCGGATAGCTCAAGGGGACAGCGGGGCGCCCGTGGCCCGGCTTCCTTACAAAACTCATGACTACGTTCTGAACTCCTTCCTCCCTCTTTGCGCCTTTTGGTGTTTTTCTAGGTCAACGTGTCACCGGGCGAGAGTAGAGCAAGGGTGTGCGGGTGGGTTCCCCCATCTGGGCAGGTGTCGCTATCTGTTTCTGTGGGCTGGGGTGACACGGCATTTTATGCGACAGTGAGGCGCTGTCGAGCGGTCCCCTTCCGACAGATGGCGTGTCCAGCGGCCCGGCGAGGGTCGTTTGGGCCCTCTTTCTGTTCCGTCATTTCCCTTCGTTTCGCGTCGCTTCTCGTATTTTCTAGGGCTTTCCGCCTCGGATCCTCATCAGATGCGGGCTCCGAGGCCCCGCATTTGTGCAAGACAATCCCGATCCAGGAAGAATCGCCGCGGAGACCTGCATCGAAACAAGAGTGCGGTGCACCTTGTGCAACCTTAAAATCTTCTCGATTCATGTTCGGACAAAATCGCTCGAGGTAGGGCAGCCAGGCCGGCCCCTTGATCATCAATTCTCTGGCAGCTCGATTCTCACTCAGATGTTTCCAAGGACAGAACTTCAAATGAGTTTCTCCTGTCCCAATTTTGTCCTCTGTGCACAAGAACAATAGTGAGCAAAACAAATGTCTCCGCCAATGCAGTGCTCGGATTCTGCAAGCCAGCCAATCAAAAGTTGTCCTGCAGTGCACCTGTTCGCTGCCCAGGAGGACCGAATTGGGACAGCAGCAATAGTGTGATTTGGTCCTTAAAGGCTGTTATCGTCCCCCTTGTGCTTGTGTTCCTGTTCGGATCGGCCCAACTTGAACGGTCTGCAATATCCTACTCAGTTCGGTCAACTTCCCTCGACTTTAGTCTACGGTACTTACCAGTATGCGCATGGGCTCACACACATAAATGTTTTTTCTAGTGCACGCGCGGGAGTACTTGCGGTTTGCCCCGTGTGCACACCTTTTCGGGCGGTACGCAGTGTATCGATCACTGCTGCGGGTCGTTTGGGTATGGTTCGGTGCGCAACATGCGTCCAACAGTTTCTCTAGTTTTTCCCGTCTGTACTATGACAGACGCGGTCAGACGGAAGCCGTAAGTCGCGTTTCGTAGGACATCCCGGTCAGCTGCCTCAGAATGAGGGTGATGGGTTCAGACCGCCGGAAATGTCGATCGGGTCAGACGCATGGACTGTATTTTGTGGCTAAGTCCGGCTATGGCGCTCCACGGGACAAGCAAGGCACATTCTGTTCGAATGTTCAAGCACACGCTCACGACCCATCGTCCCGGAGAAGCGGGATCCCGAGCGGCCGGCGGGAGCCGCCGACGGCTGCACCACCGCTGTCGTCGATGTCACCACCAAGGCGGCCGCACACGCCCGAAACACCCCCTCCGCGCGCGCGTCCTTGCGCGACCGCCCGCGACCAACACCGCAGTCGGCGGGGTCGGCCGCCGCGCCAACGAGGCGACAAGCCCCACCCACCCCCCAGCGCGTGCGTGTGGGTGTCCCCTCCGTGGCCACCGTGGCGCCGGTCCGCCTCAACGTCACCTGCACGAACCGCGGCGCCCAACGCCCCGCCCCGCCGGCGGCCGCACCGCCCGCCGAGCGCGATATGGAGTGGTTCGAGGCGCCGCCGACCCCCCCGGCGCCGAAACGGCGGCAGCGGTCACGGCGGCCCCGCACGCTGAGGCGCCCCCCCCCTTCTCACCCCCGTCACTGTCTGCCGGGAGACGAGCTCCGCCGCCGTTAGGAGCGGGGAAGGGCGCTGGCAGCGCCACCGCCGCCTCCCCTGCCGCGGCTGCCGCCGACGTCGCTCCCGCCATCGCCACGACAGCGACGGGTGGTGCTTGCGACGGCGGCGGCGGCCGCGGCAGGCTGTAGTCCATGGCCCCACCGTCGCCGCTGCCGCCGCTGGATGTGGGATTACTGACGTTGGTTAACTAACCAGTATGTAGCGGCCGACCGTAGACGCCCGATAAAGTGAACACTATCGCCTTAGAGTCAAGGAAGAAGAACCTTCGTTCGTACGACATCCGATGGGGAGCCGGGGGTGCCGACGACGGCGAACCCCGGTCCCGTGGTTCCTTTATTACCAGACGGTAAAGGGGCGGAGTCGATCGACCGAGCGATCATAAAGATCGAATAACCACCAAAATAGAGACGATAAAAGAAAGGACAGATATGCAAGACGGAAGTAACCTCCCAAGGGGCGAGCCACAAATCAGTTCCGCCACTTGACGATTGACCAGTCAGGGGGGCTACCGGGCCCATTATCCCAGTATTAAGGAATATGCTAAATACCCTGGGTATGAGATTCGAGCCGTCCCGGCAAGTGGGCGCAGATCGACTAATCCGCCACCACTTACGCCACAAGTGGCAACCAATCAGGGTGTCGCGTAGCGACGCGCGAAGGGGCGTGAAAGCATTACGCCTTGGCCGGCGCCTGCAAAGGGGGTCGGGGAGACCCCTGACACCCTCGCGCGATTCGGGGTGATGGAGCCCGCAGCGCGAACGGTCGCGAGCGGCTTAGGACGGCCAATGCGTGCCGGAGGGCAAGAGGGCGTGGACGGGGAGCCTCTTGGCACCCACTGTGCGGCAAAGGCCGCGCAGGCACGAGATCGGCCCGTACAATTGTGGGGAGGCTTTTCCCCGAGTGCCGCAGGGGGCACAGCCGGGGGCAGCTTGGCGGGCCTCTGGGCTCGCCCCGCGGTATATATACCGGGGGGTTGGGCACGGTGAGGGCCCGTCCGGTTCCCCATGCCATCAGGCGTCCGGGTTGTGCAGCCCAGTTGGGCAGGTTGCGGTGGCCTGCGCTTGCGCTCTTGTTGACCTCTGGGTCCTCCTTCTGCCGTGCCCCGTCCGTCGCGAGGCGAGGCTGTCACGGCGTTGCCCTCTGCGGGTAGGGGTCGTTACGCTTTAGCGCACACTGTGGGCGGGGGAATGGGGTCGGGCTCATAGCCACTGAGGAGTTGGGCGCGCGGCTTGTGTACGGCCGGTTGACCCTAGGTCGTGCGGGGAGAGCGTGGTGGGCTCTTGGTTGTGAGGGGGGGAGGGAGCGTGGCATTGGCCACGGTCTTCCGCTCGACGCGGTGTGCCGGCGGCAAGGACAAGGCCAAGATGGCGGGCGGCGGCAACGACGTTCAGATGGCCGACACGGCCGGCGCGGCTGAGAGCGGTGCCAGTGCCCCGAGCGGCCCAGCGTGGCGGGCCGGCTCGGAGGCGAGCGTCGCCTCGGGGTCGCGTCGAGACGGGTCGTCAGCCGACCATGGACGTGACATGCGCGGTGGCGACCTGGCCGCGGACTACCCCGATGGGGCGGAAGACCAAGGGGCCGAGCTGCCGCGCATCGAGGGGGCGGGGCCCTCGTCCTTTCGGCGGACGTTCGTCAGCGCTCCGTCCCTTGGGACACGCGACGGCGTTCCTGTAATGAGCGGCGACGTTCTAATGGACGCGGCGACAAACGACCGCCGCGTGGCGTGAGTTCGTTTCGAACAAGGCCATTGGGGCATCCCTCCGGGGTTCATCGGCATCCTCAACGGGGTCCCCGATGTCCGTGTCGAAGCCGTCGTAGCGGAGGTGCACAGCAACGCCAACTATCGCGACCAAGGCGAGGCGCGGCAGGCGTATGAGGTTCTGGCCTATGCCAACGAGTGGGTCCGCTACGGGCGCCCGTTCCACGATATCGACACGCGCCTTAACGCTGGGGCCCTCCTGTTCCCCGTTCATCAGATGGGGACCTTTGAGGTCGCCGTCAAAAACTTCGGGCGTCTGCGTCGGGCTTGGCCGGAGGCCGTCTTCCTGTCGCGCCGTACGGCCACAGAGTTGTCGGTGCCCTTTGCGTAGGAGGCGGGCATGGAGGAGTACCTCGATGAGCTTATCGAGGCATCACACGAGGCGGAACGCGCCGTGGAGGAGAAGTTTGACGCCCGCACCTTGGCGTTGACTTCTCCCTTTCGGGCGCCGAGTTATGCCCCCGCCCATCTGCGGGCTCAAGACGCCGCTCGCATCTCGAGCCGCGCGCTGCTTCCCACCGCCTGTGTAGCATATCTCCTTAATATTCGGATATTGGGCCCGGTAGCCCCCCTGACTGGTCAGTATTCACGTGGAGGATTGAACTGACTTGTGGCTCGCCGTTTGGGAGGTTACTCTCGTCTTGTATATCTGTCCTTTCTTTTATCGTCTCTATTTTGGTGGTTATTCGATCTTTTAGATCGCTCGGTCGATCGACCCCGCCCCTTTACCGTCTGATAATAACAGCACCATGGGACCGGGGTTCGCCGTCGTCGGCACCCCCGGCTCCCCATCGGATGTTGCACGAACAAAGGTTCTTCTTCCTCGCCTCTAAGGCGATAGTGTTCGCTTTATCGCGCGTCTACGGTCGGTCGCCATTTACTGGTTATTTAACCAACGTCATTCATCCCACATTTGGTGCAGCAGCAGGGGATACTCTTGCTTGCCGCGTGCATCTGCACGCGGTGCCCGAGAGCTGTCTCTTGTTGCCAAGTGGCACGGTGACGGGTATTGCACCCATTGGCTTGACGCGCGGGGCGCGTCTCCCACTTGTGTGCGCCACGACGCTG
>Ga0209093_1001787_pt1 | contig 12200 bp, 7 predicted proteins | sample SidtaG_4_FD_187450 | JGI IMG/M metagenome (GOLD analysis project Ga0209093, IMG submission 187450) | Marine algal microbial communities from Sidmouth, United Kingdom - Sidmouth_Male1 metaG (SPAdes) (version 2) | ecosystem: Host-associated > Algae > Red algae > Unclassified | place: Sidmouth...
GGGGGGGGGGGGGGGGGGGGGGGGGGGGGCTCCGACCCACGGCGGGGCGGCTCGGCCTTTGGCTCAGCGCGCGCCGCCCGCACCGGCCGCGCCGAGGCGGCGGCGCCGCGGCTCTCGCGCGCGCACGCGTCGCGGGCGCGACACGCGCGGGGTGGTCGTGGGGGACCCGCCCCAGGCGCCCCCGCACGCGGGTGTGGGCTTGCCGCAGCCACCCAGGCGGGCGGCCGCTGCAGCGGACCGCGCCACGGCGGCCAGAGGCGCTGGCGGGTGGAGCGTGGCAAACGCACGGCGCCGATCCCGGCGGCGGCCCACTCGGTCGGGGCCGACACCGTCAGCTTCCGCTAGAATCGCCCATCGGGCCCCATCGACCCCCATCAGGCACAAAAGCCCATCGAATCGGCGTTTCGATGGGGACCGATGGAACCCGATGGGGCCCATCGAACGCCCATCGAGCGCCCATCGAACAGGGGTTCCGATGGGCTTTCTCACGAGCCCCGCGCGGAGGTCCGGGCCGAACAGCCGACAGCCGAGGCTCGTCATGCAAGGGTGCTGATGTAAAGCAGGCCACGTGTAGTGATAAAGACCGGTAAAGACCTCTCCTCTGACGAGTTCAACAGGAACGTGGATGGATTTGTCGATCACATTCTCCGTCGCCTCACCTGGCACACCACAACCCGAGCGCACGGGCTGCTGTTGTCTCTCGCACACCGCGCGGGGCGGGGCAAACAACGACCGCCGTCCCGCGGGTCGTCTCCCCCGCGGCGGGGCGGCCGCGTGCCGCCGGCAGCGGCGGTGGGCCTACCCCCCCCGCGGCGTCGGCGGCGGCACCGCCGAGGCGGCCTGACGCACCGGCGGGGGGACCCCCCGCGTCGCACCCACCCGGTGCAGCGTCGGCCGCTGGCGGGTGACGGCGCGACGACTGGCGCGGCGGCGGTGGGTGGCGCGCGCGCCGGGCGCCCGCACGTCAAGGGCACGGGGGGCGGCGCCGACGGGCGGGGGGCGCCGGCCGCGCCCGCGGTGGCGGCCGGCGGCGGACCCTACCGCCCGCCGCGAGGGGGGGTCGCGTCGCGCGGGACCGTGAGGGCGCCGCCGCCGTCGACCACGAAATGCGCGGGGCGCGCGCCGCCGGGATGAGCGCCGCGCTGCGGTGGGGCGCCGACGGCGGCGCGACGCCGGGCACGGCGCGCGGGCCGTGCCCCATCGGGCCGCCGTGCGCCTCGCCCCGGCCGGGTGTGCGGCTGCCAAAAGCAGGGACGCGGGCTGGTACGTGTCCGCGGCTGTGCCGGCCGCATCGACGGGGGGTCACGCGGGGTGGCGTCGGTCAGACACCCATGGCCACGGCAGGTGCCGCTTGGTGGGGGAGGGCGGGCGACGTCGGACAGAGCGCCGCATGAGGGGCCGTTGGCGTCGGACGAGCTCGATGGCCTCAACGCTGGTAAACACTGGTCGGGCAGGCTGGTGACCTGTGTCGCACAGGCCACGGGCGCTGCGTCCTTCGGCGCACTGCGCGCCCGCGGCGTGGTTCACTCCCAAGACTGTACGAGCATGCTGGCGAGGTGCTCGCGTTCATGAGCTCGTGGAGCTCATGTGCGTTTCTCGTGCGCGTGGCTCTGCACGAGCTCTGTGCTATCCCGTTGGACAAGTGCCTTTTGTAGTCCTTCGACAAGGCCGAGGCGATGCAATTGGAAGTAGGTGAGGAAAGCAAGCATGACAATGGGTAACACTATACGTCCCACGGATAGAAGGTATTCAACCAATAGCGCATCGCCAAGCGGTCTGACAATGGCCCGTCACGGGCAGCGGGCACTACGCCAAACCCCCGCCGCGAGGCCAGGTCCGCAAAGTCGGGCACCACGTGCACGACTCGTACGACTCGCTCAATCGGCACGGCGCGCACCGCACAGTCCGCCTCGCCGTCCCACTTGAGCCAGCGCAAGCGCTGGCATCCGCGTTTGGCGAGTGGGCACCCCTCGTCCGTATCAGCCGGCGCCATCTCCATGATGACTGCCAGGTCGCCCGCCCCTGACCGAATCACAGCGCGCACCTCGCCCACGCACCTCTGGTCCGAGTTAGCCACGGGCTGGTACAAGACGGAGTCGTACCAGGAGGCGCCCCGGAAATCCTCCGCCGAGCGCAGCAGCTGCTTAGCCGTACCGCCGCAGTCGAACACCCCCTCGATGGCCAACCGACTCAGTGCGTGCACCTTCTCCTCCGGGTGCACACCCAACACCGCGGCGAGACGAGCCAACCCCGGCCGCTGCGCAATCTCCCCGACTGGCACCCGCTTGAGGTGGTAGGACATCTTGTTCGACCCGCTCGCCGCGCGCGCCCTGCGTCGACGGCCGCGGGCGCCGCCGTTCTCAGCACCGCTCCGGGCGCGCGCTCGTTCTTTGTCCTTTGCTTCGAGCTTTGCCAGCGCCGCGCGCGCGCCCTGCGCGTGACGCACCAGCTGGAAGGTGAAGGTCTTCGGGTTCTTGTTCGTTCTCAAATAATACGCCTTGTCGGCCTTATGCATGGCCTCGTTCGGCCCCGTGTTGCCATTCTTAAGGTTGCCATGGTACTTGATGCATTGGCAGACGTGCGCGAGCAGCCGGTGGACCTTGGTGCTGTTCATCTTGCCGAGCAGGGGGGTGACGAAGTTGTTGAAAAAACGGGTGGCCTGCGCACCAATGTCAGCTCCTTCTTCGACCGTCATGGGGGGCGGGAACGACATTGTCACCTGTCCAGCGATGCGAGAGTACAAACTTGCGTACTCTGCGAACATGGCCGTCACGGCCCGGTGGACGGGCATATCGCCGAAGGCCGCCCGATAGGCGCTCCAGTCGTACTTAAAGCCCTTCTTCACAGTGGTCACCTCGTCATCGTTGTCGGCGTCGTAGCCGTCGTCTGCGCCGCCAGTGTCGTTGGCTGCTCCTCCAGCTGCTCCGTTCACTGCAGGTCCTGCTGCACTTCGAGCCTGCGCCCCAGCCCCACCAGGAGCAGCACTGCGGTCCGTGACAGCATCGTTCCCATCAGACAACATGGGTCCAGACGCCAGCGGCCCAATCGCCTCGCCGCACGCGTCCCCGAACAGAGCGTCGACCATACATGGTAGCGCGCACACCACGCCTCGATGCTGCTTTCCGGTGTATGAAGACTGCTTCTGCTTGGCCGTGACAAAGTAGCTGCTCGTTTCAATGCTCAAAAACAACCGTAGCGAAGCATGCACATGCGGTGGGCTCGTTAGTAGGCTGGCGTGGGACTGGGGGGCGGCACCGGCAGCACCCTCACGCGTCGTAGAACGTGGGGCGGCCACAGCGCGTCGTAATCATTGACTACAGGGGTGGCGTGGACGACCAGAGGCGCAGCGAGCGCACCAGGATGCGCGGCCAAGCGCACGACAGGTGGCAGCGCGAGAGCTGCTGCGCCGGCGGTGTCGGCGGCAGCTAGCAAGGTGTCGGCGACGCCTCCAGGAAAGGAAACGACGGCTCCCATCGCCCGTTAGCGTCGAGAAAAAGTCAAACCGCCGAGGTGGCCAGCGCGCTACCCTCCAACCGCAGCAGGTGGCCAACAAAAAGCAGAGAAAACCGTCGACAGCCCCGGCAGGGGGAGGCCACGCGCCACACCGCCGCGACGGTCGGCGCGCCGCGCCCCGACTGCCGCAACAGGCCAGGAGCGTGGCGGGAACTGTCGGCGGCCCCTACGAGGGAGGCCGCGCGCGGCACCGCCGCGACTGTCGGCGCGCCGCGCCCCGACCGCCGCAAACGGCCAGCAGCGTGGCGGTAACGGTCGGCCGCCCCTACGAGGGCGGCCGCGCACGGCACCGCCTAGGTGTGAAGCGCGCCTCGCTCCCGCGTCGAGGGGCGACACGGGGAGGGCGGCCGTCTGCGGCTCCGACAGGGGCGGCCACGCCACGCGCGGCGCCTCCGCGCCGTCCGGCGCGCCGTCCTCCAACGACGCCGGCAGACAGGGGGGGGGCAGCCGTCAGCGGCAACGACAGGGGCGGCCACGCGCGTTACGGCGGCTCCGACAGGGGCGGCCACGCGCGGCGCCTCCGCGCCGTCCGGCGCGCCGTCCTCCAACGACGCCGGCAGACAGGGGGGGGGCGGCCGTCAGCGGCAACGACAGGGGCGGCCACGCGCGTTACGGCGGCGGCGCCTGGTGCGCCGCGAATCAGCGACGGCAGCAGGTCGACAGGGCGGGGAAAGCCGTCGGCGGTCCGGTAGGCAGTGCCCTCGCGCGGCAGCGGCACGGCAACCGGCGTGCCGCGCACGAACAACGGCAGCAGGGCGACAGGGGGGTGGGGGGTGGGGGCCGTCCGCGGCCAAGTCTGCGGCGGCATCCGACAGCGCCGTCGTGGCGGCCAAGTCTGCGGCGGCAACCGACCGCGCCGTCGCGGCGGCCGGAGCCCAACGCCCCAACCAATGCAACCAATGCATGACGTCGACGGGCGGGGGGTAGCCCGCGGCAGCCCCAGCTGGCGCGGCCACGCGCCGCGGCTCCACCGGAGCCGTCGCAAGACGCAGCAGCGGCAGCGTCAAGGAGACAGGTGGGAGAGAGCCGTCTGCGGCCCTGCAGCTGGCCGCAATGCCCGGTGCCACCGCGGCGGCCGGCGCGCCGCCCAGCACACGGCGGTACCTCCACAGCGCTGAGGTGCCGTTGGCGGCGCCGTCAGGTCCGGCCACGCACCGCGCCGCTGCCGCCGCCATGCCACCTCCTAGACGCCGGAGCCCAGCACCAGAGAGAGGGTAGCCGTCGCCGGCCTAATATGCGTCACCAATCGCGAGAGTGCCGCCTCCAAAAAGAGGATATTGCACCAGGACGCGCAAGATAAAATGAGAAGCAATACGCCCTGCAAGAGATAGAAATGCGACACTTACCCTGGCGGAGCCTTGCTCACCCGGCTGCGACGGTGAAGTTCCTTCCCACGGTCATTCGCAGCGCTTGCGGTGGCCTTGCGTGACTTGAGCGGCGGCTTGCACTCATCTTTCATGTGTGGGAACACTGCCATTAAACGATGAACGAGCATGCGTGTCACGCCTTGGTCCAGGATCTGTCCGAGTCCGAGCACAATGCCAGTGAGGGACACATTCATAGCAAGGAGCAGAGGGTTAGAGTCGCTACGCGTTGCTGGCACGTCTGCATTCACAGAGAGATCACCGCGGCTCAATGATAACCAAGCGACCGGAACGGAGACGGACAAACGCACATGCAAAGCATCAAAGCCAATCATCTTGTACATCAAGAAGGGGGCGGTGGACAGCCCAGCGAAGCAAGCCAGGGCCGGCATGCTCGCGTTGAGGCTGTACTTGGCATGAAGGTCGAGAAGACGGGCGGACTCGCGGTTGCGGAGCCTGTGGGTTGTCGCCTCCCACTGCTTCTGCAGCCCATCCAATGCGTCGCGCTCCTCGGCAGTGACGGCCTCGGGGGACCCTGAGTCCGCAAGGTTGACCATGCAGGAGGTACACGGGTGAGCGCACTGCCCCTGCTTCAGGCACACGACCGCCCTCTCTTCTGGCTGGTCGCAAAGATAAGCCAAGATGCGTGGGTACGCAGTTAGTGTGCGCTGCCCAACTGGATCGTAGATGGCAACGCCACCGTGACTGGCGCCAATGGTTGAGCGCAATGCCGCGTACAGGACCCGCTGGAAAATGTTGGTCCTGCGCTGGCGCGCCCGCGCCTCGCCAGCCGTCTCCTGCAGCGTGGGGATGACGGGGATGTACGCGATCGTGATCCACACGGGCGCGTCGTCGTCAATGTTGACCAGCCGCAGGCGCACTGGGTACAACTTGTGCGCTGCTCGATGGGCGCGCAGGGGGAGTGGTTGAGAAAGAACACGCGTCATGCGAGACGAGACGACCGATGCACACGGGACCATGAGCCATGAGGAAGCAGTCAAAGTCAGTACGGATCCCAGCAGGAGCGTCACGCTGACGGCTGTGTCCCGAGTACCACTGCGGCCACCCATCCGCTCGAGCACGGACGAACGACACACGAAAAGCACAGTTGGCCAAACGTAACTCACCCCCCGACCAAGACAGCTGGTTGCTGTCACTGTAGAGATGCAGGCCAAGCACGCAGCACCGCTCGCCCTTTTTGGCCACGTCCGCCTCGCACAGACGGAAGGCATCACCATCCAAAGGCGACTCGCGGGCGTCCGTCGGGGCAGCGGGCCCGTCTGGGCCGCTCCAAAACCGGACGTTGCGTGAGTTGCGCACGAGATCGATGATGACGTCTAGTGCAGAGAGAAAGAAGGCCTGGTAAGACTGGCCGTCCTCCTTCATAGTGACCTTCTTGAAGCCCGTCTCGGCCAGGGCCTCGTCAATGTCGTCCTTGCACGCGGCTTGGAAAGAAGTAACCGTCGGGAATGTCTGCCGCATCGCAACCCCGTCGTCTTCCGCCGAGTCCATGTTGCTCCGAGACCCATCCCAGGCGTTGAGAAAGTTCCAAATCTTCTTCTGCTGCAAGCGTGACGTCCCCGACGGGTCGATTGTCAGCATGAGTCTCTGTAACTCGCGCAGCCGGAACGAGTCGAACTTCCCGGCCCTAGAGTCGTCATGCTCCGTGACCATCGGCGCCGACGCCGCCCAGTCCCCCCGCGCCTCAAAGTGGGCCCGTGCTTGCGAGGCAAGGGTCCCAAGACGCGCGTCAGCCGGAGCCTCGGCCGCCGCCGCCTCCAAGACGCCACGGCGTCGCTTGGGCGCGGGCTCCTCACCAGAGCTCGTGGAGCAGTTCACGCGCGTCCAGTGCATCAGCGCGTTGAGGTCTGCCTGCACGTCCTTCTCCACCTGCTCCTTGGTGCCACGCCCGTCAATGGCAGCCCTCCTCTCGCCGTCTCGAGCGACCGCCGCGGGGCCGCCGCGGCCACCGGTGGCTCGTCGCTGGGAGGTACGCCCAGCGACGCCGCCGACATCGTCATTGCCAGCGGCGGCGGCAGTAACAGACGAGGGCGGCGAAGAATTGGCTCTGCCGTCTCCTGGGGATGGCGAGCGTGGGGGCGCGTCACGCGCAGGAGCGCCCGCCGCTCGAATAGCGCGCTCAATGTTGCGCAGCAGCAGTGTTCGACGGCGGCGCATCTGCCCCTCCGGAGACCCACCGCCTCGTTGTGTGGGCAGGAGAGAGGCAGACTGTGAATGTAGGTGGCTGGCAAGCTCTCGGCGATGGCGGTGGAACTCATGACGCCGAAGACACACGTACGCACTGCCGGTGAAGTCACAAAGTCTGCACGCCCACTCGTTCGTTGGAGGCGGAACGTCCGACATGAGAGCTTAGAGTGTGGCAAAGGTCAACGACAATGAGCATGTGAGCCCTACAAGTGAGAGTGACAGCGAAGGTCAGGCTCACGAGCACAATCAACCCGTGACCACCGCCGAGCACAGCCGTCCAAGGGTCGTCTCACACGCCCGGGTTGTGTCATGCGCGGGCACATTCCGTTAACTCACAGCCTGCAGCACGCCCACAAGTACACCCCCTCGGAACACGGCAGTCAGTGCCCCCCGCAGCGCCGCGTGGCAGCCAAGCCCCTCCACGTCTCCCAGTTGCGCGGCCCCCTCGCGTACCTCAATTGCAACCCCCGCAGCGCCATACCTATCAGTGCCAACGACCGAGGCGGGTGCACCCATGCGCCCAAGCACCAATTCGTAACAGCTGCGGCCATGTACGGCGGCGCGACGGTCAACTCATCTTGCGACGGCCCATGCTGCTGCGGCTGCCTGGCGGGCCGCGCACGTGGCCTCCAGGCGGCGAGGCGGTGCTCGTGCGGCCATGCTGCTGGGGCTGCCCGGCGGGCCGCGCACGCGGCCTCCAGGCGGCGAGGCGGTTCTCGTGCGGTCTCCCTTCAGACACTCACCCCTGCTCGCGTACGGCAAGCCCGCCTGTGGTCCAGCATCCGCGAAGCTCACCACGTGTGTTGTGCAAGGGCTCATGCAAAGCGTGGCAATGGGAATCCCTCACAAGGTAGCGTATCTCCACACCGCCCAGGTGTGATAAAGTGGACCGTCTTCCCGCCGTCGTGGGTCTCTCAGGGAGGGGACAGTCAAACTGTGCAGTGTCGGCAGTCCCAGGCGGGGGCCGCCCACGTCGAGCAATCCCATCGGTCACACCCGGGCCCCATCGGGCCTCGAGAAATCGCCCATCGGTCACTCACTCCACCGCCGAACCGGCATGGAGGACGGTTGTGTGACGGTGAAGCACGCCTGCGCGTCGCGGGGGGAAGTCTAGCACCAGTGGGGGGTCTCACAGCGAAGCACAAGCTTTAACGCGCAAATTTCTCTGTTCATTGGCCAGGTAACACCTCTTTTGTAAGGCATAATTCTTCACAAATGTACTTAGAGATACCATAAATCGCACTTCGAGGCTGCCTGGTCAACTTGGAGCTGCAGTCAATACGACGTCTCATTGATTTTCGCTTAAGTCAGAGTCTCGTCCGACTCTTGCACTGGCCCGGACCTCGACGCTGACGCACCACACCAGCTGCGCCCGTCGACTACGTCGCGGGTTTCTCTTTTCCCTCCGACACCCGCTGACGGCCGCGATCCCATCGATGTGGCGTGGATCGGATCGCTGCGGGACGGCTCGCGCCTCTGTGGGGGGGAGGCACGACAAATCACGCACGGTGGCTGAGGCACTCCCTTAGCAGGGGCGAGCACGCCCCTGCGAGGTCCTCGCGGCGCGATCCGTCGCGTCTGCTGTTTGCCGTCGCGCCATGTACGTTGACAGTGCCCGATGCACGACGTGGGTGCCCCTGCGCTCTTGGAGGTGTCATCGCATGGATGCAGCCTCGCTGCTAGACTGAGGGGCGCAAACACCTGGATGCTGACGATACCTACGTTGGTAGACATGCTACGCTACGTGTGTCCATCGCTGTCCTGTCTGCTCCGTCCCGCGCTTGTTCCCGCCGCGTACGTGCGCAATGGACGCTTGTCTTGACCGCTTTTCTCGCGCCATTTTTTTTCCCGCCCTGTTTCTGTGCGTCCCAGCTGCCTTAGGCGCTGCTCTCCTGGGCGGCGCGTGGCTCGTAACAGCCGTAACGGTGCTGGGCGCCGAGCGCGGCGCGCCAGGCACGGCTGCCCTCGGCTGGCCGAAGCAGCCGGCGCCGTGTGCGTGAGTGCCCGTGCGCGGTGCGCTCGTCTCCGGCCGCCCACCAACATAAGAAGGCTGTCTGGGGCTGGGAGTCGGTCGAGATGCTCCACCATGTGCTCGACCACGCCCCCCCCTCGCTCCAACCACCCGGCGATACCCCCGTTGCCACCCACGCCTGTGCCTTACCCCCCCCATCACGGCGCCTGTCTCCACCCTTGTCACCTCTCATTCTCTGCACCGCGTGGGCTCCCATGGCGGGCGGCGGAAAAGGCCACAAGCCTCACGACGGCAAGGCGCCGCGGCTGCAGGCGCACACGTTTTCCCCTTGGATGCCCCCCGACTACGACCACTCGCTCGAGCTGCGCAAGGGCATGCCCTCGTCGGCTTATCACGGCGACGGCGAGATTACGGCCGCCCGCTCGCAGTCACATTGGGGCTCGGGCGCGGGCGGCGGCGGCAGCTCTCCCGCGGTTAGCGGTGGCGGCCCCCCCGCGGTCGGCGGCGGCGGATCCCCCGCGGTCGGCGGCGCGGTCGGCGGCGGCGGCGGCGGCTCCGGCGCGGTCGGTGGCGGTGGCGCCAGTGTGGCTGGCGACGGCGGCTTGGGAGCCTTTGCTCCGCCCGCGCCTGCCGGCGCACAGGACGGCTATGTTGGAGGCGCCCGCGGTGCTCTGCTGGCGGGTTTTACGTCGTGCGGCGGGCCTGCCGCTTACCCTCCTGGCCCCCCAGCGGTCTACCCCGACGGACTCTCTAGGCCCGTCGCGCCGCCCCCGTCGGTGCCGGGGTCGCTGCAGGCCGAAAACCACGTCCCGTACGTGGCCCCTCGTTTTGGGGGCCACAACTACACGACGCTTGCGGCTATCGGTCACAACTTCTTCCAGGGCTCAGCCCCTCCCGGCTTGGGCACCCCGGCGAGTGGGTTCACCAACATGTCGGCGCGGCTGCCCCCGTCGTCTGGTGTGCCGTCTGCGCCCTCTAACGGCTCCAATCGGGCGGCGTCTGGTGGCTCGCAGGGTCGGCTGGCGCACCCGGCTGTGTCGACCCGTGGGGCGCCGGCTGCCTTGGGCGTGCCGCCGACGGCGTCCACCGGCCTTGACGTGCACCCCTTCGGGCAGACGCGGGCACTTTTGCCGCACGTGGAGGCGCACTCGCAGCACCAGGCCCCACTTTTTGTACCCGGCGCGCTGGGTGCCGGCGCCACGCGCTCCCCCCCGCCCTCAGGGGGTCGTTCGACCGCTGCCCGTGGGCCAGCAGCTGCGGCGGGTCCCTCGCGCGGCATTTCGCACCCGCCACCGCCACCTCCGCCGGAGACGGTGACGGAGCCGTCGGTTGTGATTGTCACTCCGGCTGGGCCCCCTACTTTGGGTCCTGCTGCCGGCATGGTGGAGACGCCGTCCAAGCAGCCGGCCCCCTCGGCAGGCAAGCAGGTTGGCAACAAGCGCAAGTCAGTCGGCGGCACGAGGTCGGCGGCCAGTGGCAGGCGTGCGTCACCCGCTAAGGCCCGCAGGGGTGCTAGCCCTCGGAAGACGGCGGCAATGCCGGCCGCGGCGCTGGGGGATTCCGCCGAGTTGGGCGGCGCTCCAATTGACGTTGACATGCCGATTGGCGGGCAACCGGCGAGCCAAATGCTCTACATCCCTGAAAGCACGCTCAAGCAGGTCGTCGCGGCAGCCGTCGCCCCCCTTCGCAACGATATCGCCATGACGCGCAAGGACGTCAAGGAGATGAAGGGCACATTGGGCCAGGTGCGGCAGACGGTGGACGCGCAGGGGCAGTCCATCGACCGCATGGCTGGCGGGCTGACGAGCGTCAACGACAAGATTGAGAAGGGCACCGCGGACGTCCTTGACGTCAAGGGCGCCACGGAGGACAAAGGCGGCCCCGATGCGGCGCAGGTGCAGAAGATGGCGCTCGCGAACAAGAACTTCAACAACATGGAGGCTGCACGCTCGGTGTTTAAGCAGCGCATGAAGGAGGACATGGGCCTCACGGACGTCAGCACCCGCGTCTACCCCAGCGGGGCGGTCAGCTACGAGGACAGTGTGCGGGCGATCAAGGAGGTGCACAGCATGAACGACAAGGAGGCCAACGCGTACGCGCTGAGCGTCCGCATTTTCCCGCGTCGGGACAAGGCCAGCGTGAAGGAGATGCGCGTCTCGGCGCTCATCGTCAGCATCAAGTCACACTTTGGCCAGCAGCTCAAGGCCAAGGTGCTTGCGGCGTGGTGCCCCATTGCCGGCGTGAAGCTGCCGGCCAAACGCAAGCGCCAGACCAAGGGCCAGAAACACCGGCTGGCGACGAGCCCCACCGCGAAGGCCGGCAAGGAGGGCGGCAACAACGCGGCCAAGACGAGCACGCGGAAGCTCTCGACCGCCAAGAGAGCCGCGCTCAACAAGGACCAAGGCGCAGCCGCGGCGGACAAGAAGGAGCGCGCCGCCACCGCCACGAAGTGGCTCAAAGACGACGCGTACGCCAAGACCCCCACTGGATTCAAGGCCCTGATGGCGGCGGTGGAGCGGCAGCTCCTTTTCCTTGGGGTCCCAGAGCGGGTTATTAAGCCCAAAAACGTCGGAGAGGTCAAGTACAACTGCTGTACCATGGGCCACGTCGGCCTGCCCGCGGCGATAATCCGGGACTACCTGGAGAAGGAGGCCGGTGTCCGCTCGCGTCGTCGGTGCGGCGTCGCCGACGGCATGTACGACCAGTTTGCGGCGGAGCTGCGGAGGCTGCACAAGTGGCTGCCGACCGATGGCACGATGAAGGACGGTCTGCTGCTGGTGGACGGGGCGAGTAAGAACCGCTGCACGTTCGAGGCTGACGCTGCTGACGCAGTCGCCAAGGCGCGCCTGCTCAACACCGAGAACCAGGCGGCCTCCAAGGCGGGCGCGGCGTCGGACGGCTCGGACGAGGGCAGCGGGTGCGATGGGGAGGGGGAGGGGGCGGACAAGCTGCCCTGCGAGGGATCAGAGCTCGAGGAGGAGGAGATTGATCTGGAGGAGGCCTACTTTGGTATCGGCGGGGGGGGGGGCGCGGGCGGCAGCCTCGGTGCTGTGGACGACGAGGAGGGCGGCGACGACGAGGGCGACGACGAGGGCGACGTTGACGACGGGGACGTCGACGGCGAGGAGGATGACGACGACGAC
>Ga0209093_1001789_pt1 | contig 12196 bp, 17 predicted proteins | sample SidtaG_4_FD_187450 | JGI IMG/M metagenome (GOLD analysis project Ga0209093, IMG submission 187450) | Marine algal microbial communities from Sidmouth, United Kingdom - Sidmouth_Male1 metaG (SPAdes) (version 2) | ecosystem: Host-associated > Algae > Red algae > Unclassified | place: Sidmouth...
GATACAGGGATATATAAGATTATGAAACTTCTCGCGCCTGCAGAATTCTAGTAAAACGCAGTCGACCTCTCTTTTCGCGTTCCGACAATTGGGGGATTCGTGTGCAAACATGTTGCAGCGACCAGCGGCGATCCCGCTCGACCCGGAAGGAACCGTTCAATCACGCGACTCGGCCCGCTTGCTTTGTCATCAGATGTGACACGAGATTCAGAATGGTCCTTCTGACGTCCGTCTACGAAAACGGCGGGGAACCGCCCGGACCGCGCCCGTTCGGGAGCACAAATCAACTGTGAATTTCAAGTCGCACTTGACGTCCATTTAGCACTCGAAGAGTGTCCGGATGGCGTCCTTCTCTGGATCTAATTGTGCTGTCTGTCGGACTTGTGGGAATATAATCGGATGCGATAATCGTATCCGGATACGGATATACTCTACGTAATAATCCGGTTTCGCAGGCAGAGATCCGTCTCCGGATCTGAGCTAACGGAGTTATCCGTAATCAGATACGAAGCATCGGCGTGTATCCATATTCTATTACGGCCCAAAATGCATATCCTGACAACCCCTGGCTTCGACGAGCCCGCAGACATGTTCCGCTGCTCGACTTGAAGCAGCTTAGCTGTCACGTCCGACATGACCATCTTGACGTCCTTGTTCTCCAGGACAGTCCTGAGCATCCCGTACTCGGAAGGAAGCCCCGACAAGACACGCAGCGAGAGCGTGTTGTCGTCCACCGGGTTGCCGAGCATGGCCAGCTCGTCCCGGATCATCTTGACGCGCGACGTGAACTTGATGATGCTCTTGTCGTCGCCCTTCTTCAGGCTGCTGAGCTCTTGCATGAGCCGAAGCAGCTGAGCGTTGTCACGCGCCTCAAACATGCCATTGAGCGCGTTCCACGCCTCCTTGGCCGTGTCGACCGACGTCACCGTGTTCAGCTGCACGGGCTTGACCGACATCTGGATGGTCGCAAGAGCCGCCTCATTCATGGCGTCCCACTCCTCGACCACCGGGTCGGCCTTCTTGTCGTCCGACCCAGAAGCAGGACGGTCCGTCACGACCGCCTTCCACAGCTTTTCCTTCTTAAGCTGCGCACGTTGATACGCCGCCAACACTTTGTAGTCGTCATCCAGCTGTGCAAACCGCGGGCCGACAAAGCGGCCGTGGTCCGACATGTTGACGACCGTGGCACCGACCGGTACCACCCTGTCGACGTTAGAGGCTGTACCCGCCCGTCCAACGCCGGAATACACCGCGACCCGAGCAACGTCGTCCCCCTAGGGACCGTAGGAGAGGAGAGCCGATGACCACCAGCGACAACTGGGCCCATAACCTGTTGAGGTCGAAAAACCAACTACGCCACAAGACCGGTGTGAGTGGTCCTGAGGAGTTGCTGAATCCAATTCAACACCCTCTTGAGGGACGCCTCTCCTCTCGCGAGCCCCGGCGACAACGGTGCGGACGCCACTGACGGTACTCGTGACGCGACGACTCTGTGGTCTCGGTCACCCGGCGGCTGTTGCTGCTGGCCGGGGGGGTCGCTCGACGGTGCCCGACGGGCCGTGGCGCCGTCGTGCCCGGGGTCGTGCAATCTCGAGACAAGAAGCCAACCCATCGCCGATGGCGAACGGGGGTGCCGATCCCCCGCGCCTTGCCCCTCCTCATGATGCGGGTACTGACGCTCGGCGTACTGCCGATGGGTCAGTCCCGGCGGATACGACTCCCCCTCCTCCCCGAGGTGCTTCGAACCTACCCGACCCCGCAGCAGCGGCTACGGCCACGGGCGACTCGGGTGCATCCCCCAGAAACGCTGGTCGTCACGCGGGGCAAGCGGCAGTGGCCGAGCTCACGACGCTTGTGCGTACGTTGGCAGCGTCCGTCCGAGAGCTACGCGCCGACGTGACAACGTTGCGCGACCCAACTGGGACATTGCCGATGTCTACTGCCAGTGGGCCCCGGCCCACTGACCCAACACCGGAAAACACCCCGGCCCCGGGTGACCGGCACCGGTCACGCAGGTCCGCCGCCTCAACGTCGCCATTGGCATCTCGGAGTGCGAGGGCGCGATCGGATTTCGATGCCCGCTCCTCGCGGTCCGCCAATGACGACGAGCCACCACGGGACTCTAGCAGCAGTAGCAGCAGCGACTCCACCGGACCCCCGCGACGCCGCTCCCACGCGCTCCGACGCGCCCGCACGTGGGGCGCCGGCGCTACGGCTTTGACGCCACGGGCGGTCACCCCCTGGCCGCTCCCCTTGACGTCCAAGCACGGCCCGTTCTCGTTACTATTTGACTACCGCCGCTACCTCGTCCGCAATGCGGATCCGACGTACGGCCGGTCGAATGCAAGCCAGCTCCGTAGGCGCCATCGCCTGCTGGACGGTCCGTTCCACGGGGTCTCGCTCTTCGATCGCTCGGACCTGTTGGCCGTCCTGGCTCTCCTCACTCGCTTCCGCACCGCTGCGGACGAAATGGATGTCACCCTGGGCGAGGCCCCGTACGTGCTAGCCTACCGCATTTGCGGTGAGGCCAAGGACGCCTTCGTCCAGGAAACGAATGGACCACACGGCCGTGCCGTCGGTACCAGCTTCCCGCACACGATCAACTACCTGTTGACGCGCTATGCGCCCTAAAACGCCCTGCACACCGCCGAAATGGCCCTCCGTACCGCGGAGCAGCGCCAAGACGGATGTGAACGCGCTTTCTACCAGCGGCTGATGCGGCTAGGGCGCCGGCTCATGGGGTTGTACGACCCCGGGCAGCTCCGGTACCTGTTCCTGAAGGGGCTCCACCCCTCGGTACAGGCCCAAGCCGAGCTGTCCGACGGCACGTGTACCACCTTCGACGAACTCGTGGCGCTCTCGCAGAAGATTGGCGATGGCCTCCGGGCGGTCAAGGTCACCATCGGCAAAGCCGACCGGTACACCAAGGCCAAGAGCGTCCGGCAGCTCGGCTCCGGGAGCGGAGCGAAGGCTGAACCGATCCTCTGGGCGGCGCCGCCAGCGACGATGCCGGAAGCCACGCCGCCCCAGGGCCGGCCCCTCTTGGGTCGGCCGCCACCGCAGCAGCCGTTCCAGGCGTTTGCCCCTACGCCACCAACGGCCCGGACACCGTCCTACGGAACGGAACCCCCACGGGCTCCCCGGTCGGGAGCCCCGACGGGACTGCCGGCCATGGTCCCCCTGAGCCAGGTGCAGTGCCACCGATGCCGCCGTTTTCGTCACTACGCCCGTGCGTGTCCCTCGCCCGACCGCGCTATGGGGCCCCGTGCGCCACTTGCGGCCGCGCCGGGATCCACTGGCGCTGATCGCCCTGCGTTACGCCCTAATCGGATGCAATACGCAACAGGGGCTGTCAGAATACTATTCTCTGGCCCAATGGGATACGGATACGCCGCGTTCCACCGTCTCCGAATAAGGATAATTCTCATCCGTCAAGATTCGGATGAGAATAAAACATCACCAAGACGGATTATCACGTGGAACATATTCAGATTCGGAGCTATTATCGTATCCGAGTATAATGGCTTACATCCATTCGATGACCGAACTACAGCAACAGGAGCCGCACTTGGATAGCAGAACAGCAGTAAACTACTACTTGAGAGCTGTACTTGTTTTCGAAGTCCCAAGTGCCCCCGTACAGGCGCTTCCACATAGTATGCATGTCTGTACGATTGTCGTTCTATGCTGGCGTTACAGAGGTTTAACACCACGTAGATGGATCTCAACGATACCACGGCTATCGCCGATTCTCTCTCATGTACGCTGCTGGCATCCGGCTCTGTGCGGCCACTTTGTGGCCGGTGCTGGCGTTTGCCTGCGGTCGCTCACCTCCTCAAGGTTTCCTGCAGCCGTTGCTCTCCACTGCTCGCTGCCAGCAGCAGCCGGATAGCCTGGGAGTTACTTTCGCAGTTCCACTAGAAGCCGGCGCTTGCGCCGTCGCCGACCACCCACCACGTGACCACCGGACGCCAACCTCAGTCTTGGAGCTTTCCGACACACTTTCAAAGTCCTAAAACGCGCGTGGGATGGCGGAGGTGTGAAAGTCGCCTCTGGCTGTCGGCAGGGCCCCGTTTCGCCCAGTTTTTTCCAGACGGCGACTGCAGGGGAGACGGCGGACTAGGGAAATCTGGCGATAGCCGTGTGCATGACCCTGCCGACACCTCAAGACACCGCCATGGCTCTGGACGGCGAGGTCGCGGAGGCGCGAAATCTGACGAAGTCGTTTTCCGGCACCGCGCCCTTTCCCGAGATAGACGTTACGACGGTGGCCGGGGGGTGCGTAGGGGCGGGTTTGTCATCCACATCCGTTGGCGGCACCCCTCTCCAGCTCATGAATGGCACGGCGGCTCGGGGGCGGCTGGCGACAGAATGGCAGTGGCCGGGAGTGTCGCTGCACCCGTTTCGAATCATGATGCGCCGGAGGTGGATGAGGTCGCGGACGTGTGACAGAAGGCGCCGGCCGTCGGCGGCGCCCCTACCCCGCCCAAGTTCTACTAGGGGGCGAGGGAGGGAACAGCGGCGGCGGTGGGTCATCTGGTGGTCGCTCTTGGCGTCGCTTCGCGATAAGGCTCTGTGACTTCGGGAATATTTGGCGTAACTCAACATCAACAAGCACAGCATATACAGTACGTACTAGTCACCGGAAGAGGAGCGATGCATTCTCTTGCGAGTGTCCCATCCCTGTCGCCGTTCTCGCATCAACTGCTTTGCTGCTTGTTGTAGCGAAAATAGCGAGCAACACCACGAGAGTGAGGCGGAAACCCCCTGTCAGGGGTGACACGACCCCCCAGCATGAGCCGGGGACGGGTCGTGACCAGGCAGGTAACACCCCCCTAGTGGGGTAGCGCGGGACAGCCCCCTTGGGCGGGTGTCTAGGGAGCCCCAGAGCCACGCATGAAACGACCCTGCTAGAGGGGCCTGAGGCGGGGAACACCCGATCGGGCCCCCCTGGGGGGGTCTGACACGCCACAAGGGAGACACACGTCCTCCCGAATCCGGGCCTTCTGGGGGGACCGGGAAGCTTGTGGAAGCTTCCGCAATCCGAGCGTAAGCCGGACCGAGATATGATCTCGACCAGGGATAAAATCCCACCGGTATTCTATCCGGGAAAATTGAAAAATCTTGGGATAAGTCCCGAGGTATTGGGTTTGGGTAAATCCTGAAATCTAGGAAGTCTTGGTGACATTCCTGCTTCCGCCCGAGACGGGCGGGGGTCCCCTTTCAGTGGGAGGGCTGTCAGGGATGCTGCGCAGGGGCCACTTGCGGCCCGGGCCTGAGACCGTGGCCCGTTGGGCACCGGTCCCCCCATGGTAGCGCCAGGGGGTCGGGATTGTGCACGTCCTGCGTTTGGTTCACAGGGTACATGAGTGTATGCTTTGGGGTCATCGTGCGTGTTCGAATAAATCATCGTTGCGTTTGCGTTGCTTCCGTCGTTTTTGTGCGCTTCGCGCCCAGTGATACCGGTGTTCGCGTTGTGACTCTGGCGTAGCGTTCCGCATCCAGTGCTGAGTTCTCCGACGGGGTTATACCCCGTTGGCTGTGAGGGCAGGATCCACCACATTTGGTGGATCAGCGGGGGAACAGGGTCAAGCCCTTCCTGATCAGTCGGGCCGTCCCTGTTCGTTTTCTCACTGTGGACTTGCTCTCTTTGTCTTACCCTTGGGTGAGACTGGTTGACTGTGTGACTGGATTCACCCACTGGGGAGTAGGGCTTCCAGCTTTATGGATAGCATGAGGGGGATGTTGTCCCGCGCGGAAGGCGCGGGCTCCTCTTCACGGGGCGTCCGTGACGGAGCTAGTGAGGGCTCAGGGCCGGGTTGCCTTTTGGGGGACCCTCCTCATGTGGAGGGTCGCGCGCGCGTGTCCACGAGAGTGCGTGGCACCTCGAGCGACGGAGGCGGGGGCGGTGACGGATTCCCGTTTCCCCATTCTGTTGAGACCGCCACAAGGGGTCGAGAGAGAGTCTGCCCCAGAGTGTTGGGACCCCTGGGGGGTGGAGGACAAGAGGACCCACCCCAAGAACAGGGGCAGTATGACGGTCGGGCTCGGCGGGCTAGGCCCGCCGGCTTACCGCATACACCCCCATAAGTCAGTGGGGTCAGGGTCCCGCAAGGGGCTCTGTGAGGTGGCGCCTTTTCGGCGGCCCTACGGGATTCACTGGATGCGTTCATTATTCCTTTGCATGTACGGCTGTCTGTCTTGGAGACAGCCCTTGGGGCCTCCCGACGGTCGAGGCGCCGTCGTTGCCGATTGAGCTCCTCCTCCTCGGACGGGGAGTACTCCGGCGGAGACGGGGGACGTCATGTCCCCCGACGTGCGGTAGCACGCGCCCTAGGGCGCGAGCTAGATGGAGCCCCTCATCGTCGACTTCCCGAGAAGATCATCCCTGCGGATGATCGCTGTGCAGCGATTCTGGATTGTGTATCGTACGCCTTGGCGAATACGGACGTCCGGTATCACCGAACGATGGCACACTGCCTAGGCCGTCGGCGTAAGGATGTTTCGGCCACCTTTGGTCGAAACGCAAAGTGGGATGGGACGCCAGCCTTAGGCGTCTTTGAGTTCTTGAACCGCGTTGTAAAAGCGGGGAATGACACTGATGTGTCAGAGGGCAGAGCCATCTACCTCCTCCCGGAGTTCACTAAGGGTGATCTCAAACGGTAGTTGAACACCATTATGCCGTCCCTCCAAGGAGGGCGGAGTGGAGAGGTCAGTTCCTATATGGAACTGGTCAACTGGCTCCTCCGCAAATATGCGGACGAGCAGTCGCTAAGCGACCAGGACGCTCTGTTCCACGGAGCCTCTCAGGAGGATGGTGAAACGGAGAACGATTTCTACGTACGCCTTAGGGGATTACGTCGCCTCTGTGGGTGTATACCCGGGGCTTGTGAATCAGGTATTTCTCGTGGGATTAGAATGTATTCAGCATTCCCCGACATGCACTCTGGATTGAGTTTTTGACAGGGGCACATATCCGGATTCAGATCTGGGATCGCTGGACGGAGTAGATATCACTATTTTAATCGGATATTCTATTGGTCCGATTTTGATTATACTTTGCACATATTGAATGAATATATTCTGGCTGATGATGGAACTGGGCGAAAACAGGATCGGCGCGTCCACGGGCGCTCGAAATGAGAGATCTTACGGTCTGAGATAGCAGTTAAAATCAGGTGCGTGATGGCGAGTTTGGCCGGTGACGCGCAAGCATGAATCGAACAGGCTGGCACGAGGTCTCTGAGGCAGCGCAGCCGCCTTGCCACATGTTGCATGTCCGTGCGCTCTCATTGGGTCTCACGAGTGACATAGCGCACTAGCCACGGGCTGTTGCCGCGGCGCCGGCTGCATGTCCCCGGACAACACCGTGCTGGGCCCCTGAGCGTTTCGGTGCTCGACAAGGGGCTGTGGCCCAGCGTCATGACGCGCCGCGCCCTCGCGGGGGGGGTCCTCGACGCGGTGGACGCGGCGTCGGAGGCTGCGGGCAACTGCCGCAGTTTGTGGGGTTCCTCCTCGGCTTTTGAGCGGCATGCGGTGGTGTGCGCGGCCACCACACCGGCTGGTAAAGACGAGGAGGCAGAGCGAGGGGGGAGGCGCGCCAGGTGGTAGGGAGCCAGCTCGACACGGGAACGGTGAGCGGTGGGAGAATCGACGTGACGCAGGGAAGGGGAAGCGCCCAGCCCGCTCCCGTTGACTTCTTGCTGAGGCCGGCGCATTTGTCCGTTGCGTGTCTGGCGCTGTTCCTGCCGTGCTCGTGCTCGTGTATCTGCTGCTTCATGGGCGGTTGCACGTACCCGTGCTCGGGCACCGGCTGCGGGTGCTTTCTGCCTTTTTTTGGGGCGGTTTTTGCGGCTGTTGCTGCCGTGCTAGTGCTCGTGTATCTGCTGCTTCATGGGCGGTTGAACGTGCTCGTGCTTGGGCACCTGCGGCAGGTGTTTCTCTGCCTTTGTTTGGGGTGGTTTTTGCGGCTGTTGCTGCCGTGCTCGTGCTCGTGCATCCGCTGCTTCGTGGGCACTTGCACGTGCTCGTGCTCGGGACCGGCTGCGGGTGTTTCTCTGCCTTTGTTTGAGGTGGTTTTTGCGGCTGTTGCTGCCGTGCTCGTGCTCGTGTATCTGCTGCTTCATGGGCGGTTGCACGTGCTCGTGCTCGGGCACCTGCTGCGGGTGTTTCTCTGCCTTTGTTTGGGGTGGTTTTTGCGGCTGTTGCTGCCGTGCTCGTGCTCGTGCATCCGCTGCTTCGTGGGCGGTTGCACGTGCTCGTGCTTGGGCACCGGCCGCCTGTGTTTCTTCGCAATCTGAAGGTCAGATTTTGCGGCTGGTGCTTCCGTGCTTGTGCTGCTCTACCGAATGCTTCTGGGGCGGCTGCAGGTGCTTTGACACGGGCTTCTTGTGTTGTTCTTTGTGCAGCGGTGTTCCCGTACTCACATCCGTTGCTTCTGGCCGTCTTTGACCAGGCGAAGTCACGAATAACCACAGCACTGCGGTACCTACTTTGTTTCCCTTCTCAGCCGGATATTTTTATGACTCGAAAGCGTGGACGTGGTGTTCTGAAGGCTCCAAAAAAAAAAAGGTCAAGGCATTGAACTCTCTGTCTCTCTCGGGATTTTTCATGGAATTTGTCTCCCAGTGCGACGAGTAAATCGAGGGAAACAGCGTCATGTAAACCAAGTGTAAGTGTATTCTGTGGGTGCGTGTGATTGGCTGGCTTCTTCTCCATGCGCTCGGTCGCAGTCGGGCCGTCCGGTAAGCAACGAATTGGACGTTCTCGGCTGGACTTCGTTCCTCAGATCACGCCAGGCGTGCGGTGGCATTGTCAGCACCCCCAGATAGTCCACTGGCTGCCTGCCGTGGACATCGGCGTGCATCGGTGTTGCCTTGCCGTGGCAGCCGGCTGGGGAGACCCCGCCTGACTGTCGTCATGAGGCGTCACATATGCTCCCCGGCCCCGCCCCTGCTGCCATATGCCGCCTGGGATTTCACCCCCTTCCGTCGCTGCCACCACCGGGCGACGCCACCCACAGCAGCGCTACCAGCAGGTGTACCTGCTCTCCCCCTTCCTCTGACCGTTGTGCTCGCCGGCTGGCCGCGCAGTGTTGTTGGTCGCAGCGCGGCTCGCTCCAATTCGTGTGGGACGGCTTCTGTTCCGGTCTCTTCTGGAGACCCCCACACGGCTTTCGTAGCCCTTGTTTCCGAGGCGCCTTCGCCATCTGGTGCTGACCAGACGCTGACCAGCTGTGTTGTCGCTGGTCCACATCAGCCGTTGTTCCTCGACGTGCGCCCCGGTGTTTCAGCCATGCTTGAGCAGTTCATTTTTCAAGACAACACCCCGCTTGACATTGCCACGGCTGCAGGACGTGGAGGACGACTGCTGATTCGTGTCGTGCCGCGCTCATGCGACGGAGACGCCATAGCGTCGGCTGCTGGGGACATCATCCTGCACGCGTCGGGGCACTGGGCAGCTGTGGGGGACGGGAACGGGCGCTTCTCGTCGGCCGACACGTGGGCTGGTGGTTGGCGTGCTCGCCTCGCATGGGTTGGTGGTACGTCGCCGCTGGACGACCTGCGGAGGTACACCATATTCTTCGGCATGCCGAACGCAGATGCTGCATCAGCACTCGACGCGGTGGATGCCGCAGCCAAGGACTCCGCCGGGGCTGAGCAGATGGCAGCGGACGCGGCTACAGAGCAAGAGCCAAGAATTAGTGTCCGGGTGACGGCGCCGACAACGCGTCGTCTGGGGCACGGTGCACATCCCGCTGTCCGTCCTGGCGCGCCTGGTACAACTGCGGCCGCGATGTGGCGGCAGTCGCGGCCACTGCGCATCGACTACATCACGCCCGAGACCTCCACTGGCTCCTTGAACACCACATCCAGGAGCACCCGCCGCGACCCAAGGTGTCCTCTTTGCCATGTCCATTGCCGCACGTTTGCGGCTTTGGTCGTCCACTCGAACACAGGTCACAGTGGCGTTGCGAATACCTTTTCCCGGGCCCGAGCTGTACGGGCGACCTCATCGCCTGCCGTCGCAAGGTCCTCTGCAGCTGGTCGTCTCCCCGCTGTTGTGGAGGCCGACGTTGACCACTACATCGCGCTCTTCAAGTGGTTGCCGCGAGCTTCAGATGTGGATGTGCGGCCGAGCACCGAGCGCGACGTCGGGAACGACTCGGACTCGTCAACTATTGACGAGGTTCTTTGCGTCGGGCGGCGCTTTCCCGCGTATGCGCGGTGGGCTGGAGGTGTGTTGGTGAACAGTGACAACGGTGGGAGAGGACTACTATTTGGGCGGGTGGGTGGTGGATTGCGTGCTCTTCAGAGCATCGCTCACTCTTCTTTTCTTGACGTGGCAAGCGCAGGTTCCTGACTTTGTCCTGTGCGGCTTTAACTGGTGCACCGACGTGTCGCCCGTCGCCGCTGTCTGGCATTTCGGCTGTCTTTGTTCTCTGCTACAGTGCCATATGTTCCTGTTGAGGCCGCTGCGAGTGGTGCTGTCGAACGAGATGGCCTTCTGGACGACCTGTACGTTGGACTGTAGGCCGCTCTACTGCCCTCCGAGCATGCGGGAGCGGCGGATGCCTGGGGACGTCCCGCATCTGTGCCACTGCAACGGCACGCTGGCCGCTGCAAGAGCGCATCTTGCCGCCAATGCTGAACTAACATCCCCAGTCCGTCGCGCTTGTTGTATTGTGGCCTGTTGTTTTGTGACCGCCTATCCATTTGTGCTGAGCAACTGTATGCTGCCGACATCAGTTCTTTGGCGCTGAACATGGAGCGACGACCAGTCTCCTCACTTGAGACTCCACTGGTGCCACATCCTATCGCTGCCGCGGCGTCCAGAAGCAGGCCAGAATTTCCCTCTCCCTGTGCCCCAGCCCGTGCGGGGGGCTTGCCGGCACGTGCGGCCGGAACCTGTGCACAGAGTCGCCGGACGAAGACCCCGCCTCGACGGCACTTCTACCACACCAACAGCCTCAGGCGGATGCCGCTGACGCACTTGCCTGCACCTGACTTGTCGGCCGACTCGGAGAACGACATGGACGAAAGCTGGTTGACTGCCATGGACGCTGCTCGCATGACTTTTCTACCACTATCACCGGCGGACGTGCTGTTTATGGGCATGTGGACCGGATTTGTCGAAGCCGCACCACCTTGGGGCGACCGCGGGACTGCGGCTTTGTTCACCAACTTTGTTGCTTCTCGTGCCACAGCGCTGACACGTGCTGGCCTGCTGCCTCAATTTGTTGCTCATGTACGCATTTTGGTGCAGCAGGGGCTCGTCGACGCCGGAACGGCGGCGCAAGCTGTTGACGTCCTGACAGGTGCTCGAGCGACACAGTCGGGACTACATCCTGTGGAGGCCGTGACTGTTGCTTCTGCTGGCCTCACCGGCGCAGCGGCAGATGTTGCGAATGACCCGATTGTTTGGGACGTGTTGCGGCAGCGTTAGGTGATGTCACTGTCAAGCCTTGCCTGCCAGGGGGGGCAGTAGAAATGACGACCACTGATTTCTAGTGTGATTTTTTTATGGCTACCCGACGGCTCGTAGATGGGACGCCTTGTGCATGGAGAATGGCAGGTACTGCACCCGCAGAGCACAACCAGCAACAGGCCGCGTTCACTTTCGCCGGAACACAGCGTCGTCACAGGAGTTATGGTGCGGAGCCGCCAGTGGACGTCATTTTGGCGCAACTTGGTCGGGATGGCGCCACCGGGTTGCTGCTGCAGCGGAGGAGCTGCAGCGGCCGCCATACGATGTCCTTTAAACGACCTGCTCTGAACTGGCCCGCGTACTTGACGGCCACCACCCACGGGTAGACCCGCTTGTGGGAGACCCGCGTGCGCACGCCCGCATCGTCGCTCGCGTCGGCGGCGGCGCCCGCCCCCCACCGCTCGCGCCAGGCCCGCTCCGTCGCCGACGCTTCGCGGATGGCGACGGCGGCGGCGGCGACCGCCGCCTCGGCGCGCAGCAGCGACGCGAGGCACGCCAACCTGCAGGGGCCGGGGGTGGGCATGGCGCCCCCCCCCGCCCACCCCCACCCGTCGGCCGCTGCCGGCGGCGCCGCCGTCGCGCGGTGGCCAGCCACCAAATCCACGCCGGCCGAGACCGCGGCGGCGGCGTGAAGAGGGTGGGGAGGGTCGCCAGCCGCACCAGCCGCCGCGTCGTGCCGAGCGCCGCCTCGACGGACGATGGGGGGGGG
>Ga0209093_1001797_pt1 | contig 12174 bp, 15 predicted proteins | sample SidtaG_4_FD_187450 | JGI IMG/M metagenome (GOLD analysis project Ga0209093, IMG submission 187450) | Marine algal microbial communities from Sidmouth, United Kingdom - Sidmouth_Male1 metaG (SPAdes) (version 2) | ecosystem: Host-associated > Algae > Red algae > Unclassified | place: Sidmouth...
TCCTGAGGCTCGCTCACAGGCTAAGTCATTCGGGAGTGTCTTGGCCGTGAGAGCTGTTCAACCCAGAATCGCGGTCGCATTAGGGACGCCCGTCCTCGCTGTGGGTCTCTCTGGTGGCGTCGAGGAGGCACACCTGCGTGATTGGCGATTGTCAGACGACAGGTCCAACGAATCATCGGCAATCAGTCCTGCACGGACTCGGTTGACTTCCAGTAGCCCCCCAGCACGTGGTCAAAAAACGTTCCTCCTGTTTTTTTACGGGCACGGCGACGCTCACTTGGGCCACTGGACGCACTGGGGTGGATTGAGGACCCACCCTAACGCTTGAGATGCAGTTGAAATGATGTCCTAACCGGATCGGAGAACTCCAGCCGACACAGTGGTTGCGGATGGCCGGATGGTTGCACGCATTTGCCTGCCTTTGGTATCATTATGGACTGCCCTAGGGTCGGGTTGGCGGCCAAGTCCTCACGCTCTCAGTCTTAGAATCGACCGGTCGCGGCCGACGGCATTGCAGCAGAGAAATGACATATACGGACTAGAAAATGACGACAAGATGCAAACATATATTTTTTAGAGCACGTCGAGAGCTGTCCCGATGTCGTGTACAGAGCTAGAGATGCGGTGAGATGCAGCAAATGACATCCAGATGCATGTGGGCACGGCTGCCGACGATCAGCTTGTATACTATGCTTGAGTCGTCACTGCTACCCGCCCCACTCGTTTTGGAGTCCGACGTCCACATAAACGTGATTAGGTAACATGGGGCAATCTCGTTTCCGCTGAGTGGGGCGTTCCGGCGGGAATCATGGACGGCGGCGGTGGAAGGGGGAGGGCGTGAAGAGTCAGATATTCTTTTCGATCGCGCTAAAAAATAACCCAGGCAATAGCGCCCTCACGTTTTTCACTCTATAGTCACTCTCCCTTTACTTGGGCAGTCGTTTCCCCTCTTTTGCCCCGGCGTGAACGAGGAATCCTACTGTAGCGCCACTTGGGGGGTGGGGGGGCTGCTGCGCGGCAAAGACAAAGACGACAACGCGCAAGCAGCAATAGACAGACAATCAGCGATCAAATCTCATGTGCAAAGATTTGGCGTTGCAGCCAATCAGCAGGTGAGTGTCGCATGAAACGTCGTGTCACCCCAGCCCACAGAAACAGATAGGGACACCTGCCCAGCTGAGGGAACCCACCCGCACACCCTTGCTCTACTCTCGCCCGGTGACACGGTCACCTAGGAAAACACCCGAAGGCGCAAAGAGGGAGGAAGGAGGTGAGAACGCAGTTGTTTTTTTGTGGGGAAGCCGGGCCACGGGCGCCCCGCTGTCCCCTTAAGCTAACCGAGCAAGCGGGCCCAAATGGCCCCGAATCCCACGCAGTAGCCTCCCCATGGGGAGATCTGGGGATCCATACCAGTGGACCCCCCTACTGTCAAGCAGATAACTCAAGCAATAAACACTCACATGCAAACGACCCACAATCAATCAAGATATCAGTCCGCAAGGAAAAGGCCACCTGTCCAATCCGGGACACGCCATGTCACCCGCGACGATCGGTGCCCCGCTGGCAACCGTACCAGCCAGTGCCGCGGCCACGCATCGCGTTATGCGACAGTGAGGCGCTGTAAACAGGTCCCCCTCCGACAGATGGCGTGTCCAGCAGCCCGACCAAGATCGTTCGGGCCCTCTTGCCGTTCCGTCGTCTCACTTCGTTTCTAGTCGTTTCTCGTCATTTCTCGGTCGTTCTGCCTCGGATTCGCATCAGATGCGGCCTCCGAGGCCCCGCTGCTGGGCAAGACAGGCCCGATCCAGGGAGAATCTGCTCGGAGACATTCATTTAACAATGAGTAAGGCGCACCTGGTGCAACCGTCGAATCTTTTCGATTCATGTTCGGACCAGATCGGTCGTGGCAGGACAGCCAGGGCAGCCGGCTGTTCATAGAAGCTATGGCAGATCGATTCCCACTCAGATGTTTCCAAGAACAGATCCTTAGATGTAGTGTGATTTGGTCTTGAAAGGCTGTCAGTCCGTACTTCGCACGCTTGTTCTCGCCCCCTCTTGCTTGTGTTCCTGTTCGGATTGGCCAAGATTGGGAGGACTGCAATAGGACACCCATCTTAAGAGAAGAATGAAAACTTGCGTGACATCTGCATGATGCCTGCATTGTGCGCATCATGCCGACGCTCAGACGTTATGGACACATCTGATGGTGTACATTCCATGCTACGAGCCACGCTCACTACGTCAGCAAAGAGAGCTGATCTTGTGCTTTCAGTGATGCAGAAGCCCCGCGTCATAGACACGTGGGGCTGTCCCGCGATCATGTTTCACCGGAAAGAGGCCAGTAGAAGCCAAGCGCAGCCGCTGCGTCCACCAGGCATGACGGCCGAAACAAGGATCCGATGTGGTGACTGGATTTCATAAAACCATCAAAGAGGGGGCTATGAGTCGATCCATCGGGGAGCTGCTTTGGGTGTGATGGTCGTGCGGGTCGAAGAAAGGGCGTGTTTGGACGTTTTTCAGTGTGATTTAGCGTGTCACGCCCTCACGACGCCCAAAATTGTTCGTGCTCACCAGTCCTGCCCCATGCCATGCACATACCTGAGTCCGCATACCGGGAACGATTCCTGTCGAATCGTTAGCGAACCGGTGCACGCGATTTTCTCCAACGATGGGTTATCGTGGTCCATCGTTCTCCTCCGCAAACGATGATATCGTATCGTTAACGAAGACACGTGCACGCAGGGCCGTTCGCAGCAGCACGACGTTTCCGCTTCGGCTGTTTCCTGAAATATCTCAGGGCCTATCCGATTTGAGACGATCTTCAGCGCATTTTCTGGAAACTCTTCCACTTCCTGTTCGTTTTTTCATATTGGAATCCATCACCGCATCTCTTCGTTTCCGACAGCCATCTGGGGCACCCAATGCTCCTTTTCTCATCTGCACGTGACATTCTCTGATCGCCCAGCCTCCCCATAATAGCGGCTGGGCCCACTTGAGCGCCCTCTATTTTCAGATTTGCGGCCGGACAGCACCCTCCCAGGTCGTCGGCAAAAAGCATCTCCTGTTCGTTTCCCAGCGATGTACACACCAAGCACCAATTCCGTATGATTCCTTTCCGTGAAATACAGAGCTCTCGCGGTGTGCAAAAAAAAGGCTCCGAGTTCCCCCGCAATGATCTTCTATCTGTACCCAAGGTAGAAGATGCTTTCTGTCGTCATTTCCTGTGTCACTGTATTCTGGCCACTATCCGACATCCGGCATCTACCGCTCGGCCACAGGACACACTTGCGCTCCAGAAACTTGTTTATACGAACGTACAGCCACCCATGCAGGACCCATGCTGCGCCAGTCATCTCTTGTATGAAGCAGCTCGAATCGGAATCGGCTCGGCTAACAAGTTCATTATTACACAAACAAGTCGAGACAATAGTAGAAAATCCAGTGATCCAAAGAGGCTACATGATAGAGGCTGCACCTTAAGTACCGTTCTTTCTTGACCGACTCCTGCGTCCGGGAGGAACGGTCGGTGCTAAGGTTGGTATTTACAGACCGTTGCGATTGTGGATGTCGTTTCTCGATCGATTGACCGATTTTCTGATTTTGTGTGGGGAGCTCGGTGTTTTTGCTTTCGCATTGATTACGATACTGTAGGATGTGCGGTAGGAGCTGCACTCCTGTTTTCACCCTGTCTCTCGCTTAAAAGGCCAAAGCCGGACCCAGACCGTGGCCATGGCTCGCCTCGGCACCCCACCCAAACACTTCCATGACCATGACAGTGCCTGACCCGTGATATTACTGACCTCCAAAAAATGGCGGTTGCAGAGTGGTTGCAATCATTCAACAGCGTACGTGGACCAATGAAAACGCTAGGAATCATCTGAGTTCCTTATAAAGTCTCCCCATGCAGCTCTGCGCACTGGAAACGCACATCAGGATCTCAAGAAATCTGAAGAAATTTGATGATCTCATGAGAAATCACCGGTCAGGCCCAGAACCCTCTCCATTCCCTCTTCAGGCCCAAGCAAGTGGCCTAAAAAGCTCCAGAAATCTCAATGTTGGTTGCAATGGCTCTATGTGACTCCTGAAAGACACGGCGATTGGCTTGCAAGATTATAGATGGCGACTCTCAGCAAATAGTTCGATCGTGGCTTGTCGAACAACAAATCCGACTTCAGTTGTTCGGCCTGTCCTCGGCTCTGCCTCTCTTCTCTATGCAACCGCCAGTTTTTTTGAGGTTAGCAACAGTTTGGACACCCATTCGCCTCGGCGTCAAAATTTCTCTTTCGTGCGAAGGCATGCCATGCACTAGGCGCCCTAGTAGTTCTTTTAACGACGGCCGCACATTGGGAAAGGTCAGTGCGACTGTGAACCGAGAAATTCTGTGCCTGGAGTGGGCTCCTGGCGCCCCATTCTACAAAGCGACGGTTGTTGGCTGAAAGTGGCAAGAGGGTACGACTCCGCTACGGAGCGAACTGCATTTTGGCATGAGGGTATAGTCGCTGGACGAGAGTGCCTGAGGTTCCGGCAAGTGTCTGGAGGACGTGCGACTCATTAAGATTCGTATTCTAGGTGCGGCCACTGGGCCATCTGACCTTGAGCGGGATTGTCCGCATGCGAGGCATGGGTGCTTTTAGCCCTTCGTGTCGTTCTCTGCATACTGCTACTTGTCCGTCTGGTCGGCGACTAAAGCTACGTGAGTTTGACGACCAGTGTGGACGGCATCGGTGGGGCTGAACCACAGCCTTCAGGATTGCTGCGCAGAATCCTGAAGGCTTGAGCACGATCCTGAAGGCTCCTTGACCAATCAGCTCCCGTTATTGCAGCCCATGATGGGCGTCTGGCCAAGTAGGGCCATCTTGAAATATATTAGTGGCCCCCCAGACACCACTAGTTGGTAGCGTCAACATCAGCCTGTTGACGTCCATATCGTCACCTCTGCCACTGCGCATGGCTCGTCGGCGGTCGCCGCTACCGCCGCCGCCCGCCGCCGCTACAGCCGCAGCCGGCGGCATCCGCCGCTACCGCCACCGCCGCCGCCAGCCGCTGCTACCGCCACCGCCGTCATTGGCCGCCGCTACAACAGCCGCCCCCGGCGGCCCTTGCCGTCGTCACCACCCCCTGCTGCTTGCGGCTGCCACCTTAAAAAATGAGGTTCCCTGTCACCGCCACTTGCGGTCATTGCAGCTCCCGTGGCGACCGACCCCACCCCTGTATGTCTTTCGCACTTCCTGGGGCCCCCTGGTTCAAGCAGTCGGGAGCTGCTGCGGTGTGGAACACAGCTGTCTTAGGGTGGAAGATCTCTTGGGGAATCGTGCCGCTCTGTGTGTGTCCAAGGCGACTGCTAAGAAGCTGATACAGTCTCGGTGGTACACCATCTGTAAAAATACATCGTATAGCTGCGAGCTGGACCGCCAGACTGCAATGTGTCCCTCCGTCGCGCGTAGGGCCAAACGGTCAATGACTGCACAGTTGCGGCAGGGGACGGAGGCGTGCTATGAACGCATCCGTTTGGAGTTTCTAAAACGGCTTCAGGAGTGACCCAAGGTGCTTTGGTGGCCTGAGACCTCTGTAGGTAGCTCGCACACATTGTTTGGAAGGGCTGGGTAGGGCATTTCAGAGCAATCCCCACAACGTCGGCCCCATCTCATATTTGTGAAAGGTGGCGCCATGTTGCGCGAACGTGTCTCAATATTCAGGAAATGGGGCCGGATCGTTCCTGCATCAACGCCATCGACCCCATTTAGAGCACCCTCCAATGGAGACGAGTGATGTACGTACCTCTCAGATGTTGATTTCAGAAATGGGACCTGAGCCGGACCGACTCCATTTCCGACCAGAAAATGGGTCGGTCCGGAGCCGGCCCCATCGTGCAATTCTCTTTCATGGGTAGAACGATTCCGAACCGTATTGAGTATAGAACGCTCAAGGGAGCAACGTGTGAGCCGACGATCACCTGCGATAATTCAGAATAGAAAGTTTTGGCCTGTAACTCGACGGTCGCTTTGACGGTCTTTCGACTGTACATCGGCCCACGTTGCGGAGATACCTTCGAGATACAAGACTTCCCGACCGTCCCCGACGGTATTCTCGGGATATACCGTCGGGCCCGAGTCGAGCGGACTGTACATCGGCGGTGTATTCCGACCACGTGTCAAGCCTGCGGGGCTTCCCTGGGGGGTGGCACGGCCGGAACACGTACTGGTACGACCCGATTCGATACATTGGGGGCCGCCCGGCAGCCTCCTTCACAGCAATACAGGTGATCCCATCCAGCCGGTAACTTTGCGGCCAAGAACAGGTGTTGCGTTGCCGCGTGGTTTCCTGTGCCCCTCGTACACAGCTCCGCCACCCATCCTCACCCCTGCGATCATCTGTTTTTACCACCACCACTCACGTCGTTGGGGCCGCGATGCCGACCCCCAGCCCAACCCCGGCCAAAGCCGCCCCGCCGTCCCCCCCTTTCCACACAGTCTTTTTGTTACGCACTCAGCGTGTTGCTGTTCTGTGCGGACAGACTGGGCGCCACAGCACAGCCTCCCCGTCCTCTTTCTTTGGCGTGTATTTGTTCCCATGCGTACGGTAGCCGCACCTGCTGAGCGGCAGGCCACGGCCCCTTCGCGGTAGGCCGCTGCTTCCCAGCTGGTCGTGTGCTCCCTCGCCATTGCGTTTATCTCCCGCGATGCTGTCTGTCACCGCGGGTCATCGCCTCGTTCACCGCTCTCTCTCCTGCTCCCCCCCTCCCATGCACACCACAGTACGCTGTACGCACACCGACGCTCCCAACGCTGTCACTCACCAACAAGGCAATCGCACGACCACACATCTGGCTGCGTCACTGCACCGGCGGCGGTGCGCCACGACCTGTGTCACAGGTGTGTACAGCACCGTAGAACTACCGGACTTTTAATTGCCAAAACTCACTTGAGTCCCCGACGGAAGTAAAAATCCGGTGCCCCCCGTCCATCCAAATACAGTCGAGATACAGTCGAAAGCGACCGTCAGATTACATGCCATAACTCTCTAATCATTCAGGAACGAGAAGGAGTCTATTTGGACCACTCCTCTCGAAAGCGGACCCACGGCGCTTGCGAGATATTATGGTCTCAACGTGCACAGAGGCAAAGCCGTTGGATATGGCAGAGCGCGCAGCTGATTGGAATTCACAGCGACATTCGTAAGAACGACCCGCCGACAGTCGTTCTTACGAGTGCGCGTGGCTCCCACGCATCGCCCACAGAACAGCCGTCCCCCCCCCCACACACGAAGACTGCGGACGCGCGCTACTCGCATCGCTCGGCCCTCCCACCCCCCCGGCATCGCCACGCGGGCCTCAAGCTCCGGCTGTTTTCTAGCTCGACGCCGACCAGTGTCATCTGACCCCTCACGCTGAGCCGGCATCCGATCCTCGATATGGATGCTGTTTTTTTCGAGCAGGAGGAGATTTTTTCCACCGTCGCTCTGATGGCGGAGGACGACAGGGCGGACGTGACTGCTGTTGTGCAGACCCATCTGCACGTCCTTATGGCAATCCGCCGACGCGCGCGGGCCAAACGCATTGCGTGAAGGCGGCGGTACCGTGGCTCCTCTATCGGGCGGCGCACCAACAAGCGGCGCGACTTTGCTGCTGGACTGCAGGCAACCCTACGGATTTACTTCGGCATCGGAGGCGCGCCTCCTATTAAAGACGAGCGGGACTTCGAGGCGCGGTTTCTTGTCTCTCGCTATGTCCTTCGGCGGGTGTATATGGCAGCTAAGGACGAGCCTTTCTGCAAGCGACGCATTAACGTTACGGGAAAGCTGCCAACGCATTGTCTTCAAAAGGTGGTCGCCGCCTTTCGTGTCATCGCGTACGGCAACGCGGCTGATCGAGCGGCTGAGTATGTGCGTCTGTCGCGGACAGTTATCTCCAAGTCTCGTCGCATGCTCATGGAGATTATTGTTGAGCGCTGGGGACCAAGCTACCTACGCCGACCAAACTAGGAGGAGCTGAACGCTATCATGGAGCGTAAAAAGGAGCGGGGCATGCCGGGGAGTATGGGCTCGCTCTACTTTTGCCACTGGGATTGTCATCAATGCCCCACGAGCATGGCAGGGGCGTACCCGAGTCGCAAGGCAAAGCGCGGCATTTTCGTCGAAGCTGTACGCGACGGGGTCCTGTGGGTATGGCACCTGCCCGTCGGCGCTCCTGGGAGCTTGAACGACCTGAACGTCATGCACCAGTCGTCGCTGTACCTGGACATGACCGGCGGTCGGTGGACACCGCAAAACAAGTCGTACGCTATCAACGGCCGCACGCGCACGCTGCCGTACTGCCTGGTTGACGGACTTCCCGGAGGTTTTCTTTCCTGATCTCACCCATTCCCAAGCAGTGGACAGAGGACCAGACGAAGTTCAACTGCCTCCAAAAGGCAGTCCAAAAGGACGTGGAGCTGCTGTTTGGCGTCCATGTGAAGCTTTTTCACGTGGCATTGCATCCTGGGCGGCACCGGTCTGTGTCCCAGCTGGTGACAACGTACAAGGACATATGTATTCTGCACAACATGTGCGTAAACAGCCGACTTCGCAACTTTCTGAGCCGCTGTTGACGCGGGGCGGAAGGTGTTTGTGGGACTTACTCTGACGCAGATGGCGAGGCCGGTGGCGCGCAGGGTGGTGGGGATGGACAGGGTGGTGGGGCGCAGGCCGTCGGAGCTGCTGCCGCCGGGGGACCTTCACCTGTCGACGGAGTCCTGGACGGCGCCGGCGGCGTCGCAGCCGCGATAGACGACATCGACGCCGCCGGAAACGCACCCCCTGCTTTGCATGCGGCCCGCAATCCACCCGCTGCCGGCATTGCTGCCAACTTTGACGCCTGGGCTGAGGCACAGAGCGCAGAGGAGAGCGAGCGTCTTCGGCACGACCTAACTGCGGTCATTTTCCGCAACCGAGGAGATCTGCTTTCCCCGTATATTGCGTATCTTGATGGCGGACATGGAAGAGTAGGCATGCAAAGGTTTCCCTTTCCCGTTGGTCAGGGCTCTTTTTCCGATACACTATCGTATCAGCTGATTCCACAGAGGAAGCGGGGGACTTCTGGCCTGGGCCTTGACGGAGGTCTCTCAGAGCGCTTCCGCGCCGGGGTTGGCGCCGGGTGAGGTGGGGGGGCGTCCGCCGAGTGGAGCGGCACGGCATGCCGCTGGGCGGCGTGTCACGACGGCCAGTGTGCGGGCCGTGTCCAGCCCAGGCCGTCGTTGGCGGGCACAGATTCCGCGGCGGCAGGCGCACGAGGACCAGGGGAGTTGGTTAGTGCTGTTGCTCGACGCCGCGGGCGTGCGGATGGTGCGGCGGCGGGCGTGATGGGGTTGGGAGGCTTCCGCCGTGTGGCGGGGTGCACCGACGCTCCCGGCGGCCGGGCTTGACAGCCGGCCTGCCTGCCGCGGCCAGTCCGCCACACGGGGAGACAGGATCGACGGCAGTGGGACAGAAGAAGCGCGGAGAGTTAGCGGATACCGAAGGGAGTGCGGAGGGTTCAGCGGCCAGCGTGGGGGGGGCAGACGATGGGCGCCGTGTGGGGGTGGCGGCGCGGCGCTCGCTTGGCGGGCCGTCGCGACCCGCAGCCCGATGCCGCCAGACCGCCGCTGGCCGGCACCGAGACTGTGCGGAATGCGCACAGGGGAAGAAAGCATTGGTGGGTGCGCACGGGCGCGGTGGCTGCCTTCGCAGGGGCCAGGGGGCGGCTGCAGGGTGGCGTGAGGCGGTCCGGCGCGCGGCGCGCATCGGCACTGGCCAGACTTCTGAACACAGAAAGCTGAACGGCCGCGCCCCGTCGTGCCGGGGGCAGCATGCGCACAGTGGTGGCGGCGGAGGTTGCCCCATCTCGCGGTCTGCTGCGGCGGCGCCAGCGCTCCGGGGCGCCAGCAGCGGCCGCCGTCCCCAGCGTACTGGCCGGACACGAGGCTGCAGCGGCAGATGACCGCGACAGGGGCCTCTGGTCACCGCCGCCGCAGTCCATTGTGATCATGCCCCCCCCTTCCCCAAGGCGGACGCGCGGCAGGCGGCCGCGCCTGAGCTCTGTCGCCAAGGTGGGCGCGCGGCAGCGCGTCGGCTTTGTGCAACGCCGCATTCTGGCGTGAGTGATTGCGAGCTGCGCCCGAACCTGCGGCACTAAATGTCCTCGCATGAAATATCCCAGAAACGTTTTCGTCGTCACCAGACGCAATACTGCTCAAGCATCAGATCAATATTCGTCCAGTGTGTTCCAAGATGGACACGTTCCAATCAGACGGGTCCTTCTCTGAACAGACTTGTACGTCTCGAGTATGCATGATGACATGCGAGTCACGGAACGACCTCAAGAACCAACCAGAACAGTTGGTACTATCATGCAATGCAAGGCTTTGCGCAGTGTAGCCGATGGTAGAACTCAGCGGGACGAGCACTGGCGTAGCCTTTTCACAGCAGTTTTGCTCAATGCTGTGTGGCCAGCGGCTGGGAATCTTCTGGCCTATTTCGTGAGCCCATGTGCTCGAGATCTGTGGGCGCCGACACCTGTGCGAAGGGCAGCGAAGCCGCCTTCGCTGCGCATAGAGCTGGGGGTCAGTCTTCACGGAAGATGAGTGGCGCGGCCCGTTGGATACGCAATCCCTTCTCTGGCGACGAACTAAGCACATGGACGGGAAATGCTCCGGATGAAGTTGCGAACTTCGCATTTTTTACGCTGTGCCGGGTTGATCGAGACGTCCGAATCGGACGATTCTGCGAGCTCAATACAAAGCAGAAGAACGGCACCATACATGCAGCCAGAAGGTGGCGTGGAGGTCTTCGGGACCTGCGCTGACGGGTGTTCGGAGGAAATGGCCGTGCATAAGGCTCAAACTGCAGGAACATCCATGCTATAAGGAGAAGCCCTTACCATCTTTCTTCCCGTGACCAGATCCCAGAGCTTCGCCTGTCAGCCTATCAAATCCTCCGTCCCCCCCTCCCCCGCCAGTCGTCGTCGGCGCGAGGGTCTGACCCCTCCGCGCCCACTGTGGCCTGGCGTGCATGGCCCTCCTCCCTTGTGCGCCCACCTCTGTTCGCCGTTCCCAGCCCCCCTTTCAACTCCCCGTGCTCCCCCCACACCCCTGCCCCCTCCTCCCGTCACCACACCTGCCGCCCGCAGCGATGGCGTGGACCAGGCTTACGGTGCGGCGCTCTACTGGCGGCAAGTCGCCGCGTGCTCTGGCGCTGGCTGCCAGCAGGCGGGAAACAAAGCCCAAGGCCGGTCGCAAGGCCGCTGTCAAGCGCCGCTACCGGCCTGGCACGGTCTCCCTATGCGACATCCACAAGTTTTAACGCTGCGGGGAGCTTATGATCATTAACCTCCCCTTTCAGCGACTTGTGTGAGAAGTCGCGCAGGGATACACCGACGGACCACGCTTTCAGGCTTCGGCTGTTCTCGCTTTGCAGGAGGCGGCCGAGGCGTACCTCTTTGGCCTCTTTCAGGATGAAGAGCCGCGCGCTATTCACGCTAAGTGTGTCACTACGATTTCAAAGGACATCCAGCTTTCTCTCCGCATCCGCGGTGAGCGGCGGAGGTTTCTTCCCGACACCCCGTGTCTGTGTCTGTTCTACAACATTATTTCACTTCTTCGAGGGGAGTTGGTTATGTGTGGGATGGAAACAGTAGAGCAGGTGGGGGATTGCGCGCACGGGAAAAAAAAAGACACACACACTGGTCGCGCGACGCCCCGACACCCCCACCTCACTGGCGCTGGAGCGTCCGCCGCCGCCGCCAACGCTACCGTCGAAGCCGCCCATTCTCGTCCAGCGCCAGAAAACAGGACAGCGTGGTGGGTTCGCGGGCAGCGGCCACCGCGCCGTTGACCGACATCACGGCCCTGGCCGGCGACTGCGGGGCGGCAGGCGGCGCCCGCAGCGTCACAAAAATTCAAACTTGGATGGAAGTAATGCAGTGCAGGAGAGTTTATTTCGTGGATTCTTCTTTATGGCCAATCAGATCACTTCCATCCAAACTAGTCGGCTGGAAAAAGCGAGCCAACATATCCGGACGTGACCGTATCTGACCGGTTCACATCTCGCGACCAGCACTCCCCTGGATGTCGATCGCGGGAGGGTCTCCATCCGCCATGCGCTGGGCCAGCCAAGCTGCCGACCGCTTCCTGAGTGCCCCGGTTCAGCACGATCGCGGACGAC
>Ga0209093_1001800_pt1 | contig 12170 bp, 9 predicted proteins | sample SidtaG_4_FD_187450 | JGI IMG/M metagenome (GOLD analysis project Ga0209093, IMG submission 187450) | Marine algal microbial communities from Sidmouth, United Kingdom - Sidmouth_Male1 metaG (SPAdes) (version 2) | ecosystem: Host-associated > Algae > Red algae > Unclassified | place: Sidmouth...
ACGTGGCGTCCCCCCACGTCGGGCGGCACCTCCAAGACCACATCGTCGTGCCCGTTGCGGGCCTCGGCGCGGTGGCCCCCCCCCCGCGGCGCACGTCGGGGCTCGACGGCACGCTCTTTTCCCGCCTCCTCACCCCCCCCGCGCCGGCCGCCGACGGCCCGTCGCCGCGCGCCGACACGCAGAGCTTCTTCCTCCACCCCGACCCGCTGTGGGCGCAAACGTGGTGGGCGGTCGCCGCGCTCGCCGCCGCCGCGTCGGCGGGGCTCCCCCGGTGGGTGCCGCGCCTCTCCCCCGCCGCCGCCGCGCGGGGCGCGCGGGCGGTCACCGCCGCCGCCGTGGGCGCGCCGGCGCTGGCGCCCCTGCGTGCGGCGGTGGCCACCCGCATCGTCGCCGTTGCGTCCTACACGCTCCGCCCGACGGCGCGGGGGCGCGTCACCCTCACCCCAGAGGGGGGGGTGGCCGTCGACCCGGCCGCCCTGTCGACGGCCGCCGACTGGGAGGCGGCGGTGGCGGGCGTCGTTGCCGCCGTGCGGCTGCTGCACGGGTCGCCCGAGGTGGCGGCCGCCGCCGGTGGGCCCCTGCTGCCGCTGCTGCCGCCGCTGTCGCCGGCGACCGTCTTGTCGTTGCTGCCGCGCGGGGGCGGTCGGCCGGGGGGGGGCGCGCTGCCGCCCGCGACCGCCCCGCTGCTGCCGCTGGGCGGTCCGCCCGCGGCGCGCGCCGCCGTGGACGCGTACGTGCGCGCGTTTGCCACGACCGCGTGGCACCCGCTCGGCACGTGCCGGATGGGGGCGGGGTGCGGCGCCGACGCCGCCGCCGACGCGGTGACCGACGGGCGGTGCAGGGTCAATGGCGTCGGCCGCCTGCGCGTCGTCGACCTGTCTGTGGCGCCGGCCATGGTGAGTGGCAACACCAATGCAACCGCAATGACCATTGGCGCACGCGCGGCGGAGCTCGTGCGAGAGGAGTGGGCGGGCCTCGCGTGACGTGCCGCATTGGAATTGAAGTAATTACTACTGAGCCTTCGCGGAAGCACCCTGGTCTTGGAAGTCGCACTGAAATACAGTCTTTCTCCATTCCTGTCCACTGACTTGCAAAGCGGATGGCGTCGCACCACAGGCACAGCTCAATCCCTTTCGCCTCGCCTTCTTAGCCGGTTGTGGGAACGGCGGCGGCGTACTCGCAGCCAATGACGCACAACACGAACGGGCAGGACGCTTCCCGCCGTTCCTTCGAAGCAGAAAATCACCATCACCACCATCCATGGTACAGCAGTAACAACAACAGCCCATCCGACGTCAGCCTCAGTCCCGCACATGCGACACCCTTCGATGAAGTGCCATGCAACTACCACCCTCCCCTCCCCGCGGCTCCCACTCATCGTCGGCCTACACCCAAACGCTCGCACACCAGTCCAGTCCAGAAAAATCGCTGCCCCACGACGTCGAAGCGGAGCCCACAGCCCGGCGTGTTGCGGGAACGGACACGACCACGGAGACCGCCACGTACTTAGTGCCGACACGACCCCCCCTTTTCGAAAGTCGAAATGACACGAGCCACAGGGCCCCCAGAGCCCGATTCTGGTCAACTACCGCGTAGTTATGACATCATGACCGTTCCTGGTCCAGTCCATCTGCCCCCACAACACGCCCAGTTAAGGTGGCTTTTAGAGCTCCTTCCATTACACACAGTCTACGAAAATCATTTTGCAACGTGCAGAAAGCTGGGTGGTCGAGAGGAAATTGTATCGCCAATGTACTGCGATACAATTTTCGTACTGCCTGAAAAGTGCAATGGAGAGCGGGGGGGGTCATTGCCACGCTGTAGTGATGATCCAGGATTGGATTTCCATGGCTCGTCTCCTGTCGGCTGCTGCGATCCGGCCGGCCAACCCACCCTGCGCGTGTGAGGCCAGAGCGGCTGTTTCTGGCTAGTGGCGGTGCACGGCTGCGCTGCGGCCATACTGACTCAGCTGTGAACACGAGGAGGACCAACCAGAGGTGGACCTGATGGACGGAGACAAGATGTATGTTTGTCAAGGATGACAAGAAACCGGCTGATGCCGCACGGCAGCGATTCGTATTTTCTCACAACGGGCGTGGTGAAGCACGCGTGGGCCGGGCCGCTACCGCACATAGCAGCAAGCTATCGTGTGGTGCAAGCGACAGGTGGGAGGGCGTGGCGCGCGGACTAGGGGTAGATCATAGGCCTAATCACGAAAAACGGCGCACGCCAGCACAGCCACGAAGTTTTCGCCACCGATTTTAGCCCAGCGGGCCGACATGTTCCGCAAAACACAGACAGAATCAGTGCCAGCCGATCGGTCGCCAGAATTATGATCCTTCACCAATGAACGGCGACATTTGCTCTAAGAGCCGCTCCACAGTGTATTAAATCAGCGTGAAGACCCCGTAGATGCCGCACCTGCCCTCACGTACCTTTTTAACCAAGAGTGTGCTTCCGCGTACTATGCGGACGATGAAGACGTCGCCACTTCTCGCATCTTCAGAGAGAGATGCGGGAAGCCCCGGTGCATGTTCCCATAGTCTACTCTCCGTTCAGCAGAAAGTTTTCACCTGGCTGGCGCAAATGCAGCACACTGGGTTTTGTCGTCGATTCGTAAAAACTGATCGGGCCCGAGTTTGAACAGCCAAGCGGGAGGCCTCGAAGATTAACCTGAAACGGGTGTGAGTTGATAATGTTGAGTCATTCTGGCTGTCTTTGAGGCTGTCTTCAGATGATCCTTAAGTTGCTTGTGGAACAGTACGGCAGAAATAATCACGCAATAATACTGGGCTCCTGACAGAGTTGGATGGCGTTCATGTCCAGAATTGTTTGACAGACTGTCCTGCGGATCGTTGTTGATCACGTTTTTGGTTTGTCCGCCAGACAATTCCCAGAACAGACCCTGTCTCCTGTCTGGGGAAATCCAACAGATTTTCTGACAGGGGAACACCAGGGCGGTCCAAGGGATGCTCATTGCGCGTATGTTGACGAAGGTCCCCAGGTCAAGTGCGTTGCTGCATTCGGGGCATGGAACAGGTGCTCGAGCACGGGGGCCACAATTCTTCGGGCACGGGGTCTACTGCAAGCGGGTACTACCTCGTTTTCCTGCAGCTCGCTGCGAGGTGCACGCGGCGCAGCGGGGAACGAAGTCACTTCGAACGCCTCGTCCCCTCGCGGGACAGCAGAGGAGCTGCGGCACGTCACATCTGTAGCTCTGCACTGAGCTTCAGTCATGACGAGCCGCAAACGTCGTAAGCGCGGGCCCCGAGCGGCCTCGTACTTCCGATTCGAGGAGGATGACATGCTCCCTGTTCCGCGTTCACTCCGCACAGAGGACGCTGCCTCGCACCCTATTGGGCCTGCCAGCCAAAGTGGCGCGCAATCCTCGCGCACGTCACCGGCGGCTGGAATTCAGGCGCCAGAGGCTGTACAGAGCGGTCGGCGGGAATCGGTGGGGTATCCTGATGACAGCCCCGCTGCCAAACGTCTGTCACACTCAGATGAGGGTGACGCGGTGCACGTGGAGATGGTCTCTTCCAGCAGCTCAGACATTGACTGGTGCGGCCTGACCGACGAAGAAAACGTAGAAGGCCTTTTCAAATCTAGTCGAGAGCTACATTGCTACGGCTATCTATTTGGCAAGGGCCGCCTCACGGTGCGGCAGTACGACAGGATGCGTGAGGTGGAGAACGCCCTGTGCGCGACCGAGCAGTGGCCATCGAGATGGCGTTTGGGCAAGATCCGCGCCGCTCTGTTGGAGCGAGCCGCTCCCGTGCGCTGGCAGCGAACAAGCAGGACCCTGCCTGTCGGGAAGGGAAAGACAATGCGAAAGCTGCCGGACGTTCGAGTCGGCTACGTCCCTTTTTCTGCTCACGTCGTCAGGGACTTTGCAGACCCTGTCACTGCAGCTCTGTTTCATGACGCCGGGGACTCAGCGCTCGGCTCCGCAGAAAGACCGGCAGAATTTTTTCAGACCCTGGCGGCTCGGGATCCGTCGCACTTCAACTTTCGGCGTGGTTTCCGCCTCAACGGCGACTTGTACAAAGTCGGGTGCACCATGAAGCTGTGTATGTCGGCAGTCGAACACATGGAGGCTCATCTAGTGAGCACAGGTATTGCTGATGACGGCGACGTTACTCTGTCAGAAGCGATGTACGCCATACCGACGTCCCTTCGGGTGGGAGACTTCACTGCCTCCTTGTCGCTGTGCTCCACTTCTCGGTCACCGCCTTCAATAAAGGCCTGCTTTTCTGGGGATGGTTCTTGCACCATACGCTTTACTCGGGATGGTGCAGTATACATCCAGTGCGTGAGTCCCGAAACCGACGCCGTGGCAGGCAGCTGGCTAGAACTCTGCTCGGCTACGCAAATCACGCTGCGTTCGTCTCCGGTAGAAGTCGCCGAGCAAATGCCGGCGAAGGACCCGCACGTCGTCTACGCTACATGGTTTGCGGACGAGTACGGAGTTTTAAAGCGTCGCAGAGGAGACATAGAGGGGCACTACGGGTCGTACACCTCCTTTTGTCTGAAGGACAGACAGTATTCTGTTCGCCCTCTGTTTTACCTTCCACCTGGGGCGGACGCTCGGCCACTCGTGCTGCGAATTGTGGAGGATCTCCTGATGCTTTCGACAACAGGAGTAGTTGTGCATGATGCCTTCTCCAAGCAGGATGTAACCGTGCACGTGTATCCTTGCATCGGCATTTTTGACTTTCCCATGGCTGCAAAGTTTTCCAACACTATCGGAGCGCCCGGGGTGGAACACTGTACTAGCTGCGACATTGTCAGCCAGAAGACAAGCAGTGTGCGACAGGACCGCGCGATGAACAGCGCTCAAGTTTTTGATGTGCGGGACGTGAGGTACGCTCGCATTCAAGAGCGTACAGAAGTGATTGAGTCAACCATCGACCGCTCCTTGATGTCGTCCGATGCGGCCAAGAAGGTTGCTCTCCACGCGAACGGCATATCAAAAAATGTGGGCAATCATGCGAGACTGCTTGCTGGCGCTCGAGGTCCCGGGTCGTTCGATGTTCACGAGCACGTTATATCAGCCCCATCACATCTCCTCCTGTATGGACTTGCTCCCCGGCTTCTGGACTCGACGTTTACGTACCTCTCTGTTGCCCAGAGGGATCTGTTCCTGGAGCGTATGCGAGCAGCTGCGACGCACGTGCCCTCCAACACCGTCCTGACCGCTTTTGAGCCGGAAAAGATGGGTGGCACAACGTTCTCAATGGCCGACTATGTCGTGCTCCTGAACATCGCGCCTACTGTTTTGGATGGGATCGTTTCCAGAGCTACGGCTGCGCCAGAAATTCTTAGCACCTTAGTGGCGCTGTCATCTTTGAGGGGCTTTGTCAACACGCTGTTCTATAGGCCTACACGGGACGCCGATGGAGAGGAGGCAGTCCGCTCGAGGCCAAATGTATCTGAACTGCAGAGTCTCGGACGTATCCTCATGAGCGACATTGGCACACTAGCGACTCACTCAGGAAAGTGGGACAGACCTGTCGTCCACCGATTACTTGAGCTGCTGTATCGCACTCTGCCGATCGTCCAGCTGAGTCCTGCACTGTGCGAGCTTCTGTTTGAGAAGTTCCATCAGCACTCCAAGCGAGAACTTCTTCTCAGCAATGACAGAGATCCAGCCGCGTTCTCCATGCTGCGGTGGAGAGAGGTTGACGTGCTCGCACGGTTTCTGAGAGATGCAGCGGCCAATGGCGTTCCGGCCGAGTGGCTCAACAATCGAGACGGGTCACACTTGAAGACGGTGCAGCATCACATGCAAGGGGCACGTTCGGTGCCGCCGCGTCCGGCAGACAGCGGATGGGTCGTCCGCAAGAAGTTGGATGCACAGTCTGTAGGCTTCCAGTGCCCACCGACACTCGCGAAGTCCGGGGAAGTCGTGCAGTTTTGGCGGATGGCGCGCTCTGGTGGCCGTCTCAGGCTCAAACGGGGAAGCACGGTTGGTGTGCTCGAACGTTCCTCCCGTACGCGCGTTGTTGTCCGCAACGGGGCAGTTAGCGAGCCGAGCATTTTCATGGGTCACTTTCTGGTGCAAGGCATTGCAACCGTGGAAGGTGTCGTCAAGCTTGTCTGCCAACGGTGGGTGCGGCCTGCTGGCCAAGCAGCCAGCGGTACGGGTCAACCCAATGAAGTAGAGCTAGAGGAGCCCAATGAGCTTGTTATACTTGTTGCACAGCAAGTCAAGCAGGTCGCGCTGGTCCTGCCGAGCCAGTCGAAGATGTTTTTGTTTCAGAAGAAGTCGGGCTTTCCGTTCAAGTGTGGGTAGGCATGTTCATCAAGCAGGTCTTCCCTCTGAGAGGTCTTGAGGGAATAGAAGCATGGGGCATATACATCATAATGAACAACAGCAATGATAGTGAGCTGTGAAAGACCCGCACATGCAGAAAGCTCTAACTAAGAGCAACAGGAAAAAGGGAAACTGAGAAAGAAATAAGAGTGCGACGTGAAAAAGTCAATGGCGAACAGTCTCCAGCAGGCGGCGCATCTTGGCGACCAGATCTCTCACCTGTGAGGTGGAGTGGCGCCACACCACCAGGGGCTTGTGCGAACCGGCCACAGGCCGGTCGGGCTTTCCCTCCTCGTGTATGACGTGCCAGCAGCGATACGTGCTTTCGGCGCAGCGCCAGCAGCACAGAGGCGCCTCGTCTGGAGCGCCTCCAAAGAACGATATGCACGTCGGGCAGACTACTACGGACAGCCAGTAGACAGCGTAGCACGTTGAACACGTGTACCCATCTCCAGAGAGGTCCACGCGCAGTCCGTCATTGACATCGGCCTCCCGGACCGTGTCCGCCGCCAAGAAGGCCTTCACCTCCGGGCTGACGCTATCGATGGCCGTCGCCTCGCAGCCTGCCCCCTGTCCGCTGACAAAGCGGTCGTTCTCGAGCAAGTACTGCTCCAGGTACGCGATGAGCACGTTGACATCGCGGACAAAAAGCGCAGGGTCGCAGGCTGCAATTGAGCTCGCACTACCAAACCACCACTTTCCATCAGCTAGCAGCTCGCTCGAGAGTACAAGGAGCTTCTCGAAAGGAAAGGGGACATACCGAAGCTCCAAATAAGCTTGGTCCATGTATTCAACAGCGCGCCTAAACCATGCCAAACACGTGTAATTGACGGCCGACGCTACGTTGGCGCCGAGGTTGAGGCCCATGTGTGGGGCACCTGCGGCTGTCACGACATAGTCGCCGACTTCCTGACGCACCAGCGACATCTTCACGCCGTTGTCTAGAAAGACTTGCGGTGAACAGTACGCACGCTTCGTTGCCAAGAAATTGCGGATATTCCGCCCGACGACAGCGAGTACGAGTGGGTGCAGGCACCGGCGCAGCACGTCGAACATGTTGCAGACCTGGTCCGGAGGAGTTACCCACCAGAGTTTTGGGGCTCCTTCCTGGAGGAAGGACAAAGAAAGCAGGTTGCTGTCCTCCATGTGCAGAGGGAACATTGACCCAAGTGTTCCCTTGTAGAGCATATTGGTCGTCATGCCCTCGTAGGTGGATAAGCAGCGAGACATTCCGACGCGATTGATCGTTCTAGGACTGTCCAGGCGGTCTCTAGGGGACCGAAACGTTCCAGTCGGCGCAGCGTCGGGATCCCCGGCGCTTCTACCGAGCCCATCACTTCTGGAAGGAACTATGTCGTTCCGATAAGGAATGCTGACCTTGACGGACGGCGCCGCAGACAGCCTGACCCGGCTGCCGCTGCGCGCTGAAGATCGATCATCAGTGCGCACAGGAAATACCGACGGGTCGTTCACGCTGAGCAGGAAGCGCTCTTCTCCAAAGTCAGGGAACTGCATCAGCAGCTCGGCGGCACTCGCCTTGCAGCTGGCTTCGTAGCTAGTCCTCGACACCTCTCGCTTGGCGCAATCGGGAAGAATGCCCGCAAAGGCATCCGCATCGCCATCACATTGCTCATGAAAGCCGGATGCATCGGCGTGGCGTTGAATTTTGCTCACCACAGTTGGGATCATGGGGAAAGTTTGGTGTTGAACTTGTACCTTTGCAAGTTTTGGGACGGAGCTCAATTCCGGCCGGATTGATGGACTTACACGGAAAATTACAGCTCCAAACTCTTCCACTTGCTGAGAGTGTTTACGAATTAAGTACGGAAGGCCGTCGCGCGGCACGTCGTCCACGTGAATGATGGGAGCCGAGCGAGCCACGCATCGCTGTGTTGGCCCGTCCATGCGCGCCGTCACGTCAGCGGCCGTCTTCGCGTCAGCAGCCACCTCCACGGCCGCAGCACCCGCCGCGGCTGACGCAGCTCTGGCGCGCCGTTCGTGCCGCCCGCCGCGCATCTGCGCGTGCACTATGCGGCGACCACCTCCATCTGCATTGCCTCGGCCGCCGCCTTCGAGGCCGACCCCTGGTGCCGCTTCCGCTCGTTCGGCACCCACTCCAGGGACGTTTCCACCTGCCCCGACACGCTCTTGCTGCGCGCTGCCCCCTCCATGGAGCGACAACATGACACCAGCAGAATGCCGCTGTGCGAGTGGCACACTGTGAGGTGGCCGGGCTGGTGCAGGAGCGCTTAAACCAATCCTTCCACCTCCCCTGCCCCCTCTTGCGGTGCCTCCACGACCGCGACGGACATCTTTTTCGTGCTGCGCAGCGTCCAAAACTATATCCGTGCTGCTGTAGCTGTCCGGGCTCGTCTGACAGCGTCGGGGGTTGCGTCTAGCCGATGGCCGTAGACCGAGGCGAGCGCGGCGAGTCGGCGGCGTTTGCGTACGTGCTGCATACGATGATGAGCCACGTACACTCGGCCGGGGCGCGCCAGCGACTTTGTCATCTCTGTCTTGACGGTGCGCCGCCTGGTTGCTCAAGTTTCGTTCGGCAGCGACGTCCACAGCGGCTTGTAAGCGCCCCACCCGTGGGTCGAGTATCTTGGAGGCGTCAGCCGCGCGAAACAAGGCTGCAACGTACTCTCCTCTGCTCATAGGAGGCGAGCTTGGCGTAACGACTGTCTCACCACCTGTGCGGGGCTGACTGGCCCGTCCACGCGTCAAGGCCACACGAGGAGAGCGACCCGCCACGGAGTGGCCCGCCAGCGGCCCAGCGCTGTTTCTGTCAGAGTCGGCATTGGCGTCAGCGGCGCGTTGCAGCCGCTCACGATACGAACCACCACTCCCTCGGGAGGAGCTCCTCCTGCGCGAGACAGCAGAGCCGTGTCCGTGGCCGTCACGGCTGTGAATGCCAGACGCTTCGTGCGACTCAGCATTGTTGGCATTGTGTACGCGTCGTCCCCCACCGCCCACCGTACCTTCGTCCCAATCGTGCTTTCCCTGCCCATCGCTGTCGTCTTCGTCACCGCGGTTGTTGCCCGCCCGGTCGAGCGGGCTGCGGCACATCGCGCGGCCAGGCTCCGCAGCGGTGGCCCGGCGACGTGCACCCCGACCTCGTCCCTGACCGTTGTCGCCGTCACGTACGTGGTCCGCGAACGAATCGTGCTGTTGGTTGCGGTGTCTGGATGGGCCGCTCCAACCGAGCAGCAAATACCCCTGCATTGTCGGGATGGACGATGCAGGCCCGTGGCGATGAGCAAGGAGAAGGCCGCGCGTGTACTCCCGCATACCCCTTGCGGTCAACACACCATCCCATTCCTCCCTTCCTCCGTTCATGAGAGAGACCTTGTTCTCTTCTTCAGTGGATAGTAGAAAGAAGACATGCGCCAGCATCGTGGGGCCAGTCAAATGCAGATCCATTTCCCAAGCCCCATCACCAAGGTCAATGGGGGTGAGCAGCGTCCGAACAATGTGCCCCCGCGACTTCAAAGACGCCGTTGTCGTGGGCAGCCCGTGCGCGAGGCACGACGCAACCGTAACAACGTCCTGCAGGCGCCGCACGGACTGGCTACGGAGACCCGCGCCCCGAGACGCCGGGTCAGCGAGTATGCCGAGGAGAGCTGGCTGCGTTGCTCGCTGCTGCGTACCCGGGCGGCACCTCCTGGCCTCGAGCATGTGGCTGTTGAGAGCCTCGGGAAATCCCAGCATGACGAGCGCGCACCACTCGTTGCCCTCAAGAATGGGCACGACCAGTGTCCTCGCGCGTAGTCCACCGGCGGCAAAAAGCGCCCTGGCAGCGTCCATTGTTCGACCGCTTGTGTCCACGTCATGCGTAGGTAAAGACCGCGAGCAGGGGCGCCTGCAGCAGAAAACGTCCGACCAAAACGAGCTCAGAACTGCTGTGGCATAATCGGGCGAGGCCCGGTTCGATACCTTGCTCTGCAACCACAGCAGCAGCGCATCGACAAGCGGCTGCGTCCACCGGGCCAGCTCGGTCCCCGTTGATACCCCGACGAGGTCCTCTGCCACAAGAACCGATCGTCCGACAGCGCCCGGTGGAAAGCTAAATGGTGGGTCCAGGGGAGGAGTGAGACGACGAGGCCGCAGCAATGGTCTGGTACGTACGTTATGAGTGGGTTCAGGACGTCCGTCGTCGGTTCTCACCGGGCGAGCAGCACGAACATCGATTCCATCTCGAGCCGATGCGCCTGCGCCACTCTTGCATCGACTTTGAGGACCCGAACCGCGGCTTCCGACAGACCCGCTGCCAGACCTCGACGAAACGGGCAGCTCTGCATCTTTATGTCCTTCCGCTGGCAACGTCCGCCGCTTTTTGTGCGACGTGTTGTTAGCATCGAGATTGTGCAGTGGGCGACCTTTTCTGCTTGAAGGCGAGCGAGTCGAAGGAGCCCTGGACTTGCTCCTGCGCCGCCGAGCAGACTGATCAGGCTCTGTGGCAGGAAACGTTGCAGCCTCCAGCACTGCAGTGGAAGACGCCCAGTCCAAAGGTGGTTGCGTCCGAGGTCGGTGGCCCGACCTGCCGACACCATCAGTCGTCCCCGGCTCCGCACGGCGAGCAGAACGAGGCTCAGGCATTGTGTTAAATGCAGGCGCGGGTACCTCCTCACGGGACGACACGTCGTTGGCATTCAGCCGAGCAGTACGTGACGGTCCCGCTCTCCGTCTGGTCCAGTCGTCTCTGCCAGCGCGCCCGTGCCCGGTGCCGTGTACGCCACCCTGTCCATTACGATCACCGATGTGCTGCTCCCAAGTTCCGGCAATTCCATGCAGCTGCCCGTCTCCAGGGCGCGAGGCGTGGGGCTCATCGTCGGGTGCGTGCCACTGCCCTGGTGCTGCAACCATCGAGCCTGCTGCAGCGCGTGGATTTGCTGCATACACATGTGCGCCACGTTGGGGCACGTACTGGGGAAATGCCCCTGGCAAAAGAGGTGGTGGATAGATGCCAACTGGCACCGATAAAGGTCCAAAAGAGGTGGCGGCAGGTCGCACACTTACAGGGTGTCCATAGGACGGTGGTGGAGCCCCGCGGAGCCCTGTCCCATGAGCTCTCATCGTTCCATGCGCCGCAGGTATCTGATTGACGTGGTTCATGCGCAGCTGCGTGATGGAGACGAGCTGCCCATTGATGACCACGCAGTCATGCTCCCCGCCAATAGCAGACCCCAGCCCATTCCCAGGCTGCGAAACGTAGGCAGGAGCAGAACTCACAGGAGCAAGACTTGCTCCACTGCCTTGTGGGTGCGGCTCAAGACGGCGCGCCAGATGTTGTGGATGAGAACCGAACTCGTTGGGCTGCAGCGGCACAGCAGGTACATGCGGCACATACGACGGCGATGCAAAGCTCCCAGGGACAGCACCTGTTGCTTGCGGCATGGCCCCTTCGCATCGGTGAAACGCGAACGGTACCTCAGAACTTCCATCCGGAAAACGTGCAGTTGGTCCAACCGTACCACTGCCACGTCCACGCGATAGTGGCGCCCGAAGAGCTTGCATGGGTCGAGGAGCAGCGTCAGCAGAACGCTCCGCCGCCGCCGCAAGCTGGCGTCTATGACGCCGTCCACGCGACGAATTACTCGGCACCTTGGCCATGACAGCCACAACAGATGGTCAGGAAAAGACCCGTTCCCACACCGACAAATGCTGACTTACGCTGACCCCCACGGGCACGTCAACCAGCGCCACAACCGCCACAGCGCGAAGACAACAACAGCCGCACGTACGTGGGCGCGCTTGGCCGTCAACCCGGGCGCCACAACGCCACAAGAAGGTATGTGTTCTTGGGCGTTGGGCTCCTCAAGCCGTCGAAAACACCGCACACCTCGCCACAAGC
>Ga0209093_1001801_pt1 | contig 12170 bp, 13 predicted proteins | sample SidtaG_4_FD_187450 | JGI IMG/M metagenome (GOLD analysis project Ga0209093, IMG submission 187450) | Marine algal microbial communities from Sidmouth, United Kingdom - Sidmouth_Male1 metaG (SPAdes) (version 2) | ecosystem: Host-associated > Algae > Red algae > Unclassified | place: Sidmouth...
GGGGGGGGGGCCGGCGGACGGCGGCGGCGCGGTTGCGGCCGCCTCCGCGGGGGGCTGTTCGCCTCCGCGGCGGCGGCGGACGCGGCGATCGCCGCCGCGCCGCCTGCGCCTGCGCGCCGCCACTGGCGCGCGTGTCCTTCTTCCTCTCGATTGGTCCAGGATGGTGGTCCTCATTTGTTTCTCTTCGGTCTGTATGTTGTTGTTGGGAGCGTGCTTGTCCGCTTAAGCGCAACCTGGGTCAGGAGCAAGGACGGTCTTTATAACATCTTCAAGGCACGTATCTCTTGTAGCGCCGGACAGCCGCTCGCACAAACCCACGACACATCGCTCCAGTGACATGCAGCAGCATCGTGTCGATGGTCAGCATCGGCCTCGCGTTGAACTGGGCCGGAGAGGACCAGCGGCGTAGCCAACTGCTGCCGACAGAGAAAACATCCTCGATGGGGTTAAAGTCTGGAGAATACGGAGGCAAATACAAGACGAACACCCCGGCATCCCGCAGCGTCGTGAAAGCCACTTCATCTTGGATGCGCGCACTGTCCAGAACAAGGACACAGCGGTCCGGCTGTTCGCCCCACGCCCGCCCCTCCTCAACTGACCGCATGTGTGGAAGCAAAACGCTGGTCACGAGAATCAAAAAGTCAGCAGACGTCTGAGCTGGGGGAGGGCGCGTCACCATCCAGTCAAGGACACGGTCATGCGCCATGGCAACAAGAAAGCTCGTGCGCACACCGGGGATGGGCTCCACGTACCACTCGGCGCGCACTCCCCGCAGAGACCACGCCCATTGGCGCTCGGCCGCCCGGCCCACCCGGTGGGCCTCGTCGACATATACGCGGCAGCGAAGCGGGATGTCCCACTGCGCCTCCACCCACAGGGCTCGTTGTGCCTCATTGCGAGTCAGAAAAGCGCGCTCAATGACCTTGCGCGTAAACCCATTGCGGGAAAGGATCCGCCCGACAGTCACGGCGGACACTTCCACGCCCGCCCCGACCTCCTCGGCGATGTAGTTTACCGCGTCTGCCATCTCATCCAAGAAGATCTCCTGCTGCTCGTTGACGGCCGTCAATACGGCAGCACGCAGCCACGCGTCGTCGGATGCGTGGTCATTGTGGCGGTTCCACTGCTCGGGGGCGTAGTGGAATTCGCCTCCAGTGTCCCGGAAGTAGCGCAGGTACCGAGCCGCCGACCGCACGGACAAGCCCAAAGAGCGTGAGGCTGCAGCAACGTTGCTGCCTTCGACCAGCACCATACGCACGAGGTGCTGACGGGTCTCGGAAGACATCATCATGCACAGCTCGTCGTGCGAGGGTCGCCGTACAGGGGGACCACCAAGGCCAGGCACCAGCTCGCAGGCAAACCGGAGGGGAAAGGAGGGGGTGAAGGGGGTGAGTGAGCAAGAATGCAGAGGAAAAATCGAACGCGTTTTGAGGGAGGTGGCGCCGTCGCCTGATGGTGTGACAATCCAGGATGGCGGCATTGTGGCGGTGGGGCCTTGCTGCCCGTAAACGGCGTGCACCGCGGTCGTTTGGGCCACTCTGCCTCCCGTTTGCGCGCGCTGTTGGACAATTTTCGAGCTGGCCACGCCATCTCGGGGCAGATCTCCTCCTGGCACACCAGTTTCTGAGCAGCGCCTCTCTTCTTGGCATCAGGGGGCCCGACAAGGTGTCCAAGTGCGCGACCATGTCACATAAGTATGGAGTTAAGGATGCGTTGCGCGTGCTTATGCAGCCGATCGGAGGACAGGTGTACAGGTTCACTGCCAGATTGTGTTCAAAGAGGGCAGGATGGAAGAAAACATGAAGCAAATGATAGGCCGAACACCCGCCAATTGGGTAAGATCGGCACTTGAGGCACGTTTTTTACGGTCAATTTCTGACTTTCAAGAGGTTGCAGTTGATCCAGCCTCTCTTGACTTCGACCAGATCGGCCAAAATTGGGAAGACAGCAAAACTCGTTTTTTTGTCGCTGCATCAAGTGTGTAACTGCTCTACTTGACAGTGAGGAGCCAGATGGGATGATTGTGTCTGGTGATGATGCAGCGGGCCAGACTGGCGTCCGTGTACGTACCACGTGTATTAAAACCACGCCGCCGCGCCACCAGTGCCGCCCGCCGCCTCGCCGCCGGCCACCGCCGCCGTTGCGCCTCCGTCACCCGACGGCGGCCGGCCGCGCCGCGACACCGCCCCCGAGCCGCCGCCGCCGTCGGCCGCCGCAGCGCCGCCCCACGCGGGGCGCCTGTTGCGCGCGGGCGCGCACGTCGCGCCCGACGCCGCGGCGTTGGCCCCTGCCGCCGTTTGTGCCCGCCCGCCGCCCGTGGTCGACGCGGCGCCGGCGACGCCGCCCCCTCCCTCATCCGCGCGCGCCTCCACGGCCATCGCGCGACGGGGTGGTGCGGGGGACGTGCCGCACGCCCTTGCCGCCGCCTCGCCTGTTGCCGCCGAGTCGCCGCCGGCCGCAGCCACCGGCCGCGGCGCCGCCACCATGCCCGGCGGTGGGGGGCTGCGCCCGCGCCAGGAGGCGGCGGCGACACCACCCCTCCCTTTTGACGCTTGCGCTTCCTCGGCCGGCGCGTGCCGGGGTCGGGGGGTGGGTGCGCCGCCCGCCGCTGCCGCCGCCACGCCCGTTGTCGCGGCGTCGCCGCTTTCTGCGTCCGCCGGGCGCGACGCTGCCGCCCCGCATGGCGGGTGCCGGCCGCGCCGGCGCGCTGCCGGCGTTTCGCCGGCGCCGCCGGCCGGAGCGGCGGCGCCGCGGCAACCAAGCTCGCCGCCCGCGGAGGCGCACGCCGCGGTTGGCGCCGCAGTGCCGCCCGTCGCCGCCGCCGCCGCCCGCGCCACGCCCCCACGCCCCGAGACACCGGCGGCGCCCCCCCCCCACGCCCCCGCGCGCGCCTTGTCGGCCGTTGTGCGCCCCGGGTGCGGGAGGATGAGCGGGCCGCACGCCCGTGCCGCCGAGACCGCCGCCGCCGTCGCGTCGAGGTCGCCGCCCGCCACATTGCCGCGGCGCGCGGGCGGTGCCTGCGGGGGGCCGCGGACGCGCTCCTCCTCCTTGCCGCCACCACCGCTTGCCGCCTCGCCGCCGCCGGCCGCCGGCGCCCGTCGCCTCCGGGCCGCCGCCGCCGGCCGCCGCCGTTCCGCCGCCCGCCGCCGGCGCCACCGGCTGACCGAGACGCCCAGCGCTGGTTCCCCGCCCGCCCCTCCTCCCGCCCTCCCCCCCGCCGATGAGCCAATGCTCGACGTTGCGAGGTGCCTCGTCGGCCTCTCCGTCGCCCGCCGCCCCTACGGCGGCCGTCAAGCGGACGGCGCCGTGACGGCCGTCTAGGTGGCGTCTGGGGCGTCGCCGGCGGGTGCCGCCGACCCCGTCAGCGAGCTGCTAGAAGCCATAGGCCGTCCGGGACGCGGCACAGCTGGAAGAACCCGTGTGGTGCGGCTGTGTGAGCCACGCGCTGCTGCCGCTCCTGGCGGCTGTGATTATCGGCGACGCGGGAGGCGGCAGTGGCCCGGCCAGCGCCGCCGATGGCAGCGGCAGCGGCAAGAGCGTGACGAAGCATGGCAGCGGCGGCGGCGGCCGCGGCGGCGGCGGCCCCGCCACCGACGTGGCGGCGGTCATACGGAGCCGCAGCTCTGCCCCCTCCGTCATCCCCGTCGTGCAGCTGCTGTTGCACCACAGCCGCAAAACGCCCGCCAGGCAATGGGACGAGACGTGGTATTTCGGCGCTTGCCTGTGTCGCGCGCGTCTTCCACCGCTGCCTCCTCACGCCCATCGGGTCGCGGGCGATGGCAGGGTAGGGGCGGGCACTCGCCGCGGCGGCGGCGGCCGCGGCGGCGGTCGAGGCAGAGGTCGCGGCTGCGGGGGTGGCGGCGCTGTTGGACTACTTGCCGCAGCGGCGGCGGCGGTCAAGGCGGCACGCGGGTGGCCATCGAGGCGGGGGGGAACGCCGGTGGGTGGGCGTCGAGGCTATTCGACGCAGCGGACGTGACCGCCAATGGCGCAACCGCCGCCGCCGCCACGCCACCGCCGCCGCCGCCGTGTCGATCGCGCCCCCAATAGCCGCCGCCACCGCCCTGTGACACGCGGGTTGGGTCGCCATTGACGTCGTCGTGCCAGGCGCCCCGATTGTCGACCACCCCCCCGCCCCGGGTGTAAAGTCCCCCCCCCCCCCGGCTCGTGCACGTGCGGTCGCGGGTTGGAGACGCTCGTCCGCGGCCTCACCGCCGTTCGGCGGGGGCAGGGCGTGTCGTTTGGGCCACGTTACACGTGCGCCCTCTCCGGCTTTCTGCTGCAGCTGGCGGCGCCGCCGCCGTCGGTTGCGCCCGAAGGCGGCCCGTCCGGTTGGGGGGGATTCACCGCCGCCGGCGTTGGCGGTGGCGACAGGCGGCGTGATTGGAGGCGTGTCGTACGTGCAGCTTGCGGAACTCGAGGCGGTGGAGGATTGCGGGCGGCGACGTGGATGGGTGGGCCTCGTTGCTCAGGTGCCTGCTAGGGCTGCTATCGGCGGGCCCCGCGGTGGCGGCGGCGAGTGGCGACGGACGGGTGCCCTCCTCGCCACCGTCGCCGGCGGCCGGCGCCGTTGCCAGCGCTTCGCCTGGTGGGTCGCCCCCGTCGCCGTCATCGCTGGCGCTGACGGTGCGCATCCCCGGCGTCGTGCGATGCCTCTACGCCGGTGACCGGTTGCCGCACGGGGTCGAGAGGGCCTCGCTCCGCGGAGCGGTGCGGGCGCTGACGCCGCTCGTGGGCGTCCCCGCCGGGGGGGCGGCGGGCACGTCCGCCATTCGCACCCTTGTCATTGCGGTACGCGCGGCGCTTGGCCCCGACGTGCCAGTGGACGCGTGCGCGACGCTCTCGTCGGCTGCGTCGGCGGTGCCGCTGGCACAGCTGGCGGAGGCGATGGCGGTGGCGGCAGTGGGGTAGCCTCCTGTGCTGGTACCGCCGGCGGACGCGGTGGGGGCGGTGGGGGAGCTGCCGGCGGCCGGTGCGTCTTCGACGTTGGCTGCGGCCACATGCGCCGACGCGGCGGCGGGTGGCGACCTGACGGTGCGCCTTCTCGGCGTGGTCCGCGACGCCCTGGGTGCCGGCCTGCCGCTGCCGCCGCCGCCGCCGGCACTGTGGCTGCTGCGGACGCGGGCGCGGCCGCCCGTACCGCTCAGTTGGCGCTGGTGACGCGGGCAGCGGGCTCCCCCCCTCCCGTGATGAGGCAGAACGACGGCGGCCGCAATGGGGCGGTCGCGTCGGCCGCGGAGCCGGCGCTCGTGCATATCGCGGGAGGGGTTCTCGGCAGCTACGCGGCGGCCGCGCAGCGGTCGGGGCGGTGTCCGCTGCCGGCGGGGCAGTCGGCCGAGGCGGCGGCGGTGCTCGACGCGCTGATCGAAGTGCGTGCTGGGGCGGCGGAGGCGCCGCTGGGCGGCACCCTATCGGCGGTCGCCGCGTGCGTGACGGCGGGGACGGGGGAGGTGCGGTGCCTGTCGGCGGGGCTGCTGCGATCGCTGGAGGGGGCCGCGGTGGGGGCGGCATAAGGGGAGGGGGCACGCCAGAGGTGGGGGGCTGAGTAGGGGAACAGATGACCATGTGAAGTGCGCCGGTGGGCAGACGCGGGCGAGGCGCCGCTGCTGCGGCTAAATTTTAGTCGCCCGTGCCGTGGTCCGCGTATCGTCGGCAGAGCGGGGGCGGTGTTCGGTGTGGGGCGCCGCCGCCCCCCGTGGGTAGGTGTACATAGGGATGGAGAGGCCTCCCCCTCCCCGCAGACTCCTGCTTACTCTTCACGGATCCACATCTTCATCGTCACAATCCTATTCTTCATAACTCCCGACCTCTTCGCTGCCCCTCCCCCCCCCGCGTCGTTGAGGAGGAGCCCCCACGGATCGGCGACGAGCGCGCCCTCGGCGATCGCCGGATTGTAGTTAGGGTACGGCAGCACAGCGGCGGCGCGGCCGGCGACTTCCGCAGGCCCCGCCGTGCTGACCACAAACAAGAGCCCGAGGCGGGACCAGAGGCCGTCAAGGCCGTCACCGGCCAGGGAGCGGATGGCCTCCACGAAGTCGTCCGCGGAAGGGGGGGGTGAGACCGTCGAGCCGGTGGCCTGCGCACACGTCCACTCGCCGGCGTCAGAGCGCGCCCACTGGGCGCAGCGCAGGGCGGCGGTGCCGCTGCACGGTTGCCAAACCGCTTACACCTCCAAGTCGCCCCCGTCAGGGGCAGGCGGCAACGCGGCGAGCGTCGTCGCCTTAGCAGTCAGCGCAGCGACAGCCCTCGAAGCGACATCGCCGGCTGACGGGGCGAAGCAGGGGAGAGCCCCCAGCGCCGCTGCAGCGCCGGCCACGGCGGTGGCCATGGCGGCAAAATTCCGACGGGCGGCCGCGACGGCAGCGAGAGCCTGCAGCAGCTCGGCGGCCGGCGCCAGTAGAGGAGCGCCGGCGCGCCGGTGAAAACGAGGTTGGCGCGTAGGGCGCGGACGGCCGCCGCCGCGGCAGTGATTGGGGAGGGGGCGGAGGGCGCCCGCGCACATGAGCGACCGCCGCCCAGCGCCCACGGCGGCGCCGGTGAAGTGGCGCCAGTAGGGTTCTTTCTCGACAGTTGGTGGTAAGGGGTGGGCGGTGAGAGGAGGCTTCGTTTCCGGGCCCTCGGGGGAAGCCAGTGGGTGGTCGGGGGGGGGAAGTTGCACGGGTAAGGCGGGGGGCAGTCGTCAGCAGCCTGATCGACGACATAGAGGCGGTGGCACCGACGGGCACGTCGACCGCCGCCGAAACCACCCTCACCGCCGCTGCGAGGGGGGGCGCCGGCCGCTGCGAGTGGGCGCTCCCCCAGACGCCGTTTCCCCCGGCGGGGGGCGGCGCCTATGCCCCCCCGCCCCACCGTCATTTGGACGGGCCGGCACTCCCCCGACAACGCGTCGCGCGGTGCAGGCGCCGCGCGCTGACGCGTTGGCGCTTCCGCTGGCAGACGTGACGTACAAAACGTATGTGGCGCTGCGGCCAGTGCTGCTGGCCGTGCTTCTCGTGGGCGTCGCTCGGCTGGAATAGGCGGGGGCGCCGCGTGCGCGGGTGGGGGTGGCGCTGGCGTCGCCGCCTCCCTTGTTGCCAGCGCCGCGCAGCGGCTGATGGGGGCGACCCTTTACTGCCGTCGTACGGCAGTCGCACCGGTTTGAGGGCGCCGCGGCGGAGAGGGAAGCGCGCGCCGCGTCCATCGGCGACCTACCTTCCCTATCCAGCATCGACGGCGAAGGGAGTGGGGGCGGAGGGGGTGGGACGCTGCCGCCGCTGCCGGTTGTTCTCGGCGGTCGGATGCTGCGGCCGTGACCTGCCGAGGTGCTCCCATTTTTTGCGGCGGCCCCACCACCCGGCGGCAACAGCTGCGGCGCCGGCGGCAGAGGCGGAGGCGGCTCCAGCGGCTGCGACGGCGGCGGCGACAACGGTAGCCGGGGTGCTGCCCCCGCCACCGCCGAAGACACGGTCCTCGCATAGGCAATGGCCACCCCCCGTCACCACCAGGCGGGAGGCGTGGGCAGTCGCAGGCGCCTGCCCCCGCGCCCGATGACCGCCGGCGCGTTTCTGTTTGTCGTTGAGACGCTGACCGTCGAGGGCGGGGCGGGCGGGGGGGGGACGTGCCGTGGACGAGCCACTACCCCGACCGCTACCTGGTCTGTAGCCGGGGGGAGCGGCAGCGACAGCGGCGGCCGCGGGGGTGCACTCGCCGTGGCAGTGGTCGCGGAGATCTCCCATGGCGGCGCTGCGACGCACCTCCTGCCCCACACACCAGGAGTTGTCGCAAGCCTCCTGCCACAACCTTCCAGCGGCGCCGCCGCCTTCTTCGCGTCCATCACCACCGCCAGCAGGGAAGGCAGGCCGCGCGGAGGGTAGCATTCCTTCCCCAGCCCACCGCCGCCGGTGCATGCATGTGGGGCGTAGCGGGCGCCCGGGGAGCGGGCGTGGGTGGCGGCGGTAGGGGGCCGGGGGTGTCCCCACAGTTTTGAGGGTGGGGCGTGGCGGCCGAGACGGTGGAGGGGCCCCCACGCAGGCGAGGGCGACGACCATGCCGGGGGCAACATAGTCATCGACGGCCGCCATGGCCGCGGCGGCGGCCGCGCCGGCGGCGGCTTCTGGGTCCGTCGCCGATCCCGTGGGGGACGGAGGGGGGGTGCGTGTGCTGGTGGGGGTGGCGGCAGGTGGTCGACGGCGGCGGCCCGCTGCGGCGACGCGGAGGAGACGGCGGGGGGGCGGGGCAAAGGAGCTCCGCCCGAGTGCCCGCGGGGGGGCCGCCATTGCCGGCGCCAGTGCCGCATAAAGCGCCACATATGTACACTCAGGCAGGCATTCCTGTTTTCTTCTGACCTCACTGTGCTTTCCGAGCACCACGAAATGAACATGAGAAAGGGCTTCGTGCACCAAAGATGTGGTTGAACGGGTCGATGCCAGCCTGCTTGGCCCTCACATTTGGTGCCATAAGGAGCACGACACGAGCTTTCGGCCGAGATCCGGTACGATCAAACACCCCCCCGCCATTTTGGCAGCATCGCGACCGCCAATAGTGCAGCCGACAGCCGACGGAACTGCTCAGTGAGCCCCGCCTCGGCGGCCGTAACCCCCCCCGTGCATCCTCCGATGTCAACGGTGGTGCCGCGTCCAAACTTCTTCCCCCTCGCCGTCCTCGACTCACTGGACTCGGGACCGCCGCTTTGTGTCGTGAAGCAATGTGGTGCCTCCCGCCTGTCATTGCGCATCTTCAAAAATATAGGCAAAACTTGAATTGGATTTCTTCATCTCTATCCTACTTCTTCCCGCTCCCCTCCTTCTGTAACATGGTGCGAATCGCTGTCATCAAACGCCTTTCCCCAACCCCGTCCGTATCGTATCGCTTCCGGACTTCGTCGCGGCCGATGCTCCGCACGTTTCGGGCGATGCACAGGTGGTCACACAGCTGCTTGCGCTCCCGCTGGTCGAGCTTGAGGGTAGGGTGCGTGTTGCCCACGAACACCTTCTTGGGCCGCAGCCCATCGTCACCCGCCTCTCAGGCCTCAATCACGCGGTCGACGGTCGTCAAGTCCTTAAGCAGCTTCTGCTCCGAAACAGACGGGGGAAAGGCGGGTGTGGCAGCAGCTTGCCCTCCTCCGGACTGCGGCGCGGTCACAGCGGCGGCGGGAGCGGGAGAAGCATCCTCCGAAGGCGCACCCGAGGTGGGGCAACGATGTCAGGTGGGCGCTGGTGGCGGCAAAGAAGGAGGTACGGAGAGAGCAGGCAGAAAGCAATCGAACGTCGGCTCTCGGCCATCAAAGAGGGCGTTAAATGCGGCCACCCTGAGTTCTACGCCCTTAAAGTAGTTCGCGCAGAGGTCATCCAGCCACCCTGGCATGGAGCGGTCCTGCGTGGCAGTAGCGCCACGATACAGCGTCAAGGAAGCCGATGGAACGCGATCCTGAATGTACAAGCGAGCTGCGGTGGCATCGTTGATGTGGCTCCCCTCCCTTCGAAGCGCCATCGTGGAGCAGGTCGATGCTGCACCCAAGCTCCAAGGGGATAGCGACGGGGGTGGAGAACGGTGCGAGGGAAGCTGCAGACCTCCCCAAGATTCCTCGTTGTCACAGAGAGAGAGCGACAAGGAGTGTGGTGCCTCACCTCGGCTTTGTAGGGGGGGGCGAAGAGCTAGAGTACGAGGGCTCTGCGCGCTCAGACCGGCGGATCGGATCAGGATGACAGAACCTCATTGGCTCAGGATTACAGATCCTCATTGGATCCGACCACGAAAGCCTAGAATCGCGGCAGCTGACGACCGACGCAGGCTCACGTCTTGGCATGAACGTCTTCACCGCCTGAATTTCGCTCTGCCAATGGCATGTGAGATATTCTGAAGAGGTGTCAACAGGCTCGTACCAGCGTGTCAAGCTGTCACAACGAGGATGACGGAGAGCCACTGGTGAGAGGATTGAATAATCGGGTACAAACGTTGAGAGAGTGGGCGACGCAGGCCAGAAATCTGCGGGCGAGGCCACCTGGCTGCCAGGCGATGCTATCTGAGGATGTGTCCCGGGCTCGTACCGACGTCATCTTTCGCTAGAATGCACATCCGACAGGGTGCTCGCGCCGACCCGATCCCGCTCCGAATCGGGTGTCCAGTTGGAAACTGACGGGCGCCTGGTGAGCCTTTTTGCCGGGGAGAGCTGGTTCATATCAGGCACAATTGGCACCAATCACGAGAGTACAGGAGCTGCCAGCAGTTCGGAGACTAATCAGACAATGAGCACACTGAAGGCGCAGAAGGGGCCATTCCCAGGGAATTGATGCAGGCTAGGTCCCAGTTGGTATCGCCGAACGGGATAATCGCCGCCGGAGACACGCGTCAGAGAAACATGCACGCAGCGGCTCGGTGTGCTTCTCTCTATTTTTCCTGCATCACGTCTTCCGCAGATAGGAACCCTGCAGAGCCGTGAGCATAGTGCCCGGAAAGAGAAAAATAAGCACATAACTATGCGCATGCGAACCGGGTTAGTATGCGACGTGACAGAAGAGGGTGTGGCCGCCCGTCGCGGCGGCCGGTTGGCCGGTGCCCGTGCACAGGCGGCGCAAAATGGTCAGCGATGGCCCTCTAGCAAGCAGCAGCAGTGGCGGTGACCGCCTCATCGGCGTGAACGCCGCCCCGCCGCGGCCGCCTACGCCGCCGCCGCTGCAGCCGCTTTGGCCGACGCCGCTGCCCACGACATGGACACAGGGTACGCCAATGTGTCCGGGGCCGCTGCCACCCGTGCCAGGACACTTGGGGGCGTACGGGGTGCGGGTGGGGTGAGGCGCCGCCAAGGCGTCGGACGGTCAGGATGAGGAGACGGCAAGTCTGTCGAAGGTGTCGACCCAGGTCCTCACCAATTGGCTGCAGAGACAGCCACGTTTCATGGATTACTCGCCATTGAAATGTTCTACAGTGCTACACGTGGGGCGAGTTACATACAAGGCCTTGCATGGTCCTTCTCTGCTGTCGCCTGTCAGAACTGTAGTTCCTCTCGGGACTCGTTAACAGCCCCATCGAATATCCCTTTCAGTGGGAGCTCGGGGGTCTTGGGTGAGCCACATCGGCCACCATTTGGCCCCATTGAACTGCGGATTCGAGACGCAGGGACACCAGGCCGGCCCTGATGCAGCCAGTTGGGCGATTCTACCTATAGCTTTCGACCAACGTTGACGATGCGGACGCAATGACAGTAATAATACTGAGACGCGGGTTTCGTCCTATCGTCGTGCAGCGTTGGAACCCCCATTGACAACGGCTTTAAGTGGACATTGGTGCATCCTCGATGCAGGGTCCATTGAGGGCCTGTCGATGGCAGGTCGATGAGGGGCAGCAATCACGAGAGTTTGGTGTCGTCTCGCGACTGGCACGACAGTCGCCAATTGGAAATCGGGAAGGCAAGCGTTGTCTGACACCGCAGGGACCAGCCGCGCAAAACAAGGGCGAGCCTTCCTTCTTCTGGTGCTGCTTGTTCTCTATTTTGCCGGCCTAAAGCACCTCACGTGGACGCTACGTGAGCATGCGTGCCCTGGGGACTTGGTGAAGAGAGAGTGCTCAGGCCAAACGCCAAGCTAACGCGAAAAATGATAAAAGAAAGGCGAAAAAAAGAGGGAACAGGAGCCCTCGACCGGGCACCGCCCGCTGAGAGCGACATGGCCAGCGATATGGAAACGGTAAGAACACGTGCACGGACGTAGGCGCATGCCAACAGTATCAACCTCTCGCCGGCTGGCGCTGCGGCGGCAGCACCCCCTTCTCGTCCGACGGCGCCCGCTTCCTTTCCCTTCCCGTCCGTTGCCGCAGGCCACACAGGCGCTGGCTGCTCATCCCTCCAACTACAAAGAAACATAGGCCCAGGCACAAAACGCAACAAACGTGAAGAAGCCGAGGGGAAAGGTGGAGTGCAAGGGGGTGGTGGAAAGTCTGGGATGGGGTGGTGGCGCATCGCGGGTGGAGGTGGTGGTGCAGGAAAGCGAAGGTCGTGGTGTAGCGGGGTGCCTACTAGCCGAGTGTGGCGGTTCTGGGCACCACCACTTTGGTTCGTCGTTCAGCCGATGTGACCTCTTGATCAGCTTGGTCCGTCGAAGGAACTGCCCCGGAAATCGACCCACAGCCCAGCCTTCCCCCAACGGGAGGAGAGGATCACGGCAAAGCCCAGGGGGGAATCGTAGTCCAAAGCACAG
>Ga0209093_1001803_pt1 | contig 12167 bp, 8 predicted proteins | sample SidtaG_4_FD_187450 | JGI IMG/M metagenome (GOLD analysis project Ga0209093, IMG submission 187450) | Marine algal microbial communities from Sidmouth, United Kingdom - Sidmouth_Male1 metaG (SPAdes) (version 2) | ecosystem: Host-associated > Algae > Red algae > Unclassified | place: Sidmouth...
GATCGCCCAGCTGGGCACCCTCTACCGCCACCTCCGGGATTGGCTCCGGGACCGCGGCGTGGATTTGGTCGCCCAAGCGTCTCGGCGCATCCCGTACCAGTTGGCCGACACGCTCTACGACGACGCGGCCGACCGGGACGCCGCCCGTGAGATGGCGTGCCTCGTCATTGCACGCTCCCGCCGCGCCGGCCCTGGCGGGGGCCGTGCCGACGGTGGGGCGGCGCCCGCAGAAGGCAGCCCCCACTCGGCCAAGAACGACCGCGCGGCCCAAGACGTCGGGGTGCGCTATCGGGACGACAGCAAGAAGTTCTTCTGTACCCCGCACCAGGCCATCCATGAGTACCTGGCCGGGTACCAGCAGATCGCGACAGACTACGAGCTCTCGCCCCAGCAGCAGCTGCTCTACCTCCACAACGTGTTTGCGGGGGACGCGAAGCGCTTTTATGACGCCCACGTGTACGGCGACGTCGGCTCCGTCCAGGAGGCCTTCCTGCGAATGAGCGAGGAGTACAACACCCCTACGCGACAGCTAGCCGTCAAGCACCAGCTAAGCGAGCTCAGGCTGTCACAATTCGTGACGCAGGGGCAGACGGAGAAGCAGGCCCTGGAGAGCGTGCGTAGTACGATCACTCGGCTCGCTCCCCAGCTCCCGCCCACCTATCGTGGGGACAACCACAAGGTGGACTTTCTCCGTCATGCGGTTGTTGGAATGCCATGGGCGCAGGGTCCTGTCTCGAGGATTGCCGTGGACAACCCAACGTATCACGGCCTCTTCCTGCAATTGGATGCTGCGCTCGACCTCCAGGAGGAGGGGCGTGCGGCGGTGTCAAAAGACGCGCCCGTCTACCACCACGCCCCGGTGGCAGCAGAAAAAGGCGGAGCGCCCATCATGTACGCCGGTCAAGGGGTGTATGGTGTCCCCAAGCGCGGGGTGGGCTCATCCACTCCTCGCTCGTCGGCGAGCGTCGGGTCCGCCGCAGCCGTGTCGCGGGCAAGCGCGGGGAGCACTGCAGGGGCGCAACGTACGCGGTTTGACTCGCTCTCGTTGGCCGGCTGCTTTAATTGTGACAACCCGAGCCACACGATGCGCGCGTGCCCATTGCCAGTGGACCCGATGAAGGCCGCTCAGCGTAAGCTGGCGTACTATAGCAAGAAGAACGCGGGCGCGCACGGCGCGGCCGCCGCAGTGCTCTTCCAACTCTGCCAGCAGTCGTACGTGCCTCGCACAGATGTGGGCAACGCCCATGGCGCCGCGTCACCTTGTAGTGAGTGCGCCAGTGGCGAAGCTGCTGGCGATGCCGCAGACGACGTGGCCGTGTTCCAGACCCTGCTGTTAGAAAGCACGGGGGCGGTCGACACTGCCACCAAGAAGGGCAACACGATGGGCACAGAGCAGGTTGCTGGGCACACGGCGTCCGCTGCTGGCAGTGCGGCGGGTTTTTCGGTGGGGGAGTAGGTCGTCGCCACCCCCCCAAACCGAGACGCAGAGCTCCTCCGTGGGCGCTGGACCCGCTCCTGTTTACCTGCCTGCTTGTGCCATCCACCTGCCCACCCGAGCAGGAAGAGTTCCTCGGGGCCTGTATGGATACGGGAGCCACGCGTACGGTCATCGGGCGACGCCAAGCACAAGCGTACGCGCGCATGACGGGCACTTCGGTCCGTCCGCCTTCGACCCCGTTGGCCAAGTACCTGTTTGGCGGGGTCCTCACCCCCAGTACCGGAACCGTTGACATGCGGGTGCCATTGGCCGCCGACCTTTACGCGGCCATGCGGGTCAACGTGGTGGAACTGAACGTCCCGCTGCTGTTTGGGTTGGACGCCCTCGACGCGTACGCGTTGTACATTAACAGCGTAGAGAATACGCTCAAGTGCGACAGCAGGGACATCGTCACCCCGTTGGTCCGAAAGGACGGGCACATCTACCTGGAATGGGGCCACGCCATTCACTACACGACCGCGGAGCTCGAACGGTTGCACCGTCACTTCAACCACCCCGCGGCCGAGCGGCTGTCCGCCCTCCTTGCGCGCGCTGGCGGTCCCAAGGCGACGCCCAATGCAAGCGCCGAGCTGGACCGCGTCGCTTCTGCGTGCCAAGTGTGTCAACGACTGGCAAAGGCGCCCAGCCGTTATCGGGTGGCCCTGCCCGCGGATGGAGTGACATTCAACCGGACGGTCTACCTGGACCTGATGTACCTTGACGGACGCAGCGTGTTGCACGTCGTGGACCGTGATACGGCCTTGAGCGCTGCCGCCTTTACGCGGGCGGAGGACGTCGAGACCCTCTGGCAGCTGTACAACGTCATTTGGGTACACCCGTACGTGGGCCATCCTGCAATCATCCATGTCGATCAAGGCCCGCAGTTCACGTCGGCCGCCTGGAAGGCGCTCGCCGCTTCGGCCGGCTCCGAGGTGGTGTGGTCGGGCATCGAGGCCCACAATTAGTTGGGAGTCGGCGAGCGATATCACGCCTTCGTCCGCCAGATTTACCGACGTGTACGCATGGAGCACCCGAGCATGATGCCGGGGGCGTCCCTGTCGCTCTCTGTCGCGGCGATGAACACGACGGCTGGTCCACGCGGCCTCGTCCCCACCCTGTTGGTCTTCGGGGTTCACACGCAGCCGAGACAAGAAGGCCGCGCGAGACGTGCTGCTTCCCGCCGTCTCCCTGTCATCGACGACGAGGGAAACCTCCGATGCCGTTTGGCTTGTAGACTCGGGGGGGAGGGGATAGGGTAGAGCGATTGGCTGGCGGGCCAGCGCCATGCCTCCCACTCGGGGAGGGGCCGACCCGGCGGTGACCCCGAAAGGGGACGCACGGAGAAGGTCCTCTGCGGTCTGTTGGTGGGTGCCGACGCGGCTCATCCCAACAGAGCGGCCCACACCAGTGCCGGACGCGATGCCGGTGTCCGATGCCGTCGCGTGGGTGCCCTCGTCCACAAAGACGACGGAATCCCCATCGTCATCGTCCGCCGCGTCCGACACGGCTCTACCGGGCGAGTGGATGCCGTCGGATGCGGCTGGCATAGCCGTCGCTGGCGCGCGGGCGTCTTCGGCAGACGCCGGCGCAGCCGCCGCCGAGGGGTGGACGCCGCCATGCACCACGACGACCGGACCGTCGCCAGCGACATTGGCGTGGTCGGCAGCGGCCGGCGACGCCGCGAACTCGTCCCTGTGTCCGGGTACGTCTTGGGGATGGCGATCAACTTGTCCGCCTAGTCCCCCGGCCACCTCTTGCCCATCCGACGCTCCTCCTCCGCGACGAGCCATCCCGCCGGATCCACCGTCGTCACCGGCCGGACCACCATCTCCGGCATTGGCCGTCAGGGCTCGATCCACCACCCGCTCTTCAAGCGAGCGGCCATCAGGGTCGACCGAGGGCCCAAACAGCTCGGCCTCCACGGCCTCGGCAGCAACAAGGGCGAGGATGCCGCAGCCCAGAAGCCACCGCAACAGGGCCACGTGCTCAGCGACAAAAGCAGGAGGAGGAGGACCTCTCCAGGGGGAGGAAGGGGCCGGTGACGAATCCGGGGCCGGTCGTGACGAGCGGCAGCCCACCCGCTCGCCGCTGCCGCCGGTCGGTGGCGACGGCATCGTTAGGGAAGGGTGCAAGGGGAGTTGGTCCACATTGCAGCATGAGCGGGCCGGGGAAGGGGGACGGGGACAGCGAGCAAGAACACGACTCGGGCGCCGGTTGGGATGTGCACCCCAACGGGGTCAAACAACGGTGGAGACGGAGTGGTGCCAGTGGGCGTGATGGCGAGGGGCCAGTGGGCGCAATGGCGAGGGACCATTGCGCGCGATGGCGAGACGCTGCCAGTGGGCGCGATGGCCGGGTGCCAGTGGGCCCGTTGGCGAGGCGCCAGCTGGCGCGTCGGCGAGGCGCCAGTGGGCGCAATGGCGTTGCGCGAGTGGCCGTGATGACCGCCTGCTGGCACCTGCAGAGACAGGTGCATCTCTATGCCCTGTGGGGGCCTTCTGAGGGGCGGCGGAATCGCGGAGATCCCGCGTCAGTGGGGCCGCTCGTGACCGCTGCCAGAGTGCTGCTGCGAAGCCTCGCTGGACCCACGCACGTGCGGTGCTGTATCTCCAGGACTCGTGAACAGGGAGGCATCTTCAGAAAGGAACACCACTTCAACAATCGCAGGGGAATTAGAGAACAGTAAGTGCAGCAAGAGTGCGGCAAAGTATTCCAAGAAAGACGAATTTGCAGCTCGGACTCGGGACCCTCGCATGTTTTGGCGCTGACTCAGAGTCCTTTGTCGACTGTAATCGCCCTTTCACCCCCTAGTGAGGACGTTCGGCGCGGTCCAGACAAGCGGCGGCGATCCCAAAGCGCCGCTGCCGGGCGGTCTTCTAGTGGTCTGGACGCGATACGCCTCACACAGTTGTATCGTGCGGCCTGCGAAATTCGCTGTCTGGGCGCTCTTGCTGACAATGGCGGCACTCTGCTGCCAGCCGTCATCTGCGCGCTGAATCTACTCTGCAGCCCCTACCAGCGCATCCACGGGGGACCGACTCAGGGCGGATTCGGCTGGCACATTCACGACCACGCCGTTGACAGCCCCACGGTTCCCACATACGCTGGGTGTCTCGCGGACGCAAGCAGGCCCAAGCGCCAGGCGCTCTGGGCGCCAATCAGACGCGGTTGGCATCTGCCCGTTCGGGCGCAAAGCGCGTCCCCATCACTGCGCCAGGTCCTGTGCCACGACCAATGGCGCCGCTTCTCACCCCGTCATGGTTCATGATGATGGCATTCAGGCCGGCCTCGGGCGAATTGCACGGGGCAGCGGACAGCTGGACCGTTTTTCTTTGGCGCCCTTTGGTGGCTTTGATGGCACTGTGACAACAGCCGCAGGCAGCATCGCCGCCGGTGGGGGGCGGCAACGGGACGGGGGGAGGTGTGCATGTTCATGCCTGTGGGACGAGCGGGGCGTGATGGGGGGGCTGGTCGATGCCTGAGAGCCTTGCGTGTTTGGGGATCTTGCTACGGTACCCGCACCCGCCGTTGCTTTTTGGACGCCGTCATTGAGGTTCTGGAAGCGGTGCCGAGGGACTGCAAGCGCGCGGGGGTCCTTCTTGTCAGTCGGAGCAGCCCCCGCCTCGCTGTTGATACCGCATCTTTCACCCCTAGGCGGAAGAGCCATGACAAGGCGAGCACCTGCGGGATGCATTACTACGGTAATAGCTGGGGGCGGTGACGCAAGGTGGAGGCAATGGGTTGCGGTGAGGTGTGGCAGAGGGGGGCGCCGGCGCGGGGGGCGGCGGCGGGCGGCGGTGGCGAGTGGCTGGGCGGCGGGGGGCGTAAGGATGAGGCCGCTGGTGAAGCTTACGGGTCGCGGCAGGGCGCAGTGGAGGCGCGGGCGGCGGCAGCGAAACGGGGGGCGGTGGGGGGTGGAGGGAGGACGGTGCTGTTGACAGCGAACGAAAGGTGGCGGGGCTCCGTGGAGGCGCGGGCGGCGGCGGCGAGTCGGGGCGTGGCCGGGCGTCGATGGAAGAGGCTGCTGTTCAAGGCAACGGGCGGCTGCGCGGCGTCTTGGATGCACGGGCGGGATTGTCGAGCGGGGGGGCCGCGAAGGGTCGAGGGAGAGAGCCGCTGTTGATGGCAACGAGTGGCAGCGGAACTCCGTGGAGGCGCGGGCGGCGGCGGCGAGTGAGGGGGCGGCGGGGATTGGAGGGAGGAGGCTGATGGGCAAGGCAACGGGCGGTGGCGGGGCTTCTTGAATGCGCTGGTGGCGGCGGCAAGTGGGGGGGCAGCGGGGGGTGGAGGGTGAAGGCCGCTGTGGGAGGCAATGGGTGGCGGCGGGGCGCCGTAGAGACATGGGTGGCGGCGGCGGTGGCGGCAGGGGGTGCAGCGGGTTGGCGTGGCGGCTGGGGGCTGTGGAGCGAGGTGGCCGCTGGCGGAACCGGGTGGTGGTTGTGGCTACAGGGTGGCGGCCGGGGAATGTGGCTGGGGTTGGTGGCGGGAGGCGGCGGTTGGGACCGACGTGGAGACGTGGCGGGTGGGGGCGGCCACGTCAGGTTGCCTAGGGTAGACGGCGGAGGATAGACACTGCGTCGGCGGCGGGGGGTAGGGGCATCTCTTCCATTGGCAGTGCTACAAGTTTTGGTCGGTACGGGTCTTGGTTATGTGTGTTGGTGCCCTGTCTGGCCTGTGCCATGAAAACATTGCTACCGTCTGTTTCTGTTTGTATGCTTGTCCGAACCCTTGCTTTCATTATACGATCAGAGACTGCCTAGCACCAACGCATACTCCCCTTGGACGCTTCTTGTGTTCGTTGTGCATCTCAGATGCTCTTTGTGGGACGTCCTTATTTGCTGTTGTACAAGAAAACAAAAAAGAGAGAAGAGAAGATATAAAAGGCGCTCAATGGCGTTCACGAAAAAGAAAGCGCCTCCGTGGACCACACTACCACCGTGCCGACATGTGTGTCGAGGTCCGTAGCCGCCTTGCCAGTGCCGGGGATGGGGTAACGCGCACTGTAGGGGTACGCCACGGAGGCGTCCAAGACCGCGACCAACTCGACGGCCACCATGTCCGAGTCGATCCAGCGCGAGGAGAACTTCTTTTTCTCTTTGACGATACGCGCCGTCGCCACGGGACCTCCCAGTTCCGAGAGGAGAGTGCACGAGGCTCGGTTTGGGATGGCCGTCAAGTCCATCGCCGTCCCTTTGGCGGCGCGCGCGCCACCGACGGCCGAAAGCATCTTGGTAGCCAGCCTCCGCGAGCGCTTCACCGGCTGTGATGGCGAGCCGTCCACGTCAGCCGCCGCACGACGCTTGTTAACCACGGCCGGCGATTCGTCGGAGGACGGAGTGGCGGCAGATGCGGCGGCGGCGGCGACGGCGGCGGCGGCGGAAGCGGCTGCGGCGGCGGCGGCGGCGAGGGCGGCCGCCCTGTTCCCACGAGTTGACCGCCTGCCGACCGAGGACAACGGGAGACCGGTGGTGGGCGCCGCTGCGGCGGCAGTCGACGGCTGCTGGATGCCGCTGGCCGGCTTCCCAGCGTCGGCAGCTACCGCCGCCACAGGGCGTGTAGACGCCCCGGTGCGACTGCCGCCAGCTGCCAATGCCGTCTTGAAGCCGCCGGCAGGCCCCTTTCCCTTCCTAGTGGTGGTACCGGCGCCTGCGCCCGACTCAACAACAGCCCTTGGCGCCACGGTGGCCGGCCCGCTGGCACCCTTGCTCCGCCCGATGCCGCGTGTTCCGCTCCTGCTTGCCGTCGAGGCCAAAAGCTCGTCGCCGGTGGGCGGCACACTGCTCCCGTGGCCCCCCTTCCCCCGCACCCTGACCGGCTTTTGCGGAGGTGCGCTCGGCGCAGGCCGGGATGGGGGTGAAGGTCGAGGAGGCAATGGTGGTCTCCGGGAGGACGACGCCGCCCGCGTGACCAAACTAGTCCCAGCGGCAGAAAGGGCAGAGCTGGTCGAGGATGACGCCGTCCGCTTGTTTGCCGGCGGCCGAGTGGATGAGGCAGAGATGTGCGTGCTCGCCTTTTGGCTGACGGCCGCAACCGGCGGTGACCCCTCGGCAGAGGACCGACCACCAGGGGGTGCTATTGGCACGCCAGAGCACATCGTGCTTGAGGGAGTCGACAACGGCACAGACGCAGATGGCGAGCCTCCAGCGGACGACCCCACCGGCTGCGATGGAGAGGTAGAACTTGCTCCGCCAGTGCGTGATGCAGACGACAACGAAACCGCTTTTACGGTCACAGCAGGACGAGAGTCGCGAGCGACAGGGGGGGTAGAAATGACGGCTGCATCGGCGGCCGCTCGAGGAGGATTGGTCACGGCAGAGGGAGCACCATCGACAGCCGCAGCTACAGCAACATGGTCCGCTGCAGCGCACAAAAGGGGAGGGAGAGGATTCAACCGGGGAACGAAAAGCATCGCGACGCTCTCAGCTGGCGCCGGTGCCGGAGGTAGCGCCGTAGATGCTCCCGCGGATGGCAACAAGGAACTTGGCGGAGAAGGTGGTGTCGACGTGGGAGCCCTTGTCGTTGGCGGTCCAGCCCCAGTTGGGGGAGCACTAGACGTGCTGCCACCGCCAGACGGAGCAGCAGGTGTCAGCGGCGTCGCGCTTGCAGCAGGCGGGAGAGGTGCAGGACGAGGATCTGCTGTCGAGGTGGATGCCAGCGGGGTAGTCTTGGATGCTGCACCAGGTGTCCTGTTGCTCTTCGTGCATGCCACACCGGCCGTCGGTGTAGCTGATAACGCCCCGTAAAGGCCGGCGCAGCCCGCCGATGACACAGCGGTCGCCAGCTCTCCAGGCATATCGCGCAGCGCGACGGAGGAAGCGGCCGCACCCGAAGCAATGCCAGTCGTGCTCGTCTTGCCCACCGCGCGCCTCTTGCTCGTGGCGCTCCCCTTGATCGCGGCGCTCCCCTTGCTCACGGATCTCCCATTGCCCGTGGCGCTCCCCTTGGCGGCGGCGCTCCCTTTGGCCGCGGCACTCCCCTTCACCGCGGCGCTGCCCTTGCCAACGGCGCTACCAACCTCCGCGGCGCTGCCTTTGGCCGCGGCGCTGCCTTTGGCCGCGGCGCTGCCTTTGGCCGCGGCGCTGCCATTGGCCGCGGCGCTGCCTTTGGCCGCGGCGCTGCCCTTGGCCGCGGTGCTCCCCTTGCCTGCAGCGCGGGCTAGCAGAGCCGCACGGATTGCAGCGCTATTGGACTAGGTAGGACCGCCGGCCGGCGTGGCGACCGTCCGAGTAGTAGCCGCTGCAGCCGCAGCGCGAATAGCGGCCGGGTGCGTCGGAGGGAGCGGAGCCGGCAGCTCCTCAGGTGGCTGCCGGCTCTGGTGCGTTGGCGGTTGCGACCCGGCGGCCACCCAGCCGGTAGGGCGGCTCGGCCCGCCAGTAAACTTGTCACCCGGCCGACGCGGGTCCGTCTGCTGCTTTAAGAATTGTGCTGGCGTGGGCGCAATCCTTGGCACCGCCCGGAGCCCCGACAGCGTCCCGAGCGGTGGAGCGCGCCCCGAGCTCGACAGCAGCAGCGTTGGGGCGAAGCCGTTGACGTACTTGGACATCGCTAAGTGCGCCTTCTGCGACATGCCGGCGAGCAATAGGAACTCGGCCACCCGCTGCGCGACTGTCGAGTTGCGCTTGAGGGTGGCCTTGGGCAGGACCGCCCTCACCGTCGCCGCCGTAATCTTGGACGCGCCCTTGGCACGCGCCGCCACCAATAGTGACGTGTCCACGATGACACCCCGCGGCCACGGCACGTCATGCGTCCGCTGCCTCGGCCACCAGGGGATGCATAAGCGCAATCTCCTTGTCGACATTCCCTCGGCCAGGGCGGCGTTGCCCTTGGTCAACGCGACACGCAAGCGCGTCAGACGGTCCGTCGAGGAATCAAACATTGTCTTGAGCAGCTCCTTGGATGCGTCCGTCGGAATGTTGTCGGCCGGCTGGAACTCTTGGATGGGTGCCTCAGGGCTCCACCGACGACGCTTTGGCTCCCCGACACGGCGCCGCCGCTTGCCCCGCCGCTCGTCCGACGACGAACCAGATGAGCTTGAGTCCGTGTCCTCGCCGCCGCTGCCGCCAGCTGCTTGCGCCATCGCCATACGAGCGTTGGCACCTTCGAGGGCGCCAGCGGGCAATGCTCTTGCCGCGGACGCCGTCGACGACGGTGCCGCGGCCGCATTCAAGCGAGCTGCCGCGCCCGCCGTGCCATTGGCTCCAACGCCTTCCCCACTCTCGGCGGCGTCCACAACAGCTGCAGCGGCCGCTTGTGCGCGGGCCAGGGCGTCCGCGTCCGCATCCCCCGTCCCTTCTGGTGTCACAGCCCCCTCCCCGTCCGCAATCCCCACATTGTCGCTCTCCAATCCCGTAAGCGGATCGCTTGGCAGCAGTGGGTTACCTGCTGCGACCGACAGGTTGCCTGTTGCGTCCGACGGCGCCCCCCGCACGGCCAACAACGGTTCCGCCACCGCCTTCAGGCAGTGCGCACTCTCCACGTACCGGTACAGCATGCAAAGCACCTTGCGGGCATGGCTCTCCAGCACGTGCGGGTCCTCAAAGACGGGCATCCAAAATATCTGTCCCGTTGTGTCGTAGCCCGACACATGGACAGGAAAGTTGAAGTTGCTGTTGTTCTTGGTGAAGACCTCAATCAGCCGCAACACCTCCACGAGCAACGTCAGCGTGACAGGGCCCATGCGCGTCGGCCCCACGAAGCCCCGCAATTTGTCAAACACGTCCTGGGCACAGCCGCGCACGGCGGACGACTCCATCTTCGCGACGACGACGGGAGACCGGCAGACGAACGGGTAGCCGCAGCGGGGGCCGCACGGACGAGAAAGCACCAGCCAGGGCAGCTCCGACGCACGCCGTAGCGCCAAAGAGATGGGACGGAAACGGGGAAGGGGGACGCAGCGACGACGCGCAGGGTCGATGGCGACGCCAAAGAGCAGGGGCGGCAACAGGGAGGGGGAACGCGACGAGTGCGGGTGAGGCCGCCGCCGGACACAGCAACGTAAGACAGGGGGGGGCAAGGGCGTGGGCGGCGGGGCCCACGACGAGAGCGACTGGCAACCAACGGCGGCGCCAAAGAGCAGGGGCGCCAACAGGGAGGGGGGACGGGACGAGTGCGGGTGGGGCCGCCGACGGCCCCAGCAACGTGTAACGGGGGGGGGCAGGGCGTAGGATAGGGGGCCCACGACGAGAGCGACGGGCAACCAACGGCGGCGCCAACGTGGGGGGTGGCAACGCTGAGGGGGGACGGGCCGAGCGCGAGCAGGGCGGCCGGCGGCAGCAGCAGGGTGGGGGAGGGGGCGCAAGGACGATGGAGGCGGGGCCGACAACGACGGCGACGAGGAGCGCGGTGGGACGCGATGCCGACAAGCGGCAACGCAGGGGGACCCCAGCAACGGTCCCACAGCCAACAGTCCAGGGGGCGCAATAGCAGCCTGTGCGCCTGCTGGCACGCGCGCGGAACCCGAGAGGGCGCATTCTCGCGGCCGGCTGCCCCCCTACCGCGACCAGGGTCAACCGTCGTGAGGACCGCGGACCAAAGTGGAGCCACAAGGACCCCATCACATCGCAACGGTTGGTCCGAATATGAACAGCTGGGAGATCCTGGACGTCGAGCCGGACCCAGCAGAGCATCGAAAACGAAGGCCACAAATTTCCGGGGCACACTACAGATGCGGACCGCTGTAAGACAGCTGACCGCGAGAATGTTGCATGGGCCCAGGTCAATCTGCAGGCGGCCAGCGCAAGCGCAGGCCCGGGAAATGGGGGCCCAGGTGGGGCCTGTGGCGGGGAGATTCCCGTCTTCTGATTGGCGGAACGGCCGGCATGGATGTGAAAATGGCCCGTTCGTGCCGTGCCGGGAGTGCGTAGAGGCCTGGAAACGACGCGTTTGGAGGCCGCTGTGGTGGGTGGTCATCCCGCGCCGGAATAACGAGGGTAGTCCTGGGCCGACGCCAGAGGCAGCGACAGGCTCGTGAGCGCGGGTCGACCGCACATCACGACAAGAGGCAGTACAGGCATTATTCAGTTATATCCACTGCCATTTGTTTACACTGTCAGGAGAGACTTATGTGAGCATCTGCCGACTTGCGGATCCGCAGCAATCGTACGAATCCATTGCCCCAACATGAAGAAAAGAGTACGACTGGCAGAATTTACAAGGATCTCGGCGAGAAAAAAATGAGGGCGCGTTCTTGAAAATACCCTGGCCTTAATTTGCTAATCAAAACGTAGTAAGTGCGTCCAGGCAATTCCAAGCACTGTCGAGCCAATGGCACAACGTGCGAGTGGGCTTTGTTTTTCTTTCTCTTCTGTGGCTTGGCTCTTTTCGCCGTCTTTGCCCCGTGAACGACGTCCTAAGCGTCCATCACGGCGGAACAATGCTCGTCGTCACTCGGGTGGCCACCCCGAGCCCCCCTCCGAGGCAATCAGACTGCCGGAGGACACGCTGCGGGCGCGTACATCGGCGACCCCCACCCCACTTAAAATCGGCGGCTTACCGGGCAGCGTCGCCCGTGGCGGCCGCCGCCACGAGAAGTGGGCGCCGCCGCCTCCGCCGCCGCCGCCGCCGCCGCCGCCGCCTCCGACGCGTCCCCGAGTTGCGCCAAGCTGCCGGGCGGCGAGGGTGGCGATTGCGTGCGCGGCGGCGCGGGTGGGGGTGGTGGCGCCTGCGGCCGCTGCAAGGGGTTGCGGCGGCC
>Ga0209093_1001805_pt1 | contig 12160 bp, 19 predicted proteins | sample SidtaG_4_FD_187450 | JGI IMG/M metagenome (GOLD analysis project Ga0209093, IMG submission 187450) | Marine algal microbial communities from Sidmouth, United Kingdom - Sidmouth_Male1 metaG (SPAdes) (version 2) | ecosystem: Host-associated > Algae > Red algae > Unclassified | place: Sidmouth...
AACTCGTCTGCGGGGACTGCTGCGCTTGTCCGCCGCAACTCGGTCCACGGTCGGGTGCCACCATGTGCGCCGCTCTCACGGAGGGGGAAAAAAAAAGCACGACCTCCCCCTATGATAGAGGCCTCCGAGTAGGCGTGATGGTGCCCTCTGGCGAAAGGGGGAGCACCTCCAAGGAGCAGGTCCACCCTGCGGAGCGAGTTTGTTGAGTCGAGTGGGGGGGGGGGGGGGGGAAGCGAGTAGGTGGGTGGCGATGTCGATCGGGCGATTGCAACCGAGTCGGACGCTGCGACGAGTACCCACACCAGGCTAGGAAGTCCGAGCTGTGAGTGATGAAACGTGTTTTGGTGACGATAAACTGTTGCCGGCTTCGGACTTCGAATCGCCCTGGAGGCCCTTCTTACGGCCTTTCGCCCGTCGCAAGGGGAAGGGAAGACGAACACTTTCACTCCGGAAGACAGCGTACCTCTAGTCCCCAGTGCATTCGATTGCACAGTGTTAATTCCGTCGTTGGAGTACTTATTACAAGAAATCACGCCCCAGTTCACGCCCTTTTCAGCTGGGGCGTGATGAGTGATCACGTAAAAAACGTGCATGTGATCACGGAAAACGTGACTTCCCGATCAAGTAAAGGGCGTGAAGTACAAGCCTACAGCGTTGCATCCCTGGGCGTACCACGACCGAAACAGCGGAACAGCTTGAATGGGCTCATCACGTGTGCCTGGGATTGTCGTATCACCAATTTCGTTCTCGGTTGTACAGGGGCGGCGCCCGACACCTAGGTGCAGTCGGGCGCAGCGTGGCGTCGCCGCCCAAATGTCTACTTCACGAATGGGCAATACCTATTGGGCGAAAAGGGGATGCTGTATTCGCGGCATGTGATTGGGCCTTTCACGGAACCAGAATGTACTTGTTCGGAGCATCGGAGCAGCAACTACCAACTGGCGCTTCTGCGGGTCAAATCCGAATACGCGATCGGAATCTTAAAAAGGCGATGGGGGAGCTCGAAAAAGCTCCGCCTCTCCCTGGCCACCGACCGTCAGTTCTCTCTTGCCATGACCTGGAATACGGCGTGTGTCTTTCTACACAACATATGCGTTGCGGAGGGCGACGACTTCCCCATCCCGCCCGTGCCGACGCCCTCCCGTGCATCCGCTGTCGAGCCCATTGTGAGAGCGCGGCTGCGACGGCAGCAGATCTCGGCCAAGGTGTGCGCTTTCATGCGAGAGAAGAGGGTGTACAGGGAGAACGTGTGACGAGAGAGGAAGAGATAGAGAGCTAGATATCAAAGGAGTTGATCAGGACGAGTCCCCCCACATTGCAGCCTTAAGCATGTCACGGAATGTCTCATTGTCAGGATGTTTCTCTATGGCGGCGATGAGCATGGCCACCCTCTCAGTGCGCTCAGCCTCCGACGTAACAAGACGCTTAGTTTACTCCTTCTCATCAAAGCGCCGGGCGCCTTCAGACAGCTACGCGGCCAAGGAGCCCATCAGATCCCCGCCGCCCGGCAGCAACGCCTCGACTGCCGCATGCGCCACGGCCGCGCGACGCGACTGCCCACTCGCTTCACCCCGGTCATGACCAGTGGAGGACACGGGGGAGGCACGAACCGTAGCTCCCCCGCCTGATGGGCGAGTACGGCCGCCGGGCGCAATCTCACCGCTGCCGCCGGAGGAGCCCCTGGCGCCATCTTCGAGATTGTCAGCGCCGCCACCGTCGTTGTCGTTTTCTTGTCCGCCGTCGTCTAGGAAATCTTCGTCTGCATCGTCAGCGCCGTGGGGATTGCCGAGAAAGTTCTCTTTCGCCGCTCCAAAGTCGCCAGCCCCGCTCACCCCCCCACCCCGCGCCCCATCACCTCCACCACCCTCCCTTCCCGTACGGGCCTCATGTGACCCGCCCCCTTCTTCCTCCGCCTCACCTTGCCCCCTATTGTACACGCGAGGATGCTCTCTGGGGATCATATCGTCAGGATCACCAAGTGCAATTTCCTGTTCAAGGGAAAAAAGCTTTTCATGGCCGCCTACTCCCTATTCAACGAGCACACGGAGGTGATGGCCACCGTCTTGACCCATTCCAAGTCTCTCGAAGAGTTGCGGCAGATACTCGTTTGCGTGCAGCAGAGGATGATGGCGCTGGGACTACCTGCTCCTCAAATTGACGTGTTCTTCACGGACAAACCAACGGCGGAGGCGTCCTTCCTGGAGGGCATCTACCCGGGCTTGCACAAGACGAGTGTGCCACTGACGACGGTGTCGACGCCGACTCTTCCGCCGCTGACCGTACCGGCGTGTTAGGGTTAGGGTTAGGGGTTGGACCCCGTCTTTTGTCGGCGCTCGGTCGATCTCCGCAACGCGAGCCACCCAGTTGAGAAGCGGACGGCCGAGCAACGCGAGAATGAAGCTTGCCCGGTGCTCCCGGCTGCGGCAGAAGACGGACAATTGGACGCACTCGCCATCCTGGAGGGCCCCATTCGACGCCTGCGTGAAGCTGGGGTTGTTCGCTGCTGCTCCGGGTCAGCAGCTGCGGCGGATTTAGGAAATATCGACGATGCTGACGTGGAGGAAGGTTCAATACTACATGGCAGCGTGGGTCAGCCGGCGTGTGAGCCGCACCGTACCCCACCCCGACATCATCGCGCCACGGCTGGAGCAACTGTTTGCGGACTTTGCTAACATCCTAGACGCGACCACCGAGCAGCCGCTGTTCACAGCGATAACGTGAGAGGCGGCTCGCCAGTTCATTACGCTGGTGAAGGACGGGTGGGTGACCGACGCCGTCGGCGCTCCGCTCTACGTGCTCCGCCGGTACGACCACAACAACCTGTCGCTGTGGCTGTGATCGCGGGGTACAAACTCCAATGAGGGCAGCGTTCATCAAAAGTTGTTCAAGAACTTCCATGGCATGAAGGGTTCTTCTGCTGTGCTCATCTCCTATGTGCTTGTCGAGTGGGTGGCACGGCACAGTCAGCGCGCGGCGCTCAACAACCGCACGGGGGCCACAGACATTCGCCATCCTGATTTGTGGGACGTCGACGACATCATCTTCTACCAGCAGTTTATCTTCGGCGAGCGTGTCTTCCACCACGCCCACCCGCGGGCTGACGAGTTTGAGTGGCCCGAGTTCTATTGCGGTGTTGTCACTCTGTCGCCCGACATCTTGGAGGATTGCGAATTTCCCGGAAAAAAGATGATGGAGTAGCTGGCTCCGATGCTGCCGGCCCTGTCGCAGCAACAGCGGTATCTGGCGGAGATGATGGGGACGGGAGTTCCTCTTCTTTCTGTGCACACGAAAGAGGAGAAGCTCCTATACGGAGAGGTGCAGAGGAAATTGCGTCGGGACATCGGCGGCAGGCCGTCAGCGGGTGCATTAACGGTCGCTTTTAACCGCGCGGTTGGAGATGACTGGCTACGGCGTGCGGAAACGTCTGCGGCAGCGTATGGAGCGGCTCCGAAGGGCGACGGAAGAACGTCGAAGAAGACGACCGCGAATGCGGTCAAAATGGAGCAGCCTGCGCTCTTCATCAAGTCAACCAGCCACATGGTGGCCTACCGGGCCTTCTACGACCGGACACAGAAAGAGGCCAGCACAATTTTCCTCTCCCACCCCGACCGAACGCGCACAAGTGCGGCAGCTTCGAATTCCGCCACAACAGAGTTTGGCCTTGACGCAACGGCCATGACACCAGTGGCGTCCAGGTCCGCGCCGCGGCGGCGTACAAATCCTGTCGCTGCCCGGCAGCGGGCCGGCGTGGTGCGAGCGGGGAAAGGTGCAGATGGAGTGGGTGCGACTAAATGCGGCCGCGATGCCGAGGGGGCAACCGGATCTCACCCTGCGACAGTAGCTAGCCTCCAAGTGGATGTCAACCAGCCAACGGCCGGAGACAATGCCACGACGGCTCGCTAATGGCCACCCTGCTGCCTGGATGTGTCGACCGGTACGGTCTCCCCGGCGCACACGGGCGAGATCTTCCTGACCAGCTTTTGTGCTGCCGTAGAGACGGCTTTGGCGGCGTACGCCGTCGCGGCGCACACCACTGGCGGTGGTGACGTTATAGAGGTGGAGGTGGGTGGTTTCGAAACGACGAAGCCGCCGCCTGAGAAGAGGCGCAAGAGGCACTGCTCCACCTGCCTCATGTCCGCATGCCCGGAAAGCAGGCAAAAGAAGAACTTCCCGGTTTGGACGCTGCTACAATGGACCCCTGGCGGCACCCCACCTTCTGTCGCTGCAAGCCCATGGAAAGACCGAACTCGAGTGGCCGGATTCGGTCTGGCAGGCGGCGGGGCATCGGCCATAGTGCGGTCGACACGCTTGATGACGTCTGGTCTCCCGCGATTGCAACCACGCCCGGTCGGACTTCCAGCTCCCCAGTCATCCCGCTCTCTGCCCCGCTAGTACGTGACTTTGTATGTATCGCACGGGCGGCGCTCGGCTCAACATGTGTTGAGAGTTTTCCTGGATGCGCAGTCTCTATGATTTTCTCGAAACAGTGGGGGACCGTTCTTTGTCTACTCTGCATGTTCTCCGTCCAACTGCGTCGATACTTGGGTGATTGTAAAGGTACTTAGGCCGTATGCTAGGTCCTTGCACCTTGTCTTGCATGGTCGGCGCGGACATGGAATCACGAGAAGAAAAGAAAGATTGGGAAAAAGAAAAAAGAGACACAGAAGCTCGTTTAAGGGCTCACATACGTCGTGGTGGGGAGTCGAGCGCCCATCATTCCGACCACCGCAATGAATGTGTACTCAATCATCGTTTGTACCACCGAGGGGGACCGTCACGGCCGCGATCGACGACGCTTTGGTGAGCTCGGCAAGAGCGAGGGGCTTTCTGTTATGCGGCATGTGGGGCTCTTGAGAGGTGAGAAGCGGGGCGGCAGCTACCACGAGCGGCGCTACCTTATTCATCGGGTGCGACGGCCATTTTTTCGCGCGACGAGTGAGGCTCGTGCGCATCGGTCCCGCTTCGGGGCCGGTGGGAGAACCCACCACCACTCCGTCCTCGTATTCAAAAATAGGGTCCACTGTATAGGACGAGGCTACCGTGGGCGATGGCACGTTGGAAACATTAGGGGGCAGGTAGTCCGTGTCCTAGGGCAGTGCGTGTGCCTCGTAGCTAACGTCTGGACCGGCGTCTACCGCTAGACAACCACCTCAAAACCTACTCATCACTTGAACGGAGTGTGGGATGGGCGTGTCCGTGGGCCAGGGGGGCTCCAAGAGTTCCGCCTCGAGCGGCACGTCGGCATTGAACTTGAAGAGGAACGTAGAGGACCAATGATGGTAAAGAGGGAGGGGCATAGAACGTATTGATGGAACAGAGCAGAAGAAAGGGATCATCTGTGAGGAAAGGAAAGAGCGATGAAAGAGAGCCATGTAGGTTAGCTGTCGTGCACGTGAATCCGACGCTGGATGGGATATAGGATTCACTAGCGACGTCAGGCCGCCCGCTCTACTCAAAACGCACGGCTGCTTCCACGTTCTTCATCAACGCACCCCGCCATCCCCTCCCCTAGCATCAGCTTTCACGCCCATGATGCGCCATCATTCTCCACAGCGCTCCTTGTCCGCGCCCTCCGCATTCTTCTAAGCACCCGTGCGCCTCACCGGTCGCCACTGCTGCACGCACCCACACCCTTTCCTGCCCGACCTCCTACCCTGAAAAGAATGTGCGTGTGCTGAAAGCTTTTGCTGACTTGCTAGACAGATACCATGCCAAACACCGCCACGCGGTACCCTCACAGTGCAAGAGGCGAGGCCGGTGTGTCAGGTGTTCGTGCGGGAGCGCTGCATTGCCACAGACTCGGCACGGAAGGTGAATAGCGACTAGAGGCCTGGCCAGCCAAGCGACGTCACCGGATCACGAACCTGTGAGTCGACCCCCGCCGTGGCGCACTGCACTCGTCGTGGCGCGCTGCAGAGCCAGTGTACGGGGAGCGGAGGCCACAGCTTCCACGAGCGTTACTCCATCATCCAGCCCGGGAGTGTCTAGCGACCTCCAGCAGACACCATGACTTGGCATGTGCCGGAGATTGTCAGTGACAGGCGTCATCGCCCACACTTCAGGGACAGCTGATCGGTTGGTTCTTGTCACCAGCTGTCAGCGCGCAGGCAAGAACCGATAGAGTTGCTGTAATTCTACCGGAACGCATCCCATTGGGGCCAGGCCAAGCGTCGATTGATTGCATCCTTCTCTGGAAATCCGACGCATCACCGTTTTTAACGAGACCTGACGTTCTTGCGCAGCCAAAAGTACCCAAAGAACCAGACGCTGAGGATCGGGAGCAGTGCTGGTTGGCGCGCGTCAGTCGGTAGCATGGCCCCCACCCACCAGATGGACTTTGACGCCCTGAATCGTTAGAACTCCGCACATGTTCGACGGTACTCTTGCTCAAGATTGGCGAACAGAGAGCTTGAATACAACTCCACATCGGACCAGGTCCTGGTGCGTCACAGAATCAGAGATGCGCCATGATTGGTCCACAATGAAACCGAGTACGACTGCCCCAAATCGACCTGTGCGGAGAACGAGTATGACCACACGTCTTGCAAACGACAGCGACCAGCGCGGCTGCGCCGTCCGCGCAGCGTCCGAGAGTGGGGGGGCGGTGGGGGGGGTGGGAGGGGGGGGGAGGGGAACGTCGGCTGCAGCCGCCGTGTCCGTGGCGTCGGCAGCAGCCGCCGCCGCCGCCGCCGCCGCCACACCCGCCGCCACAACCCCCGCCGCCGCCGCAACACGAAACGACCGGAGCGGCTCCGCCTGCCGCGCGGCGTCTGAGAGTGGGGGGGCGGTGGGCGTGAGGGGGGGAGGGGGGGGAGGGAAAGGTCGGCGGAAGACGCCGTGTCCTTGATCACGGCCGCCGCCGCCGCCGCCGCCGCCGCCGCCCGCGGCCAACCCGCCGCAGCCGCTTCAACTGCGTCGGAGGTGGCGGTGGTCCAGGCGCCCCGCTGCCAGTGTCCGGAGTGGACGAGCCGGTCCGGACAACCGACCGCGCCGCCGGCGGGTGCGAAGTAGGGGTGGGGGTGCTGCCGTGCGTCGGCGGCTGCGGGTGCCCCGCCGGAGATGGCCACGGAGACGAACGCCGCAGGCGTCCGGCTGGCCTTAGCTGCGGGCGACCGGGGTGCTTTTGCACCGATCTCCGCTGCCACCCCCGCCGCGCGCGCAGGAAAAGTGGTCAGCTGCGCCGCTGAGAGCGCCGCGGTGGCGGCCGCCAGCTGCGCCGCCGCCGTTTCGGCCTTGGCGGCGGCGGGCGCCGCCGCGTGCCCCGCAGCCGCACCGAGGGGGGGTGAGGGGGGGGGGGGGGGGGGGGGGGGCCTAGGCGCCGCGGCCGACGGCCCTATGGGAACAGATGCAGGATAAAACCCGGATATCGAACCACCCCCCCCGCCTGAGGCCTCCTTATCGGCGCGCCCGGGCGCTGCTGCCCGCGTCGAGACCCTCTGATCCTGTAAGGTGAAGCGCGAAGAAGCGCCGTAAACGACCGCACACTCGTGCTCGCTCGGTTCCTCTCACGCTACCCTACTCCCACCCTAGTCACACGTCCTCGAGCGCCGGTTAACGTACTCGGTATCAGTCGGTCGCGGGCAACGCGTGCTCGCGATGAAGACGTCCGCGAAGAAGACGGGTGTGAAGAAGGTGGGGTTTTCAACGGTTGTTCTCAGGGTCTCGGGTTCAGTGGTGTCAATGGTCAATGGTTGTCAATGGTGATCGATAGTTGTCGATGAGTTGATGAATCGATGGTTCTCCCCTTTCTCCCCCCTTGGTTGATCGCATGCATCGCATAAATACCTATCGGTGCCCCCCTTCGGTCGCTCACAGAGCCCTTGGCGTAGTCCCTCTTAGTTGCGGCACCAAACGCCCCAAAAACAGAGGTGCACACCCACCCCCCTCCCACAGAGGTCAAATGGGGGGTGTGGCACACCGTGCCTTGCCCTCCAGCACTCCAAATGATAGTGGAGGCACGGTTAATGCTACTACTGGTTCCCGGCAAGCTGCGGCTCTTTCCTACCTCCCACCAGAATGCCATATTGGCCCTTCTGGAAGGGTCCTCCTTCCACGGTAAGAAATCCCTGCCACGTGTCCTGCCACGTATCGTCTGGCAGGTGGAAACCTCTCGTGGATTCCCGGTGGAAGGTCATTGAAAGGTTCTCGAGGACTTAAGTCCGCCGCCTCCACAAATACACGGAGTAAGTACGAATCAGTAAGGGCGATCCCCTACAGATCCGTTGTCAGCAGACAGCGTGGATCATAGCGGCTCTCTGATTGGCCATCGAGTCGAAGCCTCCAGAACTCCCTAGTATCATCTGGAAGCATCCAATGAGAGGACGTGTGGCGCCATATCGGGGCCTACGCCACTTCGGTACCCGCTTGACTGGTTATTCAAACCCGCCTTGGTGCATGCTTGCATAGACCGGACACTGCCCACCTTGTGTCACCGCGCCTGCCTCACCGGCCGACCCCCACCTCCGCCACGCCTCTCCCTCACCCTACCGCACCCACCTCACCGCCAGACTCGACACCCTAGTCATGCCCCCCCCCCCCCCCCCTTCCGACCCCGTGGGTCTGCGTCAGTGTAGCTGCTCGGTGTGCAGCGGGGGGGTGCCGGGCGGGGCCCCCTGGGTGCCGCATTGTACTTGGTTCGACCACCAGCGGCTACGCAGCGGACGCCCCCTGCGACGTATGATGTCGGCGGCTGCAGCTGGACAAGGAGATTTGTCTGTTGCCCGGGGGGGGGGCGGGGAGGGGGGTGGAGGGGCAGTAGATGGAGCAGATGGGAACGGGGAAGACGACAACGCACCTGCGTCGTCCCCCGGACCCAATGCATAACTTCCAAACGGCGTTTCTGTTTCTCCTGAGGTTTTTCAAGACAATATAGACGACTACCTCGCGTACAACTTCGTTATACAGCAGTGTCTGTCTCGGGAAGAAACTGACGACTACCTGCGACAGCGGCGCTCGTCCCGTACCTGCCGAACGCCTCACACGCTATACTCCATGGTGGAGTCAAGTGTCAACCTGGAGACAAAGAATGTGTATTGCTGCAGGGCAGGCTGTGTGGCTTATGCCGCCCGCCGCGAAGACCTCACTGCCTGCGACATTTTCAAGGCTCCTCGGTACCGCGCGGACGGAAAGCCACACACACAAGTGACGTATTGGCCACTCTTACCATGGCTCAAGATGATGCTCGCCGACCCCGATATAGGGGTGGGTATGGTCAAGGCGATGAAGGCCGCACGCGCAGCTGCTGTGGCAAGCCCAACCGAAGGTCTTCGAGATTGGTTCGACCGCTCCATCTTCCGCAAGATGGTGGAACAGGGCTCCTTTTCATCGAACACCTGCATTGCGCTCGGCATTTCAACTGACGGTTTTCAAGCCTGGAGGCAGAGAGGTTTCGAAGGTTGGCGGACTATATTGACGATACTTAACGTCGATCCAAGCTCAAGAGTACAAGTTGTGTCGCAGGTGATCCTCGGAATCACCCCCGAACCAGGTCAACCTGCCGATTTGGAGTCGTTTTTCACCCCATTTCCGAGGAGCTCAACGCCCTTGCAATGGTAGTGGCCGGCGTGACGGTGGCGGGCTACACAAATCCCCAGGTCGTACGCGCCTTAGTGATACAGTACACCCGGACATGCCGGCCGGCGATAAGCTGCTCAACGCCCTCGGAGGTAATGGCGAGAACCCGGGCAGATTCCATGTTTTCTCGGGATTATGGCATAAGCGCCGATACTGTTATACCCCCTACGCCACGGAAGACCCCCCCCCCTCCAAACGCAGGCGCTTTGAAGTTATGGGCAACTCGACGACGCGGCGGACCTCCGAGAGCATCGCGGCGGGTGTCAACAGAGTAGATGACGCGCGCAAGGCGGGCAAAATCAAGGCAGCTGTGATCACCCTCTCTCAAAAAGAGGGCTTCAAGGGCTTCTAGATATTCTTTTGCCCCAGTCCTGAGGACAAGGCGCGCTATCCAGCCATCTAGTGAATCTGAGGAATCGGGCCAGAACTGGTACCGTACGACACGATGCACTTGTTTTGGCGCAACGTCGTGCCCCGTCTATGGGAGCCGTTTGCAGGAGAGAACAACAAGCCAGGAGGCGAACAACCGTGGGCTATTCCTAAGGCTGTCTGTCACGCCATTGGCCGCGAGATCAAGGCGGGTCGCAGGACGGTGCCCCTCAGTCAAGCGCGTTCCCTGAGAGTCATCACCAAGCATTCAGGTTCCTACAAAGCGGTCGATTGGCTGTACTTCTTGGTAAGTGTCGGTGAAGTCATCTTAGCTGATCGAATTCCAGCGCACTTTTTCAAGATGTTCATGCACCTTCGTCACGCCGGACGCCTGATTTTCAAGCCAGGTTCCATGACGGAAGTCCAGCTACGCCAGGCGGACAAGCTTATCAATCTTTTTTTCCAAGCTTTCTACACGCACGTGTGCGCTGAGAACGAGGAGCGGCTTCGGGTTTGCCGGCCAACCATTGTTGCGCTACTTGACGTGACAGCCAACCTTCGCTCCTGTGGCCCTGCCCGGTCGTTCTGGCAGTTTCCGGCGGAGCGCCTTCTTGGCAAACTGTCTCGCCTGATTCGGTCTCGGCGGTTTCCTTACGCTGCTCTCACGACGACCGTCTCATCCAAGTACTCTGCAGAGCTAGTGACAAGTTTTGCCGAGGCGCGTGTGCCGGGGGCTTGGGCGGCGGCGACGGGAAAACCGATACGAAGCGAAAATCAAGATCCCGTCGGCACATTTTCGCTTTCGAAGGAGCCCAAGGTGGATCTTCTTCCTTTACGAAGGGCTGCGGCTCGTCTGACTGGCGAAGAGTTGTCAAGAATGCAGGCAGTTCTGGGGTTGGAAGGCGCGTCCGAAGTGCCTGAGATTATATTTGCCAGGAGGTACTTCCATCTGCGCTTGTCAAACGGCCAAATTGCGGGCACTGCGTCATCTTCGGAGGAGGTGGAAGACCGCCGGCGAGACCACCTCGTCCGCGTGTGCTCACACGTGCGACAAGCGGGGAGGCGAGGCCAGGGCGAGGTACTCGCCCCGACCAACGTCTACGGAGTCGTGCACCACTTCGTGCACCACTTCGCGGTCGTCCTGATCGACGACGCACCCATGTCGTTCGTGTACATTGAGGGCGTGAAGACCTCAGAGGACGGCGACGGAGTCTCGGGGCTTTCCGAGAAGCGGCGCGAGACCGAGTGCTTTTCGAGTTTGGGAGGCGGGATGCGCTATGTGAATGCGATGGCCATTGACACTGGCGTAGGCACTTTGTTTTTGAGAGGGAGGCAAGCTGTCTTGCACAACAGTGAAGTGTTCAGCATTTAGTAAACCATGTTTGTCTTGTCTCTCGGTCGAGCACTTCCCCCCCCCCTCGCTTGCTGCCGCAGAAAAATCCGAATCCATTCGAACGAGGGGCGAGAAGGGGAAAGAGCGGGAGCCGTGGGGCAGGGGAGGTGCATCATTTGTGCCAGAGCGGGGCGCAGAGCCGGCCTTGACAGGGTGCAAGTTCGAGGTGTTCAATTGAGATACGAAATGCATAAACTTAGTGCTGCAATGTATGTTGTAATCTCTTTTCCGTACCACCCTCTTTTCTCGCCGACGAGACACTCGCCATTGTCGCCGTCGCACCATCCTTGAACCAAGGTACTGCTGGTTCCCACGCTGTTGTGCGGCGACCACCTGTTGGGGTGCGTACGGCACACCCGCCGCCCCTCCACCGCCCACCATGCCTCCACACCGACGGTCGCGCATAGGCCAGACCACGGATACCAGGGATCGCACAGGTGTGTTTGGACTACGCCTTGACGTGTTTTGGTGTGCGCGTGCGTACAGTAGCGTCCCACTTGCTGTCTTTTTGGTTGGGTCATGTGCTGCGCCCTCCAGTACAGTGCCTCACCTTTTACAGGATCTCTTTCCTGCCTCCTTTTTTCTTAGTTGACGTGTCAGACTGTCGTGATTTGGCCGCAGCGGCACAGGCGGCTGCCGCCATCGGGGTCCTCCCCCGCCTGTTGGCGATGCTGCCGACGCAGCACCCCCCCCCCCCCCCCCCCCCCCCCCCCTGTCGCCGTCGAGGACCGGTCTGGCTACGGCCTCTGGCCACCCCGCGCCTGCAAACTATGGGACGTCTGCCTCCCCCCCCCCCCCCCCCCCCCCCCCCCCCCCCCCCCCCCC
>Ga0209093_1001808_pt1 | contig 12133 bp, 14 predicted proteins | sample SidtaG_4_FD_187450 | JGI IMG/M metagenome (GOLD analysis project Ga0209093, IMG submission 187450) | Marine algal microbial communities from Sidmouth, United Kingdom - Sidmouth_Male1 metaG (SPAdes) (version 2) | ecosystem: Host-associated > Algae > Red algae > Unclassified | place: Sidmouth...
TACCCCATTCCCCCCCCCCCCCCCGTCCTCCACTCCGTCCTCCCTCTCCTCCATGTCTTCCATGTCCAATTCTCTGTCCTCCCCACCCAACACACCCGTCACCTCACCATCCGCATGAGCGTCATAAATGGCGTCACCCTCACCCTCCTCCCCGTCCTCCACTCCATCATCTCCGGGCTCCACCAACTTTTCCCCGTCCTCTTCGACGACTGCATCTTGAAGGCCAATCGCCTGGTCATCTGACGGCGCCGGTGTGGCCGTCCCACTCACTGAGTTTGGGAGGGGGATGTCATCGAGGATGTGCAAATCATCAAGTAAAAGAGAGAGACCAACCCGGTGACAAAATTATACAATGTCCATCTGCGAGAGATCCAGTGGGGCGCCAAGGGAGAGGAAGTCGGCGGCGGCAAGCACAAATACCCCACAGCTGCCACCGTCTTTTTGCTGCGGCTGGTTGGGGTCGAGCGCCGTGCGCCATTGGGAGACTCGCCAATCAGCTGCCTCGTCTTTCCCCAGCCGCGCGTCAACTTCAGCGTGCAGCCACCTCTTGAGCAACGAGATCGTGCCGTGGAAGTCCAAGGCTGACAGGGATTCGTAGAAGTGGAACTCCTGGAAGCGGACTTCAATGGCGACCAGCACCAAAAGCATGCCCGAGAGGTTTTTGGGAAGTAAAATCACGTCGATGGCCGTCAGGTCCAACCCCAGCTTCGCACCCCTGCGACGGACGCCGCGGTAGTCAAGACAGCCGCTGCGGGCCGACAAGCGCAAGTAACAGTAGGTGTTGAACATCACCGCCATCAGCGGCAACCAATCACCAGAGGACGGCGGCACCCCGTCCAAGCGCGCCGCCGAGCGGTGGTTGATCAACACCGAAAGCGAGGTCATCATCTCGTCATTCAGCCACGCCCCACCACGCGAACGGTTGTAGTCCGAGCCGCACAGGAGAATGCGGGCAATGTTTCTAGGTCGGACGGCCTTGGCGAGCGGCCGGCTCGTCAGCTCACCGACGAGCTTTTTCTGCGCCCGAGTGACCGGTTGGGTGGCGAGGGGCGCTTGGTTGCTCGTTGATCGTGCTGCTGCCCAGGAGTTTAAGTCGTCCAACAGCATCGTGTGCCGTCTCGGCATCTTCCTGTCCGCCTTCTCTCCAGCCGATCCGTTATGGACGGCGGCCAGGCCAGCAGCGTCCGCCTTTACGCCATTGACGGAAGTTATGGGACCGTCGGCCACGCCCCCGCGCGCTTCAACAGCAGCAGGACCTTGCCCAGCAACGGCCTCGGCTTCGTGTGCTCTGTCCCCGGCGCCAGGTTGGCTACCAGCCGTCACGGCGAACAAGCCCATCTGCGTCACGGCCGCGTCCTTGCGGCCGTCCGGGCTCGCCGCGGATGCACAAGCTCACACGGTGACGCGCTCGCACTGGTGCGAGATCTTGATGTGGAAGAACGGGGCGCGAGGCACGTGGTAGTTCTCGCCCACTCCGTTGTCCTCGTGCAGCCGGTACAGCTTGCCCAAGATCATGAAGGCCACCTGTATCATCCGGTGGGTCATGTACGTGGCCGACGACATGTACGCAAGACTGTTCCGGTTGAGCACTGCAATCAAGTGGGAGACCTCCGCTGCTTGCGAGGCGACGCCCACGGTCGTCCCGGGGTACTCGTCGGGAAAGTACGTCGGAGAGCACGAGTGGGTGATGGCGTGGGGGCGATCGAGGATGCACCGCACACTCTGGGCGCGCACTAGTGGCCGCACTCGCCCCATCGCGTTCATTTCCAGCTTACAAGCGACGTCGTAGAAGATCTCCGTGGGGAGCTTGGCGAGCAGCTCGAGCACAATGGAGAGCGCCTCTCCCACACTCTCGGCACGAAACAAGAAAACGAAAGCCCAAAGTAATAACATGAGTACAGACAACGTTGAAAGCACCTTGAGTGGGGCCCGTCTTGATTGAGAACGCCTTGTTTCATGAGTCGCCCTCCCCCTCCAGCTCTGCCTTGTGCCGGATGTTTCCCAGATATTGGACACTGCGCTTGGCCTCCTCCGAGTCGACGATGCCCGGCAGCACCCACGGCAGACCGGCGACAAACTCGAAGTTGAAGAGCGGTTTGTCCTCATCCACGTGCTGCAGGAGGTCCTGCTCGGCCCGCCACCGCTGGAAATCCGAGTTTGTGGGCCGTCCCGTCCACCGCGTGCAGTACACATTATTCTTCCGCTCCACCTCCAGCGTCGACGTGTTGGTGAACACAGCAAGGAAAGTGTCTTCCACATACTTCTACACGCCAACAACAGAAACCAACAGCACCCCCAGAGCATGACGCAGGCTCTCCTCCTATTCAATCAGGTCCGCAAACCATCCAAGGAAGCCGGCCACAAAGCCACCGCCATCGACGGCTTTCGTCAGAGACCGCCATATGCCGCGTCGCGTCAAACGGAGCGAGTTCGCGAGCAGCCGAACGGCGCGCTCGTCAAAGACCTGGAACATTCCAGTTACGGTCTCCGTGAGAACTGCCTGGCGCACGCAGATCCAAAAGCAGTCGTCTTCGCTCAGGTACCGAGAGAACTCGGGGGCGCACAGACACTTCCGGTAGCGCCACGTATCGGTTGGCATCTCGGCGGGCGGCCCTTTGCCGCCTAGAACCACCGCGCCGTCCTTGTCCATCCGCAGGGAGGCCTCCAAGCCGCCACCCGCGACAGAGAACCGGTCGCGTTTGGTCCGGCGCGCCTCTTCGGTGGACGCAGTGGCGTCCTTCTGAGCACCACCACCCCCCGCGTCCGCGTTGGCTGGCTGCTCACCAGCGGGAAGAACCAGAAGAAAACCTCCGCTGCTGCCGCCTCGGGAAAACTGCCGACCGGCTGCACCGATCTTGTTGCGCCACGCGCGGAGCAGGGCCACTCGCGGAGCACTCAGGGGGGCCGACGTGCGCAGCACCTTTCTGACAGCCGCGTGAAACGACGCCTGCTCTAACTCAAAGAGCTTGGGCGTCGGGATGCTCAGCACTGGGCAATCCTTTTCCGGGCGAAACTCGACGGTGTCTCCAGGGTCAGAGAATCCGAGCGACTGGGCTTCAATCACAAAAAACTCCGGGCTCGGCCCGACAATCGGACAACGGGCTGTCTCTGCCGGGATGAGGAGGGTCTTTATGGCCGCCGTGCCCACCTTGACAACGTCTTGGCGTCGAAGACAAAACGACAGCACGGCTTCCGAGAGGTGCCGCGTCGCCGCGGTGTAGTCGGTGCACCCAGAGATTTTAAATGAAAAGACCTTGTCAATGAGGCCCCGCGTAAAACTCAGTCACCGCCCGTCTCCATTTCGCCGCTGCATTGAGAAGAGCGCATCCGCGGTGCCTTCGTACTCGACCACGCGCTTGCAGTTTCCAGTGTTGCACGTCCAGCGGCCGACCCGCACCTACGTAAATTCACCAACAGACACTGACACAAACAGCAGTACATATCAATGGCAGCGCCTGATAATCAGTCGCTAGTTGCCGAGAATGATGCACATCCGCTGCCACAAGCCGCCAGAGCAGCTTGTTCAGCAACTCAAATCCTCTCGCAAAGGCAAAAAAACGCAGCCAAGCAGCCTAAAAAAGCAAGGCAGCAGAAAAGGACAACATACCACAAGTGCCGGTGCTCTTGGGTGGTGGGTGGTCAGCAGACCCGGCTCGAACTCAACCTTGTGGCGCGCTTCCCGCTTCTGGCCGTAGCTGACGCAAAAGGGTTCTACCAGAGGCCTCGTCGTGGCATTGATGATGCCCGCGCTCAAAGAGGAAGAGAGTATCAGTGTCACCTTCCTTGCGTGGTCTGCCCTCGCCTTCGCGTTTTCCGCGACTTGCGGCTTGAAGGCCGGTGTTCAATCGGCCGTCCTGTTCCACACCTCCCCTTGGTCCAGCTCAGAAGCGCACGGAAGCAGGTTGCGGGATGTCCGCGCCGCCATGTCCATGGGCGCCGAATCTTGCGGCGCGCGGACCGTGTCGGACGCCTGCTTCTCCAGACTCTTATCCTCGTCCTCGTTGTTGAGCATCTTGTCGTAAACCACAGGAGGCACGCGCTGTGCGTCCGCTCGGGCCTTGACGGCGACAGGCGCCGTCCCAAACTTGACGTTGTTGAAGCTGTTGAGCCCGAGCCGGTCCCGGGCCACCCGCACATGACCGCACCGCCCACGAAAGCGACGACAGCACCGCGCGACGCACATTGCAGCGTTGCTGCTGCTAAACATCACCACGGAGAAAAAGGAGTGATACAACAACGACCACAGAACGGACGACCCGCCGTAGTCCGCGCACATGGAAAACTCCGCCGCGTCAGCATGCAGCCGCATGCGCGAGAAAACCGTTTTGGCGCTCACGTCAGAGGATTCCAGGGCCTTGCGCAGCGCCGCTGTGTGCGTACAGGTCGTGGTCCGCGACGACACGGAAAGGAAGAGCGCGTTCTCGTTGCCGGAAAAGACCAAGCATCAAAAGCCGTCGCGGCTTGACACCCCGAGGATGCACGAGTGCGGTTCTTCGATCCCTGTCGCAGGAAGATGGCGCGGAAGCGCAAGTTCTTGTCCCCTATCACCCGAGCCGATACCACCAAGGTCTTTTTGGTCATCCGGTGGGACGACTGCAGCCCACAGGTACGGCGGATGCACGATACCAGAGCCTCCTCCACGACGCGGCCCGGTACACCGCAGGGGGGCGGCTCGGCGACCCGAGCAGCGGCAGCTTGAGCAGAAATACGAGACCCAACAAACGGGAAACCCCCCGACTCCGCCGCTGACCGCGGCACGTCGTCCTCCTCATCCATCGGCGCGATGAAGCCAACTCCTAGCTCAAAAGTGCTAGCATATCAGCGCCTGAGCGCCGCCGGCCGTCGGAGGGGGGACATAGGGGGTGGTGTGGGGCGACAGAGACGGGGGTCAAGAACGCGCGCGCCCAAAATCCCCGCCGCAACGCCGCGCGCACCCGCCGGCGTGCCGCGACGCGGATCGGGCAGTGGAAAGGCCGCGGAGACCGCGACACGCTCAAGCACGACGCACGCCCCCAAACTCAGGCCGACGGCACCGCGGCGCCGCTGGCCGGTGGTGGCCAAGAAAAAAGCGCGCGCCAATAACCACCCCGGCCCCACAACCCGCTGCCAGGTGCGTGCCGCATCCACGAAAGCAGGATGGGAAACGAGGCAGCAGGAGTGCCGCGGTAGACATGAAGGCCGCGTCGGGGGGGTGGGGGGGCGGAGGAAATCGACGGAGGTGTAAGTTGGAGGCGACGTGGACAAAAAACGCGCGCGCTCAGAACCCCCGCCGCACCGCCGCCCGCACCCGCGGGCGTGCGGCGACGCAGATCGGGAAGTGGAAAGGCCGCCACGACCACGGCACGCGCAAGCTCGACGCGCACCACAGCACCCTGTCCGACGGCACCGAGGCGCCGCCGGCCGGTGGCGCTGAAAAAAAAATCGCGCGCAAAATCACCCCGGCCCCGCTGGCCACGGCGGTGTCGTGACAGCGCGTGTGGCTGCGCGCATCCGACGAGATGGAGCAGAATTCCCGTAGTGGATGGCGGGATGGGGGGGGCGGCGGCAGCGGCCGGCGGCGGCGGCGGCAGGGGCAAGCGGCGACGGCGGCGGCGGCGGCGACGAGGACGGCCACGACGACGGGTGGGCACCTAGCGTGGGCGATCTGCGCGTCGGCTGCATCCGCCACCGTTGGCTGCCGGGCACTGTTGGGGGGCACGAGCTGGCGCGTTCTTTTGTCTGGGGCCCGGACCCGAGCTCTTGTCCGAACCCACGCCGGGTCTGATCGTGTCAATGATGGTCTTGTCTGAACCGATGCTGCCAGTGGACGGTCTGGCACGGACCCGTGCCTGGCCGCGCCCTGAGAACTCAGAACGGGGCAGCGACGCTCTCTGATTGGTCAATGTAGCAATCACGGGCCGTATTCACAGCCGACACCCGTGAATGGTGATCCGCCCGATTCTGTCGGGGAAACCCCCTGTCAGGGGTGACACGGCCCCCGGCATGAGCCGGGGACGGGTCGTGACCAGTCACGTAACACCCCCCTAGGGGGCTAGCGTGGGACAGCCCCCCTTGGGCGGGTGTCCAGGGAGCCCGAGGGCCACACACGAAACGACCGCTCTAGAGGGGCGTGGGGTCGGGAGCACCCGATCGGGCCCCCCTGGAGGTGTCTGACACAGCAGAGGGAGACACACGTCTTTCCGAATCCGGGCCCTCTGGAGGGACCGGGAAGCTTGTGGAAGCTTCCTCAATCCAAGCGTAAGCCGGACCGAGATATGATCTCGACCGGGGATAAAATCCCACAGGAATTACATCCGGGAAATTGACAAATCTTGGGATAAGTCCCGAGGTACTGATTTTGGGTAAATCCTGAAATCTAGGAAGTCCTGGGGACTTTCCTGTTCCCGCCCGAGACGGGCGGGGGTCCTCTTCCGGTGGAAGGGTAGTCGAGGATGCTGGGCAGGGGCCACTAGAGGCCCGGGCCTGAGACCGTGGCCCGTCGGGCACCGTCCCCCCATGGTGGCGCCCGGAGGTCGGGATTGTGCACGTCCTGCGTCTTGTTTCTGAGGGTACATGAGTGTATGCTTTGGGGTCATCGTGCGTATTCGAATAAATCAGCGTTGTGTCTGCGTTACTTCCGTCGTTCTGGTGCGCTTCGCGCCCGGTGATCCCGGCGTTCGTGTTGTTTCTCCTGTGTTGCGCTCCGCATCCTGTGCTGGGCTTTCCAACGGGGCTATACCCCGTCGGCTTTGAGGGCAGGATCCACTACAGATTCCTTTACGACGTAGTTGCCGTGCTGTCGGTATTGTTAGCACATCCGCAAACCTTTTCTGACAGCCATCTCGCGGCGTGTGGTCCGATCTCGCGGCGCCCAGAATCTGTGTCAGAAACACAAGCAATGGTGCACCTTCAAGACACACCGATCCCAATAACAGTGAGAAACACAACTTAAGCTGGCAGATTGGCTCAATCACATTCACATCGGTGTGTCGTTTAGACGGGGCCTAACCCGCTGTGTTCTGATCTGACTTGCTTTTGAAAAATATCGACGCCGGATCGATCACAATTGTGGCGCTGTGCCCGCTCATTCAGCAAGTGGCTTCTCTCCTCGTGAAAATTTGACCATCAGAAACAAGTATTACTCACCTACCATATGTGTGTACAGGCTGGCACAATAGATTCGAGTGGTATTGACAGCGGCTCGCCGCCAGTCGGCATCAATGGCCACAATATTTGACATCGCAGTGTCGTCAGCCGCAGGCATCGCAGCCCAACAGGAAAAGCGGCGCGTCATTCGATCGGCCGCAGCGGGTGTACCCTACTCGCATCCAGCGTCTAGTGCTCAGCAGGCGCCTAAACTGTCTGTTGCAAGCACATGGAGTCATGCGCTCGTATGACGCGACCACCAGCACGCGGTCAAGGCTCGGGCGCACCGCCCTGATGATGTTTCGAGCGGACCACCACAGGGATGCGCGAACCCCTGAAGCGGCCCAGAACTTGGAGCTCTTCAGGGTCGACTCAAGTCTCAACGCAAGTGACGGTATCGGCTCGACGGCGTCATTTTTTGCGTGGCCTTGTCCCGGGCCATCGGCTTTACTCTCCGCCTGGTTTTTCGTGCTACCTCCAGAGTACCTCCCACCTCACAAAACCACTGTGTGCTGCTGCATCCAGCGCCTGCTCAGGCTGCTACCACTGGCGCCGACGTCTTGTGCTAGCCACTGGTTGAAACGCCGCGAGAGAGACCAGAGGTGCGAGGAGGAACATTTCTGGGCTCGGGTAAATGTAATTACAATCAACCCTTGAATTTTAATCCTATAGGGCGTTCTTGCAAATATGAGAATCATCTGCCATGATGAAAATCAATAGTAGCTTCAGAGGGCGCTGAAGGATATGTATACGTAGGGGCGTGGGCCAGAAGTCGCGACCGCCACGACATCCATTGGAGTGCAGTCTTCTTCACCTGAACAGAGGGCCCGGGGACCATGCACACACGTAATGATGGATGTGAGGGCGATCCTCAGCATATCGTTATCTCTGCGATTAAGAATGATACGCTGACGTCGCTCCTCAGCTTCTCAGTCAGGCCAGATAAGGACAGGATATGCACGTGCCACGTGCAAGCGATGTGAGCCACACAACGTCCGGCCCAGACGTGGCACAAATCTGCTCGTATGTTTCGGAGCCAACATCCGGTTTCCTCCCTGTCTGCTGCACGTAATCGCTGGTGCCGACTATTCTTCGACTCTCTGTGATTTTTTTGTAAAGCTTTTCAGACGGGACACCCGCTGCTCTTGCCTTCTGGATTGAGGAACCCGCCGATTATGAATATTTCTGGGCAAAGACCTTCACATCGACTCACCCCCCCCCCCGCGCGATCTTCCACAATGTTCTTAACATCTATGTTTGTTTCCCCTGCGACACGATGCAGAAAATCGCTACGCCGGCAGTGACGTTTAAAACTACACCTTCCACAGCCCATGTGGCCGCGACTCAGATCCCTTGAACATCTCTTCCCCTCATCCCCCGCCTAACTGGCTTCTTTCCGCATTCTATGTCTCAGTACGTTCAGTTTGTATTCGCTGAGAGACAGCACCAGAAACAAAAAGTCGTCGCTGCCGAAGGTCAATGATGTTTTTTCACGGAGCAAGGTCGCGCTCGTTTCTTTTTGCACTGCTACCCCGCTCCTTTCTCGTTGTCGGCCCTGGTCTTTCTTTAGACCTTTTGTGCTGGGTACCTCGCCTAGTTCAAAGATTGTCCGTCGACCTGACAAGACTGGCTTGTCAGCGTCGCCAGTGTTCCTGAGAAATAAACTGCACGTGTTCAGGCCACGACACCCCCCGAGATCCAGAGGGGCTACAATAACAATTGTGTATTACTTTACCACTTACTCATTTTCAAAGAGAACTGATTGCTGCACTGTTGGAGTGGACCCGAGCCGCGTACTCGGCTATCGACCATGAAGCGCTTCGTCGTTGTTGCACCTGTACTGTATATCCAATAATAACGACGACGGGTGGCACCCCTGGCACCTCCAACGGAAGGACTCCGCTAGCAAGGTTCGCATTTACCGAATTTTTCGATTCTGGATACCGTTTCTTGATCGGTAATACCGATTTAACGAGTTCCAGTCGGTATGTCGGTATCATCAGACGCATTAATCTCGAAACTGCTGTGGTAGAAGCTCCACTTACGTTTGCACCCTGCTCACGCTTATATGGCCACCACCGGACCCGGACCGTACCAACGGCGCGCATCGGCACCCCACCCAACTTGCGCCAAGACGGAGACCGTGCCTCACCCGGGCTCGCTCAGACACATCCTCTCGCCTCGGTGTCAGAAATTCTCCCGCGTGCGAAGGCTCGCCGTGCAGTAAACGACCCAGTAGTTGTATGTACGTCGGCCGCATCGAGAATGGTCAGAATGACTGCGGGTCAGATAACTCCGTTCCTGGGGTGAGCATCTGACGCCCGAACACTCATAGCGAGGCTACATAGCATGTGGTGGAAAGGAGGTGCGGTACCGCCACGGAGTCAGCTCGACTATTGGCGCGAGGGCCTGGTCGCTCGACGCGAGTGCCTGATGCGCGGGTTAATGTGTGGAAGCCGACCGACCCATGGTGGTGCGTATTTTTGGTGCGGCCACTGAGCCAGCTGGACTGGAGCGGGATGGACCGCGTGCGATATGTGGTGCCTTGTGCGCTTTGTAACGTACTTCTTGTACTGGTTTGCTTGTCTGTCTGGTCGGTGACTAAAGATAAGAGGGTGCCTCGCTTTGTGTGCAGCATCGGTCGGACTCACTCGTGTTTAAACACCGCGTACCTATGTACCATACCGACGTTTATCGATCGTTGAGCAAGGTGACAATACCGTTTATCGATCGGGAAGCCGACTCTTACCGATTTCTATTATCGATCAAACATATCGATATGACGACCATAGTGCTGGTGAGGGCCCCATCGCCACAGGCCACACACGTCATGCTTCCATAGTTGGTCCCATTCCTGCGAATCATACTTCATGCATTTAAAAAACTATTTTGTATTTATGTGTAGACCCCCATTTGAGAGTACTCGATGCAACGGCATACAACAAACACAATGACATGCTGACACGACTGACGGCGAGCGAAAAGAGATCTGATATGGTCACAGAGGCTGCGTGTTAGAGAAGAGGCGACGATCTCTCTCACTTTGATGATGGTGGAACATAAAGTTCTCCACATTGACGACGACTTCATGCTCGACAGCTTACGGCCGATCTCAGTAACGTGTGCACAAAAGAAGCGGCGGACGAAAAGTCGAAAGGGGGATACTTTCCTGGGGCCTGGTACGAGCTGAAACGATATGCCTCGCGCACAGGAGCACGGCTTACGATCAACAAAAGGATCTCGTGGAAATATATGGCTATGCGATCCAGATTCGCTGGTCGGAGCCAGCTTGTCAAAAATCGACCAAAAGCACGTCGTGACTTCTGAATTATTTCGCCGGTTAAGAACAGATATGATGGTCTTTTCATCTCTCCCGGTTTCAGTGAATTTTACAAAAATACGTGTGTGCATGGTTCTGGGGCCGAATAGAGGTGCTCTTTTCCTCTTTTGAACAATAATTGGTGCCCTTTGGCACATGGGAAGACCACGAATTAGAGAAGGCGCGAAGCGCAACGAACAGCCTCGGAGTGCCACTCCTGATTGTCGAGTGATGCAAGCGCCACGAGAAATGGAAAGCGAAGAAAATATAAAAAGTGGCGCACACGCCATCCAAGCGGCTGGCGCGGGCCGCCGACTGCCGCTACGGAGCTGCCACCGCACCCCCCCCCCCCCCCCCCCCCCCCCCCCCCCCCCCCCCCCCCCCCCCCCCCCCCCCCCTTCCCGCCGCACGAACTCGCACCAATGTCCTCCCTGGGAGCCGGGCGCTTGTTGGGGCTGCCGCCCCTTGGTGGCCGCAACTCACCGCCGCAGCAACGCCGCGACACGTCGTGGTGCCCCCGCCAGAGGGCGGATGACCGCCCGCGGTGGCGTCAGCGGCAGCGGCAATGCTAAGGAGAAAGCACCAAACGATGGCAGGCGTGGCGGACGCCACGGTCGCGTTCCGCCGACCGCCATTGTCGGCCTACAGTGACTTTCACGTGCGGCGATGTCGGCTGCCGCCGCCACCACCGCCGCCGACACCCATCGCGCAGCAGCCGCACGGCGCCGCCACGCGTCACCGGCAGCGCTGCCACCACAGCTGTTGTGACCGCGAGCGCGGCGGCGATGGCCACGACGCCCGCCGCCGCTACCGCTGCCGCTGCCGCAACCGCCCCCCGGTCACGGGCGCGCAGGCTGGAGGTGGCACTCGTGGACGCCGCCAACGTCCGCCGCGGCGCCGCGCACGCCGCCCTTTGGCGACGCAGGCGGGCCATCGCGCCCACAATGAGCGGACCGCCGACCACCGCTGCGTGCGCCTCCAGCAAGCCGGCGCATCCGCCGTGGCGTATCTACGCCACGGCGGCGGCGGCAGCCAACCACCGAGGTGCACGGCGGCGGCGGTCACCGCCACCTGCGGCCGCGGGGCTGCAGTGTCCCCGCGTGGCCGCACCAGCCGATGCCCCGCCGACACGGGCAGCGGCACCAATGCCAGCACGCGCACAGGTGACACGCGGCCCCCACCACTCCGTCCCTCCTTCCCCATTCACCACCCGCTGCGCGCCACCAATTTCCCTCTTGTCGGCAGCACAGCTAGCGGTGGGGGCGTACCGCAGACTCGCCGCCGCGTCCGGCCACTGCGGCAGCAGCCGACGTGAACGGCGACCGTGCGGGTGCCGCCCGCTCCGCGCGCGTGCGTTGGCGCCAGCTTTGTCAGTGATGGCGACCACCTCGTTGCAGCCGCCGCCGGTGGCACCTCCCCCAACGCTCTCGCGCCGCCGCGCATGCGGTCCCCGCCCGGCGCACCCCGCACCATGACGTCAGAAGCAGACGCGGTGGTGGCGGCGGCGGTGCCCGCCGTGCGCGTCGTGCGTCGCCACGAGAAACCTCGCCGTCGGTGGGCCGCCTTATTAGGAGAGGGCACACCCAGGAGGCCACCGCGTCGGGCAGCGGCGCCGCCACACCGCACCTGACAAACGGCGTCGCGGTGGGGGCGACGGGACGCCTGTCATCCAGAGCGGACGGGGGGGGG
>Ga0209093_1001810_pt1 | contig 12114 bp, 6 predicted proteins | sample SidtaG_4_FD_187450 | JGI IMG/M metagenome (GOLD analysis project Ga0209093, IMG submission 187450) | Marine algal microbial communities from Sidmouth, United Kingdom - Sidmouth_Male1 metaG (SPAdes) (version 2) | ecosystem: Host-associated > Algae > Red algae > Unclassified | place: Sidmouth...
GCGCCGGCGTGGCAGCTGGCGATGGCCGAGCGCTCAGCGGACCGGAGCGCGAGGACGCTCCAGGGCTCTCAGATGGTCCGGGCAACAAAAATTTTGTTACCCGATCGAGATCTTCGCGCCCTACATGTCTTTGACCCACATCAGGCGGAGATCCACTTCGCCACGTGACTCCCGCTCCCTCATCACGCGTGGCGGTGGACCGAAGCTCTGCGGCTGAGGTGTCTCTCAGCCAATGGGAAAGCAGCTCGCTGCCATTTCTCGTGCGCTCGACTGGCAAATGCCATGGTGCACCAATTGAGAGCCTCTGTGGCCAATCGTCTCTTTGTGGGCGCTCCCACGCAAGAACCGGCCTGTTGGCCAGTGTCTTCTGCCCCCCACCAGGCTGGCACACGAGGGGGTGTGTCACCCTCAACAGGTTGTCAGGCACTCTGGGTTGGGTCTTCTCTGACCCGGCCCTGCTCGGAAGAGCTCAAGAGCCCCCCCCCCACACCAGTCGGGTAGTTGCGCGTCCTCTCCAACCTCGCATCATCCTGGCGCCCACCACCCCCTCCCCCCCTCCCCCCCCCAGAGGCGATCCCCCGTCGATGCACGCGCCATGCGATCGCTAGCGGCGCTGCGGGGACTCCCGCGCCGCGGCTCCGCCGCCCTCTCGGCCCCAGTCCCACGGGCGCCGCTCGCGGCGCTCCTCGGCTGCCTCCGCGCCCGCCCATCGTCCACGGCGGCCGACGCGGCGGCGCCCCCGCCCCCGCCGCTGCTGGCGGCGCCCTATGGGCGGCTCTCGGTCGGCGTCCCCGCCGAATCGTTTGCCGGCGAGAAGCGGGTGGCGCTCTCCCCCGCGGGCGTCGGGCGGTTGGCCAAGGCGGGTTGGGGCCGCATCCTCGTCACCCCCGGCGCCGGCGTCGCGTCCCGCTTCCCCGACGATGAGTATGTGGCGGCGGGGGCGACGCTCGCCGCCGCCGCCGAAGACGCGTGGCGGGCGGACGTGGTGCTCAAGATCCGCGCCCCGTCTGCCGCCGAGGTGCCGCTGCTCCACCGCCCGCCGGGGGGGGCCCACGGCCTCCCGGCGCCGGTGCTCATTAGCCAGCTGATGCCGGCGGCCAACCCGGGCGTCGTCAAGGCGCTGTGCGAGTCGGGCGTGACGACCGTTGCGCTCGACCGGCTGCCGCGCACGCTCTCCCGCGGGCAGGCGTTTGACACTCTCACCTCCCAGGCGGGGGTGGCCGGCTACCGGGCGGTCATTGAAGGCGCCAACGCGCTCCCGCGCTTGCTGAACGGTGGGCAGATTACGGCGGCGGGCAAGCTGCCCCCGGCGGTCGTCCTGGTCATTGGTGGTGGCGTGGCGGGGCTGTCGGCCACCGCAACGGCTCGCTCCCTCGGCGCCCGGGTGTTGCTGTTTGACACCCGCGCGGCGGTGGAGGAGCAGGCAGCGTCCCTTGGCGCCAAATTCCTCACCGTCGAGGCCATGGCGGAGAGCGGCGACGGCGGCGGCGGCTATGCGAAGCAAATGTCTGACGCCTTCCTCGAGGCCGAGCGGGCACTCTTTGCCAAGCACCTGCCGTCTGTGGACGTGGTCATCTCCACGGCAATGATCCCGGGCAAAAAGGCCCCGGTGCTCATCACAGAGGAGATGGTGCGGTTGCTCAAGCCCGGCAGCGTTGTGGTGGACTTGGCGGCTGCGACGGGTGGCAACGTGGCCACGACCGTCCCCAACAAGACCATCATCACGACCACGGGCGTGACGTGCGTCGGGGAGACCAACCTCCCCGCACGCATGCCAACCGTCGCGTCGACGCTCTACTCCAACAACGTTGTCAACTTTGTGCTTTCAGCGGGGCCCCAAACGACGGGCGTCAAGGGCGCCTTTGCGCTCGACTTGGAAGACCAAGCGGTGCGGGGGATGCTCGTCTCCCACGCCGGCAAGATGTACGAGCCGCCGCCGCCGCCGCCAATGGCCGCCAAGCCACCGGCGCCACCGGCGCCGGTCATTTCTCCGGCCGAGGAGCGCGCCGCGGCCGAGGCGCTCGCGTATGAAAACACGCGCTCGTCGGCGCTGACCGCCACGGGGGCGGCCGCATCGCTGGTGGCTATTGGCGCGCTCGGCCCTGGCGCCGCCGCGGGCACCGGCTCCCTCATCTCCCAGTTTGGGTTGTCGAGCCTCTGCGGCTACCAAACCGTGTGGGGGGTGGCGCCGGCGCTGCACTCGCCGCTCATGGCGGTGACCAACGCCATCTCGGGGCTGTCGGCCGTTGGCGGTGTGATGCTGCTCAACGGCGGCGTGCTGTCCCCCGCCGACTCGTCGGGGATGCTCGCCGCGCTCGCCGTCGGCGCGTCGGCCATCAACATTGGGGGCGGCTTCACCATCACCCAGCGGATGCTCGAGATGTTCCGCCGCAAGGGGGACCTGCCAGACTATGGGCACCTGTGGGCAATCCCCGCGGCCGCCCTGACAGCGGGTAGCGTGGCGGGCATTGCCCTGCTGGGCACCGCCGGCGGCATGCCGTCCATGGCCTACCTCGGTGCGACAGGCGCGTGCGTCGCGTCGCTCGCGTGCCTCGGCTCCCAGGCGACTGCCCGTACGGGCCTAGCCGTCGGCGTGGCGGGCGTGGCGACGGGCGTCGGCGTCACGCTCGCCGCCGCGCCGCTTACCTTCCCGGCCATTGCGCAGGGCACGCTGCTCCTCGGTGTTGGCGGCGCGCTCGGCGTCGGCATTGGCGCCAAGCTGCCGATTGTCGACCTCCCGCAAATGGTCGCCGCCTTCCACTCGCTGGTCGGCCTCGCCGCCGTCGCGACGACGTTCTCCTCCCTCCTCGCGTCGGGGCAGGCGGACCTCGACGCCGCCCACAAGGTGTCCATGGCCGTCGGCACGGCGGTCGGGGCGGTGACGCTCACCGGCTCGGCGACCGCGTTTGGCAAACTCCACGGGCTGCTGGACAGCGCCGCGCTCGCGCTCAAGGGCAAGGACCAGATCAACCAGGCCCTCGGGATTGGCACCCTCGGGTCTGCGGCGGTGTTTGCGCTGACGGGCAGCCCGATTGCACTCGGCGCGACGGCCGTCGGGGCGTCGGCCGCGGGCGTTCACCTGACCGCGTCCATTGGGGGGGCGGACATGCCGGTTGTGATCACTTTGCTCAACGCGTACAGCGGGTGGGCACTCGCGGCGGAGGGCTTTATGCTGCAGAGCCCGCTGCTGACCAATGTCGGCGCCATCATTGGGGCGTCGGGCGGCATTCTCAGTTACATCATGTGCAGGGGCATGAACAGGAGGTACGTTGTCGCAGGGGTAGGATGGGGGGTGGGGGGACTGTGCCGGCATCCGTGTCGAGAGGCGTCTGGGGCATGGGCCTGGCAGCTCGCGGCCCATGTCGGAAGAGGCGGAAGTCGGCCAGCGCAGTGTCGAGTCGACGGCACGCAGTTTACTAACGCCACGTGTGTCGTGTTTTGCCATTCGCTTTGCCGCACTTTTGCTTGCTCCTCTGCGTCTGTCTCGTGGCCCTCATGTGTTTGTACCCTTGCCCTCTTCACAGCCTGACAAACGTCATTTTTGGGGGCTACGGCACGGCCAGCCCCAAGAAGGCCAAGAAGAACGAGGACGGCAAGGAGATCACGCTCACTCACCATGAGACCAACGTCGATGAGGTGGCTTCCCTCCTCGTCAACGCCAAGCGCATCCTCATCGTGCCCGGCTACGGCGCTGCTGTGGCCGGCGCCCAAAACGCGCTCGCGGCCATGACCGAAACGCTCCGCGAAAAGCTCGGCGTTAGCGTCAAGTACGGCATCCACCCGGTCGCCGGCCGCATGCCCGGGCAGCTCAACGTGCTTCTCGCCGACGCGGGCGTGCCGTACGACGTTGTGGAGGAGGCCGACGAGGTCAACGAGGACGGCATGGAGGACGTGGACGTTGTGCTCGTCGTCGGCGCCAACGATACGGTCAACTCGGCGGCGGAAGAGGACCCCGACAGTCCCATCGCGGGGATGCCTGTCATCCGCGTGTGGCGTTCCAAGAAGGTGATTGTGCTCAAGCGGTCGCTCGGAAGCGGCTACGCGGCGGTGGACAACCCGATTTTCTTCAAGGACAACACGTCGATGCTGCTCGGCGATGCCAAGGCGTCGTGCGAGGCGCTCCGCAGTGCTGTGGATGCGTCGGCAGAGTAGGCCTACTTGGGCCTCTTGTTCCTCCGCTCTCTCCCCTCTTTTTTTTTTTTGTTCCTTGTACCTACCAGTTGTTGCCCTTTTCTGCAGAGCCTCCCGGGACACGATTGTCATCATCAGTTTTGCACGACTGTTGTAATTTTCGACCTTGTGACTGACCGCTGGCCTGGACCACGACCGGTGTGACCACGGCCAGAAGGGTGTTTGCTATTGGGCAGCGACCGGCGCGATGGTGGAGGTCTGTCAGTGTGACCATGTTGAGACGGAAAAGTGCAGTTTAATGTAGGGATGGCGGGGAGAGCTGGGCCACTCACGGGTGCGGGCTTGAGCGGACTGGTCTCTTCCATTGCCGACGCCACATGACAGCTGCCTTGACCTTGGTCGGGTGCTGCAAAAGCATCATGTTGTCCTCGCGTCTCGGTCCGCCAGCGACGTGGTCGTGGCGGTCGGTCTCGGTGCACCCGTTGTTGGGGCTCGATTCAACAGCGTCATGCTTGACCTTGGTGGGGTGCTGCAAAAGCATCATGTAGTCCTCGCGTCTCGGTCCTCCAGCGACGTGGTCGTGGCGGTCGGTCTCGGTGCACTCGTTGTTTGGGGCTCGACGCAACAGCGTCGCGCAGCCCAAACGGGGCGGGTCAGCAACCGGGCAGACGGCAGACGGCGGCTCGCAACTTAGGGCTGGCGGCAGCAGCGGGGCTTGCCGGGGCGGCGGGCGGCTCGTCAGCCTGCCGCCCCGTCGGACTCACACCGGTCGGCACCCGACCGTCAGGCAGCCCGAGTAGTCCCGCTGACCACGGGCGTGTACTCGACGTCTGTCGTTGACGGCGGCGGTGACGGGAATGGGGGGGGGGTCGAGGCCGCACAGGTCCTATCGCTCGACATGGTGGCACGAAGCAGCACCGGCAGGCAGCAACGAGGGGAGCGGGCAGGCGGCGGTTAGGAGCACGTCGCACGCCGCGGAGTGACAACAGAGTGAGTCGAGTGTGTCGGTGGGGGTGCAAGTGCACGACGGTGGGGGTGCAAGACCACGACGGTGGAGGTGCAAGCGCACGACGGTGGGGGTGCAAGAGCGTGACGGTGGGGTGTCGTGGACAGCGGTTGCGACGGTCACGGCCGTTTTGCATCGTTTAAGTGCTGTCTGGAGGAGAGAAACGCTGTCTGGGTGGCGGCCGTCACGCCCCCCTCCCGCCGTGCCTGCATGGCCGACGTGGCACTCGGCGTATGGCAGGCGGCGGCGGCTGCCGGCGCGGAAAGTCGCCTGCGGACCCTGGGTGCCGCACGTTGCGGTGCGCGACAACCGGCCGCGGAGGGCAGCAGACCGGCGCCCACAGGCTGTCATTGTGGTTGGGGCGCACGAGCTCCCCCTCCCCCCCCCCCGCCAGGCTCGCTACAAGTGACACCAGCGTCAAACGCCTACGAGACACGGAAGGAACCTGTCTGCGGTCGAGCTCGTCGCCGCCCCAACCCCTACACCGCCATGGGGCGGTCTCGCGGGGTGGACGAATCACCGCTCTTCCGTGGGTGGTGACCGGTGCCTACTCCCCGCCTGTTGGCCACACCGATTCGGTCCATCCCCGTTGCGGTTCACCTTTGCGCGCCTCGCTGTGGCCACGCCGGCGACCTGCGCAGCCCGCCACGCCACGGCCGACGCGGCCGCGCTCGCGGTGGTCCCCGTGACGCGGCAAATCTGGTCGGCGCTGACAACCGCACACGCGGCCCTCTGTCCACAATCGCGACGTGCCCTCCGCCACCAGCCAATGACCGACGGACTAGCGCGCTGCGCCGTGCGCCCGAGGCCGACGCAGACAAAGGTGGCGGCCACACCACTCCCACCGCCGGCCGTTTCCGTGCAGCCGCGCTTCTCGGTCCGCCACCACCCCACGTGCGCCACGCCAGGCGGTCCAGGGATGCCGCTTTTAGGCGGCGAAGACAGCGCCATTGTCGCGCGGGATCGCTCCGAGCGCTGGCGGTCGTTGGGCGAATCTCTCTGTCGTGTAGTAACGAGACCCCCCCGTGGCACGCCCGTCAGGGGCATGTGGTTGCTTGCGCGGAGCATGATGCTGCCCAGGAGTTCTGTCCGCGCGTCCGCCGCCAGGGCGGCCTGGCGGCGCAACGAACGACACAATCGGGATGGCCGACGACACCGTGCGGAAAGCCCTGCGCGTCGTGTTGCAGACTGCCGCGATGTGCTGACCGCGGGGCACTCAACTTTCAAGATTGCAACACGCCCGGTGCGTATCCAGACACTTGACAGATGACAGACGCAAGCGGGCTCATCAAAGCGAAAGAGTTACTGCAGGCACGTTGGTGCAAATACCCGGGCCCGAACTGGCTTCGCTGTCTGGCATGCTCTAAGTACATACACAACGCCCATGTAGAAGGAGCACACTTGCTAACTGGTCGAGGACACCAGACAAAGGAGCCCTTTGACCGCCACTCCCGCAGTTTGTCAGTCACCCACCATCCTCGCCGCCCTACGCATCGCGCCCAGTGCCATGGTCCCACCCTTCACAGCGCACGCCTCGCAATGTCCTGCTTTCCAGCGTTCGACTGCAGAAAAACGTCCTCAGAGACATCTGAGACCGCCGATCTCGAAGTACCATGGACATTACTCTACGCCACACCGCCGGAGGGCCCCACAGACCGTGCACCCTGCCTCACGACCCTTTCCATCCAGCTTCTTGCGCTATGAACACTGTCGCGACCCGTACACGCGAGTGAGACCTCCCCATGGCGTCCAACTTGGTACGAGGCACCCGACCACCCGTACGAACGTTCCCAGCGCAATGAAACGGTTGAGAAGCTTACAGAGGCTACAGAGGGAGCGAGAAGGATGTGTTTTTTGGTCTCAACAAGTACTCCGTGCACTAGCTCTAAAAGAACTTAGAAACGGTCTTCACCATGTTGGTGGGTACCCTGACCTCAAGGCCAGGGAACTACACTACGAAACATAACTCCCATGATGTTCGTGCCTTGTTACAGTCTGTATGGGTTATTAGAGAGTTTTGGCATGTAACTCGACGGTCGATTCGACGGTCTTTCGACGGTACATCTTGCCACGTTGCGGAGATACCGTCGAGATAGGCCCGGGTACCATGCACACACATGATTCGGTTTCTTGATTTCCTCGAAGCGGAAAACATTGAATTGAAGAGTTGTGCACAAGTATCCGGCCAAATAAATCAAAAATGGGTTTCATACTTTCATGTCCATCTCAAAAGGTCAGCCCATGCCACTTAAACCCACTCCTCGCCAGCTAGTGTGGGGCCGGCCTCGTCATCGACGCCGGCACCCAAGCGCGGGCGGCAGCGAGGCGGAGCCGCTGTCCGGGTCTGTGCCGCGCCCGCATTGCGGCGCCTGCAAGTGGCCGCCGTCGCGGGCGGGCGCTTCCGGCATGGGCGCCCCGAAGCGGCACAACGCCCGTCCCCCGCGCGGCGCGCACGGCGCACGTCTCCCCCCCCCGCCGCCGCCGTCGACCGCCGGCCCAAAGAAGGCGGTCTCCATACTCGGGGCGCACCTGGAAACCGCCAGTCGCGCCCAGCCGCCGCAATCGACAGGCCGCGGCGGCGGCGGCGGCGGCGGCGCCGGCAGCCGCCACTACCGCCGGGTGGGCGGCGCCCGCCGCAGGCAGGCGGCTTGTCGTCCACCACCGCCGCGGTGGGGAGCTCCGCGTCGTGCGGGCGCCCCGCGGGCGCCGCCGCCGCCGCTCGCGACGGCGGCGGGCGGCGGCGGCGCGGCGGCTAGGGCGCCGCCCGCCGTGGCGCCCGTGCCCTTGACGCGCGTCGTCGACGCCCAGTCGGCACGGTCCGTCGCGGGGATGGCGGCGGCGGTGCGCCCTGCCGGCGACGGCGGCAGCGGCGGCAGGGCGCTGCGCGCGGTGGGCGGGGTGGGTGGTGCGGGCCGGCATCCGTGGCGGGGGCGGCTGCCGAAGGAGACTGGGGGGGGCACGGCAGCACTCGCCTTGGCCAAGACGAGCGCCGCCGCGCCCCCCCATGGGGCGCGCCGTCATTTGACGCTGGCAAGGGGGTGGGGCGCCCCTATGCGAGGGGGGGGGGAGGGCGGGGCGCCGTTTGTTTCCCCTCCCCTGCGCCGGTGGTATGCGCGCCGAAAGACCAAGTGGCTGCAGGTACGTTGCGCGGCAACTGCTGGCCTGAAAAAGTTAGCTCCGTCGTGGCAGCAGCAATGTGATGTCGAGAACGTGGATGTCTGAATATTTCATGTTAAAAACTACGGAGACCTGCGATTGCAGGATGCAGAGAAGGGTGAGGCCGGATAGCATATCTGAAAGTTATGAAAGAGGATCATGCCACGTCTATGACGGATGACTCAGCGGCTCAGATCGCTGACTCGTGGCGAGTGGACATCCAATGGCTAGGCGGATGGCTGAGCAGCCATCTGAGGAGCGATGACAGCCTGTTGTTACTACGAGGTCTAGTATCGATAGGCTGAGGATCGGCGACTTATCAGGCAACCATGTGTGTGCATGGTACGGGGTCCTCGAGACAGGCCCCTTTACCATGCACACACGCGAGAACGGATACCTTCGCAAAATTCTGGGCCAATTATATCCTCCGACAAAACGAGCACGTCCACACTGCGCACAGAAGACAGATGGCAAGAGTTGTTACTGTAAATTATGCTGTCTTCCCAATTTTGGCCGATGTGGTCGAAGTCAAGACAGGGTGTGGATCAACTGCCCATTGGTCGATCCTCTTCATCCGGCTAAATGGATGGCTGAGACACAGTTTCGCACTGTTGAACACCCTTCTTGACATCGACGGAATCGGCCAAAGTTGAGAAGACAGCAAAATGATCGATTGAATGGGCCCCTCTGCGAGAGAATCAGTCAACCCGAGTTTTTTCGCCTCTGGCCTGAGCGTGTAGCTTTTTGTCAGCATCCGTGCGTCATTGGCCGTCCTTGTCAGCGTCGGAATTCTCCTGGACTTGGCGTTGGGCGGCATGACAGCACGGGATGGCTGGGGCTGTGGCCCCACTGCCATGCCAACAGTACAGTCAATATCCGCTTGTATGGCACCCTTGTGCACTTTGTAGCCCACCTTGTGTTTCAAGAAAGACATTCTTTGACGACGGCTACTTCCTGCTGTTTGCTGGATCGGGCCAATGAGATGCGTTCTTTCCTCAAGATCGTCCGCTGCTGCTCTCTGGTGTGTCCTCAGCGATCTCGATCCTTCCAGTTGTATGGCAGGGTGCCATATTTCTGGGACGCTTAAACCGGATATTGACTGTACTGTATGGTCGTTGCGCCAAGAGCTGGACAGTCCCAGACAGGCGGATCGATGTTTGGGCCAATCAAACGCACGAAAGCGCCTCTTTGACAGGCCTGGACTCTCCACTTTTTGGCGGAACGACAATATGGAGCATGCTCCATCCGACGCTCGGCGGCGGCACCCCGCCGCCGTGGACCACCCACTCCCAAGTGGCGATGCTGGGCCTGCCAGTTCCATACTGTACATCAGCGCGCTCAGCTCGAGGATTGGTTGGGGGGCGGAACCAGCTGGCGCGGACCCGCCGTTGCTGAGCTCCCCAGCGTGCTCGGTCCGTGCGCCAGCGCACCATTTGTGCGTAGACGCAACATTTGCGGCGGGTCTGCGCCCAGCCTGCATCCGATGGAAGGGGCCAGAGGGCTCGACGGAGGGACAGGACACAGAGCCAGCGGGGATGCTGACATCCATGTTTGGCAGACTTTGATCCATCCGTTCCTTACCGTCTACGCATCGGTGCCGACACCCCCGCGTGGTGCGCTCAGGATAGGCAGTCGCTCCGCTTCCTGTCGCGGAGCCGTGGGCGTCTCCGCGCACGGAAGAGCCGTGCAGAGCTTCTTGCATTGCCGCGGACCATCGGTTTGGATCCCGCGGCCGCTACAGGTCTGTTGGACGGGGAACCCAGCAGGGCGATGACCCAGCGGCATGTGTGACAGGCACGGCAAGGGAAAGGATGCCCCGTGAGTAGATCAAACCAAGTAGTGTTGTTCAACTGACACACCCCTTGATCCACACCTCCTCCCCTTCCTGCTCCCCGCCACCCCCGTCCACGACACCGCCGACGCACCGCTGGGACAGGTGCGTCCACGCCCGCCACGGGATGACCGTCCCGGTCACCTCACTCGAATCCGAGTGTCGACCACTGTCGGCACGCCGCCCACTCCAGGGAAGAGGCTGCCGTACGACGAGGAGCGCCGAAGGTGGTCAGCACGAGTCAGCTCGACCTCCTCGCCGCTACCGGTCACCGCCGGCGACGCCACGCACGCCGTGGCCGTGGGGGCGTCCACGGTCCTCTCGTTGGACTGGAGACGGAGCAGCACTGTGCACGACCGCCTTCCGTCCGCCGTCTAGTAGGCACCTACGGCCAGAAAGCAACACAGTCAGGACCTCCAAAGCAAAGCCAGCAAAGAAGAACAGCGCAACGGCGGGCGCGTATGCTGGAACGCAAGGAAGTCCAAGAGGTCTGCACCCCGTTGTGCGGCAGTCAAGCACGCTCAGGGGGAACCCAAGCAGACGTCGGCAGCGCCGAGCCACCCGGTCACCAAGCCGACCACACCAAGAGGCCGCGGCGCCAGTCACCCACGAGGCGGGCCAACGTCGGCACGGGGCAGAGCCACAGCAGCGAACGCCCTGGGCGGATGGCGCCCCGTCGACGCGCCTACCGCGACGGCGACCACCCACACGACCCACAACGTGTGGTCGACCGCGACCGAGGCGGAGCCGAGGCGCCGACAAGCGCAACGGCGGCCGACGATGACACGGACTCCTCCCGGCTCTCGTGCGCGCACAGAGCCGCAGCGGATGGCAGCCGCCTGACGCCCGTGGCGGGCCCACGGCGCTCCCGGCAAAAGCACGAGACGTCGCGTGGGGCCACGACACGTCGGGCGGGGGGCCCCACGCCGGGTATCCTCCACTCGACTGGCACGGATAGTAGGGGTACGCAGCCATCCGAGTACACAGGCCCGCCGTCAGCACAAAAGAAACTACAGAGGCGGCGGTAGTCGGCGAGCCGCGGCGGATGCACCGCCACCGCCGCAATCAAGAGCCGCTGCCGCGGTTGCGATTCGACACGCGTCCCTGTCACCCCGCGACTGACCGGACGTTGAAGCGACGGCCGACGACCGGCAACCCCCCCGAGCGCCAACGCCGTCCTGGTCACCACCCCCCAAAGCGGCGGCCGTGTCAAGCCCGTCGCGCGCGGGCCCAAACGGCGGCGCCGCAGCCGGCAGAGGACGGCACCAAGCGCATGCTTGGCCAGGGTCGCTGCCGCCACCAGACGCGCTGCCTGGGCAGCACCCCACCCACGGAAGCGCATAAGAAGCGCAGAGCCGGCGCCGTTGGAAGAGTGCCAAGGCCGACCACCAGCACCTTTCCACCAACGACCACACCGCCCACGCCCACCACTTTACCGACCACCGCTTCACGCCTGGCCCGCAAGCAGCCTCGCCCGCATCGCCGCCCGTCGCCCCAAGGCCCCTATCGCACGCACGACGGCGCTCCAGTCGGCGACTGTGGCAGAGGCGGGCGACTTTCCCGCGTCGACCAACCCCAGCCCGCCGCCAGACGACTCGACGCCGCCGTCCGACGGCGAGCAGCAAGACGACGACCCGCCCGCCGACGACCCACCGGCCGAGGAAGCTGACGAGGAGGAGCCCGACGTCGAAGAGCCCGACGCTCAAGAGCACGAAGCTGACGAGGAAGACGCTGAGGAGCCCGACGCCGAGGCGCCCGACGCCGAGGAGCCCGACGCCAACGACATGGCCAACCAGCAAATGAACGCGCCCGACGCGGACCAGCCGGGGAACAACCCGCCGGCAAACAACCCGCCGGCAAACAACGACGAGGCGGACCAGCCGCAGGTCGGCTGGGTGAAGGTGTCGGAGGCCAAGCCGGCGGGCTAAGCAAACGCCCCAATGACGGCCGTCAAGGGGCGGGCGGATGACGCGGATCAAGGGTCCGGTCC
>Ga0209093_1001811_pt1 | contig 12113 bp, 18 predicted proteins | sample SidtaG_4_FD_187450 | JGI IMG/M metagenome (GOLD analysis project Ga0209093, IMG submission 187450) | Marine algal microbial communities from Sidmouth, United Kingdom - Sidmouth_Male1 metaG (SPAdes) (version 2) | ecosystem: Host-associated > Algae > Red algae > Unclassified | place: Sidmouth...
TTGACAACCAAATGCAAACGACCCACAATTAATCAAGATCCCACCCAGCACCGACAGCGCCACCTGTCCGAACCGGGGCGTGACACGTCATTCGCGTCACTCGGTGTACCAACGACCTCCGGGCCAGCCAAGGGGCGTGGGCTGGGACACGTAATGCGACAGGCCAGATGGGCGCCAGTGTCCAATAAGGAGACCTTCATCGCGGGAAGTGTCATTAGGGATGATCGAGCCTCCCGCAGAGCGGGTAGACTAGCCATCGGGCTCAGCGCCCCGCCGAAAAACACTCGTATCCGATTGAACTTGGCATCGCTCAGTCCAATGGATGCCAGCAGCCCGACCTGCTCCGCGGCAGTCGGGCGCGGCGGGAGTCTTCGACTGCCCCGTGGGCGTGTCGCATCCGAATTGGAGCGTACACCCACCGCCAAGCGTTTGTTTCTCTGGCTCCTCCGCACTTGCGTTTTCAGCACAGTCGCGGGCTACCGAGTGTAAACGCTGACACGCCCGTTGGCGTGTCGCACGGACACCGCAGATGGACAGGTTCTTGCCAAGATGGCAGATGAAACCCGTTTCAAGTCCAGAGCTGCGATATCGGTGGGCGTCCGCGCCGCACCCAGGCACTCAATGAACTGACTGACGAGGTCAGGTACACTGAGGCGTGGCACGACGGGAGGGGGGCCCGACCCTTCAACCGACGCCACACCCTCCAGAGTCCGAGCCTCTGAGGGCCCCGCCCGCCCGGCGCCACCCACTGTAGTGGGCACCCGCGGCGCCGTCGGCGCGCCGCTGGGCAGCGGGGGGGGGCGCAGCGCCCAGAGCCAGCCCTCCAGTAGCCGTGGCAGGGCTCAATCTGGGCGCAGGCGGTGGCACAGAGGAGGTGGGGAGAATTGCGGACGCCGGTGCTTGCACGACGCAGCCGCCCAACTTCGCTTCGTCGCCTGTCTGGGCCGCTGGGTCTGCGTCACAGGGCGCACCGCTGTGCGGCGCCGAGCCCAATTTGCGCTGCTGCGCCGCACGCGCGCTGTCCGACAGGTTGCGGTCACCCGTAGGCATCGCCTGCCATGGGTGGCCGCACGAGGGGGGGCCGACGGAGGTGGCGCACGGCGCCTCTGCCGGCCAGGCGGTCCGCGGCCCCCCCAGAGCAGGAATCCGCCCAGTGTCTGGCCGTCCGGCCGTGGCAGCCGCCGTGCCATCAGGTGTGGCGGCGTCGGAGGACGGGGGAGGGGCAGGGGCAGCCACAGCGGCACTTGACACGTCCGCTGGCGAGCCGAGGCTCAATCTGAGGCCTGGCGGTGTCAGCGCTGTGCCGGACGACGTGTCTGGGGCACATGTCGTGCCGGGTACCGTCGAGAGGAGGCCGGCGGGCAGGGGGGGTGGCGTGCCAGCACCGAGAATCCCAAAGGCTGGCGTGGCAGGCCCCGCCGCGCCCGCAGCCGCCGCCGCCGCCGCACCGCTGAAACGGCCAGCCCGCCGGCGCCGACGGTACTCCGTGGAGGCACACCGGCCACAGACCCGGTGAGCAACGCCGAAATCGTCTGTGAAGCTGCCGCCCTTGGCCCGTCGAAATGGCAGGGCGGCCACCGCCCCGACTGCCGTCGCCTGGTTCTTGCCATCATCTGTCGCTTGTGCGGCAGCGTGCCACGCCGCCGCCTCGTCTGTCTGGCTAAAATAGGGTCGCTGACATGGGGGGCAAAAAAAGGCAAGTACTTTTACAGGAAAAGCTTCTCGCAGCTCAGCAGACGATGGCACACTGTAGGATGGCAACGGAAAAGGAGACGGTTAGCTTTGCTGCCGTGTACAGCACAAACCAATAGCGGTCGAGTGGGGTCCTCACACCATCCGAACCAACTCTGAGCCGTGATCACGATGGCGTGCCCAGCGGATGGGTGACAGATGACTATGAGCAAAAGAACCCAGAGTAATTGTGCTACGTACCGCAAAGGCCGTTGCGGCACTGTCCGGTCTCTACCATCGCGCAGCATGGCTGGACAGGCGTGCTCCTCGGTCAGATGATTGGTCAGGCTCCGGCGGACCCGTGTTGGGGCTGGTAGGGGGAGGGGGGGGCGGGGGCTCGGCAGGGGTGGCAGTAGAGAGACGATGGGCCGCGCCAGAGGCAATCTTGCAACCGGCCGACGAGCTGGCGAGCAAGACGCTCTGCCCAATTTCCACTTTCCCCACCAGTGGCCATCGCAGCCTTTGCCGGCCACCCCAGAATCGAGTCTCTTTCTTGCAACTTCTGTAATGCGATTCTCGTTTTCAAATCCAAAAGAGCCACCTTAACTAGGTGCGCTCCCCGCCGGAATCCACGCGTCCGCTCCGTGCAACTCGCCTTCCCCCCCACGCGGACGCCTCCGTCGCCGGCTGCTGCTCGTCCCCCCGCCCTCCTCCGCCCCGAGTGTCGCTGCCGCAGCGGCGGCCGACGCGACTGCCCGTCGTCTGGCCGGCGCTGGCTGCCGTCGCAGCCGCGGCGCTCGGCCGCCGCGTCGCTCGTCCTCTTTTTTCATTTTTTTTCGCTCCGTCGTCCGCCCCCCCGCGGCGCCCATCGGCGTCCCCACGGCAGCAGCCTCGGGTGTCGCCGCTGGTGAGGCGGCGCGCCCATTGACGCGGGGCGTCGTCAACACCTCGGTCATTCAGTCGGCCAAGAGGCGCTGAGGGGGGGGGAGGAGGGCGTCGCGGGCGCGAGGGTGGCTGCCGGGGCCACTGATGGTGTGGGGGGGGGGGTTGAGGGTGTTGGGGGTGTTGGGGCTACCGTAGTTTTTTGGGTTTGGCCCACCAGGCCTCGGTCCCAGCCATCGCGGGGGGGTGATGTGGTTGCGGCGGGGCTCGGGGGACGGTGCCGCGCCAACTGTGGCGTGCCACCGCGGTGCCCCGTGCAGCGGCGTCCGGAACCTCTGCAGCCCGTGGTGGGCAGCGCCGTGCCAGCTACAGTCACCATTGACGCACTGCCCGCTACCCCCGCCACACTGTCGCCTACCCGCCGGCACGGCTGCCCGCCGCCGTTGCGTCGTGAGTGAGCTGGGGTGTGCTCGCCTACCACCCCACCGAAAGCCCACCGACGAAGTCACCAGCCATATTGGAGGGTGCACGCGCATCACTGCCCTTGGCTTTTTTGTTTTCCTTTTTTTTGACGTAAGAGAAAAGCACGACCGCCGATATTTGGACGCCGGTGTGTCACATTGTCGGCGGTAAAGACAGTACCTCTGCCGATTTGCAACGGCGGTATTCTGCGCTGGGGAGAGCGACGCCGCCACCGCAGATTCGTGTCGGCTCGTGTGCTGGGGAAGATGCCGACGCCGACAATCGGGGTCGATTTGCACAGGACGACGACGGTGCCGGGCGCCCGCTGTAAAGCTCGTGTGTATTATTTTTTGTCACGGATGCCCGATGAGGCAGCGTGTGGGGAGTGCGTCGCGGGGAAGACGGTCGGGTTGCCGTAGCAGATCTCCGTCGCAGCGCCGTCGTTGTCCGTCGTCGCCGCGCTGCCTCTGCTGATCACCGTCGCCGCGCTGTCGCCGTCCGTCGTCACCGCGTTGCCGCCGTCGCTCGTCTTCTCCTCCCTGCCATCGTTCGTCGCCGCCGCTCCACCTCCGCCCATCGCCGGCGCCGCCACGTCTTCGGCCGTCGTTGCCGCGTTGCCGTCGCCGGCGGTGACGACCGCCGCCGCCGCCGGGTCGGGCGGCGTCGGCGGCGAATCGTCGGCGACTCGTCGCCGCCCGGGGCGAAGTCAGTGGTCGGCGCCGGTGGCGTCCCCGTCGCCCGCCGCGACGGCTTGCTGCCACAGAATGTTTTAACGGGGACGGCGGGGTCCGCTGACACCGTTTCCAGGAGACAGACCGCAGACGGCGCGGGGGTGGTGGTGCGGGGCGCCCCGCCGACGGCGCCGCCGCCCTCAACGCGACGGCGACGACGACGGGGGACGACGACTGGCGGGCCGCGGTCCGCCTGCCGACCCCCACGACAGCCACCGCCGAGGAGGCACGCGCGCCGCACGCGGAGATGGCGGGGGGGAGCGCGGCGCCCGCGCCCCAGCCGACCCAGACGGGGATTGTCGTCGGCCGCGCTTCGGCCGAGGGAGAGAATGAATCTGGCCGCCCGAAGATTTTGGCGGCACAGGTGGGCGAGGGCGCGCGCTTCTGTCCCGCACCGGTCGGGGGGGAGAGGGACACCGAGCACCCGAAGGTGCTGACGGCCAACGTCGGCCCCGCGCCCTCCCTCCCCCGCCCCACCGCCCAGTCGTCGTCGCCACCGGCGGCGCCGATGCCGACCGTCTCGTCGTCACTGCCACGGTGCCTGTTGTAGCCGGCGCGGCTGTCTTCGTCGCCCGCCGACGTCGCCTCGGCGTCCGTCGCCACGAGGCCGGCGGCGACCGGCGACGGCCAGGTCGCGGCGCGGCCGCCGCCCGACGCCGGCCCGACGCCGACCACCACCAAGCAGTCTCCCGCCGCGCGACGGCCCGAGACGCAGCAGCGCACGGGCCGCCGGGACGGTGGGGCGGGCCGCGGTCGGCCCACCGCCTGTCGCCTCCCGCGGTTGTCGTGACGGCGGGGGTCGGGCAGCCAGGGGGTCGTTCAGGACCCCACCCAGGTCGTTGAGTCGCCCACGCCGTCCCCTGCGGCCACCGACGTGTCGCCTCTGGCCGACTCGGGCGCGAATTTGGAGCCCCTCGTCTGTAGCGGGATCGTGCGCGACACGTCCGCCGCCCGGTATCCGCACACGATTGGGGCGGGCGCGCGCGGCAGCCGCCGCGCCACCAGCCCGCCGCCGGTGTGTCGCCACCGCCGCCGCGCGGGCAGGGGCCCACGCCGGCTGCCGGCGGGCTCGCGGCAGCCGCCGTCCCACCGCCCGCAACGCCGCCGCGCCCCGTCCTGCGGGGTGCGCCACACACCCCGGCCCCCGCCTGGCTACCCACACCGCCCGCCAAGCCCCTTGGCTGGGCAAAATGTAAGTCCGTCGATTGGCTGTCGGCGGGCGCGCGGCGGTCTCGGACGCCGGCCCCCTTTTCCGGGGCGGCAACCGCGCCCCCACCCCGACGTCGCCGGCGGCGTCCCCCCGCCGCTGCAGCGCCGTCCCTCCCCACGCCTGGCGCTGCCTGTGGGGGCTGATGACGCGGGCGGTCGCCTCGCCGCTGCCGAAGGGGCTACTTGTCAGCAGCTCCGCGTCGCCGCCGCGGGGGGCGCGGACCGTGGCTGCGACCGACGCTTCGCCGAGCACCCTCGCCACAGTCGTGGCCTGCCGGCCTCAGCGGCGGCGCCACGAGACGGCCCCGTTGGCGGGCCGGCTGTTCGGGGGCGACGACGCCCCCGTGGCGCCAAACTCTCCCACCGCCGCGACCTCCTCGTCGGTCGCGTGGCGGGCCGCCGCAGCCACCTGGTCGCGGGGGGCGGCCACCCTCTTCTCGAGGGGCGCGTGCTCCTTCCGCCGCCGGCACACCACCAACCCCGCTCCGCCCACCCTTCTGCCGGTCGACGCCGCCGCCGCCGCTCACCCTCGACCGCGCACTCGGTCGGAGACGACGGCGGCGCCGCCGGGGTCGACCTCGACCACCTCGTCGTCGTCCTCCGCGACGCTGTCGCCGACGACGTCCCTCCCCGCCCCCGCCGCTGCGCCGCCGCCGGCACGCCTGCGGCGCGGGGTGCCGTCGCCGTCCTCCGACGTGTCGTCGACGCCGCCGGATGAGGCGGTGGTGGGGGTGTCAGAACAGCATAGAATGGGAGCAGCGGGGGGCGGCGCAGTGGTGGTGGGTACAAGCGCGGGAGGGGGGGGGCAGGAGCGGGCGGGGCTTCAGGAGCGGGAGGGTGGGGATAGCCGCGCGTAAGAGAGCAGTAGCCACGGTGTGCAACGTCGGCGGCGGTGGCGACAAGCGAAAACATACATGGCGCCGCTGGGGACCCAAAGAGAACGCTGAAAAATGCCGCCACTTTGGCGAGCGTCTGCGCCCAACAGATCCGGACGCTGGCTGCTCAGAAAAGGCGGGCACCTGTCAGCCCCCTCCAAATCTGGCCCCATGAGCGTATCGGCGTGGTGACACAACTCCTCACGCGCGCCCACCGGCAGTGTCTCTACGTCACGCCGCCGTTTGTGGGGAGGAGGCGGCGCCGTTCGCCGACGGCGGCTGCCGCAGCGGCGAGCGCGTGCCCCGCCGCTGGATTGCCCAAGGGGGGGGGGGAGAGGGTGCGTGCGTGCACCGGCGCCAGCCGTGGCCGGCCGGGCGACCCGTGGAGCACCACGTCCGCGCCGCCCACCGCCAATGCACAGGCGCGGGGGGGAGGAGGGGGGGCATCGGCGCTGACCACGGCAGGCGTGTCGACCCGTGATGCGCCGCACCAGCACCACCCACCGCCACACACACGGTGTGGTTGCACGACACGGGCGCTTGGTGTTGTGGCCAGCGCCGCCGGGGACGAGCTGTTCCTCAACACCTCCACCGACGCACCGCCGCCGCCGTCCCTTTGCCACCACATGCCCGCCGCTCTCCACCGCCGCACCGCCTCCGCCGCTGTTCCCCCACACAACATACCACGCGTCTGTTGCTCCCCCACACCACATACCGCACGTCGGCGTGCGTGACCGGGCTGCTCTGGGGGGTCTCTCGTGTTGCCAGCGCATCGCCTGCACCCTCCACGGAGGTCTGGTCGGCGGCGATGGACCGCGTGTGCGCTACTGCGCCTGTGCTCCCCTCTCCCTTAGTGCCCCCTCTATGATTCTGTACGACGGTACGGCGGCCGCGTTCGCACGCAGTCCCCCCCCCCCCCCTCCTCCGCTGATCTTCTACATGGCGTCATGTTTTTAGCTTCACACTTTCGTGACCGTCATCTGCGCGCCCGACGGCCTTCGTGGCCTCGTCTTCGCGCAGCTGAGCGTCTCTACACTGTCGGTACTGCGTGGCGATGGTAAGAATGGCACGTCGCGAGGCGAGCGCCGTCATGCAGAAGCGGATTTGACATCGGCGCAAGCAGCGGCAGCGACTGCGGGGCAATGCGTGCGCCATGATAGTGCTATTCTGCTTGTAGCTCGGGTGGTGGAGAGGTCGGGTTTCCATAGAAAGCAGCGTGTCTGACTACGTCCTTCCGCTGCTCCCATGACTTCCCCGCTGGCCTTCCCTTCTGTTACCATCCCCTCTCCTTCCGTCTTTTCGCTTTCTTATCCACCTTCTCTGTTTGTTGCTACTGCTCTCCCTTCCATACCCCCCACATGCAAACTCTCAGTCACCCCCCCCTTCGGAAAGCGCTTGCGGGCGACACGGGACGGCCCCATATGGCCGAAAGTGTAACGACGTGCACGTCGTCGATATTAATGCGGCCAAGATGACGGCGGCGACGGCACGGAGCACGATGGGGCGCCGGCCGCCAGCGTCGGGGGGGAGGCGGCAGCGGCGAGCGTCGGCGGAAGTGCGGCGGCTGTGGAAGTTGATGCTGTCCGCGCGGGGGTGATACTCGTGTACTGCGGTAATGGGCGTCGCCGATGCGAGCAACGGCGATGCGTGGGGAGTGAGTGCGACGCCATTGGCGAGGGGGGGGTGAGACCGGTGGAGGTCGGGGTCGGTGACCAATGGCGGGCATGGGATTCGGCGGGGCGCTAGGGTTGGTGAGCAGCAGCTCCGACAGGTGGCCGCGGTGTGGGGCTTTGTACTCGGGAGGCAGGCAGGGGGGTCGGGGGCACGCATGGGATGGAGGATGGACCGGTTATCGTTACTCGGTGTGTGAGGAGGCCGCAGTTCTTCGTCGCGGGAAACATCCGCATTACAGAATCAATAAAAATCGCCCCATACGATTTGAAATCAAGGGGTTGATTAGCGAAGCTTCTTAACCTCAACGACGCAACGCTCTCTCAGAGACCCAAATGGCAATGGAACCGCCCACTGATTAACTTCCAAGTGGAACCTCTGTGGCACGCCACGTGAACATGTGATCTGAAACAAATGGCCCTGCAATCGTGGGCAGAATCGCGGAGGCGACTGAACTGGCAACCCCCCCCCGCAGCTCAACGCCGACCTCAAGGCCCTTTATTCTGTGGCTCCTATAGAAAAGACCAAGAACCATGGCGCACATGAGCTGCAGCTCACGTAAGCTGTTGAGCCGCTGAGATTTCACACCGTCGCCGCGCTCACCGCCGCAGATGAGTACACTTGGACACGACGCTCTTTACAAGAGTTGTTCTCATAATAGTCCAGCCGCGCAAAGGCATAGGGCATGGGCCGACCATCCTCATGAATCGTTGAAACAAGCAAAGAGTGAGGGGGGGGCGCACATGGGCCCGCCTTCAACTGCCTTGGCGGCACGATTTCCTATCGTGTAGACGCAGTTTGTTTTGAAGCGTGTGCCAGCCGTGGAGGGAGCACTGGAAGAAGTCAGCAGTGTCGCGGAGAAGAATTCATATCTAGAGCGGGTGGGGTGTAGCCGACGCTCTGGCCATGAAGGTCGTGTGCGTTCATGGTGCCTCTTTGAGTGCCTTCGCACGGTTTTCCCTGAATATCATTGAGGATGAAGGCATTTTCGCGAAGCTTCGCTCCCAGCCCAGCACTCAGGCCCAGTCTAGACGGCACGCTAAGAACGTGCATGCATGCGTGTCCACCAATGAGCGCACGCCGTTCCAATCACGCACCCTCGTTCTTGACTGTTGGTCCCGGAATGGTGCCTCCGCACACGAAGGACTTACCTTCTTAAAAGAGCCCCGTTTGGGCGATTCGGGGCCGTCACGTGAACGTGTGCGAGATTTTTGTGAATATCTCGCGCAAGAACACACCGACCAAGAGACAAGAATCCGGCCCCAGTGCGCTCGTTTCGCGATCCGTGCAAGGTCATGATGATGTTGCTGTCAACAGTGTTGTCGATTACAGTTGAGATTGGAAGCCCTGCGAAGCACATGTGTGTGTCATCGTCAAGCCAACCGCTTCCCAATCACGAGGTGTTTGCGGACTTATGTTGCCTTTCGAGGTCAATCACGTTCACATGCGTGCGCCGTCAAAAATGGGCCTCAGTGCAGGGCTTTCTCTGGTTGTAATCATTTTACCCGAGCCCAGGAATGATTATAATCACACCTCTGAATGAGACGCATGACCTCTTACAGTATGGACTCCTGGCTTGCAAGGAGTCATACGTGCCAACGGCCTGCACTTGCTGGCCGACTACGCTTCGGGATCGCCGCGGCCAACCACCAGAGGGGGCGGGGGCCAGCTGCGGTGGCGGCGGTGGAGGCGGGCAGGCTGCGACGGAGGCAGCGACAGCAAGAGGCGGCGGCCGCTGCGCTTCGGCTGGGAGCCGCGGCGGCGTCGGCTGGCAGCCGAGGCGGTGTCGGCCAGCCGCGGCGGTATCGGCTGGCAGCCTCGGCGGCGGCGGCCAGCCGCGACTCCAGCGAGGGCGGGCGGGGGGGAGGGTCTTCCGTCTGCTCTCTCTCGGTGGTGAGGTGGCCACCTGCTGCCATCACCACATTCTTAGAGCCCCTCCGTACCTACGCGGCGTCTCGGCGGCCGCCTGTCGTCGCCACTGTTGTCTAGGAACAGCAGTTGGGCGACAGGGCGTCAAACGTGGGCGACACAGGATGAGGTCAGTGTTTTTCAGGTGCTCGCACATTGGTGTGACTCCGAGCTTGTTGTTCTTGGCTACGACCAGCATGGCTGGAGCTGTTCTTGAGGCTTTGGTGACACTCGTCTTTTATATTGGTCAAACACTAACAGTCGATACTCTGTTGGTGTCATCGTCGCAAGCCAAGTTTTCTACTCCTTTTCCTGAATGTCGCACCCGATGGCCTCCTTGACATGCTTTATCTGGACACAGTCAGCAGGAACTAGATGGTCGCCCGATTGTTCGCGCAGCCGTTCCCGCCACTCAAGCTTCCGGCGCCGCCGCTATGGACGACGCGGCATCTCCTGCTCTTGCGGCGGGTGTCTACTCTCCACTCATCTATTCCTTTGAGTTCCCGTCTGCGGCTGCGTCCAGCTCGTTCCTGTCCAAGAAGCGCTCCTGCTTTGGTCCCTGCATGAACACCTTTCCAACTCACGACCCGAAGTTCCCGCCTCGCATATTCAACTACCTGTAGCCGACAGAGCAGAGTGTCGCGGAGGTCATGCAAGACAAGGGCGCTTTGCACAGGGCCCTGTGCGCCATGTCGGTTATTTTTGCAGACGGCAAGGCCCTCAACGAGAGTTCAACAAGCCGTGCTACTCGGACCGTGCAGTGGGAGGTGATGAGCAGCAACAAGCCCTATCTGCTCGACAGCGTGCAGCTGGTAGAGAACAAGACCCTTGGCTTTCTGCAGCAGCCCGCTGTTTACTGCAAGCTGGGCGGGAAACCCGACATTGCCTGGGCAGCCAAGATCGGCGGGCTGCATCACGTGGCCGCGATCCAAGAAGTGAAGCAGGCCAGCGCCAGCCCATTGGTGGGCCTACAGCAAGCCGGCGTGTACGCCTGCGCGGCTGTTGCCGGCCTGTACAAAGCCGGAGTCGACCTTGGCAAGATCTTGGTGCCCATGTCGGTCTGTACTTGAGTTGCCGAAGTGCACGGCGCGGCGTACATGGCCTACCCATGCTTTCCGGTCGCCGTCTCAACAAGCGGTGTTCTGGACCTGCGGACTGACCGGGGAGCTGCAACAGCGCACTTGCACCGCAAGTTGGCTTCGCAGCAGATGGAGCGGACTTTGCAGCTGCTTGTCGACTTGTGTGGGCTGCGGAGCGCAGTGCCTGCACAGACATCAAGCTCCGAGGCGACCATAGAAGCCGATGACGCCGCGTGGTTTCAGCCCTCCTTCTCCCTCTTGCAGGTGTGGATGAAGATTGGTGGCGTGTCGCACGGGTTAGCGCCCGAGCGCGATGCGGTTTTGGCGCGTATGGCATTGGTCTTCACGGAGCTTCACGCCTCGCCGGCGTCCCGCTTCGTGTGCTTCCCGATCTGCTTTGCGAATGACATTCTTCCTCCTGGCTTCTCCAAGAATGGCGTGTCGGCACTGCTCTTCCCCAACTTGACGACGCATGGGTATCGCAGCGGTCTGCCGGAAGACGTAGTGACGGAAAGGATGCACGTCGCGGCCGTCAAGGAGGCAATGACTGCCATGCACAATGCCGGGGTCATTCACGGGGACATGTACGTCTCAAATATAATGTGGCGCCTGTCGTCTACAAAGGACGCTGTTGAGGTCAAGCTGATCGACTGGGACACGGCCTTCATCGCACGCGATGGGCTTCCTCAAGGGTCGCGACAGGCGTGGAAGAACACGTGCAAGTGGCGCCTCTACGAGACCGGGAAGCCGTACATGGACGAGGAGGTCAACCTGCGACTGCTGGACTCCTTCATGGTCGACACCCTCGAGCACTTCTGCACTGAGAGCGAGCAGCTGTGGTGCGAGTGGTTGAAGGCATCGGGCAAACGGGACGTGCGCCACCTCAACATCGCTTTCAATCGCATGCAGGCTTTGTATGTGCGACAAAAGGGGTGGGCCAAGACCGCGACGTGCCGGAAGTCCCTGTCCAAAGACGACGGGCAGGTCACGGGAAGTTCGAGCAATATGTCGGTGGCTTTTTCGGCTCCAGCAATATCGCACAGCGACGGCTCAGTAGCAGCGTCGGACGATGCCGGAGCGCCGGCAGCCGCGAAGAAGGCTCGAGCAGAGGCGTGAGGTGCGTCGTTGATTGGGGTGGAGGGCGTGGGCGCGGCGGTGGTGGAGGAAGCGCCGCACGAGGTCGACGAGGCCGTGCGGCTCTTCCTTGTGGGCTTGGGCTGCGTGTAGGCTGTGTGTGCTGAGGGGGGGGGGGGGGGGGGGGGGGGGGGGGGGGGGGGGGGGGGGGGGGGGGGGGGGGGGGGGGGGGGGGGGGGGGGGAGGTCGGGGAGGTTTCTTGACCAGCGAGTAGGTGTGTTCCCGTCGTGTGCGTGCGAGCTTTTTTTTCTTTTTCTCTTCCAGACGGTGCTGGAGGTTTCTCTCTTGTTCTTTTCCATGCCCATACCGTATGCCCCACCGTGCGGGGTCGCTGCGGCGCCCATGCATGCGCGTGCGCAGGGACCCCACCAGTCCGCGCCGACCACTCGTGGCCACACGCCGCCTCCGTGGCCAACCCCCTTCCCCTCCCCCCCCGAGGCTGTTCCCCCCTCAAAAGCCAGTCGACGCCATCCCCCCCATGACCACGTCGA
>Ga0209093_1001812_pt1 | contig 12109 bp, 10 predicted proteins | sample SidtaG_4_FD_187450 | JGI IMG/M metagenome (GOLD analysis project Ga0209093, IMG submission 187450) | Marine algal microbial communities from Sidmouth, United Kingdom - Sidmouth_Male1 metaG (SPAdes) (version 2) | ecosystem: Host-associated > Algae > Red algae > Unclassified | place: Sidmouth...
GGCGTGACCTGTGTTTCGGAAGGAAGAATTAAGTGATTTTTGATTTAGGGATTTTTGATTTTTGATTGAATTTTGCTTCGCAAAATTTATGTATAAAAACTCGCGTAGCGAGTTAATCAAAAATCCCTAAATCAAAAATCAAAATTCAAAATTAATTCACTCATTATTTCTATGTCTATAATATTTAAACCATACCTAAAACAAAAAATTGCTTATAAAGGCGGGAAATCTAAAGATGAAATTCGGGTAGAAGGCAAGAAAATATATAAGCTGTCTTCCAATGAAAATCAATTGGGTTCATCGCCGAAAGCTGTAGCTGCAATACGAAAACACCTCGATAATTTATCTGAATATCCCGACCGCACAGACGAGCGTTTTCGATTGGCTTTAGAGAAGTTTTATAATAGTCAATTGGCTGATAATCAATTTATTACAACAAATAGTGGCGTAGCCAATATCGAAATTATCCTCAACGCATTTCTTGAAGAAGGAACGGAGTGTATCTATTCAAGCCCTGCCTTCAGTGCGTATAAAGGCTTCATTCCCAAAACGGGTGCGAAGGGGGTAGATGTGCCATTAATCGGTGATAATTTTCACTTGGATGTACAAGGTATTTTATCGGCAATCAATGAACGTACACGATTGGTTTTCGTCACCAGCCCGAATAATCCAACGGGTACACATTTGCCTAAAAATCAGATAGATGCGCTTGTGGACGGCTTGCCCGACCATATGATATTGGTCTATGATGAAGTGTATTATCAGTACGTGGATGCGCCGGATTATGTGCGGGCTTTGCCGTATGTGTTGGCGGGTAAAAATGTGATTGGCATCAATAGCTTTTCAAAAGCCTACGGCTTGGCGGGCTTGCGAATTGGTTACTCCTATTCTACGTCACAAATTGCGGAATATGTGCAAGGGCTTCGCCGACCTTTTATGATTAATTCGCTGAGTATGGCGGCGGCTATTGCTGCTTTGGACGATGACGAGTTTATCCGCCAAACCGTTGAAATGATTCATCGAGAAAAGCATTTTTTATACAAGGAATTAGATAAATTAGGTGTAAAATACTGGAAAACACAAGCCAATTTTATCCTCATCAAACCCGGTATGCCTACAGACGAATTTGAGGAATTGATGCTGCAAGAAGGCGTTATGGTACGTCCGGCAGATAGCTTTGGCGCACCCGGATGTGTACGTGTAACTATCGGACAGCGTGAAGCGAATGAGGCTTTTTTGCGTGGACTAATGATAATGCTCGATGATTAATAAAACATATGCAAAATACGTTCGCTCACAGCTACTTCGCGTCAGAGACCGTCTGCCTTCTACCGTCCACCATCTACCGTTCTAGAGCAGCTTTCACTTTCGCTTCAAGTGCAGCTCCCTTCAAATTTTTCGCTAAAATGCGCCCTTCCTGGTCAATCAAAATCGTCGTCGGAATAGAGCGCACACCATAATCTGCGGCGGCACCGCTTTTCCATTTTTTAAGGTCGCTGACGTGTGCCCAAGTCAAATTATCCTTTTCAATCGCTGCCACCCAACGTTTTTTATCGCCATCCAAACTCACGCCGAACACTTCAAAACCTTGGTCTTTGTATTTATTGTATAATGCCACGACCTTTGGGTTTTCGCGACGGCAGGGTCCGCACCAACTTGCCCAAAAATCAATCAACACGACTTTACCGCGCAAATCACTTAATTTAGCCGTCTTTCCATCGGGCGTCTGTTGGTTGATTTCGGGAGCTACTGCACCGACGATAGTGGCTTTAGAACGATTGATTTGTTTTTGCAAACTTTCGCGGAATTTGGGGTCGTAATCAGGATATTTTGCTAAAAATAACTCAGCGTATTTCACAAAATTTGTCTTATCTTTTTTCGCCTTCGAGAAACCGATAACCGTTCCCAAAAGTGCTGCCTGATACGAAGCGGGATGCGCCGATGTTTTATTCAAAATACCATCTACATGTTCACTTTGTTTCGCGTGGTCGAAGCCGACTTGAGCAATCGTGGTAGTATAAGGCTGCATTTGTTGGAGTAATGCGGGTGTGTATTGCAAAGATTTATCAGAAAAATCGACGTATTTAAAGTATTCATTTGCAAAATACTCTCCTTCATTTTTATACTCTCCCTGATTGTTGACAAAGCTAAGGTAAGTCACTAAGGCTTGTGATTTGCCGATAAAAGGGGCGGTCTTTTTTGATTCCTCGTAAAGCGCGATTCTACGTTCATCCAAGACTGCAAATTGACTATCAACGTGCATTTTCAATTTAGGATTCCGCATAGCAGAGCGCATTTGCTTGAGCAAACGCATGAACTCATTATTGATATTGCTGTTTTCTTTCATGAGGTTTTGGTAATAATCATTTACAGGAGAATCTACTTTCATCGCCTTTATAGATTCGCAGTTGCCGGAAACCGTAATTTTGGCTTCTGTACCAAGTATCAAAGGCGTGGTGTTATCGGGTGAAGTACCGATAGCGTAAAATCCTTCGGGGATATTTGTCAATTTAAAAGAGAAATTGAAAACGCCTTTTTTCTCCGTTAATGTGGTCATTTGCAATTGACGCATATTAATACCATACCACTGATACAAATAAATGGTATCCGCAGGAGCGCAACCAACAAGCGTACCTTTTATTTGGATGCGACTAATACCGTCATTGGTATTTGCGAAAATAGTCTGGGCGGTTAATGTAAAAATCAGGGCAAAAAGTATAGTGAGATTTTTCATGATAAAAAAATGAGTAGATGATGAAATGAGTAAATGTTTTCAATTTATCAATATGATGTTAATGACATTTACTCATTTATTCATCTATTCATTTACTCATTGAATTTATTTCCACAAAAGTACAACATAATTACGGAAAATGGCTTTTCCTCTATGTCAATCCTTCTTTTGTCTAAAAAATCATGCCTTTTTTAATAGATGTTTTACATTTGCAACCATAGTTATGTGTTTTGATTACTCATTTTATCAAATAATAAAAACACAAAATTGAAAACGAATTAAAAAATATATAATCCATGTTGTGAATAGCACGCGAAATCAACTCGCAACTCGCTAACTCGCAACTCGCAACTAAAATAAAAATGCAACAGTTTTTTAAATTTATATTCGCATCATGCTTGGGAACGCTCCTTGCCATTTTTGGGATGACATTCATTTTCGGGGGTATTGCTTCTTCTTTGGGCAAACGGGCAGAAAAAGTGAATGTAAAAGCCAACTCAGTACTCAAACTCACCCTTTCCGACCCTATTCCCGAAAAAACCAATAACATGTCGCCTACGGGTGGATTTGATTTATCTTCATTTAATAATTCGCCACTGGGTTTGACAGATATGTTGAAGACCATTGAGGCAGCAAAAGGTGATGATAATATCAAAGGAATTTATATGGAACTCGCCCAACCCTCCGGTGGTATGGCAACCATGAGTGTGCTGCGTGACGCACTCGAAGATTTCAAAGAAAGCGGCAAATTCATCGTTGCTTTTGGTAATTATTATACACAAGGCGGCTACTACATGGCATCTGTGGCAGATAAGGTGTATCTCAACCCGATAGGGGCTTTGGGTATGCAGGGTTTTGCAGCACAAGTTCCGTTTTTTAAGAATATGTTGGATGAATGGGGGGTCAAAGCACAGGTCTATTATGCCGGTAAATTTAAGAGTGCTACCGAGCCGTTTCGTCGTACCAATATGAGCGACGAGAATCGCCTGCAAGTCAGCCAATACCTTAACGAAGGTTACGATATATTCTTAGCAGATATGGCGAAGAGCCGCGGTAAATCCGTTTCTGAATTAAAACAAATTATCAACGATTATTCCATCAAAAAAGCGGAAGATGCAGTCACTTACGGATTGGTAGATGAGTTGAAATATAAAGATCAGGTACTCGACGAATTGCGCGATAGACTCGGTTTGGATGAAGATGATAAAATTGAAGGCGTTTCTATCAAAAAATACCACAAAGCGGCTAAGAAAAAGACTGATTTTAGCATCAAAAATAAGATTGCAGTCGTATATGCAGAAGGCAGTATCGTAGATGGTGAGGGCGAAACAGGAAATATTGGCGGCGACCGTTATGCCAAGATAATTCGCAAAATCCGTGAAGATGATAAGGTGAAAGCAATTGTATTGCGTGTCAATTCGGGCGGTGGTAGTGCTTTGGCATCAGAAGTCATCTTGCGCGAACTTCAGCAAGCAAAAGAGGATGGCAAAAACGTCGTCATTTCGATGGGTGATGTGGCTGCTTCCGGTGGTTATTATATTGCTTGTGAAGGCGATAAAATATTTGCCGAACCCAATACGATTACAGGTTCGATTGGTGTATTTGGGATGTTGCCCGGACTCAATAAGTTTATGAAAGACGAAATAGGAATTACCTTCGATACCGTCAAAACAGGACAATATGCGACGCTCGGTTCGCCGTTTTTTGATGTAAGTGCCACAGAAGGACGAATCATTCAGCAAACCGTTGATGATATTTATGTAACCTTCAAAGAACGTGTGGCTACCGGACGTGATATGACGGTAGAGGATGTGGATGAAATTGCACAAGGACGTGTATGGACAGGACAAAAAGCCGCTACCATTGGTCTTGTCGATGAACTCGGCGGACTCAACGATGCCATCGCCGCAGCCGCAGAACTTGCTGATGTAGAAAGTTATAGAGTCAAAGAATATCCACAAACAAAAGAGCCTTTACAGCAACTTATGGATGATATCATCGGTAAAGACAAGGCAGCAAAAGCATATACGCAAACCCGCATCAAAGCCGAACTCGGCGACGAGTTTTATCAGTATTACCAATACGCAAAAGAAATCAAAAATATGAAAGGTGTACAAGCGCGTATGCCGTTTATGATTGAGGTAAAATAACGGTGGATGATGGATGCCGAAAGCTATGGCAGACCGCTAAAGAAGTGTTCTATTGACCATCAACTATAGACTAATTTCATGTTTCACACAAACGAGACTGACAACGGCTACATTCTTTGAATGTGGGCACAAATCCCGGCTACCCGTCTAAGTTTGCCTAAAGCGAATACTCGGCAGACGAATCCCTTTGTTCGGAGCGAATATTTTATGCGACAAATCACTATATTTTATAACAACCTTCGGCTGCCGGGTAAACCCCACTGCAAAGTTAGACGGATAACCCAAATCCCCCAAAATATTTTGATGTTCAATGAACTAAACTCCTCATTAAAACGTACTATATTCACGCACGAAATTTTTTTCAAAAAAATTCTCTGCATTATTTGAAAATATAAATTGGATTGCCGTATATTTGCACTCCGTTAAGCGAAAGTAGCTCAGCTGGTAGAGCACGACCTTGCCAAGGTCGGGGTCGCGAGTTCGAATCTCGTCTTTCGCTCCAATACTAAATATGGGTTTGAGCATAATGCCCAAACCCATATTTTTTTCCACCGCCCGAATGGTGGAACTTCCCGAATCAAGTTCGGGATAAAGTCCAACAACGCAGGACTTAAAATCCTCAAAAATAAAAAAAACACCACCTTGCCCGGATGGTGGAACTGGTAGACACGCAGGACTTAAAATCCTGTTCCCGTTAAGGGAGTGTGGGTTCGATTCCCACTCCGGGTACTCTGATTATCAGTGAATTATGAAGCCTTGTGCATTGCACAGGGCTTTTTTATTTTTTCATGGGTACAACATAGGTACAACAAATTGAAATTTGCTCATTCTATAAGAATTTAGACTTTGGACAGAGGAAATTAGAGAATTGGGAAATTCGGTAAACCTTTCGTTTTTAATTTTTTATAAAAAATAATTATTTACATATTTTTTATTATAAATAAAAAACATGTGTTTTATTTTACTTTGTAATAAATTAAATAACAAGGTTTTACCCAATTTAGAATTTCCCAATTACCAAATGTCCAAAGTATAGTTGTTAGCTGCAATCATATTATATTTTAGCGCAAATTGTTAAAGTGTAAGTGACGTAAATGTGATTTACATATTTTTTAATAAATCTGAGGAAGCGCAAGGGCTATATTTTATGTCATTTGTAGTGGATAATACAACTTTTGTACAACGAATCATTAAAACAGATAAATGAATTTTCTCCACAAGTGTGTAGCGAACTAATCCGTAACTCTATCTGTTGTATGTGAAAAACAGAGCATCTATGCGAAATCCAACAAGGAGAAATAAAAATATCGGTACGGCAAAACAAGGTTACGGACATTGACAATCAAACAATTTACTCATCCTGAAATTTTTACGTTATTTATACCATGAAAACAATCAAACAAGCCTTGTACAATGCCTGCCGCGAACACATCGAAGAACGCGTAACAGAAATCCGCCGAAAACTCACTGCCATCGAAGAAGCCCAAAACAACGAAACCAAAAGCAGCGCAGGCGATAAGTACGAAACCGGACGTACCATGATGCACATCGAAGCACAAAATGCCAACATCCAACTCGCACAAGCATTGGACACGAAGCGCAAATTATTGAGCATTAAATACGATAAAGAATATACACAAGTAGGAGCAGGCAGCTTAGTGGCGACGGATAAAGGGAGCTATTTTGTAGCCATTGGTATTGGTAAGGTAACGTTGGAAGGGAGTCGTTATTTTTGCATTTCGCCAGAATCGCCGATTGGTCGTTTGTTGATTGGGAAAAGGATTGGTGAGGAGATTGTTTTTAATGACAATCATTTCATAATCAAAGAAATATACTAATTTACCTCATAAAATATTTTAAGACCAAAGTGATTAATTTGAGTCAATTGGATGCTGCGGTATATTTTGTCGTTATGGATAATGGTAGGGCTGTTCGGAAAGTGGTTAGGGAGTAGTTTTTTCGGACTCAAATAGAAATCTAACTTGAAAAACTTCCTCATCACAAAAGCACAGGGTTTAAACCCTGTGCTTTTGTGATGAGGAAGTTTTTCGGCATAATGCAATATTTTTCCAATCAAATATCTCAGACAGCTACCGCCGATTTCCCACTAAACTCATGCACCGATTTCCCCGCTTCCGCCAATGCCCGCAGGCTATCCGGCACCAACCGTCGTTCGCCAAATCGCTCCATAAAATTATCGCAATCTGCCACAAACTCACGCACACCTACGAAGTCAATATACGACAGCGCACCACCCGTATAAATCGGGAATCCCCAACCCAAGACCGAGCCAATATCGCCATCTGTCACCGAGTTGAGTACGCCTTCGTCGAGGCAGCGGTAGCTCTCCAATGCCTGACGGTGCATGATGCGTTTGGCGATGGTTTCCTTGTCGAGCGTGTTGATGTCGGGCGGAAAAATATCCGCTAGACCCTTCCATAATTTTTTCTTTTCGCCTTTCGGATAATCGTAAAAACCCTTGCCGTCCTTTTTGCTCGTTCTGCCGTGATTTTCGACCAGATTTTTGATGATTTCGTAGGAACGCATGGCATATTTCGGCTTGTTGGGCGTGGGGTCGCTTTCAAATACGTGCAAGGAAAGCGTGAGCGTCACCTCATCATGCACCGCAAGCGGACCGACGGGCATGCCCTTTTGTTTGGCGATATTTTCAATCATCGCGGGAGGCACGCCTTTTTCGAGCATAAACATTCCTTCTGCCACAAAAGTCCCAAAGCAACGCGAGGTAAAAAAACCGCGACTATCATTGACCACAATCGGAATTTTACCAATCGCCACCGTATAATCCACCGCAGCGGCAATGGCTTTCGCTTCCGTTTTTTCGCCGACGATAATCTCGACCAAAGGCATTTTGTCAACGGGAGAAAAGAAGTGAATCCCGATAAAATTTTCGGGTCGCGCAGCGCTTTCTGCCAATAAAGTAATCGGAATTGTAGAAGTATTTGACGCATAAATTTTATCTGCCGACAAGACCGCTTCTGTTTCTTTTGTCACCTTATCTTTGAGCTTCGGGTCTTCAAAAACCGCCTCAATCACCAAGTCGCAGCCTTGCATATCTGCCGGATTATCCGTCGTATGAATCCTGTTGAGTAAGGCTTCGGCTTTTTCGGGTGTCGAGCGTTTTCTTGCGATAGCTTTGTCCAATAATTTCTTGGAATATGCCTTGCCGCGCTCTGCGCCTTCTACCGTTAAGTCTTTGAGAACCACGTCTATACCCGCCTTCGCAGACACATACGCGATACCCGCGCCCATCATACCCGCGCCCAAGATGCCGAGTTTTTTAGTCTCGTAAGGCGGTTCGTTTTTGGGTCGGGCTTTGCCTTTTTTGGCAGCTTGTATGCCGATGAATCCGGTGCGAATCATGTTTTTTGCTTCCTTCGAATCGAGCAATTTGACAAAATATCGCGCCTCGATTTCCAATGCGCGGTCAATCGTCACCTGCATCCCGTCATGCACCACTTTGAGGATGTAATTTTGCGCCGGATAATTGTGCCATGCGCCATCTTGGTGAGGTTGCCCATCGCACCCACCATCGTCTGCACACCGCCGGGCGACCAAAAACTACCGCCGGGCATTCGGTGTTTTTTATTGTCCCAGGGCTGCACGGGTTTCGGATTGTTGTGAATCCAGTCTTTTGCCTTCGCTATCAGTTCGTCGGGCGTCTCCGCCGTATCATCCACCAAACCATCTTTCACCGCTTGCGGCGGACGCACTTCTTTGCCTTGCATCAGGTACATCAGCGCATTTTGCAAGCCCATCAAATAGGGCAACTTCACCGTACCGCCACCGCCGGGCAGCAAGCCGACTTTCGACTCCGGAAAGCCCAATTTTATCTTAATATTATTCAACACAATCCGATGATGACATGCCATACACAACTCCAAACCACCGCCCATCGCCGTACCGTTAATCGCCGCTACGAAGGGTTTGCCGCCCGTTTCGATAGCGCGAAATGCGGCGTGCATTTCCATCATGCCCTTGAATTGTTCGGCAGCCCGTCCGCCCATTGTTTTCAATTCGCGCAAATCAGCACCGGGCATAAACATACTCCGTCCCGACGTGATAATCATCCCCCGAACGCTATCATCCGCAATGGCTTCGTGCGCCACTTTTAGGTATTCTTGGATAAATCCGGTGCTGAATAGATTTGTGGGATTATTGACTTGATTTATAGTGAATATGCCTATGCCGTCATCGCCTAGGGCGAAGTGGAATAGGTCGTTTTTTATGTTTTGCATTTGTATGATTTTAGAATGATTCGTTGACTCACAAATTTAGGAATAAATATACGAGATAATTCACGCTATTTCTGTTTTGAGCAAAAAAAAGACCGCCTCGGATGTGAAGCGGTCTGTAAAATTATTGCTTGCGTTGTATTATTCAACAAGTTTGCAAGAAATCTGATGCTCAGTAATGCTGTAAACATTGTATGAAAGATCGTCAGTTCCCTGTGAAAGTTCTGCATTACCACGAATGGCAAAAAGTGTAAAATAAGCACCTATCGGTAAATCATTAAAAAACGACTTATCTAAAGTTACAGTACCTGTATCTTCGACCTTTATAGCTCTATGTAGTTCATTGCCTACGGTGATATTTTCTACATCTACCCCATTAGAGAAAAGATAAAAAACTACGCCATTCTCATTATTACTGTCGGCGTTCCAGGATAGTGTAAAGCTGCCACTACTACTTACATCAATCGCTCCGGGTTCTGTTGGCAAACCAAAAAGCTTGAGTGATTCAGGAATGTAATAGTCTGATTCAAAGACTTTTTCTCCATCCCGAATAAGCTTGAACTCGTTAGTCTGACCATACAAGGGAGAAATAAGTGCGCCTTCTTCCTCATTGGTCAACTCTTCGTAACCTTCTGGTGCATAGAAACTTCCATTGTGTACAAATTTTACATCATTTATGTAATAATCGCCACCGTTAGTATTTTCTGTGAATATACTGTTTCTAAAAATAGCCCCTAAATCCCACTGCGTGCCATCATTACCATAAGTAGTTTCTCGCATGATAATGCCACCTTCGGTAGCATCAAGAACATGTACATAAACGCCCAAATTTTGTGCTGCTACCTCGTAATTTTCAAAGCCAAAGTAATGAGAGGCAGGTGAGGTTGATTCTTTTTTACATGCCAAAATTAAAATTGACATGGTAGATAAAAGCAATATTTTTTTCATAACTAATTATTTTAAAGTTTTATAAATTACGTAGGGTCGTTGCCGGCATCACCCGCACCACAGCCGTAGTCTTGGTCTAAATGGTGGGTGCAAGTGGTTATATCAATATATCCAAATATCATTTCAATTCCTGTATCTTGTGCTAGTGCAAAGTCGTTCGGACCGAGATTTTTATTCCATTTATACCAAAATCCTCGTCCATTTGTAGAAGTACTGTTATTTGGATTACTGTGACACTCAGACATGATTTGTGCCCATATAGTTTGTCCTTGATTAAGATTTACAGACTCAACTACCGCAGTGTTGTTGGAAGCGTCATCTGTGTCTACAGAATTTTGTCCGCCAACGTCCATACACTGCCAGCCTGACCATCCGCCATGCATATAATAATAATAAGATGGACCTCTATTATTGCTACCATATGACTCTGTTAACACTTTGTAAATATCCATTTCTCCGTCATTGTTCTCGAACATTGGTTCATTGGGTTCTGCGATAGGTATGTACTGAACATCGTGTAATTCATATTCTAAGTTTAAGTGCGGATTTAGTTGAGCCCAACTGACTAAGATTGTACCAATGTTATCTGGTTCGCTGGGAGAACTGCCCGAGTAAATAATTAAAGGCATTGATAAGATTGAGATTGAAACTAAAAATAAAATCCTTTTAAAAGTTTTCATAATTTTTTTTAGATTTGTAAATGATTAAAAATTGTTTTGCAGTCTCTCTGGAGTAAACTGTAAAACTCCGTCGTGTGGCTTTCCTTCAAAAAGCGGCACGGCGTTTTGTTTTTTGCTCACTACTACCAATGTATAGGAATCGTTGTCTATACAGACGACTATCCCACAACGATAGTACTTCGCTGCTTCATAGGCAATATATTTTGAATGATGAAAAAATTAGATTGGAATGGGGATATCAGGTAGTATTGTTCTTTTCGTAACCGAAACAGTATATACGAATATGTTTTTTATTAAATTGAGGGAGGGGTAATATTATAAAGGCTAATGATTTTCATGGCTTGATATTTTTAATATGCGTTAAAGTTTTCAGTAAAAGTACTTGTATATCATAAAGGTAAGTGCATATTTTAAAATTTCCAAATTTTGAGTGCTAAAAAAATAAACGGAAAATGTTAAATTTTTGAATTAATAAAAAATACAATACGTCTCCGCTTGCGCCATGTACTACCTACAAAACTAACTCAATTTTCATTAGAACAAACGCAATACAAGCGCGATTTTTTATTTTTTTTATGGAAAAAATGCTTGCGCTGACCTTCTGCAAAAAACACTACAAAAGCCTCATTATCAACCTTTTTTTGCAGTATCGCTTTATTTGTTCAATCAGAAAAATATTCAATATCGTGTCCTATTCAAATGTACTTCACTTGTCGTCCTACTTTCTCGCTAAATAAGGTTTGGACATCGAATGTTGCCCCGTACAGACGGTTTCAACCGTCTCGTAACACACACACTTGACGGCTAAAGTCGTCAGTACGGAAACCCGTAGCACGGTGCTTCCAGCCCGTGCATGTAGTACGCGGCACGGGCTGGAAGCACCGTGCTACGGGCGCAAGCCAGAGGCATTACGCTACGGCACACTCGAATAGGTCGTTTTTTATGTTTTGCATTTTTTTATTTAAAATAATTTACCAAAAATAAAATACGTAAAAATGCGTTTCATGTCCACCCCGACCAATAAAGAAACTGACTTCACAGGTGCGTTAGCTCCGACCCTATTTGTAAAAACGACTAACCCACTTTCCTTTAGCTGCGTAGCTGCGACACCATTAAAATCCAAGTTGAAGGGTGATTCCGATAGCTATCGGAACTATGCGCCTTTTTCGATTTGAGGGAGATTCGCCGTTACAAATAGTGCCAACGCTACGCGCTTGCAAAACTAACTCAATTTTCATTAGAACAAACGCAATACAAGCGCGATTTTTTATTTTTTTTATGGAAAAAATGCTTGCGCTGACCTTCTGCAAAAAACACTACAAAAGCCTCATTATCAACCTTTTT
>Ga0209093_1001813_pt1 | contig 12107 bp, 14 predicted proteins | sample SidtaG_4_FD_187450 | JGI IMG/M metagenome (GOLD analysis project Ga0209093, IMG submission 187450) | Marine algal microbial communities from Sidmouth, United Kingdom - Sidmouth_Male1 metaG (SPAdes) (version 2) | ecosystem: Host-associated > Algae > Red algae > Unclassified | place: Sidmouth...
GGGGGGCCCCCCCCCCCCCCCCCCCCAGCCCGTGCACGTCGGGGCGCGCGTAGGAAACGCTCGTCTGCGGCTTCACCGCCGTGCGGCACGGCCACCGGGCGGCGTTTGGGCAGCGCTACGCGGGCTCTCTCGTCGGCGTGCTGTTGCGACTCTCCGCAGCCGCGCCGGGTGCGACAGGCTACGCCGGCGCCCTGGCCCCACGCGGGAAAGGGCTCGACGCCACCGCTGCAGTAGCCTCAGCGACCGGCGGAGGCGGTGCCGCGGCAGGCGTGTCTCCCGTGCAGCTCGCGGCGCTCGAGGCGGTGGAGAACCTCGACTTTGGAGATGGCGACGGCAACGGGTGGAAGGCGCTGCTAGGCCGCCTGCTGTCGCTGCTGGCGGGGCGGGGGGGCCGGCTGCTGCCGCGGCTGCGCCGTTGCCGAGCGGCGGCGGGGTGGCGCCGACGTCACCGGCGGTCGCCGCCGCCGCTGACTTTGTCCCTGCCGCGGCGCCGCCGCCGTCACCGCCGACACCGTCACCAGCGTTAACCGTCCGCATTCTCGGGGTCTTCCGGTCCGTCAACGCGGGCTACCGGGTACCGCGGGCAGTCAAGACCGACGCCCTCCCAGCTGCGGTGCGCTGGTTGACGCCGCTCGCCGGATCCCCCACAGGGGGGGCGCTCGCGGCGTCGGCGCTCGGCACCATGGTCGTGGCGGTGCTTGCGGGCTTCTGCCCCGCGTCTCCGCCGGCGGCGTGGGCGGCGCTCGCTTCCGCCGCGTGCGCGCTACTGCTTGTGTCTGCAGCGGGCGGCGCGCCGCCGTCGGCGGCCACGCCGCCGTCAACGGCGGCGGCGGCCGCCGCTGCGGCCGCACGGGTGGCTGCGGCTCAGTACGACTCGGCGGCGGGCGCCGAATAGACCTTCCGCCTCGGCGGCATTGTCCGCGACGCGATGCCGGCTGGAGGCGGCGCCGATGCCGCCGTCCGCGCGTCGCTCGTCGATGTGCTGGCAACGGTCGCGGCGGGCAGCGGCGGCGTCATGGCCGCGGCCGCCGGCGCCTCCGGTACGGCCGCAGCCGCCGCGTCGGTGGCGGCCACCTGCACCGCGCAGACGGCGCTTCTGTGGTTGGCCACGCGGCCACCACCCCCTTCCGCCGCCGTCTACGGCGGAAATGACGGCGGCGGCGCCGTAGACGGCCGCCATGCGGCCGTCGCGTCGGCGGCGGCGTCCGCGATCGTCCGCGTCGCCGGCGGGCTGCTCGGGCGGAACGTGACGGCGGCGGGGCGGTCGGGGCGGTGTCCGCTGCCGGCGGGGCGGTCGGCCGAGGCGGCGGCGCTGCTCGCCGCGCTCGCCGCGTTGCGGGCGGGCGCGGCGCCGTCGCCGGTTGCCGCCACCCTGCTGGCCGTTGCCGCGTGCGCCAAGGCGGGGACAGGGGAGGTGCGGGTGCTGGCGACGGCGCTGTTGCGCAAAATCGCGGGCGCGGCTGTCGACGCGGCGTACGAAGGGCGGGGGGGGGGGTGGCCGCCGGCTGGGGGGGCTGCAGCGGCCGCTCAGCCGCGTCGAGTACATCGGCGCGGGGCGACTCGCACAGTTTTAAGTGCCATTCACGCCGTCGAGCGCCCGCAGGGGGCTTGCGCCAGAGCGGCCGCGTGCGTGCGCTGTTTGGCGGACTGATCCCACAAGACGCTCACCACCATGGAGGGCGTTGTGGGGGCAGTTTCAGGCACGCGGGGCTCGCCCAGACCGAGGCGGGACCCGGGGGCGGCCGTACCCGCAGGCAGCGGGCCCGCGACCCCAGCGCGGCCTCGGGACCAGAGCGAAGGGGGCCCCACACCGGGTGCCGCACAGCCCGTGGCTCTGGTCCACGTGTCGGACGTGGACCGTCCGGATGCGGAACCGGCACTGCACACCCGGATCCGGCACATTCTGGGCCAAGACAAGGCGATGTGGACGGGCCAGGCGCTGGGCTTCATCAAAGCTAACAGGCATCGCATCGATCTCAGTGTCGGAGCCCTGCCCGTCCGCCTCGCGCCCCTCCGCGCGGGTCACACGGCGCGAGAGGCCGAGCCGGCTGAGGTCGAGCGGCAGTTCGAGGCTGATGTCATCGATCCGACGTCGTCGGAATGGGGCTTTTCGGTCGCGCTCATCCCCAAGAAGGCCGGAACCCGCCGCTTCTGCGTCGAGTATCGACTTCTGAACGTCGTGACCAAGACGGATTCCTACCCGCCTCCTCGGATGGACGAGTGCATTGACAGCCTCGGCGAGGATACCATCTTCTCGACGCTGGATTGCAATGCCGTCAACTGGCAGGTCGCCATCGTGCCCGAGGACAGGGATTAGACGGCCATCTTGAGCTACGAGGGCGCTTATCAGTACAGGAGGATGCCGTTCGGGCTGACCTCTGCCTACCCAAGTGCCGATTCTTCCGCACGACCGTGGAGTACTTCGGGCACGAGATTGAGCCGGGCCGACGCGGCGCGATGGACGCGCACGCGCGCGTGCTGCGCGAAGCACACTTCGCAACGACCTGCACGAAAGTACGGAGCTTGGTGGGGATATTCAACGTCTTCCGCCGGTTAGTGCCGAGCTTCGCCCGTGTGGCGGCTCCCTTCCGGACCTCATGGCGTCCACGGCCCCTCTCCTCGTGCCCCCCGCCACGCCGCTGCAGCATCAGGCGTTCGACCCGCTGAAGGAGGCCCTTACGACCCCGCCGGTCCTCGCACTCTCGCGACGCGGGCGGAAGAACGTCCTCGACGTGGACGCATGCGGAACGCAAGTGGGCTCCGCCCTGCTCCAGGAGAAAGACGATGGAAAGCTTCAGCCTGTCGCGTACACCAGCCGGCGGCTGGGAACGAACCAGCTTCCCTACGGGATCACGGAGAGGGAGTGCCTGGCGGTTTTCTGAGGGTCGCTCAAACTCCGCCCCTACCTCGAGGGTGACCGCTTCCTCGTATGCTTCAACCACGACTGCCTGCGGTGGATCCTGAACATTGAGGGTTCGGGGAACCCCCGTTTGGCACGTCGGCGCCTGCGCCTGAGCGAACTGAAGCTTGAGGTCGCCTACAAACCGGGCATGACGCATTACCTGGCAGACAGCATCTCCCGCCTGGACTCTGGGCCAGCAACGAGATCGCGTTCGATGACGCCGTCCCGGTGTTTGCAACTCGGGCCAATACGGTCCGGGGGCTCGACGCCGCCAACTTTGTTGGCGGTCCCACGGTCCGTGGCATCGACCGTGACACGGTGCTCTCCGCCCAGGCTGCTGACGGCTACTTCCAGGAGGTCGTGAAGGCCTTGAACGCTGGGCGGCACATCCCATTCTTCGAGGACCTTGATGACATCCTCTGCCGCCGTGCGGCCCCCGAGGGCGCTCACCAGGTGGTGGTCCTGGCCAGGGGCTTAAGAATCAGGCATTTTTTGTTGCATTATGATATATTCCTCATGCCCTTTCATGCACTCTGAATTGAGTATTTCACAAAGTCATTTATCCGAATGCGGATTTGGCTGGGCCGGACAGAGTAAGGATCATTACTATAATCGGATACTCATTTAGTGCGATTTCGGATACAGTTCGAATAGACAGATTGAATATATATTCTCTTGGATGATGGATCTGGACGCATGGTAAAATTATCAAAAGGAGACATCTCACCAGGTAGAGTCTAACGAGTTCTGGAAATAGACTCTTCTATTCATAAGCATTGTTTGCGATGAACCGCCGTCAAGTACCATCTGGTTGTTGGAATTGATTTCGATGATGCAGCTGGCCTCGTCAGTAGGGGAAGTTGGAACTCTCGTGTGCTCACGAGGGGGCGCCCGTTCGGGTTCGCGCGCGGGCCGTTGACAACAAGGAAAACCGGGTCCGACGCGGGACAGTACCGTGCGGACATTTTCCGGCAAGATCGCCGCTTGGCACTGCCAGATGTTGGCAGCTCAACCAGGTGGGGAGGCATCCCCACGCGCCATCAATGCGGCGCAAAATCTGTGAGCCGGATCAAGCAAGGTCGTAAATCGATACAGATTATATTATATCCTGCCTTTGGAGAGTCATTAGGGCTCAGTATATCCGGCGGTAGATGAACAGAGTACGATATGGATACGCGGCTGCAGCATCGATTATGGATTATTACGAGTATAGTGTGCGGATATGTATGGCTCTACTTTATCCACCTCAGGCCCTGTTCCTGGCCTCCGTCCAAGAGCCAGTCCTTCACCTCGAAGACGACGCGACCCTCGCGGGGCACCCCGGAGAATCCCGCATGTACGCGGGGATGCGGCGGTATTTGTACTGGGTACGTATGGCGGCAGACGTCGTCTCTAACGTTAGGAAGTGCGACAGCTGTGCACGACAGCGGGTACGCCCCCTGGCGCGGCGCTCGCCCCTAACCTTGTATCGCGCCACCATGCCCTTCCAGGACACTGCGGCGGACATCTATGGGCCCCTCGCTTGGACGGCCGCCGGCCACCGGTTCATCCTGATGATAACCGACTGGTTCACCAAGCTGGTACGTGCCATCCCAATGGACGGTACCACGGCGGTGGACTGCGCCTTCGTGGTCCTGGACTACTGCGCGGCCGCCTATGGTCCGCCGGACCTGCTGCTGTCCGACGAGTGACGCCAGTTCACCAGCCACTTTAAGGGCCAGGTGTGTAACTTGCTCTCCATCGAGCCTTAATGACGACTCCGTCGCACCCGCATACGAGCGGGCACACGAAGCGGTTTAACCGCACAATGCACACCATCCTCAACCACTACGTGGCGGCGCATCCGCGGTCGTGGGACCAACTCCAGGGGGCGCTGATGCTCGCGTACAGCAGTGGCCCGCACCGAAGCCCCGGGGTCACCCCGCCGGAGCTGCTCAATCCCATGGGGGTGTCGAGCTGGGCGTTAAAGGACGTCTACCGAGCAGGGGCGTACCCTTTCACGGCGCAACGCGGCACCTCCGGCGAGGAGCGGGCCCAGGCCGCGCTGCTGACCCGCCTCGTGCAGCGCGTTCCGCAGATGCGGGCAACGCTCAAGGCGACGCAAGAGCGCTACAGGCGCGGCCACGACAAACGCCTCGCGCTGTGCGCGGAGAAGCTCACCGTTGGGGGCTGCGCGCGGCTGCGCGATCCCGCCGAGGAGGATGGTGCCGGCGAAAAGCAGACGCACATTGCCAGCGGGTCCTACCGCGTGGTCTCCACGGATGGTCCCACGGTCCTCCTAGACGTGGATGGGGAGCACCGCCGGGAGAACGCGGCTCACGTCGTCCGCGCCTCGGGCGCGGCCTTCCCGGGTCCCGCCCAGCACCTCGCGTTGCGGATGGGCCGCTTCTTCCATAGAGCAGAATCCGATGGCCAGCAGCACGCCGTGGAACGGATCGCGGACAACACCACGTTGCCCGACGGAACCCTACGGGTCCAGGTTTACTGGACTGGGCACCCCCATCCCACCTGGATGGACGACGCGGACGCAGCGCACGACATGCTGCGCGTCTATCTGCGCCGCGCCGCGAGCTTGGGGTTACCCCACACGTCCGCCGACCCACCTCCGGCGGCCCTGCGGGTCACGGGCCCCACTGTTGGGGCCGCCGCGGGCGTCGCTGCCCCGCCGCCCCTTGCCGTCCGCGTTTGACCCTTTGGGTCGTCGCGGCCGCCGGGCGCAGACGGGGGGGGGGGGGGGGGGGGTTTGTCGTGGTTGTACAGCCACTGGGACCCTCGATCCAGCGGACGCGGGGCCGCGGCATCACGCGGCAGCGCCACCACAAACCACACGCACTGTCGAGGCACATCGAGAAAGCCCGCGGCAGTATGCCAAGGCAGACGACGGCCTCACGCCGCTCAAGCAAGCGCGGCACCTGCGGGGCCAGGGCGACGACCCTAGGCGCGGCCGCTGTACTGCCACTCGTGAACGGGCGGCTCGGTATATGCAGGACACGCCGCAGGGCGGCATGAAACCGCTTCGCCCGAGTCCGCGGGGTCTCAAGGCAGGGCGGCACGACGCCATCGAGCCCGATGCAGGCGTACTCCATCTGGGCGGCCGTGATCTCCGCGGGACCCACCTCGGCCCTCTCTACGGCCGCGTCGTGCCTGAAGAGAGCTACGAGCTTTCCGGACGTCAGAGAGTGCCTGCACGCCGTGCCTGTCATCGAGGCAAAAAGGCTCTCACAGCGAGGACAGCCACCAATCGAAAGCCACGGCGGCTGCCCCGGGACGGGGGTCGCGACGGGATCCGCGATCCCCAACTCCAGCAGCGCCGCCGCGGGGCCGTCGTTGTCGGGAACAACGTCCCAGCGCTCGGAGCGCGGACCCCCGGCGGCCGTCCCGCCGCCGGCTGTGGCGTATTCCGCGCCATCCCGACGAGGCTCCGAATCCCAGTGGCGGCCGCCATAGGCGTCACTCTGTGACACGGCGGCCGCCCCGGCGCCGGCGATGGTGTATCCCCCGCCGCGTCGGTGGGGCTCCAACGCCCAGTGGCGGCCGCCATGGGCGCCGAGCTGCGACCCGGCGGCCGACCGGGCGCCGGCCGTGGGGTATCCCCCGCCGTCACGCTGGGGCTCCGCGTGCTAGTGGTGGCTGCCATAGGCGTCGCTCTGCGACCCGGCGGCCGCCCCAGCGCTGGCGGTGGGGTATCCCCCGCCGTCCCGTCCGGGCTCCGAGCGCCAATGGCTCCCACCAGGGGCGTCGCCCTCACGGCCTTGGCCGCCGTCGTTGCGCCGCATGGGGCCGTCGCGGCTGGCGGCAGCATGAGTGCGACCGTCGTCCTGAATGGCTGCCGGCCCCGCGCGGCCATCCCACGCATCAGCACCGCGGCCGACTTCGCCCTCCCGACGGTCCCCGTGGTCGCGGCGGGCGCCTACGGCTCCGCCGCCCGCATCGGCCGGCCACCCGCCGCAAAAGACGGAGACAGCACTGACGGGGTAGTCGTCATGCCGCTCATTGGCCCAGCGCCCGTCAGGAGCCGACCCGGAACCGTCATCACGGGTAGCCGGATACCGGTCCCAGTCGGTGTTGGCCGCTGAGGGCGAGGCGGCTCCGCCGCGGGGGCCCGCGGCTGGACCCGCGGAGCACCATGCGCGCGCCTCCCCTTCGCCCACTACGGGCCCATGAGAGCCCAGCTCGTGGATGGGCCACCCCGGCGCGGGGAAGGCGGCTGGCCCAGCTGGGGCACCCGGAAAGGCGTCGGCCAGGGACCCAGTATCGGCGGACCCGGGCTGAACTGGGCCGCTTCGCTCCATGTCGGCTTGCCGTCGCTTCCGTGCCCGGTAGGCCACCGACGCGGCCGCCTCCTCCGTCGACGGCGGGACACCCCCCGGGTCGGGCAGTGTGAAGCCGGCGGGCACCGCCCAGGCCTCTTCCGTCACGGATAGCGCCCGCGGGACGACACTCGCGAGCCGCGGCTCCGCGAGCATGACCCCCAACGGGGCTTGCGGCGACCACGGGACGCTCACGAGGCGGACTTAGTGGCACAGGCTGTCCGCAACCGTGCCCACCTGGTGGGGCAGCATATTGCTGGGGGCCTGACGCGTGAGGTCGTCGTGGTAGAGCAGCCTGTCGAGCACGGATGTCCAGGGCACCGCCCGTGCGATGGCGGCGTACTCCGCCAAGGAATCTGCGGCGGAGCGATCGCGTGACGCCAGGTCGTTGTCCGAGAACTTCTCAGTCAGGGAGTAGGAGCTCGGCGATCGCTCGAATACGCGGTGCGTCTTGCGGTACGCGCAGAGCAACCCCGAAAAGATAGCCGCCGTCATCATGAGGCACGCCGTACCCTGGAAGGGATGACACGAGTTCGCCTGGAGCAGGGACAGATGTTCATGTATGACGGGCGGGTACTCGTACGTCAGCAGCCGCGGCGTCGCGCACCGAGTGGCCATTGCCAGCGGCAAGGGAGCATGCGCAAGGGCCAACCAGATGCTGGAGCGCACGGGCAAGAGGATCACCCAGTGCCCCGCCCGGCGGGTGCTCACAAGCTTGCCCCGCGGGCGGCGTGCGGCTACCAACGCCAAATCCGCGGGCGCGGTCGGCGGGTCCACAGGGCTCAAGGCGAGAAAGGGGCCCGCGCCCTCGAAGTTGACGAGCGCCAAGCACTGGCCGAACGGGACCACGGGGCGGTCGCGCATACCTGTGTGCCAGACCTCGAGGTAGTCGTACTCTTCGCCGCCGGAGACGGATGGTAGCTCGGCCGCGGGGCGCGGAACCAGAATCACTCGGCCCGGGTGGCACCGCAACATGCAACGCAACCACGCCGCGCTGCTTTTAACGAAGCAAATGAAGCATCTGAAATCGCGCTCGGCCGCCGGCCGGGCGTCGTACGCCGCCGCCGCAGAGAGCTTTTGGACGGGCCGCCGAACGGCGTGCGTCCCGTTGGCATCCTGTGGATAGGCAGACAGGAAGAGGTCGCCGAAAAGCGGCTGATCGGCCGCAGCAAAGACCGACCTCAGCGGGGCGAGCCACGCTCGGACTACGGGCGGCGCCGACGGCGGTGGAAGCACGGGGGCCGCCTGTTTTAACAGCGGCGACCGTTCCTCCCAAGCGACCGCGGGACCCCCGCCTCGCGCCGGGGTCGTTCAAGTGCTCACGGAAGACGCCGCGGACACCGCAGCCCGACCTCCGCCACTGGTCGCCGCAATCGCACCCGCCGGGCGTGGCGGCTTCCGCCATTCACGAACGTTGGGGTCCTACAGCAGCCGCAACCCAGGCGGCAACGTCGGGTGCGCGGAGATGCGCGGACGGGCCCTAGTCGGTCTCGGAGTCGCCCGCGTGGAGGGCGCCGGCACAGCTCCTTCGCGGCGTCAGCCGCAGAAGGGCTCTCCAGGGGTGCGGCGGGCGGGACCACGATGAGGTCGGCGGCAGGTCGCGTCTGGGGCGCGGCAGACGGATCCCTGCCGGTCCTGTCGGGGGGCGTCGGCGGGGACGACTCCTTCTCAGCAAAAGGGGATGTAGTACTATGCGACCTTGTCGGCGACGAAGGCACCGCCGGTGGAGCACTGGGGGCGCGACGGCCGGCGGGGGTCGGCGATGCAGACGACGGCAGCCGCGGACGGAATGTTGGCGCGGGCACGGGGACGGCGGGCCTGCCTGCGCGCGGGTGTGAGCCTCCGAAGGCGCGCGCCCGGCCGCCGTGCCTGCATGGAGGGCCCCACGGGGGACCCGGGTGGCCGCAGCCAGAGGGCACGGCCTGTGACAGCCGCCCGGGCTCCACGAGGCATGTGCGGCGCGATGAGCGCGGAACGGTCACGCCCCCTCGTCTGCAATGATCGCTTCGGGGGACTTGAAATGCATGAAGGGAAATATCTGCATTCGTTGGTGACTGCCCGCGTCACTGTCGAGTCGGGGAATTGAGCCCGGGCAGCGGTTTCCGCCCTTTTATGACGAACGGCGACGACGGTGGGAGGCACCGTCGTCCTCGGCAGGTAAACCGTGTCTTTATGTCTTGGCGTTTCGATCGGCCCGACTCCCTTGACCTCGAGTCCCATAGCGGGTGTCATGCGAGCGGTCTAGACGGCCGCTACTTCCCTTCATCTCAGGTCAACCCCCTAATCGTGGTACTACAGGGGGGCCTGACGTCCCCCGTCTCCGCCTAAGGACTCCCCATCCGAGGAGGAGGAGCTCACTCAGTCGGCCACGTCGGCGCCTTAACCGTCGGGAGGCCCCCAGGATGGTCTCCAAGAAGGACAGCCGTTCATGTAGCAGGCTAAAGAGCGCATCGTGGCGATCCCGTAGGGCCACCGAAAAGGCGTCCCCTTCAAGGGCCCCGTGCGGAACCCCAACCCCACTGACTTGTGGGGGTGTATCGGGTAGGCCGGCGGGCCTAGCCCGCCGACACTGACCGTCATTCTGCCCCTGTTCTTCGGGTGGAACTTCTTGTCCTCCCCCCCACAGGTGTCCTGGAACTCTGGAGGAAACTCGCTCTCGACCCCTTGTGGAGGTCGCAACAGAAGGGGGGAACGGGAATCCGTCACCGTCCCCTCCTCCGTCGCTTGCAGTGACACGCACACTTGTGGACACGTGCGCGCGACCCTCCACAGAAGGAGGGTCCCCCAAAAGGCCACTCGGCCGTGACCCCTCACTAGCTCCGTCACATATGCACCGTGCAGAGGATCCCGCGCCTTGCGCGCGGGACATCATCCCCCTCATTTTGTCTATAATGATAGAAGCCGCCCACGATTATCAGTACCTGCGCTGACGCCTCCGGCCGCGCTGACGTGGCTGCCGCCTGCCCGCCCTGAATTTCGTCGCTTGAGGGTGGTCGGTCCACCCGTTTCCTGCCTCTCCTTGCCCAACGGAGCCCCTCATACAGGCTACGCCAAAAATGCAGCGCTTTTACTGATATTCGGGACGGCTGAGGGGTGTAGCCAGCGTCAGGCCCCTGCACATGAATGTGGTTCTCGCACTTCGAGCCGGGAATCTCTGCCGGCCACTCATGGGCCGTCGGAGCGTGCACTGGAAAATTGGTACGCCGGCACGGTGCGGCTGCATTTCCTCTGACGGAGCCCCACCCGCCCGCACGGGACCGTGCTGCGCGAAGTTTAAGAAATGGCCTGCTGCTGTGGTGTGGCGTTCACACCAGCCTGTAGGTCGACGCCTCATTTCATGCCTCGGACGAGGCGCCGTCGAGCTCTCGAGGGGATATTTGTCGGACGGCCATACGCTTCAAATGCTGAACCACTGTCGCCAGTGCACGGTGACGCGCTGGGCACGGGCCGTCTCACGGCCCGGTACCAAATCCGGCGGTCCGATCAAGGACGCCACACGGGGTCACGATAGCGATCGTTGAGTGGCGTTCTCCAGCACACGAGAGCACTCAGATTCTTGTGAAACGGGTCAGATGGACTCGGAACAGTCGCGAATCGTTCTCGACTTTCTCCAAATCGGCCTTCTATGCGCAAGGTCGGCCGTGAATACCGAATGGTTCTGAAGCACCCCAGAGGAAATCCGGCTGGACTTCTGTTGCGATTCTAAATTCACAGATCAGCGAATGTGGCCGTTTCGGCAAACATGACGTTGATAGTGGCACGGTTTCCCGCATACGGTGCCACTTTAGCCACGTTCCGCCACGAGGCGCGAATATTTTAGGAAGGGAGCATTGTTGGTAGTGCTCTTGGCTGCCCCTGGTTCTGGGTGTGTTGGTCTGGGACAGGGTGTGGGCAGCCGCGTAGCCGGACGTCCGGTGCGCTTTGGTCTGACAAGAACGTGGTGGGTGTGTGGTTGCTCCTGCATTTTTCGCTTCGTTGCGGGCCTTTTTCGATAGTATGTAAGCCGTATAGGGTCTATGAGGTATGGCTTCGGTAGTGGTAGAAGCGTACACATGCACAGCACGCTGGTCATAGCGCCGTGGACACCATTGCTGTTCCCGGAAGCAGCAGCGCACAGACTCCGACGCGGGCTTGCCTGTACGTGCGTCTGCTCGTATTGCTACGTCAGACGGTTTGTGCTTTGTGAAGAATCTTCCGGCGGTAGGTGCGTTCTTCTGATTCAAGCGTGGAACTCCGCATGTCGCGGAGCGCAGGTGTTAGAGGGGGCGATGAAGTCTGTTGACTGTCCCCAAGAGCTCGTTGCAGGTGGGCCCAGGGCGACTGAGCCGCTCTCTCTGTCTGCGTGGCTGAACCGTCTCCTTGCCGTTTCATGGTTTTTGTGTCTCATTGTTTTCCGCTTGTGTGGGCAGATCTCATTCATTCTGTTGTTGCTCATGCGTGTGGGTTCATGATATTTTAGTGCTATGCCCACGGCCTTGGTTTCTGCCGCTCGCGAAAGGTTTTTCTTTTGGCTCCTGTGAGCATAGTTCTCCGAGGGTAACCATGGTCCTTGTGTTGTCCACTGTGATTTACGCTTCTGTTGAGTTGTCGCCGCTGTGTGAAGTTGGTCTTTGGCCAAAAGGTGGCTACCGGTTTCTCTTTTTCCGTGGCACGACAGAGTGGCTCGTTATTTCACTGGCTTTAGACACGTTTTCTTCACTTCCGACGGATTCTGCGATCCATGAGGGGCATAGAACTACCTAGGGCACGACGCTGCAAGCAGATGCCAGAATTGGGTACCAGGCGGGACTGTCACTTGTGTGTAGGGCGGGGGCTGGCGGGAGACGTTTTGTGAAAACTTATTCACTTGAAGGAACAAATGGTGCTGTCTAGCAAGTAGTGGACACAGTGGGAGG
>Ga0209093_1001814_pt1 | contig 12106 bp, 17 predicted proteins | sample SidtaG_4_FD_187450 | JGI IMG/M metagenome (GOLD analysis project Ga0209093, IMG submission 187450) | Marine algal microbial communities from Sidmouth, United Kingdom - Sidmouth_Male1 metaG (SPAdes) (version 2) | ecosystem: Host-associated > Algae > Red algae > Unclassified | place: Sidmouth...
GTCGCGTGGCGCGGCCGCCAGGATGAAGTCCTCCCCCCCCCGGCTCGTGGCGCTCCCCCCCCGCCCCACCGCCGTGGCGGCGGTGTCGGCCGCCACCGCCGCCGCCGTTGCCGCCGTGGCCTCTGTCACGGGCACGTCGACGCCCGCCGCGTGGGCGGCGCTCGCCGCCACCGCCGCCGCCGTGGCGGTCGTCGGGACCCTCGTGTGGCCGCGCGTGGCGACCGACGGCCTCGGCCTCCACGGCACGGTCTTCCCCTCGCCCGCCGACGGCGGGGATGAGCCCCTCCTCGGGCGCCTGCGGCAGCTGCACGGCGCCGCGTCGGGGCGCGCGCTCGCCCAACAGTACAGTGCGTGGCAGCGCGCCGTCGGGGCGGGCGTCAATTACCAAATCTACCTCTTTGGCCGCCGCCTCGTTGTCCTCGTCGACCCGGCCGACGTGCGGGCGGTGACGGTGCGCGTCGACGCGCCCCGGGATGCGGCGATGCTCCGCCATTTTGGCACCCCGATTAGTGCCGACATGCTCTTCCTGGTGTCCGACCCGCGTCATGCCGCCGCGCGGCGGCTGGTGCACCCGTTTTTGTCGGGCGCGCCAACCGCCGAGACGGTGTTGCGCGTCGTCCACGCGGAGCTGGGGGCGGCGCCAGACGCGGCGCCGGCGGCGGCGGCGGGCGACTCGGCGCCCGCGCGGTGGGTGGACCGCCTCGACGCGCTTGCCGCGGCGGGCGCGCCCGTCGACGTGGACGACCTGATGGCCGATTTTACCCTCGGCGTCATGCACCAGCTCCTCTACTCGTGTGCGCCCGATGCGGCCGAGGTGCGGGCGACCGCCAAGATGCTCCTCGGGCTGACCTCGGACATGATGGCGGCGGGTGGGCACCCGTTTCCCCGCATCACGGGCCGCGCGTTGATGGCGTCGTTGCGGTCGACGGGGGACCACTTTGTGGCGTACGCCGCCAAGATGGAGGCCCGCCGCCGCGCCGAGTACGCGGCCGGGACGGCGGCGCCGACGCCGCCGCGGGATATGCTCGACTTGCTGCTCGCGGACCTCGACAAGCCGGGGGGGGCGTACGAGGGGGACCGCCGGCGGGTGGCGGCCGACCTCCTCTTTTATCAGCTGGGCGGCTATGACACGACGGTGCGTGGTCGTCGGGCGCGTGGGGACTCTGCCGGGGAGACTGGCGTGGCGGGCGGTCGTGTGACTATGAGAGGGTGGTGGTGGCGTCTTGGGTGGGCGGCCCGTGGCCGAGCGGGCGCTCCGTCTTGGTGTCTTGGACGCACAGTTGCTGACCGTTTGGCTTGCTCTTGGCGCGAACCCATGCGTGTGTGTTGCGGATGCGCTGCGCTCTGGCAACGCTGGTCTCGGTGGTGGTTTCTCCCCTTCTCGCCCCATCCCCCTTTGCACAGGCGCACTCCATTGCGTGGACGATCCACGCGCTGTGCGACCACCCGGACGTCGAGGCGCGCCTGGTCGCTGAGCTGGAGGCAGTGCTCCCCCCCCCCGGCACGCCCCTAACGTCTGCGCATCTGGCAGCTCTGCCCTACACCGACGCCGTGTGGAAGGAGTCCCTGCGGCTCTTCCCCCCCGCCCCGCTGGGCACGGTCCGCAAACTCGAGGCGGACCTGCGGTTGCCCTCGGACGGGTCGATCATCCCCGCGGGGACGACCATCGAGCTGCCCGTCTTCCCCGTCCACCGAAACGGCGCCGCCTACCCGCGTCCCGAAGCGTTTGACCCGACCCGCTGGCTGCCGGCGGCCGCCCCGGGGGGGGAGCGCCACACCCCCGCCGACCGGCGGACCGCCCGCGCCCACTTTATGCCCTTTTCGGCGGGGCCCCGCGCGTGTCCGGGTCAAAACATGGCGGCGGTGGAGGCCAAGACGGTGCTCGCCACGCTGCTCCGGCGGTTCCGCTTTGAGCGCGTCGGCGCGTCGGCAGCGGTGGTGTTGGAGAATGCCGTGACGCTGCGGCCGTCGGGCTTGCGGGTGACCCTCCACCGGCGGGAGGCGACATGAGCGTGGGTGACGGGGGGGGCGGGGGGGGGGTCAAGGGCGCGATCGGCGCGTCGTCATGCTGTGGGAGGTCTGTCGTTTGTGTGTGGGTTTGATGCGTGCTCTTGCGGTCGTAGGAGCCGTGTATTCGCCGTTGCTTGTGTCCTGGAAATTTGTGCTCGACAAGATACGTGGTGCTCTTGGGTGGGGCCGCCGCCGCCTGCAGCGTGCGTACGCCAGCCTCCGCGGCGCCGCGGCAGCCTCTCGCCGCTGCCACAGGTCGCCGCCATCACCGTCCTACCGGCCTTTCGCGCGGTCGATGTGCCGCCGGTAGGGTGTCTTTGTTCGTGGCATCCATGGAACTGTCTGTGGCAAGGCGCTCGACCGTGGCCACCGAGAAGGACGAGTAGCGGGGAATGATGGGCAAGGCGCGAAGCTCCATGGGCGCGTACGACCTGGAGAGGGCAACACAATGGGCGTGGGGGTGTAGCTGATGGTTTATTGCTTGGTGACGAAAGAAAGTATCTGTTTCAGGTAGGTAGTCGCTCCAACGGGGCATCCACGCGTGTCTTGTGCGTCCCTGCCCACGAGCTCATCCGCATCCGAGAAGGAGAACGCCGGAGGGCGTTGTCCGACCGAGCCCCCCCCCCGTCCCATCCAGGTCCCGAGGCGTCCCCAGCCGTCGACGCACCTTGCCTATAGCGCATGGCATGGCGCTGGCGTCTTTTGTGCAGCAGCCCGGTGGGCGTCGTCGAGGCGGGCGCAGCGCTGTCTGCGCCCGTCGTGGACGCCTCGTCGACGCTTTTTGTGTGCCACGTTGGCGGCCTGGCACTCGGCGGCAGCCGCGCGATGGAATTCGCACGCGATCTCTACAGATGGGCCCCCATACCATGCACATACCTCGTTTCGGCTTTTGAATGCAGGAGAGTGCGAAGAAGGGGGCCACTGTTTGTATCCGGCTTTTTCATTTCAAAGATGAAATGGTTGCTCTGAGAACTAAAGGTCGATTCCACGCATTAAGGCGCATGAGCGCAGCTCATATTAGCGCGCACAGAACTCGGCAATGGAACGAGCGTTGGCGCTCCGCATAGACGTATCCTGGAGCCTGCGTCATCAGCTTTTTTATGGAAAACTTTCAGGCGGCTACGACAATAGGCTTGAGAGATAGACGTTTTTCCTTGCATCCCACCGTTGTGTTGAACGCCTTTCGGTGGAATAATGGCCCGCTGATGACGCTGCAGGCGGTAACTCGACGTGGCGAGGCAACAAAATGCGTGTCATCGGTGCTGTGGGGAAGTCTGGACGACATTTGTGGCCGTTGGTCGACATGAGCGGTGGTAATGGGGGGCAGGTGATGCTCGTAGCCGGCCGAGAGAAAGTGCATTTCCATGGGATGCCAGATCGGATCAATACGTGTCTTGCATCAGAAATTGGTCAGAGCCAGTTCCGGATCGGCAGAGACGAAAATTTCGGCGCGATTCTGGAGGCACAGAGAAACCTCGAGGTGTATCTCAGCGCTACAAGATCCTTTGAGCGCCTACTTTTTTTTCCTTGAGTACCCATGCCACGGAGACCAGTTCTGTTTACTTCTCATGGTTAAAAAAATTCTAGAACAGCAGGGAAAACCCTTTCCTCATGCGCCTTAATGCATGGAATAGACCTTTAGTATCGAATACACACTGTAGCCGAATGAGCCATGGAGGCAACGGCTGTGGCAAGCCGTGTTCATCGTGCTTAATTATTGTATTTCCAAATACTTTTCAACCAATAATATTTCCAATGCCGGGACCGCAGCGCCGTTGCCCCACGCCGCTGTTTCCAGGCACAAACGTGACACAAAAGCACGGCGCACACGCGAAGTGTGGTAGCCTCGACGCCCTGCGTTGTGCTTGTACAAGACCTGTCCGCCCGCGCAGACGTACGCGTCGTTTACACTTCAACAAAAAGCAGACACGCGGAGGACGAACACGCAGCGCTGCGCATGACCGCTCAACGTGCGACACCCGCGCACCTCACACCGTCCTCCACCGGAAAAAGGGGCGACATCAACGACCGGCCTCATGGTCAGCTGCCACGTGAGACTAACTGAACACGCAGGGCCCTTTCCAGGGAGCATCGGACCACTCACGTGCACCCATGGACCTGTTCAGGCGGGATAGTACTACTGAAAGGCAATCTCTCTCTCACCACAACCATTGGTCCTCCGTACACGGGGGCACCAACGTTCTCAGACCCACACACGCCCAGCGGGACACATGCCAACCCTCTCCACGCCGCTCGCAATGAGCGAGGAAATAGTCGTGCGCTGCGACTATCGCACGCGCTTGACACAGGGCGGGCTGCAAGAGCACAACCACATTAGCAGCCTGTCCCCCTGCCCCCACCTGCAAACACCTACGCGCACACTGAAGTACCCCGCTGGCATACCACGCTTCCCCCCACATGCACACTGCTACCCCACCACGAGCCTTTCACCGCCACCTGGAAGACCACCACCCTCCCCTACCATGAAGGCCCCACACGAGGGGTTTCGCTCGGCGACACACCCCCTCCCTCCTGCCCCGACCACCGCTACGACGGCGGCCTCGATCTTCTCTCCTCCTGGGCCGCCTGAACCTCATCTGGCGGCTGCACCACGACCTGCTGAGGGCGCGCTGGCAAGCATGGTCAGTGCCGCTAGCGAGAAGGCCACAAACGTCAAGACCAAGACCAACAAGAGGAAGAAGAGGAGTCATCTCTGAGTCAAATTTGACGTAGGCACCAAGGACTATACCAAGACATCCAAGGAGGTGCTTTGCATCTTATACAAGGCCAAGAACGTCAAGGTGCCGATCAACGGGCGCCTGGACGCCATGGCCACCCATCTCGCAAAGAGGTGCGCGCACATGCCCAAGGAGGTCAAGGTGCAGGCAGGCGGTGCAAGGCGACGCGGGGATCCGAAAGCATCGTCGACGGGACGCATCGGTAGGCGGAGGGGGTGGGCACATCAACAGCCTGGGGCCCATGGACGCCCACCTGCCACGCCCCTTCTCTCCACCAAAAACGAGGGAGATCCAAACCGACCTTTTGGGGGTGCTCCTGTTCTCTGCTGCGGCACCCAACTTCATCGACTCGCCGGTGCTGCGGTACTTCCTCCTCAAGTGGGTTCCGTGTCTCAAGACACTGCCCACAAGAGAGACTCTGTCGGGTCCGGTGCTGGATCGTCTCGTGGCGGACTGTGTGGCCGCTGCCACGATCATCTACCTCAAGGGCTGCAACATCGCCATGTACATGGTCGGGTGGAAGAGCCGGGAACGCCGCAAGCTCATGGGAGTCCTGTGCAGCAACGTCGTTTCAGCGGATGGACGCAGGGCGGCAGACTTCCGCAGGACTACGGACATCACGTTGGTGTTCGAGTAGGAAGCCCTGGTGCAGCACGAGCTGGAGTCCGAGATGGCCAAGGGGGTGGAGACTGGCGATTGGGCTCTGCCGCTGCCGTCGGGGGGGCTGTCAACGGACACCGCCTCGGCCGTGGTGGGTGTGGTCAGCGACTCGGCAAGGGCCAATATCGGCGCCCAGGGAGCGCTGTCGCTGATGCACCCTTCCATCATCTTCGTAGCGTGCTTGGCGCATCGGCTCAACCTCCTGACGGGCAGCATCATTGGGCATGAGTCGCTACATGCTATCACGACCAAGTGCTGGCTGATCTTATCCTTCTTCAAGCTCTCCACCAAGTACATGGGTCTCATGCTGGGAGATTTTGGACGCGACCTCGCAGAAGCGGCTCACCTTCATCAAGACAGGGGAGACACGCTGGTACTCACACTACGGGCAGGCGCGGCGGCTTCTCGACCTCAAGCCAGCTCTGGAACGGTTTGCCAATGACTACTATGCCTACACGACCCTGCTGCGCACCACCAACGGCGCCGCTGTCGTGGATGAGCTGCTCAGCCGGTCATTCTGGGGCCGATTGGAGGTGTTCACCCAGCTGCTTCTACGTATTTTGAAGGAGATCGGATTAGTAGAGCGCCGTGACAGCAACCTGGCGGTCGCCGCTGCAGTCTTTGGCCGCCTCCACGCCTTCTACTCTCAGCTTGAGGTGGACAGTGCCACGTTGGGTACAGATGGGGCGACAGCGTTGGCACCTGTGTTCGTTGTGTCGACTAACTCGTCCGTGTGGGCAATCATCAACCATCCATGCATGACCATCCTCAAGCTGCTGCAATGGCGCCTCATCCCGCTACTACTGTGCTGATGTTTTGCTTCTGGCCCACATCTTGGACCCGTCGCGTGGTGTCGCCGGCCTTTGCACCCGCCCTGGGTGCTAAGCCGCCTTTGACAACATTGTACGGCTGTTTCTGGGGCTGGATTCCCGCTTTGGTGCCCTACCCCAAGGAGGTGGTCAAGACGAGCTGCAGCAGAACCTTCAACGTCAAGCAGTTGCTGGTGTCATCAGGTACCTGGCCAACGGCCCAGATACTCTCCTCTTCTTCGCTCCAGAGGGCGGCCTTGTCTTCAACAACGCTAGTGTCGGCGGCGTCGGCTGCGCTGGGGGTGGCGGCGGCTGTGAAGGCCGTGCTCGTGTGGCTGCCATGGCCACATGGTCTCTGCGCCCAGAGTAACAGGGCACGGTGCTGCAACAAGGGGCTCTCCGCCTCCTCGCTGTCTCCTGCCACGCCACTGAACTTGAGCGCCTGTGGTCAGCAATGGGGCTGGCCAACTCAACTGCGCGGAGCCAGCTGGGCACCAAGCGACTGACGGACATGAAGCGGGTGGTGCTCCACCTACGCGCCCAGAACGTCAAGGACAAGAAGCAGACCTTCTAGTCGGGCTCCTTCCTTGAGACAGCCGTCGAAGGGAACCCAGTGGACGGGGGCTTCAAGGAGGTGCAGGGTGCTGAGGGCGGCTGCGCAGGGACCGGAGCGGACCGAGATGACGACGGGGATAGACTGGCTGCGACGGATGTGGCCTTTCAGAGGCAGCTAGAAGAGGAGCAAGATGCGTGCCGAAGCGCCGGCGAGCCGTTGCCCGAAAAGAAGACAGTGGAAGAGGTCGGGCGTATGGCGGGCCCGGCGGCCTTGTCGGATGAAGACCTCCGGGCCATGTATGACAACTTGATGCACGGGCGGCGCGTGGCGGGGGGGGGCGGTGGTCCAGCAGATGCGGCGTGGGACGGGGCAGCGGTTGCCGCCTGTGGGACGAGGCCACGCGTCCTCCTCTCCAGCCTGTTTGACGCAGAGTGGTACTTGCGAGATGCCAAGGCAATCTACGGTCTGTGATCGATTCGTTCTGAAAAGCCCCATAGCAGGTCACAATGATCGCCTCTCATTCATAAGGGGTGCTACATAGGTTTGGTAAAAACATATGGGTGCTACCTTCGTGCGTTCACGCCCCCAGAAGGGCGTGATTAGGGCGTGATCGGGCGTGATCGGGCGTGACACGCCCACAAGCCCCGAGTTTGGGGGCGAGAAATACAAGCCTACTTATGAGCGCCCCACGGCTTACAAAACAACCCTACAGTCAATATCCGGTTATATGCGCTCCAGTTATATGGCACCGTGCCATATAACTGGGAGGATCGCGATCGCCAGTGTTCACGAACCCGACTGGAGGATTGCTCGATCGTCCCACGGCATACATTCCGATCGAGAGGAATTGAATTACGCGGATTCAGGCTGCACCGACGGGTGCCCCAGCGGGGCGCGCAAGCGGTCCCCACCGGCGTCGATCCCGCCGTCGTGGCCCGCACCGTCATCGTCCCGCCGCTGTCGCCCCCATCACCGCCGCTGTCACTCCTATCATCGTGGTCGAGTATCTCCAGCTCTCACATCCGTCGAGCGCACGGGCGACTCTCGACAGCGCATGTTCGTTGAGGGCTGTTTTCGATCGTGGCATGCGCCGCTGGCGGTGCGGTCTTGCTCGTGTTCGCTAGTGTTTTTTTAACCTTTTGGAGCTGTTGTGTCTCGGAAGTAGTCCCATTGTTCTTTCTCTCCGCCTTTGGGTTTGCTCGTTCGTTGGTGCGCGTTGACCAAACGGATCTTGGTTTGGCAGCATTTATTTTCGAGCTCGTGGTCTTGTGTGCCTGTGTTCTTAGTTGCGCTTCCACCGTAGTTATCCCTACCCATCAATCCCCCCCTCAGGATGACGTGCACTGGCGCCGTATGAGCGATGTCGCCGCTGCCGCTGCAGCGGCGGCGGTGGAGGAGGCAACACCGAACCCGTCGATTGAAACAGTGAACGTCATTCAGATAGCCGCTCGCGCGGCTACGGCGGCGACAGCTACTGCGCTTTGTGGAGCTCCAGTGGTGCTCTCCACTGTTCCCTGGGGGCTTCGCACATCGGGCGGCACCGCACAAATACCGAGCGCCATGGCCGCCTCCGGGTGCGCTCATGGCGTGGGTGCAGAGCAAGAGCGGGGTGGAGCGGCGCACGGGCGGGGCGGTGTCGAGGCCCAAGGGCTGGCAGCCGTGTGGAGTTCGGACGGGGCGGCAGCGTGGAGCGCGGTCGGGGCGGGGCGGGGCGCTGGCGGGTAATTGAGCGTCCGCGGTCCGGAGCGCGACGCAAGCCACGCACGGCGGTGCCGTTAGGGGACCCTCTGGCGCTTATCGACATCAAAGATGCGGGCCACACGTGGGCAAAAACCCATTCTATGTTTCGACTCGAGATTAGCCTGTCGGCCGCCCACGACATCTATGAAAAGCGGGAGGAGTACAAGCGCCGTGCTGCAGAATCTGAGGACCGATCGTCGCCCCGCCTGCGACGGTCCTATTTTGAGCAGGTCTGTCAGGGTCTGTGGGATTGGTACAAGACGCTCCAACGGGTGGGCACGCGGCATCTCCTGGTGTCTGGCAGCCTGTTTGAGGCCCGGTCCCGGCGGATTGCCGTTCAGCTTGGCGCTACCGGCTTTAAAGGGTCCCCCTACTTCATCCAAAACTGGGCGAGGAGCCATAACCTCCGCAACGTGGCGCTATGGGGGCAAGGCGGCTCGGCGGACATGGAGGCGGCGGCTCCGCGCATTACCAAGATTAGAAAGCAGCTCGAGGACTACCCCGCCGAAAGAATCTACAACATGGATGAGACCGGGCCTTTCTACCGGTGTATCCCAAATCGAGCATATGTACAAGCTGGCCAGCGGCGGCAGGTACGAGGTACGAAGGATATGAAGGCTCAGGACCGCATCACCCTCGTTTTGGCGTGTAACGCAACTGGGAGTCCCAAGATCCCAGTGGCTATGATTGGCAAAGCCAAGCAGCCTAAGTTCTTTAAGCCTCCGCGTGACCGGTGCCCCCTGCCGTACTTCTCGCAGCCGAGCGCGTGGATGGATGCAGATATGTTAAAGTCCTGGTTTGAGACCGTGTTCGTACCCGCTGTACGGGCCTGTACTGCTCTGCCGGTGGCCCTGATATGGGACAATTGCGGGGCTCACGAGGAGCTCGAGAGCACCTCAGTCTCTTTCATCCCTCTTCCACGGAACTGTACATCCGTCTATCAGCCGCTCGACCTCGGAATCATCGCCTGTCTGAAAATGCGGTACAAGCGGCGCTTGTTGGACCTAATTGTGGGTTCTTTTGAGTCGACACTAGGCGACAGGGCAGACGTGGGTTCCGCTCCAGCGGCGGGGCCGGAATCGCTGGGGGCACCCGAGGCCCGCCCACCCACAGTGGGGTCGAGCGCGGGTGCCTCAACTGGCGGCGTGCCGGCGGACTTGGTGCTCAGTGGCCCCGCCACCGGGACACTGAGCGGCGCAGCGCCCCCGATTGTGGCGTTGACAGCTCAGAGTGCTGCATCCTATGCGACCCGTGCCGGTTAGTGGCTCTCGGCGGACGGTTGGTGGACCGATGCAGGCGACGCCGCCAACGAGCAGCCGCTGATCCGCGCATCCGAGGGACCGGAACCCGGCGTGGGGAGTGCCGCCGCGCACCGCGCCGCGCGGATCCTGATTCGGCGTGCGGAGCGCAGGGCAGAGACGCTTGCGGCCGCGACCGCAATTTCTGCGTCTACCCCGACGCATGCAGCGGTGGCAGCCGCGGCTAGAACGCGCGCTGGTGGCCCGCCGGTCGCGGTAGCCGCCGAATCGGTGTCGCACGGACACGATTCGGGCACCGATGCGGCAGGTGATGGCGCTTCCAGGCCTGTTGCTGACAGCGCCCCGTTGGTGGATACGTCGGCCGGGGCGCCTGGACCGGGCATTCGGGGTTTCCCGTCTGACCGGCCAGCAGCCTCAGATTCTCAAGCGCCTAGTATTCGGCGGGCGCGCGCACGAGCTCCGCCGGCCGTGATCCGCGGTATCCACGACGGTGTGGCCGCCCATCTGCAGGACGCGTCTGAGATTGTCAGGAGCAGAATGGGATGCACTTGAAGCATCAACCATCGCCCATTGCTGGTTGAAGTCAACCGTTCTGCCACACACACTTGAGATGGACGTCATAGCCTTGCATGGGGAGAACCGCACATCTTCTGTCTCACTGGGGTCTGATGTTAACTCGTTGGTGTCGTTAATGTCGAGTTGTCGCCTCTTTGGACTGGCCTTTGGGGATGACCCGGCGCCGATGAGGGAGTTGGCGATGCAGAGCTGGTTGAATGGGGAGGATGAAGAGGAGGTACGGGCTGCTACGGCGGACCGGATTGTTTTTGAGGGGAGGGGGGGAGACGATGCCGTGGACGGCGATGTTAATGAGCATCTTTCGGGAAGCGGCAGTGAATGATTCTTTGATGTGTCTCTTTTTGCATTTTTCGTCCTCCGGTGCGGTCGGTATCAAAAGGTGGCGCACACACACCCAACAGATATAAGTTGTTCGGCCGCTGTGCGGTGATACTCACGGATGGGGGGGGATACCAAGGGCGGAGCGAGGGATCGGCGCTGGTGATCGGGTGGGTAGTCCGGGGCACGGGCGTGGCGCGTGCCTCGCCAGCTTCTCTCTTGGAGGCGATAGTTTTCCGTGCCCTTTTCTCGAGACTTGGTCGCGTGCGCGGTCTCAAGGTGTCGCAGAGCGCGTCTAGGCCTCATCAAATCCGCTGGATCATGTATTTGGATGCTTTCCTTGGCGATCGACGTCGGGCAAACAGTCCGGTCTGCCTCAGATTTTCCGACCGAGAGTGCATTGGAGGCTGCGATCATTACCATTAGAGCACGTCTATCGGTGCGCCAAATGCGATCGCCATGTCGCCACATTTTTGGGCTATCGCTCCTGCGCATGTCTGTCGGTCAATTTCCATCCATGGAGAACTACATACGCACAGTCCTTAGGTATTTCTGTACGGCGCGCTGGAGCACGGATCACCGCGAGCGCAAGCTTGCGGCCGACCGAGCCCGAAAGACCTCTAGCTTGGGTCTTAAACGAGTCGTCCGTTTTTTTCCCAGAAGACGGTGAAGTTCATGCCCTGCACGCTCTTTGATGTGTGAGACCAGGACCTGCTCAGTGCCACGTCCTCTATGTCCGTGTAGGCGGGCTCGAGGGGTATTGATGTAGCATGAGATGACATGCCGGTCGCTTACGGGGGTGGTGGTGGGGAGTATGGTGTGGTACACTGGGTCTCTGTGGGGTGTTGGCGCGCGAATGGTGGGTCTTTCAGGGTCATTCCAAGCAACTCTGCATCAGAGTTTGTGACGTCACACAAGAGTGTCTGTTTCGTGGACTAGCCGATCACGCCATACATCCCCGGATCATTGAAAATACATTGGCCATCTACAATTATCTCATCCGTCAATGATTTTCATGCACGAAGTACGCACCGGGCGAGCGTTTGCCCGCCATTGTGGAGAGTGCCTCGACCATCGCTCTTGGCACCCACCTACACTCGTCCCCGAACCCGCCTCGCCCACCCACTCACGCGGAGCGAATTGACCGTCCAGTCCTTGAGGGCGCCGGCATCAGAGGCCATGAGGGAGGGTGCCATTGTACCGTAGAGGAGGATTGTAAATGGCGGGGTACTAAAATTAGGTATGGCGAAAGGTGTGGTGTGGGGGGCTGCCGCTTGAGAGGTGAGTGGCAGTGGGCAGTGTCGCCGCTCATCGGCCAGCACCCGCTGGGCGCGACCGTTTATAAAGGGCTGCAGCAGGACAAATCGACGCACCACGCACCCTTTCCTGCCGCTCTGACTGCCGCTCTTCCCCCCCTCGTCTGCTTCAGAGCGCCACACG
>Ga0209093_1001818_pt1 | contig 12092 bp, 12 predicted proteins | sample SidtaG_4_FD_187450 | JGI IMG/M metagenome (GOLD analysis project Ga0209093, IMG submission 187450) | Marine algal microbial communities from Sidmouth, United Kingdom - Sidmouth_Male1 metaG (SPAdes) (version 2) | ecosystem: Host-associated > Algae > Red algae > Unclassified | place: Sidmouth...
ACCCACACCCACCCTCCTCTCACGCACCCCACGCACCGCAGTGAGCAGCTTGTCGTAGTTTGTTTTCTGTTGTCATTCGTCTGAAAAAGCGTCAATTCTTGGGTACATAATTCTGTCATGGGGGCTGAAATGCCGACCGATCTGCACTTCATGTGCAAGCCGAGTCATGAAATCCGTAAATACGTGTGAACACTGGCCCACTGGCTGGTATCGGGGGTGAACACTGACACTTTTAAACGATCAGCAATCCGGGGTGGTCGTCTACAGACAAAAAGTAGCCTGCAATCGTCTTTAAGAGAGTAGAAGATAAATCGATTTTAGACACGCTTCACCAATAATACAGACACGTTGTGATAGATCGACATTGGTGGCTTTGCTCTGACTTGACGGCATTGCACCGCGCCACATACAGAAAAGGGTACGCGAGCAGGAGCACTCCCGACCTGGCAGAGGGGTTGAGTGCCCGTTTCGTGTCCTCACAACGGTTGCGTCATGGCCACAACCGCTGCATGTCGGTCGTCTACTGCCTGGGCGGGCTGACGGATGTCACCCGCATTGCGCCGCCCCCACCGGGTGCACGCCGCAGATCGCCGACCGGTCGAGCGTTACCCGGTTACAGGTGACCACCGGCGCGTCTCGCAGACGACGCCGCCACTGCCACCGCCCGCCGCCGCCGCCGCGCAACCGGCCGACGCGGGGCGTCGGCTGAGCGGTCGGACGACGAGCCCGACGGCGAAACGTACTCGGCGTCTGAATCCAGCTGTACGGCCGCGGTGGACGCCCCGTCGGACGTCCCGACGCTGCCGCCCGTCTCTGAGCCGGCCATCGTCGGGGCGGCGTCCGCCGCGGCCCCGCCATGGACCCCCCGCGCGGCGGCGCTGCGGTAGAGGGGTAGACGCCCCACGGCCGCACGGTGCCTACCCCTGCAGCCACTGCCGCGGGGGCGGGGCGGCCGGTGGCGACCGTCTCCGTCCGACTCGCTTGTCGACGCGGAGCCCGACGTTGTCGTGGACGCAGCGTCCGACTCGGTCGTCGACGCGGCGCCCGACGCGGCCGACGTCGCAGCGTCGACAGCGTCAAATTCGGCCACGTCGGTGCTCGACGTCAGTCCCGAGCTACTGTCGCCGTCACTGCCGTCGCTGCCGCCGGGGCAGGCCCGTCGTTGGCGGCCGCCCCCGTCCGACCCGGTTGTCGACGCGGCGCCCGCATCCGTCGTCGACGCCGCGCCCGACTCGGTCGACGACGCATCGCCGGCAGGGTCCAGATCTTCCGCGTCCGCGCTCGACAACAGTCCGGAGCTACCCTCTCCGTCACTGTTGCCACTATCGCTGCTGTCGCCGCTGTCGCCGCTGTCGCCACTGTCGCCACTACCGTCGCTGCCGTCACTGCTGTCGTCGGTCTCCCCCCCCTCCCCCTCCCCCCCCGACGAGCCCGCGTCGTCCCACAATCCACACTGACACGCCGGCCGCCCGTGCTCATTGTCCCGCGTCGCCCGCACGTCTGCGTAGGGCGCGCCACACGCAAAACAAAAGGCCGCCCCGCACGACGCGTGCGCCATAAAGTTGCAACCCCCGGCCGCCTTTTCAATCAGAGCCCCGCAGCGGGGGCACGCCCGCCACCCGCGGGCCGCGGCAAGCGACCGGAGGCCGTCGGCCGCGTCTGCGGCCGACCGCGCCGCCCCGCACGTCTGCCCGCCGTGCGCCGTGGCGCGACAGCGCACGCACGTGGCGTGGTGGCACAGGGGGCACGTCACCTCGTAGGCAGCGGCTGGGGCGTCGGTCCCGCCGCCGTTGCCGCCGTCGATGCTGTCGCCATGACGCTCGCAGACGTCCCCCCCGTCGTCGTCGGCAGCGGCGCCCCCCTCAAACTCAAATGGCGTGCCACACGCGGCATTTGCACAGTAGGCAACGGCGGCCATGAGGGAGCCCTCAATGTGGAGGCGCGCGAGTGCCGCCGCCGCCGCCGGCGCGGCGGCCACGAGGTCGGCGGCCACCGCAAAAGGCAGCGGCGCCGCGCAGCCGACGGCGGCGCATGGGACCGGGTAGGTGCGGTCGGCCACCCGCGACGCCACGTGCGCGCCGAGGCAGGGCGTGCAAAAGGCGTGGTCGCAGGCGGGGCCGCCGCAGGCAGTCATGGCGCCCGCGGCAACGCGCTCCAGGCAAATGCCACAGTCGGCGAGGCGGGGGAGTGGGGGGGACCCGCCGGTGGACGACGGGCAGTCGCTGCTGGAGGCGATGAGAGAGTCGGGGCGGTTTGGGGCTGGCGCGTTGCGATGCGGGTCGACTCGCATCCGCCCGAGGGCGGCGTCGATGGAGCCGAGAGCTGCCGCGTCGTCGTCGTCAACGGCTCGGCCATCTCCATCCGGGATGCCTTCCTCAGCAACGACGACGGGACCTTCATTGTCTTGCTGCGGGCACATGTCAGCGAGGCGTAGTACGCAGTGGGGCGGGGGTTGTGGCTGTATCAGGAGCTTGCGCAGAGCAACGAGGAGGGCAGATGCGGTCGAACCAGAGGCAGCTAAAGCCATTGTGTTCCTGCTGGTGAGGCGTTCATGTGTTGCAGTAGAGGGTGCACTCAACAGCAACACCTCTGAGTCGGCCCCGAGGCGTCGCCGTTGAGCCCGGTCACAGAGACAAGGAGGGCGTGCCCTGTGCCCATCGGCCCCCAGCTCGACGTCCAAGGTGCCGACCAGTGCATCCGAGACGTGCAGTGGTTTCCTCACAGAAAGAGCTGATTGGAGAAAACAACCTGAATCTTCGTGTATCAAACACTGGTGCAAGTGTCCTGAGGTGACTTCCGGGAGTTGTTCGCCGTGCGCACGACAGGAGAGGAAGGAGGCCAGCGCCGCGCGGGGCGGCAGCGAGTAGGGTGGCACTAAAGTCTATCTCATCTTATTAGTCCTCTGGAAAAACGGCTCTGGTTTCGGCGCATGTACACCAATCAACACAAAACTTTGTAGAAGTGTCAGAGGGTGGCCCTCGGGTCCTCAGGAAAAAAAACGGAGCACGAAGCGCAGCAGATCCCACTCGTTGGTGCCCACTTCCGCATTCGTATCGATCAGGGACATCCGATCCGCCCGATTCTCGACAGCACCCGATTTATCACCGACCAAATCGGGAGGAACGCAATGAAAAGGAGGCTACTTTTCCAGGCTCGTGAGCTCGATTTTAAGATCTCGTGATGCCGCACGGATGAAGAGCGGGGACGCTGACAGCTGACTGAAGAAAGAGATTTCACTTAGGATAAGTATCTGAGAAGCGCAAGCCCAGTCAACCACTGTCAGCGGCCTACGATTGATGTGCAGCCCAATTGCGAAAACTACACGACAAACAGGAATCCCTGGACAACGGTGGAAATCCCACACTCCTCCGCTACACGCACCTCCGCTCAGGCCAGACTCACTCCTCGTCCTCCTCCTCATCTCTTTTGAAACCATTAACACCCTCCCCCTCAGCAATCTCTACCACCTTAATCAGAATGCGGCGCATCGCGCGCACGACGGTACTGGGCGATTGCGCGACCGTAGATGTCAAAGACATTGCGACCCGCCGTGCGCGCCGATGAATACAGGGGAGTGTCGCAGTGTCACCTACACGCTGCCCAACGACGGCGACCGCGGGGAGTGGGCGGGAGGCACGACGGGGACGGTGGGGGGGTGGTGGGGGGACGGCGCATGAGCGACGCAGGGCGGCTTTTGAGGACAGCCATGGATTTAATTTGGAATTTCCGTACACGGGCGCTCATTGGCTGCTGACGAAGCGCACTGGCGCGCAAGCCGATTGGCTGCGGGGTCTCGTGGGATCAGATCACAAGAGGCGCGCACGAGATTGCGATTTTGGATCAGCGAATTTTGAAGTAGCCTCCACCTATCACGGGACCGCTGCAAGAAACTGTTACGCTTCTTCTCGATATACTCTTTACGGTCGTCTACCTTCGGCCAGTGTGTGACATTGGAGCGCTGCGCAGAATAGTGCAATCGAATGCACGAGGTATGTGAACATGGGACAAATGCGAGAAACGGTGCTGTGACCTCGTGCGGCTCGCCCAGTGTGCCGGAAGGCCTGAAAACGAAGCGTCTGAGCCGAATCTTTCCGATATAGGTGCGCCGTTGAAGGGCTTCCTACAGGAGAATGCGTACCATTTCTTGCAGTAAAAAGGTATAGGGGGTCTTTATCCTTCGTGAGAAGACCGCTTGTCATTTGCGGTCGTAGGGGCGGAGTTGTGCCCTCTCCAAAAAAAAGTGCGGTTCTCAGAGGACTAATAGAGTGAGACAGACTTTAGGGGTCGACACACGAACCGCTGCTTGGCTGCTCCTTGTTCTATTGCCCATCGCTGACGACGGTGGGAGCGTTAGCGGGCCGGCGCTCAGAGAGCCGGTGGGACGGCGACTATAGCGGCGGTGGTGGGGCGGTGCGGGGGCAGAGGCGTTGGGTGGACGGACGCACCACACTTTCGCTGCCATCACCCCTGCCTCGATTCCATAGCCAAGATACGGGGTGTGACAGGTTGATGCGGCGCCCACAAAGCAGCCACGGGATGTATGGACAAGAGGAACCCACGCACGGACAAGGAAAATGAACGACATGAACCCTCCCCCCTACGGCACAGCAACGCGTGCTGCCGACGACGATCATGCTTCTGCCTCCTCCAGCTCCCCCGACAGCTTCTTCTTCCAGTATTCAAAGAAGGGCAACCGCATGTCCCGCGTCAACACCTGGGTCGGCCAGTCGTCAATGTCCTTGGCGGTCACCTTGTAGCCAAACTGCAGGTCCGCCTTTGACTTCTTCAGTTGCGGGTACTGTCGCAGCGCTTGGTCCGTAAACTTGTTGCCATCGCCCGAGAAGATGGTCTGCGCCATCCCCTTGTTGAGGGCCCCCTGGTACAGCTTCTTCCCCCAGTTCGTCCGCATCGACTGGACGAGGGCCTTGGCACGGCCGTCGCCGCGGACGGCGCCGACGGGGTACCACAGCTTGGTGCGACGGGAGCGCACAAAGACGCTAAAGATGGGGGTGCCGTCCTCGGGCGGCGGTGGTGGACCCCGGGGGGATTGGCCCTGCTGGCGCAGCGGCTGCTGCAGGCGGCCCTTTTTGGCCTCAATGAGGAGGCCAGGCGCGGGGGAGGCCACGCGGGCGGGGAGAGCGGCGGCGGCGGCAGCGGCGGCGGGGCGCGTCGAAACGGCAGCGCCGCGGAGGGTGGTCGTCCGCGCCGACACAGCGGCAGCGCCGGCGGTGGGGAAGGCACTCACAAAGGCGGCGCCGGGGCACGCCATGGTCGGTGTAGACGAGACAAGCGAGCAGGGGGGACAGAGGCGCAAAACGGGGATGGGGATCCTCAGAGGGGGTGAGAGCGGGAACGAAAAGCGACGAGAGCGCAGCGTCGAGTCCTAAAGGGAGAGGGGTGAAGCGGATGCGAACACAACAGCGGCGAGGCAGGAACCCAAGACCGCGGCATCGGCGTTGCGAGCGTCCCGCCGGCGGGGGCCGTGTGGTCGCACGGGACGTGGAAGCCCTGCAAATCAAGCGTTGAGGTCCACACACACGACCTTCGTTGGGAGATGGGGAGCTGAGCTTCACACCAGTCCAAGTAGTACCAGTAATAAATTGGTCATGACTCGACCTTCTCGAGAGAAGGCCGCGTTGGCCTTCAGTACGACGATAAGTATTCACTTTGAACGCAATACACAGGCAGACATTCAGTGAGTTTTTATGGAGGAACTGGTGGACCCAGAGTACCACAGCCTTGCAGTCTACATACAGGATCACTGTCAGGTATGCGTTACCGATTTCTGCTTGCAAGGCCGCGGACAGTGAGTGCATGGGCTGACAGATGGGTCCACCACGACCACAAACGGTTGTGGCGCCTGTCCGACGGTAGGCTCCAGCCGACAACACGTGGGAGTGGGGGTCATCGTAACTCGTCGCGAACCGCGACCAGCGCTGACCCAGCTGTCCATTATTGTGCTTCCCACAAAAATTGGACCCTGATGCATCCGCATCCGATGTAAAATCGCTGTTTCATTGGCTCAGAGGGCGGTGCATGCCGATGAAGCGGATGAAGCGGATCCAGTTTTTGTGAGAAGCACCATAAAGCTGGCGCCCGTGTCGGACACTGGAGACGGCCCGTTTGCCGGCTCAGGCGCGGCAAGCAATGCCGCAAGCGCCGGCGAAACAGTCCCTTGCACGACGGGTGTGGCTACAAACGCACTGACGTGATTTTCGCTTGTGGCCCGCCTCTGTCGGCGGCTGTAGCGTCATGCACCAAAGCAGACCGCCGCGTTGCTTGTTAGCAGTGCAGCCGACGCACTGCTGAGCGCTGGTGATAGCACTTGTATTTTCGCTGCGCACTGACACGCGGCGCCGTCCCTACCGTCGCGGTGCGAGTGGTGCGCACACCAGGGGGGGATGGGGGGTCACCGTCGGGTTGCAGCTGTCGGGCTTCGGTCTGGCGGACGAACCGAGTCCAGCGGCTCGTTCTGAAAGCACCTCCATGGGCAGGCATGTGTTGCATGTCCTTTTGTCCAAAAAGTTTTGGATGTAGCTCTGACCGCGACTCCGACAGTTGGTGTACGACGGTGGTCTGTTGCATGGCTCACTTGGGGCACAGGATTCTACTCTCAAGTCCTGTCTTGGATGCATCGAAGCCTGTTGACGACGCAACTCCGGAATATCTTGTCGTTCTATTGGTACACGAGAGAAGCTCAGAGGATGCCCATGGCTCTCATGCTAGTCAATCTGCGCACATGTCGCGTTAACGTTTATTTATTGACAGATAATAAGATAAATACAGTGAGTTTCTGCTAGAAAATCGGAAGAAGTTAACGTTGCCCTTTCATTTTCCTGACCGACCTCCCTTCAGGACGCGGAGACGCAGCTCACTTTGGAAACTATCCTCTGGCTGGTCATTGTAAGAGTGAATTCAATATAGTTCGGTATTATCTGTGCGTTCGCTATTTGGTGTCAAGCTAACACTCCTGATAGTCTTGATCTGGTGGCTCCCCTCCCACCCCCTCCGTGCCTCTCTGTGCGGGCATTGTCCACCACCACGTACAGTGTTTGCCAGTTCCTCGCGGACCACGGTGGTGCGCGGCCCGGACACGCAGCTGCGTGCCTGCAGGTCGAACCGCACGGAATGGCCAGTGGGCCGCTTCTCGCCGTTGAGGTCGCCACTGGGCCGCTCGCCCGTCGCACCTCTGGTCAGCGGCAGCGAGGCGGGGCGCGTGGCAAACCGCCGGCCGTCCGACGGTGGTTTCGCCGATCCCCTCCTTGGTGTGGCGCCACGCCACCAGTCGACCGCCAGTTGCGGTCCCACGGCCGTCGTACGGGCAGCGCCGTGCCGCCCGCAGGAGTCCGGGTGGCAGCCGCAGCTCGGCCCCCACCATCCAGTGAGTTCCCCGCTTTCCTCATTTTGCTTTTGTTCAACCCCTCCACCGCCGCCGGCGCTCGCGAGCTCGGTTGATACGTACGGCGACCTGCCGCGTGCACGATCATCGCTCACAGCGGGTTCCGCCAACGGACAGGGAGCAGGGGGGAGGGGGGGTTGTCCGTGGGCGCGCTTTCTGCCTTGTGCGTCGCCGTGCCGCCCGCCGTGCACCCCCATTTGTGCGAGTGTGTCTTCCAGCCCTGGACCGTCCCACCTGGAGTGCCTCGCACGCATCGTTGGTCCGCGCAAAGGCCACTCGTTTTTGTGCCGGCCACCGTCACCGGGCCGCTCCTCTGTCACCCCTAGAGCGACTCGCCCCAAGCCTGCGACCGTCTCCGCCCCTGTAGTCGCCACATCACCCACATTATTGCCCCAGTCTCCCCTGGCGCGGTAGCCGTATTCTCCCCTCTCGCCCCCCACCTCCGTACCCCCTGCCCACCCTCCGCCGCCCGCCTCCCGCCATCCATCGTACCCACCCGACGTGTCCCACCCCACCACCACCACCATGGCGGCGAGGAGACTCCGCACCGCCTTGGCTGCTGGTGCCGCTGCGGCGGTGTCAGTTGTGCTTGTCGCAGCAGGACCTGCTGCCGCCCAGGCGTCGGGCGGTGGTGGCTCGCCCGTCATGGCGGACTTTGCTGTGCTGATCGACCGCGCTCGGTGTGAGGCGCAAGCCCCGCTCCGAGCTGCCATGCTTCCGACCGCTGGAAACTCAGTGTCGGGCTTTGTGCTGATGTCCCCGTTGTGGCAGGAGGAGACCTCTACCTGTTTGACGTCTGTCAAGGCGTCGCTGACCAACTTGCCGACGCCCAACGTGGCCCATGGTTTGCACATCCACACGTTCGGGGATACCACCAAGGACGATGGGACGTCCGCTGGCGGTCACTTCAACCCCGCAGAGGTGGAGCACGCGCTCCCAGACGACCCAGAGCGGCATGTGGGCGATATGGGCAACATTGAGGCGGGCTCGGATGGGACCGCCGAGTACGACCAGACCAGCGAGCTCATATCTCTGCCCAACGTGGTCGGCCGGTCGGTGGTGGTGCACGCGGACCCGGACGACGGCGGGCAGCCGACTGGGAACGCGGGCAAGCGCGTCGCGCAGGGTGTACTCGGCTACATGCAGACCGAGTGAGCAAACGTGAGGCCCAGTCAAGTGGCTCTCTGAAGCGCACCTGCTATAAAGCACGCATGGGTAGGTCAACGGCAGAGTTTGGGCCTCATGTCCCGGCTTCATCGGTCGCTTCTTTGTCGGTGCGTCGCCGTACTCTCTTTTTGATGTACCTTTTCATTTGTGCTTTGCTTGCTGTGTTCGTGACTCCCTGTGTGTGGGTGCGTGTGGGTGGGTGCGTGAGTGCATGCGCTCCCTTCCTTCTTCCGTCCGTCCTGTTGTTCTTGACAAAAGTACCAGCCCTGTTGTTCGACCGAGGCGGAACTTGGGGTGCGTACTGGCTTACTTCCCGGTGACGACGTCTCAACAACGTGCCGACGCTGGGGATGGCGTTACTCGTCCATCGGAGAGTACCACCGAGACTGTCGAGGCGGTTCGGACAGCCCCGGGGCTGCCTCGCTTCCTGGTTGAGCCAAGCTCAGAGTAAACGACTGCAACATTGAGATAATCACGGTGAGGGGGATGGACCCACCCTTGACAGAGTTGTGGTCCTACCACCCCACAGGGGCGGAAGAGGCCTTTTCGGTAACGGGCAAGGCCATGGACATGGAGAAAATGGGTATCGTCAGCAATGAAGCGGCACACAAGGCCACAAAAGGAATGAAAGACAGGGGCACTGGCGGCCAGACCCCACCATCGACTGGAAAATGCAACTCGACCGCTCCCACCACCACCCCGTCAATCCCCTTCCGAGTCGTACGACACGGACTGTTGCGGCCGCGCAGGCGCCGCCGCGGCGGCCGCCCCCGCCGCCCCGTGCACGGGCGCCCGCCCCTTGCCAGCATCCTCCTCCCCCGCCGCCTGCTGCCGAAACAACCGCCGCGACATGATACTCTTGACCGAAAACACGGCCGGCAAGCCGGCCCCATTGTCCTGCCGCGTAGGTGCACCCGCTTCGACAAACGGCAGCGAGCCCACGCCTGCCGGTGACGCCCCCCGCGGGCTCCCGCCGCCCGCATCGCTGACCGGTCGTGGCACCGACGGCGCCGGCGGCGCGCTGGAGCGACCGCCCAGCCGCCCCGACCTCGGCGACGCGCTGTTTGAGGTCGACGATAGGGTGTGGCGGCGCCGCCGCGACGCCGCAGGGTCGTTGGCGCTCGACGTGGTCACGCCGCCCTCCCCCGACGGCAGCGAGTCAAAGCCCCGGCTGAGCGCCGCCATCGCGTCCTCATCGTCGGCCGGGTCATTTTCCAAATCCAGCGCGTCCTTGACATTGTCAATGGCCATGGAGGACATGCGCGCGCGGCGGCTCGACGTGGCCAGCGCGGACCGGTCATTGGCAATGACCCGCTCCGAGAGCGTCGTCGACACGATCCACGGGTGCTCGAGCGCTTCGGCGGCGGTGAGGCGCTTCTTGGGGTCGAGGAAAAGGAGGCCAGCCACGAGGTCCTTGGCCGCGGGGGAGATGTCTGCCCACTCCGAGTCGGGCAGATCGTACGAGCCGCTGCGGACGCGGCGGAGGACGTCCTTGATGTTGGCGCCGTCAAAGGGGAGCGTGCCCGAGAGCATGTTGTACAGCAGCACCCCGCACGACCAGCAGTCGACGGCGGGGCCGTAGGGCTCCCCACGAATAACCTCGGGGGCGACAAAGAAGGGGGTGCCATACATGCCGTTGGTGCACTTGTCGCCAAAGGACGTCTCCAACACAAAGTCGGCCAGCCCAAAGTCCGCCACCTTGACGGTCAGCGGAAAGGTGGGGCGCACGGCAAGCACGTTTTCGGGCTTGATGTCTCGGTGCACAATGTCGTGGGCGTGGAGGCAGGCCACCCCCGCGAGCAAGTCCCGCATAATCCCCGACGCAGTCGCCTCGGAGAAGTACCCCTCCTTGGCCAGCACGTCGTACAGCATCCCGCCCGCCATGTGCTCCAACACCAGGAACAGGTTGTCCCGCGTATCAAAGCAGTCGTACGTCTTGACCACGTTGGGGTGGTCGACGGCCTTGGACACAAACCCAATCTCGCACTCGACGCTCCGCATCAGCTCCGAGTCCCGCTTGTTCTTCTTCATCACCTTGATGGCGACTGGCTCGGAGGTGGCCTTGTCGTACCCAATGCGCACCTCGGCAAACGAGCCCATCCCGATCAAGCCCGTGACGCCATAGTAGTTGCCGATTTTGCGCCGCGACGCGCGAGACAGCACCTCCACCCACTTGTCCGCCTCACCGCGGGTATGAGGGAACACAACAATCTTCTTCCCGTCAAACAGTTGCAGCACGACGTCGCCACGCGAGCCGACGCTGACACGTGAGTCAATGAGGGAAACGCCCCAAGTCGGGGGGGTGTCCTGCAACCATCAGACACAAGGGAAAGGCACGACGCAATCACCATACGCGTCCAAAGACGCCAGCATCCGAGCAAGAAGAATGCAGGAGCGAGAGTGGCAGAATACAAAACAGAACAGTTAGCAGTGTCCTCATATTGGCCAACTGCCCGTGGATGCCCAGCCAACAACAAAGGTATGACTCGATGATACCTCGCACACCACAGCAGCGCAGTCTATCCAGCTGCCGACCCTGTCGGCAGCATCCCCACCTCTCTCCAGTCCACTCTGCCCCACCTACAAATGCCGACACCACAGCACCCGGCACCCACCGTCTGTACCACCCAACAACCGACGTGCGCCACACGCCTGTAGGCGCTCGCACGCCCCCCCCCCCCCCCCCCCCCCCCCCCCCCCCCCCCCCCCCCCCCCCCCGCCGGCCCCCCTCCGCACGGACCCACAAGACGCGCGCCAACCCCTCGGCCGACGTACCTTCCGCCGGTGGTTGAACAACGCCGAGTCCTTGAGCTTGAAGAAGCGGGTTTTGCGAGAGTGGAACTTGCGGCCCTCCTTATCGAGGTAGCCAGTCATGGCCAACGGCGGGCCATGCCGCAAACTACTCATCGTCTAGGCGTGCGCGCGGGCGGCGGGGTGTTTCCCCCCCCAGCGGGAATGTGGCCGGTCCGCACCGGCAACGGCGCGTGCGAGTCGCGGTCGGCGCCGCCGTCGGTCCGACAGCCGACCCCGTGTGGGCCCCCTCACGCGCACCGGCGCCCGTGGCGGCACGCCACCAGTCGTGGGACGGCCCCCCGGTCGCCCCGCGCGGCTCTCGCCACCGCCTTGACCCGCGCCCGCGCGCGTCGGTGCACGCGGCGCGGCCACTGCCGACCCTCCGACGGGAGGCGGGTCCCCCGCCACGCACCGCCGCGGCGGCGGCACCGCCGGTCGCGCACCCCACCGCCCCGCCCAACCGGCGGTCGGTCGTCGACGCGCCCGCGGGGGGCCCCGGTCGGCACGCCGCCGGCGGGCGCGGGCGGCCCGCCACCCGCACCGCCGCGCGGCGCGGCGCGGGCAGGCACGGCGGCCGACGCCCCACAGGCGGCGCCGACGCGCACCCGCGCCCCGTGGCAGGGCGTGACTGTGCCCGCGTCGCCAACGACCCCGCGGGGGCGGGGCCCCGCAACGGCGCCGCGCGGCGGCCGTCGACGCGCGGCGGCGACGCGCGCGGCAGAGGCGCGGGCGG
>Ga0209093_1001819_pt1 | contig 12091 bp, 16 predicted proteins | sample SidtaG_4_FD_187450 | JGI IMG/M metagenome (GOLD analysis project Ga0209093, IMG submission 187450) | Marine algal microbial communities from Sidmouth, United Kingdom - Sidmouth_Male1 metaG (SPAdes) (version 2) | ecosystem: Host-associated > Algae > Red algae > Unclassified | place: Sidmouth...
TGCCTGACAACTCCTTAGTACCTGCCTGTGGGCCCTGTTCTGTGGACCTCTCAGCTAACTCCGATCTTGGAGCCAGTCTTTTTCAGGTTCTTGGGGTTACAGGTTTGCAACGCCTAAGCTCATGTGGTAACTGAAGCTTCGATGAGGGGTGTCCCAAATCGTGTTTTCTTCACAGGGGGCTACATGGCGGTCTTCTTCACGTTTTTATTGGTAAGGTGGTGCCCTTTTCTTCGGGCAAAAACTGTCAGCACATGCCTGCCCTAGTATCCGTGCATTTGATTGGGGCGCGTGATCGCCACCTGTCGAAGCTGCAATGAAAGACACTTCCCCCCATGACACGAGAGGATGTGCCGCCTCTGCTAACACTGTCAGGGGCCGTTCTGGCAACGCAGAGGGTCCGAGTGGGTCACATAACATTATCGGACCGCTGCAGAAGGCCAGTGGGCCGAGAAAAAAAGAAAAAACCGCGATGTCTCATTTTTGGGACACGCACCATAGCAATGTCTGCTATCCTCGCGAGAATGTACCACGTACAGTCTTTCTCCACTGCTGGGCACCCTTTGTGGGGATGGTATTCTGCCTACGTGGCACCCGAGTCTCGTACGTGGCAGACGATCGCAGACCAGAATCGGCCTTGATCACACCGTAGAGGCAGATCGATGTACATTCGTTACTAGGCACCGTGCCTAGGAAAGGATGTCACAGCAATGGAGAAAGACCGTACTGAGAGCACGTCTATCGGTGCGCCCAATGCGATCGTCATTTCGCCATGAATTATGGCTTTCGCTTGTGCGCATGTCTATCGGTCAAATCCTAACCATGCGAATTTTTTTATTCTCGCAGTGCTTAGACATTTCTGTACGACGAGCTGCGCACCGGGCCCATATTCGTCGTCAAAAGCACATCTGCTTTGTCGTGTTTTGGGGCGAACAGGAAATCTGCAAACCGCCCTGGGGCTCTGTCACGGCTGCTTTTTCCCAGAAAGGGCGCCAAAATCATCTGTTCGCCGGCATCGATGCATCTCCACTCGTAAAAAGAGAGACACAGCATGAGACGTATGCACCTCACCCTTCTAGAAAGAGAGAGAGATGGAGAAGCATCTGTGGCTCTGCTAGCAGGCGCTATGTGTGGAGGAAGGCATGATTCGTGTTCTCGCTAACACAAATATGCAAGGACCTCACATGGGATGGGCTCTGAGAGCCTGTCAAGGGGGGTCGATCTGTTTTTTGCACAGGAATTCTGTTTCTTCAAACAGGAACACGGGCCAACAAGCGGCTCAGAACAGGCAAAAACAGACGTGCTTTTGACGACGGTTCTGGGCCCGCTGCGCTGAAGCACCGACCACCGCGAGCACAAGCTTGCGGCCAACCGAGCCCGGAGGACCTCCGGCTGAGTCTCAAACCTGTCGGCCGGCTTTTCCCAGAAGACGGTGATGTTCATATCCTGCACGCTCTTCGAAGTGTGAGACCAGGATCTGCCCAGAGCCAGGTCCTTCTTGTCCGTGTAGGCGGGCCCGCGGGGGGTCGGTGTAGCAGGAGAAAACATGCTCGTCGCGTGAGGGGGTGGTTGTAGGGAGTATGGTGTAGCACACTGGGTCTCTGTGGGTGTTGTCACGCGAATGGTGGATCTTTCACTGCCGTGCGACAGGATTGACGGCGTCGTCTTCTTTCTCCCAGTTCAAGACTTGCCACAACGTGACATGCTGCTTAGCAAGTCCGACGCGATCACATGAGAACTCCTCATATCTCGGACAATCGGAGGCATATAGTTGGCTCTCGGATATGGCTATCGCTTTGGCGGTCGCTATACTGAAAGCCATCCCGTGAAAAAATGGAGATGGCTATGGCTCAATGCCCCCCGATTTGGCTCAATGGGTACCCGATAGACAAGCCAGTTGCTACAATTTGGCGATTTGGCGCACCGTTAGACGTGCTCTGAGAACGTGTTCGGCACTGGCTTCAAGTCGGCCTGTGTGGTCTCTTTGGCAGGGGTTGTGACCCACGATATTGGGGACCTGCAAACCCGCGATATCGCGTTTTCTGTTGTAGGGATGGCTCCGCCGCGGCTGCCGCGCTAGACGCGGTCCTTGAATGCCGCGCGCATGAAGACCTGCACTTTGGCCAGCCCCGCAAGAACATTCTCCACAGTGCTCCGTAGCCCCACCCATGTGCCGTCCCCTTAGAATGGGATGCGGTCACGTGTTTGCAAGATTCGAAGTTGAATAGTACCTCCGTGTCATCCGGCGAAAGCATGATATTCCACGGATTCATGTCATGGTGGCAGTAATCCCGTTTCTGCCCTGCGCTGTCCTTTAGGTTGTACAAGAACATCAAGGCCGCTTTCATATCCTTCAAAACATTGGCTACGTTCAGTGGGCGGAGCGGCGGCGAGCAGCCAGCCGCCGACGCCTCCTTGCTCCGCTCAGCAAACCGTCTCCTTAACTTTCTCAGCACAAGCCCCTTCGCTCGACTGCGCTCGACGATGACGCCATGGTTCTTGACCATTTTGGGGTGACCACCCATCGTGCTCAGCTGTTCCAGGCCAATCACTTCAGCTATGAACCAATTCTGGGTCACCTTGTGGAGCAACGGCTTGTGGCCCTCCGTCAGCGAGAGGTACTTGGGGTTAAAGGTCGCGCCTGCCCCATAGATCCGGCGCGAGCGTGTAAAGCCCGGTTAAATACTCGGGGAAGAACTCGGTGGGGTTGATCAGCACCGGCGGGCCGTCCAAGTCACCTCGGGCCACCTTCCGCTCATTGTCAACGACCTTGTTCTCTACAGCCGCCAGTGGATCAGGCAACAAGTCAGTCACGACCTTCATAGACTTTTCTTCACAGATTCAGAAGCTGATGAACAGCACCTAGCGATCTAGGCCACCCTTTTACATGATGGTTCTGGACTTGAACACATGCTCCTTGTTTGGTCCACTTTGAAATCGGTCGCGAGCGTCGCCCACTTCCTTCATCCGCTGTGTTTCTTGCCACGGCACCACCGCTTCTTCCCCCTACAAGAAAAACTTCCCCGTATATCCCGGGTTAGCGGTCCCTTAATTCCCGGGTCGCTCGACCAGAAAACAGTGCTCAGACAGCCGTGGGGCACTCTCAATATATGGGCTGTCCCAGGATGTTGGTGGATGGGAGGTGCTCTGCGGCACCGTGCACCAGTCATCGCAACCCGGGATCCTTATGATTACGGTTCGCTCACAGGAAGCCACGTTGCGTAAATGATTGGCTAAGAAGGGAACTGTCAGGCCACCAACTTGACAAAGGTATGACCCACCACATGACGGTAGGGCACATTTATCAGCTGATCTATGTACAAGAACTCTGGCTTCAACTTTGGTCTATCAAAACTCTAAGAGCATTGTTAACAATGAGATGCTATCGCCATATTCACGCCACGTTGCACAACGTGTCCCATTAAGCACCTGAAGTCCGATGTAACACCACTTTTTAGACGAAGAAGCCCTTATTTGTTCAGGCCTGGAAATCGAACTACCTACTTGATTCTGGCTTCCGCTGACCAAGAGTAGCTGTGCGGCTATCGCTTTTCTATTTCGAGTCGGAATAGCTTTTAGGATAGCCGAGGCTATCTCACGGGAGCCTCTGATTCGCCCATGTGATGGATCAACGACCCGTTTCACAGCAAATAGTAGCACGTGGCTGAAACGTGAGCGCCACGTCTGCAAGACTGACTGCCAGTTCCTTCTGGGCAGAGATGGTCACTGTTTCGGAACGTCCGCATGGGCTGTCGTACACGGCAATGGTCCTACACCGACGCCCTTCTAGGCGTGGAGGTCATCAATCGCTGCACATTTTGACCTGTTTCTTTGTCCGTCTGCCGACGAGCGTTCTTTGCGCCTTCGTTATGGTTGATACGGCTGCTCACCACAGTTGTCAACTGCCGCTGCAGTGAATCAAGTCCTGGCGGAAAATATCGTCTTGATCGGGCCCAAAAAGGACGAGGTGTAAGGGATCCTGCAGGTACTTAGCTTAATGACAGCAAAGCAGCCAACCGCAGACGTACATGTGGCTGCCTAAGGACGCGGACTTGGTTCTAGAATAGAATAGCCGATAGAGATAGCCTGAGTTGTTGACAATGCTCTAATCATCCCTACTATGGTGCGTGTCCCAAAAATGAGACATCGCGGTTTTTTCTTTTTTCTCGGCCCACTGGCCTTCTGCAGCGGTCCGATAATGTTACGTGACCCACTCGGTCCCACTGTGCTTCCAGAACGGCCCCTGACAGTGTTAGCAGAGGCGGCACTTCCTGACGTGTCATGGGGGGAAGTGTCATTCACTGCAACCTCGACAGGTGACGATCACGCGCCCCAATCAATTGCACGGATACTAGGGCAGGCATGTGCTGAAAATTTGACCGCGAAGAAAAGGGCACCACCTTACCAATAAAAACGTGAAAAGACCGATATGTAGCCCCCTGTGAAGAAAATACGATTTGGGACACCCCTTATCGAAGCTCCAGTTACCACATGAGCTTAGGCGCTGCAAACCTGAAACCCCAAGAACCTGAAATAGACCGGCTCCAGGATCGGAGTTAGCTGAGAGGTCCACAGAACAGGGCCGACAGGCAGGTATTAAGGAGTTGTCTGGCAAGAACGCCTCGGGAGAGGCTCTTCCCATGGAGGCCAGTTCAGAATTTTCTCTTACCCCACCCCACCTGCCCCCGTGCAGTGATGTGTCTGTCCTTCCGACAACGCGCATGCCTCATTTTTCGGACACACACCATAGTGCCACTCTTGTTCGGAATCGTGCAGTTTGATCGATCAGGTCTTTTCTTAAACGGAAGTTTTTGTTTATTTACATAAGATAGTTTACTAGGATTAAGCTACGAAATGGATGACAACTCTTGCGCCGACCTGGGCCGGCCGCGCGTGCGCCAGCCTGGTCGCGAAGTGCGGCCGGTACAGCAGGTACCAGTGGAGGTGCCCCTGGCGGTGGCGCCGGCAATGCGGTGGCCAGGGCCGCTGGCGCCGGCACCGACTTGACCTTGGAAACTTGTGCTCGGTACTCTGCGGCGTTCGTCGCGAGACTCGAAGATAGGGCACACGCCCCCCACAACTTCTGGAAAACAGCGACGCGCCGCTCCAGGTCCTCCAGGAACTCAATAGCGGAGGCCAGTGTGACCAGCGGCTGGTTACAAAACTTCACCCTCTCAACGTAGGTCGCCGCCCTCTTGGTCAGCCGGTGCAGCTCCTTCTCGTCCACGGCAGAGATTCCCAGCTCTGGTGCGCCGACGGCCTTCATCCGGTTCACGGATTATCCGGTCGACATCGGCACGGAGCGGCGTCCCGCGGTCTTGTCCACGTCAAACTCAACCCCCCCCGTCCGCTTGTGCGCCCCCGGATGCGCTCCGACTTCTTAGGGCGAGAGCGAGTCGGCATCCGGGCCTTGGGTGAAGTGCGCACGCAGCCGTTTTCGGCTGCCAACCCGCACACAACGTCTCCGACAGGGGACTGAAAAGAAACCCCCTGCGTGGCCGCATAAGCCCACCCAACCTCAGTAGGCCGCCGTGGAAGAGGCGAAACCGGCCGCGCCGACTATTGGAGAGGCTCCCGTGCAGACATGCCCGTGGGGGAGGAGCCGATTGTCGAACGATTTGACGGCGCCGGCGGAGTCGCACAGCGGTCCGATCCGGATCGGCGCCGTAGACGACGCGGGGCGATGGGCGGCGGGGGGGATGTCGCCGACGGTAGGCTCGCGGCTGCCGCCTCTGCGGCAGAAAAATCTTCTGGGACACAGTTCAAGACGAGAAAAGTGCCAGTTGAACTTAACGGAAGACAGAACGAGGGGATGGCAGCTCGAACCACTTGGCGGTGTCAGTGACCATATGCACATGAGAATCCTTCCATACGAGGGAAGTTCGGCGACGCGATATAGAGAGACGGAACCCGCGCACCCACGCCGCCCGGCTCGCATACGAAACCTGTCGTGGACACGCAAGGTTTTCCGCCAAGAGAAGAGCAAACAGAAAATTCAAAGCTCGTACCTCCGTAAACGTCAGCGCGTGTACATTTGACCGGCCCCATAGCAGTCCGTATGCCACGGAGACAGCGGTAGAGACCGGAACCTAGGGGGACGTGGTCGGTTTATAACAGGAAGAAAGAGCGCCAACGCGGTTGGAGGGATAGAGGGATGGTGCCCGGTGGCAGGGCACGTGCCGTCGGTAAGACGGCGGTGGGAGTGCCGGGAGCGACGACGATGAGCACGATGGGCGGTGTGAGGGCATGGCCGATGCACGCTTACCGAAGATCATAGGTCGTGAGGAGCCCCGGAGATGCACTCTCCAAGAATAGACTGTGGGCTGTCAACCCCTCCAGAAACGCCCGAAAACGGTGGTGGCGGACGCTTCCCCCTCGCGCGAGCCCTGTGTGTGCCACGCACTCTGGTGGCCTCGTGACGACCACCCCCCCCCCGTGATTGTCCTTGCTTTCATGAGGTCTCGAGAGAGATCAGATTAGCTTACCTAGCTGTGGCGGTTGGGTCCCTCCGGTGGCGGGCCGGCCTGGGTGGCGGTGTACGTGATCGGCGGATCGGCCGTGATGGTGGCTGGACGGCTTTCATGGGCCTTACATTGGCCTCGCCCCGCGGCCGGATCGTGGCTGTGATGTCGCCGTCTGATTGGGCCACGTGCGCTTGGATATCTTGGCCGCTGCTGGTGGCGGTTGTCGGACTTGATTTTTCTTTGATTGTATTTCGCATTGTTTGGAGGGACTTGATTTTCGCATTACGGGTGACCCGCATTGGCCGGCTCCGATGGGAGGCCGCGCCACGGGCTCCCGCAGGTCGCTTGCTTCCACATATTCTCGCGGGTTGGGACGGAATAGCGGCCACCCAGCGAAGGCGCCTCGTTTGCCCACTACGGGCCGGGGTGCTGGCGTGTGCTGGCCCGCTGTGGCCCCGCTGGGGGGCCGCCGTGGGGGCTCTTAAGGGAATGTTTCGGCCTCCCCCTCGTGTCCAGAATAAAAACCAACCGTGCGTTGGGTCTCTTGCTCCCTCGGGTCTCTGCCGTAATACCTTTGTCCCCCTCTTTGAGACGGGCGTGGACTGCACTTTTCCCTTTCCTGTTCCTTCTGGGCCTCCCTCCTGTGGGCCCCAGGGGCTGTTGATGACCTTTTCGGACAGAAGCGAGAAAACTGCTACACCAGCTTCCCAATTTTGCGCTTCACAGGAAACTGCCAACAGACCCAGTCCGGTCCGCATGCCCGCAGCAATTGAACGATGTCCAGCAGGGTCTAAATAGAGGGCAGACACAGCGGTAGCCGCTAGACTGAGCTGCAGAGAATCTTAGCGTAGCAGTTCGCGACAAAGTACTTGATGTCGTCACCAATCGACTTAATCTCGGCCTCTGACACGTCTCTTGGCCGAAAGAGGAGACTGAAAGCCCGAAAAAGCGCCATGAAGATGTTGTAATATTCGCTGGGGAGGCGGCCAGCGAGTAGAACTTCTCCCGTGCACTAAATGATGTGCATCCAATCCACTGCCTTAAACGACTTGCGATGACTGTCGATGTTTCTTAAGGATCTCGGTTGTGCCCGTGGCACAGTCCGTCGGGCGTCACGAAGCTCCCGGCCCGCCAATTCCATGGTAGACCTTGGCGTAATGTAGGCCTCGCCCTTTTCGTTACTCACCAGCTTTGAGCCTGCAAGACGCTTCCACATATGTGGGACGACGTTTAACAGCGCGAGGTGCATCGTGTCGTATGGTTCAGCTGTGGGACTCATGTCCCACAAGTCGTTGATGCACGGAGAAGCCGTGCGCATCTCGCGACTTGGCGCGAAGAAAAGGGAATAGCCCTTGATACCGCTCTTTTGTTCGGGACTTGTTTGGTACGCCACAACACTGCCTCCCGCGCGTGCGTCTTCGACAACCTTCGCTTGTGCCGCAATGATGTGAGCAAAACGTGGGTAGTCTGTATCGCTGTTCTGCTGCCGGCTTCATGGCGCGGCGCGCCGCAGTCAACGCACTCGGTCTGTGGCGCGCGCTTGTGCGCGTACGCGAAACACCCGTTCCGGCAGCAGTCGACCTTGCGAGTTTCCGAACTTTCACTGTCCTTGATGAATGGCTCCAACAGATACGGTGTACAGTACTTTGCGGCGGATGTACTCAGCTGCAGTAGTTACGCAACGGCCGCTTGCGTTAAAACGTGTTGCAAGGTGAAAAGCATTAAACGCCAAATCGGCTCTGTGATCCTTACACTCGCCGACAGGGAGGCTAAGTTCATTAGAGGGCACAGCTGGCTGGTATTGTCGTTCCGCCAGAAGCTGGACAGGTCGCAGAGGGGACCCCCCGCTTGAATTTTGTCTGATTGCTTGGCATCAAGCATCGGCACAAACAATATTCTAACAACGCGTCAGAACATCGACATGACTCATTACACCCAACACAAATACGTCAATTCTGTTTTCTTTACAATGCAGCGGTGTATTAGTCATTGTCCTCGTTTTAACCATGAAACTCTGAGAAAGACTGCAGTGCTCCGAGCGAAACGAATATTTGGGATCCTGACGCCCACGATGTTCGCGGCTTTCACCAGCCGGGCCACACTCATCGTTGACATAGCGCCACGACGGCGGCCCATCACTGCCACTGTCCACCGTCGTGCCGCCCATCATCGTCGCGGGCGATCTTCTCCAACGTACGGGTCGGTCGACAGAGCGCCCTGGTCACAATGGCCGGAGGACCAGCCGCTCCGGCAGCTCTGGCATCTTCCAGCGAGAGCAGCTCAGGTACGACATATGTGACCGCAGCAGTCCCGCCCAGTGTTCTTGGCCACTTTCTTATGTTGTGCGCTCTTTTCTTTCTTTTTTGGCATTGTCATGCGCGGATCGCGTTTTGACTGTGGAGGTTATTGTCCGGTGCGGTAGATCTGCGGCTTTCGTTCGGGTCGGTGTCGCAGTACCTGGAGGTGAGCGTGATCTTGCGCGTATGCTACTGAACGCTCCCTCGCAGGCGCCTCAGGTGCAGATCCGCAGTCGGGAGCCCGCGACGCCTCGCTTGTGGCTACCAGATAAATACGGAGTTCAGGAAGACCCACTACTTCAACAATTTCAAGATGGTGTTGGGTAGACTGCAGTGCCCTGCGGCTCGGCCTCCTCAGCACCCTTTCTGCACCGGCGCCGCATGCGGTGACCTGAAGTGCCCATGCAAAAATTTGTACGATAAGCTTCTGTTTCGCGCTCGAGCTTTGTGGTACCACCGTGACATTCATGTACTTTTAAGTCACCTCGTTGCGTGCATTCCTACCCACGTGATACTTCAGCTGACGCGATTCGAGCCCTTCCCGCAATCTTCCCACTGCTCTCCGGCGATTTTCAGTATTTCTATCCTTCTTCTATATCTATCTCAGATGCACAAAGTGCAAGATGCCCGGCCACACCCCTCTCAGATTGCGTTGAGCCCGCAATTGTTTGAGCGGTCCATTTCCGACAAAGGCACAAACTTCGTGAAATTGCCCAAGGTGCGGCTGTCGGGGCGCGTATGCGTGTGCGAGCGCTCAGGCGATCGGCTGTTTGAGTTGGAACGCCAATCGTCTCGCGCCAGGTATGACGCTGAAGGAGCTGTTCGAGATGCCCGAAGGACACGTCGGCGGTCACTCATGGCCAATTTGGTGGGTGTGGCGAGCCCGGTCTCTGTGGCTGTGAATACGGTTCACACGCTCGGTTCCGAGGTGGCGGCGGTCTCGGCCGCCATATTTGCAGCCACGCGGGATCAGGCAAAGTGCACCAACGAGGGGGTCAGTGCCACTGTAAGCGCGTTTGCTGGTCCCTTGCCGGCGGCCGTGGGAGGCCCGAGTGGCGTTTGCAACGATTCGGCGCCTGTGGCCGCCCTGGAGACGCTGAGTGGTCAGCCGGAAGCTGCTGAGAAACAGGCCGCCGAAAGTATGCGCGACGCTGCCAGAGCGCTGCAGGCTCACATGGGATCCAATCGTTTGTATTGCTGACCTCCAAAAAATGGCGGTTGCAGAGTGGTTGCAATCATTCAACAGCGTACGTGGACCAATGGAACGGCTAGGAATCATCTGAGCTCCTTACAGCGTCTCCCGATGCAGCTCTGCGCACTGGAAACGCACATCAGGATCACAAGAAGTCTGAAGAAATTTGCTGATCTCATGAGAAATCACAGGTCTGGCCCAGAACCCTCTCCATACCCTCTTCAGGCCCAGCAAGCGGCCCAAAAAATCTCAGGAAATCTCATTGTGGGTTGCAATGGCTCTGCGTGACTCCTGCAAGGCACGGTGATTGGCTTGAAAGATTACTGGCGGCAATTCTCAGCCAATAGTTCGATCGTGGCTTGTGGAACAGCCAATCCGACTTCATTTCTGCGCCCTGTCGTCGGCTCTGCCTCCCTTCTCTCTGCAACCGCCATTTTTTGGAGGTTAGCAATACTTCGTGTCATTGTGGATTTTTGTGGTTGCATATGAACTTTGTGCTTCGCCCGTGGCTAGGACATTGTAGCCATGTGCTCCCGAAGGAGCGGTAGATCCATGCTTCCGTCCCCGGCACTAACTTGTTTTTTCCCATGTGCCTGCTGCTTTTTGTTCGACATCGCTGCCCCCTCCTCTCCATTTCACATCCTCACTGGATTTCGGTTCCAGAAGCGACTGAATTGCCCCAGTGACAGGTCCCATGACGCCGACGGATGGGATCGAATGAGGCGCTGGTGCTGGGGGCAGTCCCCCGGATGTGCCAGGGCGGTGCATTGGATGTTTGCGAATGACTCCTGTACAGGTCTCGACTGTCGTGACGCACCATACTTTCGGGGAGGAGGAGGGAGCGGAGTGCACCAGCTCCCTCTGAATAGTTGACGAGGGCGCCCGTGCTCATGGCGTGCGCGGTTCAGCTGTTTCGGGGACGGCTGATGTGGACTCACTGGTGGACCATCTTTCTTCTTCTTTTCCGGAGACCGACAAAGCGCTGGCCTCCCAAAAGGCCAGCTTCCGCGACTGCGTGCTTTAGGTGCGCTGAACTGCCTCTAGTTGCGTTGTGTTATCGTATGTTCTCCTTCTGCTGTTTGGTTGTGGCTGGCCCTGCTCAGATGAACAAAGACTGCCTTTCACTTGAGGAAGTGCTGCGGCACTTCCCACTCAGATACTTCGCTTCTTACGTTGTGGGGAGCTTGTTTCATGTACAGACTATCCCGTAAGGCCCTCCCCCGGTGTTAGGGCGCCGTCCACAAATAGTTTGCCAATAATAATGCCGTCGAAATCACGTCGCCTGTCGCGTGTCGTCTCTCACACGCACACACTGAGGGCAAGACAGCGCATCTCGTTAGGTCCCCCGCCCACCCATGGTACGTTCTCATGCTCCCCACCGAGGCATAGGGTACCTTGTCATCAATTCCACGTCCACCCCCGACGACCTGGAAGACCGCACGTCGTTCCCGAAATATTTTGCAGACAGTACAGCAGCAAAGTCCACCAGCATCTGAAAGGGAAAAGAAGGAGCAGGAGCAAGGTACGTCGCAGATGCACGCAAGAGATATTGTCGTGCCCGACAGGACCTGCCTCCGACGCGGAACACCGACCAATTCCCACCGCTGCCTCCTCCCCCCTCCGCCCAACCCCCCCATGGGCATGGCTCCCTCTACTCAACCTGTTAAAAGAGAAATCAGTCCTCGTTGACAAAAGCATGCAGTCGAACCAGCACGCAAGAAGTGCGGGTATCAAGACGTTTAATATTGCAGTCTGCTGAATTTTGCCTGTCCAGGACGGAACAGAAACAAAAGCAGGACTTTGTTTTTCAAAGATAAGTTCTTAGCTTTCATGTTAAATACACATTTTGACCAATTTTGATTTGAGTGCAATGACAAGTGAATCGTTCGTCGTCGGTGATGGGAGCCAGCATCGCCGGTACCATCGTCCGACGTCGGCTCCTCCGTCGCTCCGACACGTCCCATCGACGTCTGCACCCCTCCAGGCTTCCATACACGCGCAGTGCAACCGATTACCATGTCTTCCAGTGGCGCTGGCGTGGCGTCAGCCGGTGCTTCCGCGGGTACAGGTACGCGCTTTCGTCTGATACCATGATTGCGTCATTTGCGTAGGTCAAGAGGATTCTTGACTACGTGGAGCTG
>Ga0209093_1001820_pt1 | contig 12084 bp, 14 predicted proteins | sample SidtaG_4_FD_187450 | JGI IMG/M metagenome (GOLD analysis project Ga0209093, IMG submission 187450) | Marine algal microbial communities from Sidmouth, United Kingdom - Sidmouth_Male1 metaG (SPAdes) (version 2) | ecosystem: Host-associated > Algae > Red algae > Unclassified | place: Sidmouth...
GGGGGGGGGGGCGGCCGCCACTGCGGCCGCGGCGGCAGCGGCGTTGCGTGATCGACAATGTCATTTGACTAATAGGGTTGGTCGCGTGTCAGTCGTTGATTGGCGCTAAATTGGATTAACAAATCAGCATCCGCCAAATAGTACTGAAACATATGCCCAGAATCAGTGGTAAATAATTTGTGCACATTATGCCAGATACAGGCACAGCCGGGTGCGTATCCGCCGCTGAAGTGCTCCCGTGGTGCTACCGTCTGCGACACATTTAGCCTCCCTGCGCGACTCTCTGGCGACACTTTGTCGTATTGTGTCGCCATTGTGTCGCCCATGAGGAACCAAAGAGTCACCTTGGGCACGACCGCCGACGATCGCGGCTCCCCCCACCTCGTCGCCACCAACCCCACCGCGTCGTCGCCGCCCGCACCGCGTTGCAGCCGCACCCACCGCGCTGCCGCCGCAACCACCACGTCACCGCCGCCCCGACCGCATCGCGGTTCCGCTCCCCCTCCCTATCGCGGCCCCTCCCACGTCGACGTCGCCGCCCGCACCGTGACGTTGCCGCCTGTACCGTGTCGTCGCCGCCCCCACCTCGTCGCCGCCGCCCCCACGTCGTCTCCGCCACCCCCACCTCGTCGCCGCCGCCCCCACGGCGTCGCCGCCACCCCCACCTCGTCGCCGCTGCCCCCACTCCGTCGGCGCCGCCCCCACCTCTTCGCCGCTCCCCTCACCCCGTCGCCGCTCCCCTCACCCCGTCGCCGCTCCCCTCACCCCGTCGCCGCCGCCCCCGCGTCGTCGTCACCGCCGCTGTCATCGACTCCAGGTCCCTCCCAGCCCCGACATACGGCAAAAACTGAGGCAGGGCGAAACCCCGGGTTGAGCAACGTCCCTCGGTAATGTCGTCCACACAAGCCACACTTTGTGGACACGATTGGCCGCCGATACCGAGTTCGGTCGCTACACAACCCCAGCGGCAAGAACGTGCGGGCGCCGCTTTCCGAAGGCTGACAAGGTGTGCCTGCGTCACCTGGACGAGGCAGCAGACTCGTCTACGTAGAGCTCTCCGTGGTCAGTCGGGAGTCAGCAGCAGTATTGCCAACATTCAAAAACGTTTTGACAAGAAGTATGGCGCCACGCGTCACCGAGTTGGCCGATTTGGGCTCGCACGGGTGTTCGCATCGTGCGAACCCAGGAGAACATCTGGCGGGGGGGGGGGGTCCAGAACTTGGGCTACAAGTCCCCCGTGCTGTCTTCGGTGGGGTGTACCAGGTAAATCGGGCCATATTCGTGGGATTGTAGCCCCTGCTGAAGCAGGCTACAAGTGACGCGCACACAAGGAAATCAGGTGTGTCGTCGTCGCTTCGGAGCGAACCAGGGCCGGTCAGGACGGATTGTCCCACATCAAACTGTGTAGGGCGTCCCTGCACTGCCAGAAGCCACCAGCGTTCAGCACGTATCAAAAAGAGCAACGAAGGTGGATACCGGTCAAATTTCCGCTCGAAAGCTATCGTTGCCCAATCAGATACGTACACACGGCTTGATGACGCAGCATTGCTGTCCAGAGCAGACAGGGGGGCTATTGCTGTGTTCCGTGAAACGTATCACGTATGAGTCGCAAACGACAGCGCGCAGCTGCACTCTGAGTCGAAAGAGGCTGGGTGGACCGCGCACAATGTGCGCTCTCGGTGTCTGTGAGGGGGTCCAAAAACAGTGCGCTCGACTCATAAGAGCGAACGTGACCGCGAGGGCGGCGTCTCTGAGACTTTGCCACCGGTCGTCGAGTCGGGTCGAGACCGACGCCGTCGCCCACCCTCCTGGCGTCGTCGGACGCCCCGCCGGCGTCGCCGTCGTTCGCCACCACCTCGATCCGTCTCCGATCTGCCGCAGGCTCCCTGGTACGTGCCGTGAGGCGAATGCTTTGTCGTGCAGCTTCTCAGAGTGATACAATTCAGTGGTGTGTTGTACGTGCGTACTTGGTGGGTGCCGGTGCGGGTCTTGCGGACGGACTGAGATTTCGTATCATTGTACTGACCCACGTCTCGAGATTCCGTGTTTGTCATCGATCTCTTTGCTTCTCGTGATTGGCTACGTGTTTATCTCCTTCTGGCTTTTCTGCCTTAGACGCTGGTCTACTCGCTTCTATTTCATTGACGCGCTCAGCATGACACGCGGGGGTACAGCATGCGAACAAGCCGGGACGGTGTGACCTCTGCTTTAGTCATGTATTCTTGTTCCATTTTTCTGGCCTGGACTCTGTTTGACATGTTATGCAGTGATTGCAGAGGAAGCGCAGCCAAAGAATTAACGCATGAGACGAGACATAAACGGTCCCCCTGAAGAGCAAAAAGCAGCCTTGCGACAGCCCGCAAGGGAAGCATGATCGATCGCCGTTTGTAGGTGCCGCGTTACGCTTCTTGATCGTGGGATGTCCTGTGAGCTCTACGTTTCCCCTCCCAGCGCCGGAAAGACCCCCACGTACGCGATTTCTGAGCAGTGTCGGTGCTGTGGGGGGGCAGCCAGGCGCGTTTTGGGCGCAGAGTAGTCCTATACTGGGCGCGTGCAGAGGAGCGCCGCGGTCTAAAATGCGAATATCGTTTCTATACTGCATTGGAAATTTTGCAGTGTAAAGGGTGGTCGAATATGATCTAGTGCACGCCTTTTTACCCTGTACTGGAGGCCTTTGGAGGCAATTTGAAAATTGTGGGTCCCGGCGCAAGTACAGAAAAATACCATGTGCCCCACTCTCCCGGCGATGGCCAGGAGTACCCGTAATTTTGCAAGTACTCCGTGTGTGTTTGGCTATATCATGCAACAGCTGCGACTGCAGCTTAGTTTCCGGCAGCGCAACAATGGCCTCCGTGAGGCGGCCGTGAGCCGCCGCGAGCCCATCCACCGCAGCAGCGACGAAGGCGTCGGAACCAAGAGGGACAGAAAACTGCGTCAGCCCCTCTTCGCTCCAGCGCGCGGGCCAGCCAGCCCGCACCCGAGCGTTGGCGGGGGACCAGACGGCCCACTTGGCCGGTGCCAATTCCGCATCCACAGCCGCTCCCGCCACCGCAGACGTGCGCAGCACCCGCGGCAAGTCCGAAAGAGGCGCGACCACGACGACGTCGTCGTGGACCGCAAGCACAACCGCGGCAGGGTGGGTCGCAGCAATCCGAGTCACGGAGAGATGCATGGCCGCGGCGTGGATGAGCAGGCCGAGCGAGTCTTCCCGCTGGACACCCCGCTCGACCGGCAGCCACCGCCCCAGAAGCGTGCCGTCCGAGGCCCCGGGCACGGCCTCGCTCGCCGCTCACCCGTAGACCCGCGGGGCGGCGGCCCCCAAGTACACGCAGGTGAGGTAGGGGCGCAGAAGAGTGAACGCGCGCGTCAGGAAAGAAACCGCGGCCGACCGGGACACGAGGTTGAAAGCATTGCTGAAATCCAGCTGCAGCAATGCGTGGGAAGGCCTGTGCGCCAGCACGGCCGTGACCTCGTGCAATACGCGCTCACAAAGGTTGGGCACGCCTACCCCTATTTGGAGTGGGGCAAGCAGCCGCGCCGCCGCGGCGCTCAACGCACCAGCAAGAGCGCTGGCCGCCAGTTTCCGAACGACATCCGGCATGCCTATCGGGCGCAGCCGGGGGACCCCGTCGCCATCGGGTCCCTCCGGCTTGCTAAGCAGCAGGAAATCGACCCCTGCCGGCGCGTGTGCGGCCAGCGGACGGACGAGCCGCACCGCCTCCGCGCCCGCGAGCAGCCGGACGAACCCTGCCAGAGCCGCCTGCCACGCGTCCCCCAGAGCCCGCAGATGCTCCATGCGCAGCCTAGAGGAGCCGAGGGCGGAGCCGCGCGGCGCGCGGCGAATCGCGTCATCGGCGGCCGAATGCGGGAGGGAGTCGGCCACCCCAGCAGTGCGGCCGAGAGTGACCGCCGCCGCGAGCGTGGCCGGAAACTCAGCCTCCACGGACGCCTGCGTAGCCAGGCCAGGGCGGGCGGGCGGAAACAAGCGGCGGGACTTTTCCCAAACGGCCGCCGTGCTGGCCGCCACAGGGGCGGCAGTCAAAGCGCGCGAGGCGCGCCGAGGCAGCCGTCTCGAACCAGCCGAAACGCGCGTCTTTTATCGGCCCGTGCCGGCGCGGTGAGGCTGCCAGCGCGGCCGCCGCCATCGTCCTGGGTATGGGTGCGGTCCACCGTGCGGCGCGGCGCACACCGCCACACGCCCGCTTCCCGGTCTTCCAGCGCCGCCACGAAGTCTCCCGACAGCAGTGCGATGGCGCGAGCCGCGTGAGGCAGCGGCGGGGCCGCCGCCGCCTCGCCAGGAGCAGGGTGATTCAGGAGGAGGGTGCGAAAAAGCAACAACTACAGCCACGCGAGCGGTTGCTCTGGGTCTCGGCGCGCCCGAGCCAGGGCATCCACGCCCAGCAGCCGCCACGCCCGGCGCAGCGCGGGGGGCTAGGTGGGGAGTGTGCGGGCTGCTGACGCAACTAACGGCGCCCAGCCGTCGGCTGTGGCCGGCACGGCGGCCAGAAAAGCGCGTTGCGCACGCTCCCACGCCTCAAGGTTCGTCAGAAACAGCTCCTCCGCGGCGCGTGGAGGCGGCGGCCGGCCGCAAGGCGCCGCGACGGGCGCGGGGGCGGCCTGGTGCCGCGCCGCTACAGGGGCAGGCGCGGCGGCCCGGATCCGCTGGCGCGGGTTGGCCCGTCAGGCAGACTCGTGCGCCGCCAGGGGTGAAGGACCTAGCTTGTTCGGCACGGCCTGGAGCAGGCTGTCACACCACTGACAGCCCGCCAAGCCGAGTCTCATAGCGACCGCCGCAGGCACGTCAGAAAACATGTGTGCACGCCGCAGGTGACGTCATCCCGAAGCGTCACCGAGGGGGCACAGAAGCGCAACGCCGCATCCCGCGGCCACGGCGGCGGCCGCGGCGTACCACCAGCGACCACAAAGCGGCACCGTCGCCGGCAGCCGGCGCGGGCTCGGACGTCTGTGCGGGTGGGCGAGACGCGGCCGCCGAGGCTGGGGCGGGTAGGCATCGGGGAGCCGGCGCGGGAGGGCCGCGGCGGAGAATGTCAGCCCACGCGGCAAAGTGGGGCAGCGGCGAAACGGGGCGGGGCGGGCGGGGGGGGTTGGGGGCGGGGGGCGGGGGACGGTCCAGCCACCGCCCCGGCACGCGCGGCCGAGCGCGCCGCGGCGCAGGCGGCAGGTACGCGGGCCCCTCCGCCCACGGAAGCAGGGACGGGCGGCTGCACCGAAGCCACAGCCGGGGCCGCTCCCGCAGCGACAGTGACGGATCGCGACGACGCCGCGATCGCGGCAGGAAGGCACCAGGAAGACGGCGGGGACGAAGACGTTCGGGTAGGACGCCGGGCCGACGGCGGCGACGACGACAGCGACCGAATTGGGGCCTTACAGGAGGTAAAAGCTTTGCGCCCATTGGCTAGCACGATGTCGACAGCGGATTCAAACAACCAAAACGGGTCGGCGACCGGCAGTCTGGAGACGAATCCGTCGACGGCGGCGATGAAGACGGCCGCCATAGCGGACGCCGCCTCCTCCCCCGCGTCGATCGCTGGCGCCATCGCCCCCGCGTCGCGGGGAGGGGACGAGAGAGGCCGTACCCTCTTACCCCCCAAAATGCAACTACGAAAAACGTACCAGTGCGACCTGAAAAGTGGTCCCGGTATGCATCAAGTGCGTCTCTCTCGTCCGTCATGCGTGACGGCGGGTGGCGCGGAGGGGGACCTCTGACGCGGCAGGACGAGGTGGTTTTGGTGCGCGCGGCGCAATGGGTGATTCTTTCGTGGTTGGTCGTATTGATGTGCATTTGATCCGCCTCGAAACGTCCACATTCATCAGCCACTGGCACTGCCGTTGTATTTGATGGCATTGAAAAGGTGTGAACTCAGAAAGCGGCCCTTGCATACAGGCGTGGGCGCTGGTAAGCATGGCACAAATGTTGGGGAGGTCCGCTTTGGCCAGCGCAATCATCAGTTGGTGGTAGCTGCGCGTCAACTGACACCTAACGGGGGGGCCCACAGATGGTCAGCGGGGCGCCTCACCCCTCTCAGAGAGGCCTTGAGGGGGTGTTCTGGGTACTTCCAGCTAAATGCACGCCATCAAGGCATAAATCAGTGCGACATAGAAAGTGGTCCCGGTATGCACTAAGTGCCTCTCTGTCGAAGTACTACCACTACACGCAGCCGACTGGCCACAAGAAGAGGATCGAGTGCCCAAACCAGCCCGAGTTGGACGCTTTCTCGCAGCTCATCACGTTTTCGAGGATGATCGAGAGCGCGTCGACCAGCCTTGGCTCAGCGCTGGTCACCAGAAGTCAATGGAGGAGACGGTCTACTGGTGCGTGCGGGCGCACCCGACGGGGGGGACTGCGGGGCGCTTTCAGCGCTGAAGCGCGCTGTATTGGCTGATATGCGCTCTCGCCGCGAAGTCGAGCGCCTGCGGGCTCCCAACCCCGAGTGGTTCGGTATTCGCGTGGCCGCTGTTCTCCTCAGCCCCTTCTACAAATCTCCTACGTTTGGGGACGAGGTGTCGACGGCCAAAACCGCCCGGGCAACGGCACTAGCTATTATCCAATGGATGGTTTCCCGGGCACCCACCTCACCATTAGAGGCCCCGCAGGGACTGACTAGCGGCGATGGAAGCCCCCCAGCCAAGCGCCGAAGGACATTTGAGGAATGCTTGTGCGAGTCGACGGTGCCAGCCGGGGGGGCGGCCGGCAACGGTGACACGAAGGTAGGTGCGGGCTCGGGGCAGTCGTTTCCTTTGGAGGCCAAGTGGAGCGCGTACCTTGGCCGGGTGGTGGACCTGGAGTCGGACTGCACCGTACTCCGCTGGTGGCGTGAAAGCAAGAAACACCTTCCTCGGGTAGCGTTGGGGGCTAGGTATTTTCTTGCTATCCCGGCCAGCAGGGTGACCTCCGAGCGTTTTTTTTCGAAGACGGGGAGGACCGTCTCTAAGTTGCGTGCACGCATGACCGGTGCCAAATCGGAGGAGTATATTGTGTTGTATGACGATAGTAAGCGACGCCGCCGCATGGATAGGGCGCGGACCGGCCCTGTATGATAGGGTGATTCATGTTGTTTGGGAAAGTATGCTGTGATTTTGTGCCTGGGACGACAAGGGTGGTCTGGGATGCTTCTTCGTGGATGTGGGCGGCGAGGTGATTGAAGGAAAGAATGAATTCTGTTGGAGGACATGTCTGTATCCGCCCAATACAGCATGCAACTCAGTACAAGAAAAGCATCTGCTCATCTCCCGCTTTCGAGAACATACACCAGCAGCCCAGCGCCGTGCAGCACATCCATCCAGGGCACAACATCGATAGTACGCAGGAGCTCCACCCCAATGCGCTCAAGCCTCACCACGTGCTTGGCGTCACGCCCCCCGCCTATCTCAAAAGCCGGCCCGGCCGCCGCCGTTGACTCTGCAGAGATCTCATCCGCCACGAGCGTGTGTATCGCGCCCCAGAATTTGCGTATTCTAACAGTGCCCCGCAATCCATATCTTCGTCAGTCGACCCGGCCTTGTCCGCCGCCATCTGGTGCATCGCGCCCTCGCAAAGATTTTTAAATGTCGCAAAGCGCCGACTCTGACACGCCTGAAGTGACGAGAGGCATTGTATAAAGTACAGAGGGTAGGAAAGAATTAGGGGTTTCCAAGCATAATTGGCTCATGCGTACCTCGCGCGTAATATTCAAGCAAATCTCGCTTACGCTCTTTTTCAAGAGCTGCGGCTGCAGACTCGCCTCGCTCCGATTTGGTCTTGAGATTGATACGCTACCGGCCATTTTTCAAGCGTGTGTAGTCAGATACGCACTCGCGAAATATTAACAATCTCTCCGAGCGTACTACACGATGCGGGGGGGGCGGGAGGGATGCATCAGGCAGTGTTCTGCGTGCTGGCCGGTCGCAGACGAGCCGCCCGTTGTAAATGGCACGTCCATCACCAGCGCACACCCACGCGAGCGGCGCACAAGATGCAATCTCGTCCTCCACAGCATGGCCTGACACAGGTCTCACATGCAGTTGGTGGACCCGCCCATAGCAGCCCGTGATAGGAGCGAGTGTGGCTTTCTGACAAGCACACGTCACCCCCCTGGAGTGCAGGAATTCAGGACACAGCGCCCCACGGGGCTGTATGGGGCGTTGACGGGGTGCTGAAGTGGCGACCATGTTGCCAAGTTAGGCGGTCCACCCATCGCAGCGAATACTTCGAGCCACACCACTTTGGATTGTTGTGTCGGTGGCGTTCTGGCGAGAGTGTGCTTCGAGGGATCCCGCTGGTCTTTTTTGAGCGACGCGACACACCACGGCAGGAATTTGCCTACCCAGCTGTGGTTATCCGGCAAAAAGTAAAGTCGAGGAGTGATGTTTGACCCACAGGCCGACGGTTCAGATACGCTCATCCAACAATTACGCTGTCGTATATTTCTCAAGCGTACATACGCTTGACGCGTACGCTCACTGCCAGAAAACCTGTCCACTCGCTTCGCTGGAAGTCCAGAGCTTGTTGTGCACATTCGCTGCCCAAGAGCCTACACGAAACATTATACGTCAATCCAAAAGTGCTACGCTTGGAAACCCCTAGAAAGAATGAACCCAGCAGTCCTCCATGACAAAAGAAGGCAAGCACTAGCGGTGCAGACAAGGCTTACAAAAAAGGGGTCAGAAAGGATGCCCAGAGCGAAGACAGAAAACATTGTCGGTGCGACAACTATTCTGTCTGTAGAATGCCAGCAGAACGGACGAAGAGCCCTGCCTGCAAACGAATGCGCCACGAGCAACGCGATCGGTTATTCAAATCAAGGCATTCAGCACGGACGCCACTGACTGGGAGAAGGCACGGCACTCAAAACGCACTTCATTGAGATAATCGCCAACGAGACACCCGCCTGACCCCGAAGGGATGCTCGTCGCACCCGCATGGCGACTTGTGGCGTGCGTAAAACACTGCAGAAAGGGGGCAAGTTCACAACGCTGCGGCAGTGAACCGAAAGACACTACCAGACGAGGAGGAGAAGAGAGCGCGTGGAGCGAGGGAGCAAGATAGTGCGCGAGAAACGTGAAATACAAGAGGTCACACACAGCCAGCTACCAGTGACGCCGCCAGAACACCCAGCCCCCCGCACGTCAGTCAGACACAGCGAAAGTGGCTGCTCCCCCCATGATCCATACCATACATCGTTGCGTGGTGACAACATGTACCATTCCCGGACGCAGCGCCGACGAAGACGAGAGGCCCAGTCAGGCCAACAGACAGCGCCGTAGCCACGCGCGCCGCCTGCCGCCAACAGATGCAAGAGCGAGGCAGAGAGCGCGGGTGGTGAGGGCGAGTAGAGAGACATGAATGGCGGACTGATGCTGATGATCGAGGAGAGGGGTGGGGGGCAACAGATCGGGGTGGGAGGAAGGGGATGGGTGGGGGCGGGGGAAAGCACCGACCGAGCGAGTGCGCGACGAGTCGTCACATTGCCGGTCGCGTGGGCTGTGGGACCAGCAGCAATGTGTCGTGAGAGGGTGGCAGCTGCTCACCCACGCAGCTCTGCGGAGAGGCCAGTTTTGCACCGGTTTCCAGCGCAGCACACTCGCCACTCCGCTGCTCTTCAACCGTTTTAAAACCAATCATGGGCGGCGAATGAAATCACTTAAACCGATTCGGCCGGGCCAACCGATTGGACACCCCTACTCACATGGTGGCTCCCTCTCTACACGTAACGTTGACCAGGGGCGACGCCCCGTGAGCACCTCTTCCTTTCTGATCGATTGCCCCTTCCCCATTTAGTGGCATGATCGAATTGGACTCACTCCATGTTTCAGATGAAAGTATGGCGCGTCGCCAAAGAATGATCGGATCTGAGAAACGCTCACAGCAAGTCACAGCAGTTCACAGCAGCTCACAGCACAGAATTTAGAATTGCTGTGATCACCCTTGCCTCCAACAGAGCCATCCAGGAGCCCTCAGCAAGCAAATTTATTTCAAAGCACAGTCACAGCACGGTCACAGCATGCTGTAACTTGCTGTGGAACTTGCTCGCATGCGATCATTCTTTGGCGACGCGCCATACATCTTTCCATTTGGTAGGTAGCAGCGTGCATGTTGTCCACGGACGTCTTTTGTTTCATGACGGAGAAAAAGGACAGAAACGGTGCGGTTGGAGGCCATTCCCGGGACGATTTCGGCAGACACTCCTCTTGACGTCACTCGAAGTAAACCAGGCTACCATTTGCGATCAGGTCCCTGGGGTAGTAAGTAGTAGATCAATCTTTTGCACTCGATTACACAAAATCCGTGCGGACGATCCCCCGCGGGGGATCCGGCCGGATGATCGTCGGGAAAGTGGGGCACATGCTATTTTTCTGTACTGGCGCCGGGACCCACAATTTTCAAACTGCCTCCAAAGGCCTCCAGTACAGGGTAAAAAGGCGTGTACTAGACCATATTCGACCCCCCTTCACACTGCAAAATTTCCAATGCAGTATGGAAACGATATTCGCATTTCAGACCGCGGCGCTCCTCTGCACGCGCCCAGTATAGGACTACTCTGCGCCCAAAACACGCCTGGCTGCCACCCCACGGCACCGACACTGCTCAGAAATCGCGTACGTGGGGGTCTTTCCGGCGCTGGGAGGGGAAACGTAGAGCTCACAGGACATCCCACGATCAAGAAGCGTAACGCGGCACCTACAAACGGCGATCGATCATGCTTCCCTTGCGGGCTGTCGCAAGGCTGCTTTTTGCTCTTCAGGGGGACCGTTTATGTCTCGTCTCATGCGTTAATTCTTTGGCTGCGCTTCCTCTGCAATCACTGCATAACATGTCAAACAGAGTCCAGGCCAGAAAAATGGAACAAGAATACATGACTAAAGCAGAGGTCACACCGTCCCGGCTTGTTCGCATGCTGGACCCCCGCGTGTCATGCTGAGCGCGTCAATGAAATAGAAGCGAGTAGACCAGCCTCTAAGGCAGAAAAGCCAGAAGGAGATAAACACGTAGCCAATCACGAGAAGCAAAGAGATCGATGACGAACACGGAATCTCGAGACGCGGGTCAGTACAATGATACAAAAACTCAGTACGTCCGCAAGACCCGCACCGACACCCACCAAGTAAGCAGGTACAAAACACCACTGAATTGTATCACTCTGAGAAGCTGCACGACAAAGCATTCGCCTCACGGCACGTACCAGGGAGCCTGCGGCAGATCGGAGACGGATCGAGGTGGTGGCGAAGGACGGCGACGCCGGCGGGGCGTCCGACGACGCCAGGAGGGTGGGCGACGGCGTCGGTCTCGACCCTACTCAAAGACCTGTGGCAAAGCCTCGGAGACGCCGCCCTCGCGGTCACGTTCGCTCTTATGAGTCGAGCGCACTGTTTTTCGACCCTCTCAGACACACCGAGAGCGCACATTGTGCGCGGTCCACCCAGCCTCATTCGACTCAGTGTGCAGCTGCGCGCTGTCGTTTGCGACTCATACGTGATGCGCTCCATGGAACACAGCGATAGCCGCCCTGTCAGCTCTGGACAGCAATGCTGCGCCATCAAGCTGTGTGCACGTATCTGATTGGGCAACGATAGCTTTCGAGCGGAAATTTGACCGGTATCCACCTTCGTTGCTCGTTTTGATACGTGCTGAACGCTGGTGGCTTCTGGCAGTGCAGGGACGCCCTACACAGTTTGATGTGTGACAATCCGTCCTGACCGGCCCTGGTACGCTCCGAAACGACGACGACACACCTGATTTCCTTGTGTGCGCGTCACTTGTAGCCTGCTCCAGCAGGGGCTACAATCCCACGAATATGGCCCGTTTTACCTGGTACAGTCATTCTCCATTTCTGTTGCTTCCTTTACTATGCAGGGGTGCATAGCGACGAAAGTAGGTCGACCGACAAGCGTGGTCCACGACGGCGATCGTCCTCAGTGGCTCGGAGTTGCAATTGAAAATCAGTTAAGAGTACCGCGATAAGTCGTGCGGACGCATTTAACAACAACGCACCTGCCCTCGCCGCAGCCGCCGCCGTCGCTCATCCACCATCGTCGTCGCACCCGTCGTCCACGCCCCATCCCCCCCCCCGCTATCCACCCCTGTCC